>Ga0247727_10000151_pt1 | contig 155887 bp, 121 predicted proteins | sample WisWelCaveWW1625_FD_202498 | JGI IMG/M metagenome (GOLD analysis project Ga0247727, IMG submission 202498) | Biofilm microbial communities from Wishing Well Cave, Virginia, United States - WW16-25 | ecosystem: Environmental > Aquatic > Deep subsurface > Groundwater > Cave microbial mat... | reverse complement strand
CTGAAAATCGCTCCAACCGACAACCAACCACAGCGGACGGCCGTCGCGTGACGCGGGAACCTCTCGCGCGCCGGGAAAAACCACTCCCGCGCGTACGACGTCGCGCACGGTGAGAAATGCGGGCTAAACGTCCGACGTCCGTTCTCTGAGCTCATCCCGACACCCTCCTCGCTCCATATCCTGGAGCACGGCGGTGTCACGTTTCAACTGAGGCAGTACACACGGCCTCATAAGTATGTCCATTGGCTGGCCAGACGACTGGAGTCGCACCCGCAGGAAAGGCTGAAGCCATGACAGCACTTAGAATGAATATCTTCCCGCTCAGTTTCACGGAAACTCGAACTATGGGTATTCGCATCGACATCCTCCACACAGACAGAAACTGACGCCAGCTTGGAGTCCACCTTCCAACCCGGGCAGTGTTTTGCAGGGCGCGAATCGTGTATGGAGTCGGGCCAGCGTCCTGCCGGGAGCGCCGCTCGAGGGAAACTAGGAGGCTACTGTACATGTGAGCCGAGACGGTCGTCAATTCGTCGTCGGGCCTTGGCGCAGCGCGCCGTGGGCGTTGAACGAAGCTGCTCCGCGATAGCTGGGAGGGAGGGCTGCCGGTTGCGCGGGTCTCCGATGGTAAGTCGACCGCGAGACGGTGAGAGCGTCAGCCGCTCTCGGGCCGTCGTAGCGGGATCAGCGGGCGGACCTGAGAGCAGGCCACGGGGCGTCAGGTCCGCTTCGACCAGGCTAACTCACGCCGTGTCTGCTAGTTACCCGAAACCCCTGGTTCACGTCCCCCGGGGTTCGGTGTTTATGGGTTCGATCTTGGGGATGTCTGGCTCCCCGGGGAGGACTCGAACCTCCAACCTACCGGTTAACAGCCGGTTGCTCTACCATTGAGCTACCGAGGAAGAGAGTGATACGAGTGTGGCTCGCGCTCTCAGGCGCGGCTCGTGATGTTATCGGTCGGGGCTGGCCAAGTCAACAGGTGGGCCGAGGAAGGGGCGCGCCTCGCCGCCCTCTAATCCCTCGAATTCCTGATCAGCACGAGCCGCACGAGCTGGAGCAGCGCCATCGCCGCCGCCGCGACGTACGTGAGCGCCGCCGCGTCCAGCACCTTCTTCGCCATCCCGACCTCTTGCCCGCTCGCGAGCAGCCCGCGTGACTCCAACTCGCGCAGCGCCCGCGCCGACGCGTCGAACTCGACCGGCAGCGTCACGACCTGGAAGAGCACCGCGCCCGCGAAGAAGAGGATCCCGAGCGTCAGGAGAAAGGGCATGTTCGCTATCATCCCGATGAAGAAGAGCGGGATCGCGGCCGTCGAGCCGATCTGTGCGGCCGGCACGAAGGCGCTGCGCAGGTTGAGCGGCACGTATCCGCGCGCGTGCTGGAGCGCGTGCCCGCACTCGTGCGCCGCCACCGCGACCGCCGCCACCGACGGCTCGTGGAAGTTGTGCTCCGAGAGGCAGACCTTCTTCTTGCCGGGATCGTAGTGGTCGGCGAGGACGCCCTGCACTGGCACGACCTCGATGTGCGACAGGCCGTTCACCGAGAGAAGGTACTTCGCCATCTCGGCCCCGGTGCGGCCGCTCGCCGCGCGGACCTTGCTGAACTTCTCGTAGGTCGAGCGCACCCTGTGCTGCGCGTACAGCGCCAGAATGAACGCCGGGATGATCAGGATCATCGTCGGATCCCAGAAGGGCATCATCATCGAACGGACCTCCATGGGCGGGGGGCCAAGGGGGTTTCGGGCGCCGCCGCCATCGACAGACCGAGAGTCAAGTTAGCGAGGGGGCGCGGTGGCTTCAAGGGGAATCGGACGGAGGGGCGGAGAGAACGGCGCGACAAGGGAATCGAAGGAGGGGCGCCGCCACGGGTCGTCGCGGCAGGGGGATTCGGTCGAGAGGGGGAAGCCGAGGCGCGATGGGGCCGCGCACCGACCGATCCGGCGCGCCGTCGGACGTGGCCAGCCGACTGACGCGGCCAGCCGAGGACGTCGCGCGCCTACGAATCCTTGCCGCTCTTCGCGCCGCCCGCGCCGCCGCCCATGCCCCCGCTCGATCCGCCCGGCCCGCCAGTGCCTCCCGACCCGCTCCCCGACGGCCCCGGAGACATCGCGAAGAGCTCGTCGAGGCGGTCCTTGCTGAAGCGCCACTGTCCGCCGATCTTGAGCCCCGGGATCTTTCCCTCCTTCGCCAACTTGTAGAGGGTCGCCCGCGTGATGTTGAGGTACTTCGCAGCGGCGTTCACATCCAGGATCTCTTTCGACATAGACGATCACCTCGTGAAAAGGTTCTTCCACAGGAACAAGAGTCACGAGTTCCGAGTCGTGCACGCGGGAGGACTGGCCATCCCATCCTCGCTGGGAGAGTGATCGGCCAACCGTGGCGAAAACTTGAGGGTTTACGTGTTGGGGGAAAAGGCCTTGCGGGGGGGGTCTACCAGTGATACCGGAGGCCGGCGGTGACCGAGACCCCGGTGAAGTCCATCGTGATCGGCTTCTCCGGGTTGCCGACCCAGCCGAAGATCGAGTTCTGGAAGTCGAAGACGTAGCTGTCCCACACGAGCGGCGTGTCCGTCTCGTTGACGGCCCGCGCGCTCGTGTCGCTGTTGATCGTCGCGTCTGTGTACTTCAACTCGTCGATCTCCGCGTTCCGATACTCGGCCTCGATCGTGAACGACGCGAACTTCGTGATGAACGCCTCGCCGCCCGCGCGCAGGTAGTACTGCGTCGAGTTTCCCGTCGCCTCCGAGACGAGGTAGACGGGCGTTCCGCCGAACGAGGGGACGAAGACCTCCGACGTGAGCTTGCCGCGCAGGAGCCCCGCACCGCCGCCCGCGTAGAAGCCGAATCGCCAGAGGCGGAACGGAAGCGTGACGATCGGGCCGACCGAGAAGTCGATGACCTCGTGTCGCTCGTCGAAGCGGAAGCCGGGCTGAGTGAAATGCGTGAGCGCGTTCGAGCGCCCCGCCTGCGCCTCGACCGTGATCGTCGGCAGGAGCTTGTAGCGGACGTTCCCCTCGACGCGGGGCGCGCTCGAGGGTTTCGACGGACCGTCGGCGCTCCAGCCGAAACCCCCGAATCCCTCGAGTAGGTCTTCGGCAATTGAGCCGAAGGCGAAGCGGCCGAATTCCTCCATGAGGTCGGCGCGGGCGAGCGACGGGGCGACGTCCACGTCGCCGGTGCCGATCGCGAACCGAAGGCTCCAGCGGCGCTCGGGTTCCTTCTCCATGCGCTTGAGGTTCAGGACAATCGCGGTGTCGATCGGCGCGGGGCGAAGGCTGTACCCCGCCGGGTCGAGCGGTAGGTCGTCGATCTTGATCTTGCGCGCGGCGCGGGGATCGGGCGCGGCGGGGGCGGCGGGCGCTGCCGGGGCGGCGGGCGCGGATTCGGCGGGGGACGGCGCCGCCGGCGCGGGCGGAGTTGCGGCCGGCGCCGACGCGCCAGCGGTCGGGAGCCCGACCGGGGGAAGCGGCTCGACGGCCGGCGCGGTCTTCGTCCGGGCGGGCCGGAGCTCGAAGGGATCCGCGGGGTCGGCGGGAGCCACGGGAACTGGGGGCGCTTTGGGCGGGGCCTGCGTGGGCGTTTCGACGGGCACCGCCCGATCGACCGCCGGCGTCTCGGGCGGCGGCGGCGGCTTGGGCGACTCCTCGGCGAAGGCGCCCACCACGCCGAGCGCGACCACGACCGCGAGCGCCAGCGCGCCGACGAGCGCCTCGCTCGCCCCCCTACCCGCGAGCGCGCGAGCGCGCGGGCGGGTCGTGCCAAGGGTGAGCCATCGCCTCTTCGACATGGTGGGTCGCTCGGGTCCTTCCGGGGCCCGTGGCAGAGGGCCACGAAGACGCCCGACTATATCGCCCCGCGTCTCCCCCTGTCAATGCAATGGGCGCGCTGTAACCCTCTCATCGCCGAGGCCATCTCGCCCCTCAACGCGAGGGGCGCCACCCTCGCGGGCGGCGCCCCGTCACGCTGGAACCGGTCCGAACCGACTCGTCGGCCGGGCGACCGACCTCCGCCGATCAGTTCACCTTCACGTCGATGGTCTTCGGGCGCGCTTCCTCCGACTTGGGGAGCGTCACCGTCAGGACACCGTCCTTGTAGGTGGCCTCGATCCGCTTCGAATCGATCGTGTTGGGCAGCGAGATGGTCCGGGTGAAGGTCCCGTGCGACCTCTCGAATCGCCGGTAGCCGCCTTCCTTCGTCTCCGCCTGGTGCTGGCGCTCCCCCGTTAGGGTGAGCGTGTCGTTCTCCATCGAGACCTTGACGTCCTCGCGGCGCATGCCGGGGAGGTCGAGGTGGACCACGTAGCGCCCCTCTTCCTCGACCACGTCCATCGGGGGAACCCACGCCCCACCGACCGTGCTGGCGCGGAACCACGGGCTTGGGAAGTCCGAGAAGACGTCCCGCACGAGGTCATCGAGGGCCTCTTGCATCGAGGTCACCTGGGGATTCCTAGGGCTCCACTTGACGAGTGTCATGACTGAATCCTCCTTGCCCACTCCGGGGCGATTCGAAAAGTCCTCGGGCCGCGCTACGAGTCGTTCGCGGCCCCGATTGTGTGATCGTTCACACTGGAGACAGTATGCAGGCTGCGTACCAGGGAGAGGACAAGGAGGGACTCTCATATAAAACGTTTTATAACAATGCGTTATTGAGTCTGCTAAGAGGCGCATGTGCCCGAGACGAGGGGGCAGGCAAGTCTCTCTGGCATCTTGGCAGGCCGGATCGGGAGTGTCGTGATGCCGATCTGGCGTTCTGGGGCTAGGCGGGGACCGTGGTGGGCTAGCGCAGGACGACGAGCTTTGCGCTCCGCGTGATCCCCTCGAAGGTCACCCGGCTCACGTAAACGCCCGCGGGAAGGGCGCCCCCTTCAACGTCGCGGAGGTCCCATCCAAGGTCCCACTGCCCAGACGGGTAATTCCCCCGGAGGTCGGCCCGCCGCATCCCCGCCAAGTCGAAGATCTCGACCCGGACCTCCCCCGCGCGGGGGATGGAGAAGGTGAAGCGCGCGCGCTCCCGGGCCGGGTTCGGGCTCGGCTGGTAAAGGAGGAATTGGCTGCTGGCGGGCGGGGGGTAGGAGCCTGTCCCCGTGTTGTTCGGCGAAACGGTCGTCGCGATGGTCCCGGCGGCCGGCACCGGGAGGATCACGTCGACGCGCCGGAACCCGCCCTCGCTGTACTGCCGGACGATCGTCCCGGCGCTCGCCTGATACGACCACGGCTCCGGCATCGTGAACCGCACGAGCGCGTGCTCGAACGCCTCGTTCAGCGTGTTCACGACCGTCGCCGTCACGCTCGCGTTCGTGCCGTCGTTCGCCGGCGCGTACGTGACGCGGAGGTTCTGCCCCGTCGAGCCGGCCGTGAGCATCGGGCGCGGCGTGAGCGACCCGTCCGCCGCGACGCGCACGAGCCGGTACGTGCGCTTGCCGTCCGTCACCGACTGGACGCCGAGGCTGAACGGGCGCGCGTTCAGGTTCCCCTCGGGCACGGAGTGGAAGTGCCCCCACAGCGACGCGTCGAGCCCGAGCGACGAAAGGTTGTCGTTCACCTGGTCCTTGAAGTCGGAGTGGTAGAACGCGACCTTCTTCATTCCGGACGGAGTCGCCGCGATCGTGGCGTTCAGCCAGTTCAGCTGCTCCTGCGTGAACGAGTCGGTGCCGTACGTCGCCGGCTCGAAGTCATCGTAGCCGCCCGAGTTGTTGTATGCCTCGAGCCCGATCATCCGCACCGGCCCGTAGTCGAACCAATAGTTCTGGCTGTGCTCGGCCACGCCGGGCGGCGGGTTGTCGAGGTACGGCCAGCCGAAGTAGCGCCACCAATTGCGACGCGCCGTTCCCGCGGCCGGCGGCGTCGCGTCCCACCCGCCGATGTCGTGGTTCCCGCTCGCGAGGTACAACGGCAGGTCCAGCTCGAGCAGCTTCTTCTGCGTGCGCGACCAGTAGTACTTGCCGAGGAACTCCTCCAGTTCGCCTTCGTTGATGAGGTCGCCCGTGTGGATAACGAACTCGGGGTTGATGAGGTTCGCGTCGTCGATCACCGCCTGGAAGTCCACCATCTCGGACGTGTCGGTGTCGGCGCCCGATTCGTAGTAGTAGAGGTGCGTGACGAGGTGCGTGTCGCTCACCTGCAGGAAGTACCACGCGCTCTTGCGCGCGTTGAGGAGGCGCACGGCGTGGCGCGCGGTGTCGGTCGGCGCGCCGGTGCGCGCGAGGAGGAGATCGTAGAGGACGTCGGGGGCGCCGCTCGGGAGCGCGAATCGCAGGTGCCAGCGTTGGTACGTCGCGTCGTACGTGAATCCCGCCGCGGGGAGGAGGTGGAGGAGCGTCCCACTCTGAAGGGACGCGGCCCACCCGTTCGCGTTGGACGGAGCGTTCGCCCACACGACGAGCGTCTCGGAGGGCGTGTGGATGGCCGGGAGGTTCGCGAGCGGGCGCCAGATCGTCGTCAGCGTGTCGCCGAACGTGAAGACGAGCGGCGCCGCGAGCGCGGGGCGGGCGCCGCCGCCGGCCGGGCCGTGGGCGGGAACGAGAACGAGCGCGAGAGCGAGGGCGAGGGCGAGGGCGAGGGCGAGGGCGAGGACGCCGCCGACGGCGAGGGTCGCGGCCTCCGGTCGGAGGCTCGAGATCGAAGTACGAGGGAATCCAACGCGCCGTCGCATCGGCTGATTGTAACAGATTAGTGCGTCCCCGCGGAAGCCCCCGACCGCGACGACTTCATCTCATCAATCGCCTTTTCGAGCTTCTTCCGCAGGGCCTGCTCGTCGTGCGCGACGAGAAAGATCTTCTTGGTGTAATCGAACTCGGGGTCGTGCTCGTCGCGATGGCATTGCGTGCACGTCTGCGGCGTGATCGGCTCCATCCCGTGGAACGGCAGCCGCGTGCGGTCCTCGCCGCTCGTGATGAGCTGGTAGTGGTGCTTGCCGGCGCCGTGGCACACCTCGCACTGCACGTCGATCATCTTCGGCGTGACGTCGGCCCTTCGGAAGCCGTTGAAACTTCCGAACCCGGTGACGTGGCACCGAACGCACTCGAGGTCCCTGTCGACGCCCCCCTTGACCATCGTCTCCCACGCGCGCGCGTGGCGCGTCGTCATCCACTGCTCGTGCTCCTTCGGATGACACCCCAGGCAGGCCTCCGCTCCGAGGTACATCTCCTTGTCCATCTCGGGCCACTCGGGGAGGATGTTCGCCGCGCGGATCACCGTCTTGTAGTCCTTGACGAGCGCCAACATCGATTCGTCGTCCGGGTACGATTCGTCGAGCGCGACGAGACGCGCCTGCGCCCCCACGCACCGCTTCTGATCGGTGAGCTTCGCCTCGAAGACGGCGAGCATCCGGCCCTGGTCTCCCGGCTGCATGAGCGGCGTCTTCCCGACGAACACGGTCTCCTTGTTGCGGAAATTACCGTGGCCGACCGGCATGACGTCGACCCCGCCCACGCCGTGCGCGATCTCCTTCGCCGGGTTCATCCCCGTGTGCGCGAGAAGGACGATCACGTCGGTCTTGCCGCGCAACTCCTGCACCGCCGCGCGGGCCGCGATCATGGGGTCCTTCACGACGAGCTCGCGGTCCCCCTCCTTCTTCGGCTTGATGATGGCGCCCTCATCGAGATGGAGGACGCTCGTCACGCCGACGCGGACTCCGCCCGTCTCGAGCCCGAGGACCTTGCGGGCGCCGAGTCGGCGGATGACGTAGGGCTTCGCGATGCGCTCGCCGGTGTCGGCGAAGTGGACGTTCGCGTTCACGAGGTCGATGCCCTTCCGGGCCGCCAGGTCGCGCACGAACGCTTGCCCGAGGGACAGGTCCATCTCGCCGAGCCCGACCGCGTGGTAGCCGAGACGGCGCATCCCCTCGGCGTAGAACTCCGCCTTGATCGAGTCCTGGAGTTTCTCGCCCCCGATGAAGTCTCCGCCGTCCACGAGAAGCACCATCGCTTGGTCGGCGAAGTTCTTGGCCGCGATGTACGATGCGCGGCGAGGCAGACCGCCCGCCTGGTTGTGGCTTCAGCCACAGGGCTCGAGGTAGCCGATCGCGTCGGTCGTGAAGAAGACGCGCAGCCGCGTGAGGTCGAGCGGCTCGCCGCGGGAGCACGAGAGCGCGCCGAGCCCGCAGAGCGAGAGGAGCGCGGCGAGCGCCGCGCCTGTCCGGATCGTCCTCATCGACTCAGCGGCCCCCTTCCCCGGCGAGCGGCTCGACGCGGAGGATGCGATCCCCCTCGGTGATCGCGTCGACGACGTCCTGGCCCTCGATCACCCGACCGAAGAGCGTGTAGCGACCGTCCAGATGGTACTGCGGCGAGTGCGTGATGAAGAACTGGCTTCCGCCGGTGTCCTTCCCGGAGTGGGCCATGCCGAGGGATCCGGTCTCGTAGCGCCGCTCGTTGATCTCGCAGCGGATCGTGTAGCCGGGCGAGCCCCAGCCGTCGCCGCGCGGGCAGCCTGCTTGGATCACGAAGTTCGGCACGACGCGGTGGAAGCGGAGGCCGTCGTAGAAGCCGCTCTCCGCGAGCGAGAGGAAATTCGAGACGGTGGCCGGCGACTCGTCGCCGAACAGTTCGAGCAGGATTTCGCCGCGCTCGGTGACGATCCGCGCCGCGCGGGCCCCCAGCGGGAGCCCGAAAGCGGGCGCGGTCGGCGGCGCGTCTGACCGGCGGAGGCGCGGCGCGGCTTCCTCGCCGGCGACATCCGCGAGCGCCTCGCTCGCCGCGCGGCGCACGAGGAACTCCTCGTCGGCGAGCGCCTCGCGCAGGAAGGGCGCCTCGGCCTCGCCTCCGATGCGGCCGATCGTCGTGACGATCGTCTGCCGGGTCTCGGCCTCCTCGCGGCCGCGGCGAGCGCGGTACGCCGCCTCGAGCGACGGGATCGCGGTCGAGTCGCCGACGTCGGCGAGCGCCTCGGCCGCGACCGACGCGACGACCCAGTCGCCGTCGCGGAGCGCCGCGACGAAGAGCGACTCGTCGGCCGCCTCGCCGAACGCCGCGAGCGCCCCGAGCGCGCCGGCGCGGACCTCGGCGCGCGGGTCGCGCGCGCGGGCCGCGAGGACCGGGCGGAATCCGTCGTCGCGCGACGCGCCGGACGTGCCGAACGAGCCGGACGGCGCGACCGGCCCGAGCGCGCCGACCACCTTCGCCGCGACCGACGGGTCGGCGTCGTTCAGGAAGGGATCGAGCGTCGCGAGGCCCGCCGATCCCACGCGCTTCGCGAGCGAGACGCCCGCGCGGAAGCGGATCCCCGGGCTCGAGTCCGCCGCGAGCGCGGCGAGCGCGGCGCGCACGCGCTCCTCGAGCGCGGCGTCGAGCGCGGGCATCTCGCCGAGCGCCGCGGCCGCGGCCTCGCGCACGTTCGTCGAGCGGTCCGCGAGCGCGTCGAGGAGCGCGGGCGCGACGGGAGCCGCGCGCGTGTCGCCCGCGGCGCGCGCCGCGAGAGCGCGCAGCCGCCAGTCTCCGTCCGCGAGCGCCGCGACGAGCGCCTCGGCGAGCCGCGGCTCGCTCGCCAGGTCGGCGCCGAGCTTCGCGATCGCCCGCAGCGCGAACGCGCGCACCGCGGGGTCGGGATCGCCGGCGAGGTGGAGCGCCGGCCGCGCGCCGCGGCGGTCGCCGATCCGCTCGAGGGCGTGCAGGACCTGCGCGCGCACGTCGGAGGAGGCGTCGCGCGACGCCTCGATGAGCGTGGGGACGGCGGTCGAGTCCCCGAGCCGCGAGAGCGCGAACGCCGCGTGCGCGCGGAGCGTCGCGTCGGGATCGCGGAGGAACGCCGCGATGCGCGGCGCGAGCGACTTGTCGCCGAGCTTGCCGAGCGCGTCGAGGGCGCGCGCGGCGACCTCGGGCTCGCCGGGACTCACGCGCTGGAGGAGGGGCGCCGACGCCTCGGGCGACCCGATCTGCCCGAGCGCGAACGCCGCCGCGGCGCGGACCGCCGCGTCGGGATCATCGAGGAGGGGCACGAGGGCGCCGACGGAGCCGGCGTCCCCGATGCGGCCGAGCGCCACGACGGCGCGTCCGCGAATCTCGGTTGCGGAGTCAGCGAGGAACGCGGCGAAGCGCGCGCCGTCCGCGTCGCGCGCGTCCTCGAGGACGGCAATCTCGTGGAGCGTTTCGCGGCGCGATGAGGACGGAGCGCCGGCGGCCGCCGGTGCTGCCGGCCCCGCCGACGGGAGGATCAGGATCACGAGGAGGGGCTGAAGGGCGAATCGGAGGCGTCGCACGGCGCGGGCGGTTCCGCTTCCCCCTAGGACTTCTTTTCCTTCTGCGCCGCGACCCGGAGCGCCTCCGTGAGGCTCTGGATCAGGTTGGCGATGTGGAAGCGGACGGTTTTCGTTTCCTCGGGAGGCGCCTCCCGCAGCCAGCGGGTCAATTCCGCGACGCTCTCTTCCCGCTCGAGAACCTTGACGATGTCCTTGAACGCGGCGAGCCCCAGCTCCTTGTCCACCTGCTTGTCGAACTTCTCGTCGCTCATGGCACTCCTCAACCGGCGTCTTGCGGGGCGTCCACGGACTGAATGCGCTGATCTCCTCCCCGCCACCCGAACTCGAAGGGGCTTCCATTGTATCGATCCGGCGCGGCCGCGTCAACGGCTCCAGCGGCCCCCTCGCGAAAACGAGCGCCCCCGTCGTGAGGCCCGAACGCCGCACTGCCGGCGCTCAGCCCTTGATGACGACGAGCGGCTTGAGGCGGGCGACCCGCCGCGAGATCCCCGCGTCGTCGACGACCCGCACGACGTCGCCGACGTCCTTGTAGGCGAGCGGCGCCTCCTCACCGAGCGTCCCGCGCTCCTTCGCCCGCACGATCACGCCCTGGCCGCGCAGCTCGTCCTCGAGGGCGCGCACGTTCACGCCCCGTTTCGCCTCGCCGCGGCTCATCCGCCGCCCCGCGCCGTGACACGTCGAGCCGAAGGTCTCCTCCATCGCCCGCTCCGTCCCCACGAGCACGAACGACCCGCGCCCCATGTCGCCCGGGATGAGAACCGGCTGCCCGGTCGCTCGGTACGCGTCGGGGACCTGCGGGTGCCCCGCGGGGAACGCGCGCGTCGCGCCTTTCCGGTGCACGCACACGCGGAGGGGCCGTCCTTCGACCTCGTGCATCTCGAACTTGGCCATATTGTGCGACACGTCGTACACGAGCCGCAGGCCGATGTCGCGCGGCCCCTTCCCGAAGACGCGCTCGAGCGACTCCGCCGTGCGGATCATGAGCATGTGGCGGTTCGCCCACGCGAAGTTCGCGGCCGCGTTCATCGCGCCGACGTAGCGCCGCCCGGCCCCGGAACGGATCGGCGCGCAGACGAGTTGCCGGTCGGGGATTTCCGGGTAGCGCTCGGCGAACGCGCGCCCCATCTCGCGGATGGAATCGTCGCAGACCTGGTGGCCGAGGCCGCGCGATCCGCAGTGGATGAGGATCGCGGTCTGGCCGAGGGCGAGGCCGAAGTCGCGCGCCACCTCCTCGTCGAAGATCTCGGCGACCGTGTCGATCTCGAGGAAGTGATTCCCCGAGCCGAGGCTCCCGAGCTGGAGCCGGCCGCGGGCGAGGGCGCGCTCGCTCAGGGCCTCCGGGTCCGCGTCCTCGATCGCGCCGTTCTCCTCGCAGCGCTCGAGGTGCGACTCGTCGCCGATCCCCTTCTTGCGGACGAGGTAGCGCGCGCCCTCGCGCAGGACCTCCAACTCCTCCCGCGGCGACATCGCGAGCGAGCACCCCGCGCCGACGCCGCACGGGATGTCGCGCGCGATCGCCGACGCGATCCGCTCCTGGTTCGCGACGATCTCCTCACGCGGGATCTCGAGCGTCGCCAGCCGCACGCCGCAGTTGATGTCGTAGCCGACGCCGCCGGGGGAGATCACGCCCTCGTCCATGTCCATCGCGGCGACGCCGCCGATCGGGAAGCCGTAGCCCCAGTGGATGTCCGGCATCGCCATCGAGTAGCGGAGGATGCCCGGCAGGTGCGCCACGTTCGCCACCTGATGCGGGCTCTGGTCCTTCTCGATGTCGGGGAGCATCCCCTCCTCGGCGAACACGAGGCCGGGGACGCGCATCCCGCCGGTGCGCGGGATCTCCCATCGCTGCGCGTCGACGCGTCGGTAATGGATGCCTTTCATGTCGAGCGCCTCCCGTCGAACCCGGGCTCACAGGTCGAAGAGGACCGTCGCGTCCCAGCCGCCCGCCGTCTCGCGGATCGCGAGGGCGTGGTAGGTCGCCGCCTTGACTTCCTTGCGGAGCGGGTGCCGCGCTGGGTCGATCGGCTCGCCGAGCGCGTCCGCCACGATCCGCGTCTCCGACAGGTCCGCCACGTCGAACCGCGAGAAGAAGCGCCCTTCGATCGCGGCGACGCCGATCAGCTCGTTGAGCCAGACCACGAGCAGGTCTTCGAGGTCGCGCCCATCGCACGCGACCCGGCGGGCGGCGGCCGGCCGCACTGCGTCGAGGTCCGTCATGAGCGCGAAGCAGGCGCGCGCCGCATTCGCGAAGAGCGCCTCGCGCGTCGCGCCCGTCACCCGCACGAGCGCGTCGGACGGATGCTCCTCCTCGACGAATCCTTCCGGCGTCACGGAAAGACACTAGTGCCCGTGGACGCACGGGTCAACGGCGGCCGGCCGGCGCTGAGGGGCGATGGCCACTCCGCCGCAGGGGCAATGGTGCCCGCAGGCGACATCGCCCGGAGCCGCGCCGTCGCGATGCTCGAGCGAATTCCTAGGGCGACGCGGGCGCGGCGAGGCAGTCGCCGAAGGGGAGCCGTTGCCCCCGAAACGGCGGAGCGGCGCGCTCGCCGAGCCATCGGCCGAAGGGAGGCGATCGCCCCGAAAGAGCGCCGGCTCGCGCGCCCGCGGCTCGTTTCATTGACACACCGAGAATGCCGATATAATCTGCGACCGGTCCCCTCCGTTGGGGAGAGCCGAATGCCCGAGACCCAAAAAGACGCCCGTCCAGTCTACTTCGAGAACATCGTCGCCGCGATCGGCGGGACGCCGCTCGTGCGGCTGAACAGGATCGCGGGCCGCCACGAGTGCCTCCTCCTCGCGAAGCTCGAGGGGCGTAACCCCGGCGGAAGCGTGAAAGACCGCATCGGCTCGAACATGATCGACGCCGCGGTGCGCGAGGGACGGCTCAAGCCGGGCGGGACGATCGTCGAGTCGACGTCGGGGAACACGGGCGTCGGCCTCGCGATCGCCGCCGCCGTGCGAGGCTACAAGCTGATCTGCACCGTCCCCGACAAGCAGAGCCGCGAGAAGATCAACCTCCTGAAGGCGTACGGCGCGAAGGTCGTCGTCTGCCCGACGAACGTCGCGCCCGATTCGCCGGACTCGTACTACGAGGTCGCGAAGCGCATCGTCGGCGAGACGCCGAACGCGATCCTCGCGAACCAATACCACAACCAGGAGAACCCGCTCTCGCACTACAGGACGACCGGCCCGGAGATCTGGGAGCAGACCGCTGGGCAGATCGACTACCTCGTCGGCGGGATCGGCACGGGCGGGACGATGAGCGGCTGCGCCCGTTACCTCAAGGAGAAGAATCCGAAGACCCAGATCATCTGCGCCGACCCGGAAGGCTCGATCCTCAAGGAGTATTTCGACACGAAGCGGATGGCGGAGCCGCGGCCGTACCTCATCGAGGGGATCGGCGAGGACATGATCCCGACGACGGTCCACTTCCAGTACTTCGACGAGGTGCGGAGCGTCTCGGACCGCGAGGCGATGAGCATCACGAGGCGGCTCGCGCGCGAGGAGGGGATCCTGTCGGGCTCGAGCGCCGGCGCGGCGCTCGTCGTCGCGTGCCAGATCGTGCACGAGGCGGCGAAGGGGAGCCTCGTCGTCGTCATCCTCCCCGACATCGGCGATCGCTACCTCTCGAAGGTCCACAACGACGCCTGGATGCAGGAGCAGGGGCTCCTCACCGCGGAGGCGGTACTCCTGCGCGACCTCCTCGCGAAGAAGTCGGGGAAAATCGCGCCGCTCATCTCCGTGCAGGCGACCGACACGGCGCGCGGCGCCCTCGCGATCATGGAGTCGCAGAACGTCTCGCAACTCCCGGTGATGGAGGATGGGAGGATGGTCGGCGCCGTCTCCGAGGGCGGGCTCCTCGGCCGTTGCCTCAAGGACGCCGGCCTGCTCGGAAAGCCGTGCCGCGAGATCATGGAGCCGCCGTTCCCACACGCGAACGCCGACGAGAGCGCGCAGAAGGCGATCGACCTTCTCGCGAAGGGGTCGAACGCGGTGATCGTCGAGGAGCGGGGCGCGCCGGTCGGCATCCTCACGCGATTCGACGTGGTCGGCTACGCAGCTCGCTGAGCCGATCGGACCAGACGCACCCGAGACGGGAGACCTGATGGCGCATCACGACCACGAGAGCCGACGCTGGGGATTCGCGACGCGCGCGATCCACGACGGGCAAGAGCCCGATCCCGCGACCGGCGCGATCATCACGCCGATCTACCAGACCTCGACGTACGTGCAGGACGCGATCGACAAGCACAAGGGCTACGTGTACTCGCGCGTCTCGAACCCGACGCGGACGGCGCTCGAGCGGAACGTGGCGTCGCTCGAGAGCGCGGCGCACGGGGCCGCGTTCGCGTCGGGCCTCTCCGCGATCGACGCGATTATGCGCCTCCTGAGCCAGGGCGACCACGTCGTCTCCGGCGACAACCTCTACGGCGGCTCGTTTCGCCTCTTCCGCCAAGTGCTCGAGCGGTTCGGCCTCTCGTTCACGTTCGTCGACACGTCGTCCGTGAGCGCGATCGAGAAGGCGGTGCGGAAGGAGACGCGCATCATCTTCATCGAGACGCCGACGAACCCCATGATGTCGGTCGCGGACATCGCCGCGGTCGCGCGGGTCGCGCGCGCGGCCGGCGTCCTCCTCGTCGTCGACAACACGTTCCTCTCGCCGTACTTCCAGCGACCGCTCGAGCTGGGCGCTGACATCGTCGTCCACTCGTCGACGAAGTACCTCGGCGGACACTCCGACGTGATCGGCGGCTTCGTGGCGACGAACCGCGCGGAGGTCGCCGAGCACCTCGCGTTCATGCAGAAGGCGGTCGGCGCGGTGCCGTCGCCGATGGATGCGTGGCTCATCCTGCGCGGAACGAAGACGCTCGCCGTGCGCATGCGGCAGCACGAGGAGAACGCGCGCGCCGTCGGCGCGTTCCTCGCCGAGCACCGCGGCGTCAAGGCGGTCTACTACCCCGGGCTCCCCAGCCACCCGGGCCACGAGATCGCCAAGCGACAGGCCTCCGGGTTCGGAGCGATGATCTCGTTCGTCCTCGAGAGCCGCGCGGTCGCCGAGAAGGCGATCGGCCGGCTCCGCGTCTTCGCCCTCGCGGAGAGCCTGGGCGGCGTCGAGAGCCTCGTCTGCCACCCGGCGACGATGACGCACGCAAGCGTCCCCGCGGCGGAGCGCGAGCGGCTCGGCATCGTCGACGGGATGGTGCGCCTCTCCGTCGGGATCGAGGACACCGAGGACCTCGTGGCGGACCTCGCGGGCGCGTTGGGATAGCGGAGGGAAGCGCCGGGCGCCGCGGCCCGGCCGCCACCGCCATGACGTTCGCGGCGCCGCGCGCGCGCGCGCTTCTCTCGCTCCTCTTCCTCCTCGCGCTCCTCCCCCGCCTCGCGTTCCTCTTCGAGCTCCGGACGAGCGAGTACTTCGCCTACCCCACGGTCGACGAGGAGGAGTACCGCGACTGGGCGCTCCGTGTCGCGCGCGGCGAGCCGCTCGCCGAGGGCGTATTCTACGCGTCGCCCGTCTACCCGTACGCCCTCGGGACCTTCTTCCGTCTCTTCGGGCCCGACCTCTTCGCCGCGCGCATCGCGCAGGCGGTCCTCGGCGCCGCGCGCGCGCCGATCGTCGCCGCCGCGGCGCACGTCGCGTTCGGCCCGACGGCCGCGGTCGCGGGAGGGCTCTTCGCCGCCTTCTATCGCACGACGATCTTCTACGACGGCTTCCTCCTCAAGGAGTGCCTCGCGCTCCTCGTCCAGGACGGCGCGCTTCTCCTCTTGCTCCTCGCGCTGCGACGCGCCGGCCCCGGCTTCGACACGCGCGCGGGGCGTGCGCTCGTCACCGCGGGCGGCGCTCTCGTGGGACTCGCGGCGCTCGCGCGCGAGGTCCTCGCGCCGTTCATCGCGGGGGCGGTCGCGCTCGTCGCGGCGCGCGCCTGGCGCGAGGAGGGCGGGGGACGGACGGCCGCCCGCCCCGTCCGCGCGCGGCGAGCGTTCGCGGCCGGCGCGCTCTTCCTCGGCGGCGCGCTCCTCCCTCTCCTCGCGGTCGCCGTCCGGAACCAACTCGTCGCCGGCGAGTTCGTGCTCCTCTCCGCGCAGGGCGGGCAGAACTTCTATCTCGGGAACAGCCTCGCGAACACGACCGGCCTCGTCACGTTTCCTCCGAACGTCCGCTCGAACCCGCTGGCCCTCGAGGCGGACTTCCGCTCGCTCGCCTCGCACCGAGCCGGGCAACCGCTCGGCTCCTCCGAGACGTCGGCGTTCTGGTTCCGCGAGGCCGTGCGCGAGATGGGCTCCAACCCGCTCCACGCCGTCACGCTCCTCGGCCGCAAGGCGCTGCTCGCGCTGAACGCGTTCGAGGCGCCGAACGTCTACTCGATCCGCTACTTCTCGCGTCTCGCGCGCGTGCTCGCGTGGAATCCGGTTCGGTTCGGCGTCGTGCTGCCGCTCGCCGCGCTCGGGATCGCCGTCGCCCTCCGCGACCCGCGCCGCCGCGCGGCCGCCGCCGCGCCGCTCCTCCTCCTCGGCGTCGCGTACGCCGCGCTCGTGGCGTTCTACGTCTCCGACCGCTACCGCCTGCCCGCGACGACGCCCCTCTTCCTCTTCGCGGGCGTGGGCGTCGAGGCCGTGGTGGGCGCCGCGCGCGCCGGCGCGTGGCGCGCGCGCGACGCCGCGACCGCGCGGCGACTCGCGCCCGCGATCCTCCTTGCCGCGGCCGCGATCATCGTCTCGCATCTTCCGCTGGCCCCGCCCGGCGCCCAAGGCGAGGCGATGCCGCCCGCGAACCTCGGGAACGCGCTCGCGAAGGAGGGGCGCCACGAGCGCGCGATCGCCCGCTACCAGGAGGCGTTCGCGATCGAGCCGGACACGGACTTCGCGCTCTTCGGCATCGCGGGCGTCTACGCCGAGCTCGGACGGCACCGCGAGGCGATCGAGGCGCTCAAGAAGTACATCGCGAGGAACCCGGCGAGCGCGCGGGCGTACTACAACGTCGGGATCTCGTACTACGAGGCGGGGCACGCGGACTCCGCGGCGCTGGCGCTCGAGGCGGCGGTGCGGCTCGAGCCGTATTTCGGCGAGGCGCTCTTCAACCTCGGCGCCGTGCGACAGTCGCAGGGAGACCTCGCGCGCGCCCGCGAGGCGTACGAAGGCGCGGTGCGGGCGGCGCCCGGGCTCGCGCGCGCGTGGAACAACCTCGGCGTCGTCCTCGTCGCGCTCGGCGGCGCTGACGAGGGGCGCGCGGCATTCGAGCGCGCGCTCGCCGACACGACGTTCGTCGAACCGCGCCTGGCGCTCGGCGCGCTCGCACTCACCGAGGGCCGAAACGCCGAGGCCGCGCGGCTCTACGAGTGGGTTCTCGCGCGGGAGAAGCGGCGCGACGCTCTCCTCGGTCTGGGGAAGGCGCGCGCCTTCCTCGGCGACGACTCGGGGGCGCGCGCGCCGCTCGAGACGTTTCTGCGCGTGGCGCCGTTCGACGACCGGGACCGCGCGGAGGCGGAGCGGATCCTCTCGAGCCTCCGGTGAGGGCGCTCCGCGCGCGGCGGACGCGGGCGGCGCGCGCCGCGGCGATTTACCCGCGCGCGCCCTCGCGAAGCGCGCGCAGCCGCTCGCGTGCGGGCCGCGCCGAAGGGGCGATCGCGATCGCCTCCTCGTAAGCGGCGACCGCATCCCCGCGCCGCCCCAGCCGCTCGAGCACGAGCCCGCGCGCGTAGTGGAGCTCCGCGTACTCCGGCCGCGCCGCGAGCGCGCGCGTCACCACCGAGTCCGCCTCGTCGGCGCGCCCCTCGCCGAGGAGGAGGAGCGCGAGCCGGATCTGCGCCTCGACGGCGTCCGGCGAGATCGCGAGCACGCGCCGGTAGATCGCTTCCGCGTCGCGCGCGCGCCCCGACGCCTCGGCGGCCATGCCGCGCTCGACCTCCGCGAGGCGACCCGAGAGACGCGCGAGCACCCGCGGCGTCCTCTCGTCCGGATACGCGTCGCCCAGCGCCTCCGGGCCGCCGGGCGCGCCGGCCGTTCCCTCCGCGCCGAGCGCCACCGGATCGAAGATCTCCTCGTAGGGGAGAGCCACGTCGGCCGCGCCCGTCGCCCCGCCATCCTTCACCACGCGAAACAATCGATAGTACGAGTCCTGGTAGACCGGCTCGAATCGCCTCAGCCGCTCGGGGAAGAAGTGGAGGAGGACGGCCGCGCTCGTCGATGGCAGGCGCATCCGATCGGCCATGTAGCGGTACGACTCGCTCGTCGTGTCGAGGAGGAGGTTCGCCGAATAGAGAAGGTAGTCGCTCTCCCACTCGCGGCAGAGAGCGAACAGTTGCTCCTCTCCCCCGTAGATCGCCTCGCGCAGCCGCCGCTCCTTCGCGCGGAGGGCGCTCGACTCGAACATCGAGTGGAGGTTCACCGGCCGGCCCGTGTCGGTGAGCACCATCGGCCCCGCTGGAAACCACGTGAGGATGACCGCGCGCTCCGGCACGTGCCGCCGCATCCACGCGACGACCCGCCCGTTGTTGCCGAGGTTCGGCACCGCCTCCGCCGGCGGCGGCGCGACGCGCGCCTCGACCCAGCGCCGCCACGGGTTCGGCCTCTCGAACGCGCGCAGGTACGCGACCTCGTAAAGGGCGAGGGCCGCGAGGAGCGCGAGGAGCGCGCGCCGCCGCGCGGGCGGCGCCGCGGCCGGGACGCCAGGTAGCAGGAGCGCGGCGAAGAAGACGAGAAAGATCGAGAGGCGCTCGACGAGGAGCGCGGCCAAGGCGAAGACGACGACGAGGACGAACGCGAGGAGCCTCGGCGGGTCGAGCCGCCCGCGGAGCGCGCCGCGCGCGGCGACGGCGAGCGCGGCGGGCCCCCAGAGAAGCATCGTCGAGAGAGAGAGGAGGGTCCACGCGGCCGTGGGCGTCGCGAACGGGCCCACCCAGAAGACACGCGCGTCGTCCGAGAGGAGCGACGGGTCGGCGGGCTTCCGGCCGAGGAAGCGGAGTTTCTCTGCGAGGAGCGCGCTCGTGTGCGCGTACTCGCCCTCGGCGCCGGGGAGGGCGCGCGCGAGGAGAACCCCGGCGGCGCACGCCACGACGAGTCCGGTCGCGAGCGCGCGCGGCGAGAGTGGCGCCGACCGGCGCGCGCGCCACCGCGCGACCTCGAGCCACGCGAGGGCCGCCAGCCCCACGAGGTACCCCGGCGAGAGGAGGAACCGCTTCTCCCGTAGGACGGGCACGACGAGGCCGGCGATCGTGAGGCCCCCGACGAGCGCGACGAGAAGGCGCCGCGCCGCGCCGGTCGCGGAGGGCTCCTCCGACGAACCGGTGCGCGATGGCGCGGCCCCCGCGACGACCGCGGCGAGCGCGAGGAAGAACACGAGGACGTGGAACCGCGCGAGGTGCCACGTCGAAACCCCGACGGCGAGCGCCGCCGCGGCGAGCAACGCGGAGCGAGAAGGCAGCGCGCGGGCGCGCGCGCCCCCACCCTCGTCCCGCAACGCGCCCACGCTCAGCGCGAACGACGCGAAGAGGAACGGGAGCACGAAGTCCTCGCGCAGGAAGTTTCCGGGCGTCCGGGCGAGCGCCGCCGGCGTCACCGCGGCGGCGATCGCGCTCACGAGACCCGCGGTCGGCGTCCCCCACAGCGCGCGCCCCGCGAGGAAGGCCGCGGCGATCGTGAGGCTCGACCAGAACGACACGAACGCCGCGAGATAGACGTGGAACGGCGTGCCCCCGAGGATCCCGCGAAGGACGCGATAGGAGATCCCCGCGGCGTACTCCATTCCCATCGTGAACTCGCGGTGGGGCGCGACCCCTTCGGGCCACTGGGCGTCGCGGTCGAGCCGCGGCACGCCCTCCCCAATCGCGATCAGGCGCGCGTAGCGGTAGTGGAACGCGGACTCGGACCAAAAGAGAGCGGTGTCTTCCTCGGGGGTGAAGCGGGGCGAGCGCTGGAACGCGCCGAACTTGAAGAGCGACGCCGCGAGGACGATCGAAACGAGCGCGACGGCGTGAAGCGAGAGGGTGGGGCCGCGGGTTATTGGCTACGAGACCCTGTAGCGCTCGATCTTGTTCTTGAGGCCGCGCCGCGTGAGGCCCAGCTCGACGGCCGCGCGACTCTTGTTCCCCTTGTGGAGAGCGAGGGCCTCGCGCACCATCCGCTCCTCGATCTCCTCGACGATGCGCGCGAGCGTCTTCCCCTTGAACCGTTCGGCAACCGCCTCGCTCACCGGGTTCCGGAAGACCTCCGGCGAGAGCCCCTCGGGCTCGATCTCGTCCCCCGGGTTGGCGAGCGCCACGGCCCGCTCGACCTCGTGCTCGAGGTCGCGCACGTTCCCGGGCCAGTCATGGCTCCGCAGGCACTCGATCGCCCGCGCGCTGAAGCGGATGCCGTTCTTGCCGGCCTCCACCTGGGAATTCCCGAGGAAGTGCTCGACGAGCGCGGGGATGTCCTCGCGGCGCTCGCGGAGCGGGGGGATCTCGATCGCGATGACCCGCAGCCGGTAGTAGAGGTCCTTCAGGAACTCGCCGCTCTCGACGAGGCCGCGGAGGTCGCGGTTCGCGGCGACGATGATCCGGCAATCGACCTTCTGCAACTTCGTCGAGCCAACCGGCTTGATCTCCCGCCGATCGACGACCCGCAAGAGCCGCTCCTGGAAGTTCCGGCTCGTCTTGTCGATCTCGTCGATGAAGACCGTGCCGCCATCGGCGATCTCGAAGAGGCCCTTCTTGGGGTCGCCGGCGCCGGTGAACGCGTTCCGCGCGTGGCCGAAGAGCTCGCTCTCGAGGACCGTCTCGGAGAGATCGGCGCAGTTGATCGTGACGAACGGGCCGGGGCGCTGGCGGCTCACCTCGTACGCGAGGAGGCCCTTCCCGGTGCCCGTCTCACCCTGCAGGAGAATCGTCGACGAGGAGGCCGCGACGCGGTTCAGGATGTCGAGGATCTCCATGAGCCGCGGGCTCCGCGTGACGACGTCCGAGAACGGCGACGCCGTGCCGCCGCCAGCCCGCCCGACCGCCTTGAGCTCCGTCTCGAGGAGCGTCCCGACCTGCGCGCCCACGCCGCCGAGGAAGTGGAGCTCGAGCCGGCCGAACGGCGAGACGTCGAGGCCGACGAGGCGATCGACGTAGAGCGCGCCGCTTCCGTGCTCCCCGACCGAGAACGGGACGAGGATGTAGGAGAGGACGTCGCTCTCGCCGCGCGCGAAGTCGCCATAGGAGATGACCGCCTCGCGCGCCGCGAGCCGCTCGGCGTGGCGAGCCGCGAGCTCGCGGTAGAGGGCGCGCGCCGCGATCGCGGGCATCCCCTCGCACGTCTTAACGACGAAGCGACCGTTGTCGTCGATGACGACGAAGCCGCGGTGAGCGCGCGTCGAGTCGACGATCCGGCGGAAGACCGACTCGAGGTCCGCCTCCCGCGCCCGGAAGACCTTGTTGAGCGAGAGGAACTCGGTGTCGATGTGCGCCGTCTCGCGAGCCATGTCGGCCTCGAGCCGGCGCCGCAGCGTGAGCACGTCCTCGAGCGTGGTGTTGTCGGCTGCCTCCGTCGAGGCCCACTCGGCCTCGCGCAGGAGGTTCATCGCCTCGAGGTAGTTCCGGAGCGTCGTTTCGAGCCGCGCCCTCTCGAGGAGGACCCTCCCGGCCTCGTGGACGAGGCCGAGGTTCCGGAAGAGCGACTCGGAGCGCGCGAGGAAGTCCCGCGACTCGTGCGCGGAGCACCACGTCTCGCCGTCGAGGCGACCGGCGTCGCGCAGCGTCTTCGCGAGCTCCAGCGGCGCGCCGATCCTCTCGAGCGAGCGAATCGCCCTCGTGAACGCCGAGCGCGCCCGGTTCTTCTCGCCGCGGCGGCGGAACGTGCTGCCGAGCACGCGAAGTGCCTCGGCCGCCATTCGCTTGTCCATGACGCGAACGCCCGCCCCGTACGCCCGCCGGGCGAAGTCGAACGCCCCATCGAGATCGCCCTTGACGAGGGCGACCTCCGCGAGGCGCCGCTCGAGGTCCGTGGCCTGGTCGTTGACCTCCGAGATTTCCCGCACGATCGCCAGCGCCTCATGGAAGCGCGCCTCGGCGCCGCGGAGGTCGCCGCGCGCGAACGCGAGCGCGCCGGCCTCCTCGATCGCGAGCGCGGCCTCACGCCGCGCGCCGCCCTCGCGGGTCGCGGCGATCGCGTCGCGGACGAGCCGCTCGGCGCGGAAGTACGCACGGCTCCAGCGCTCGATGCGCGCGAGACCGATCGACGCGCGCGCCACGCCGATCGCATCGGCGACGCCGCGACTCGCCTCGAGGCTTCGCTCGAGGAGCGCCCTCGCGCTCCCCCAATCGCCGATGTGGCAATGGACGATCCCGAGGTTCAGGCCGCGGAGCGCGACCTGCGAGTAGTTGCCCAGCGACTCGTCGATCTCGGCGGCGCGCCGCAGGCAGGTGATCGCGTTCTGCCACTGGCTGAGGTGGTTGTAGACGACGCCCAGGCTGTTGTAGGCCTTCGCAGCGCCCGATCGGTCACCGATCCGGCGATACGTCGCGAGCGCGTCCTCGAAGTAGCGCTCCGCGTGGCGCAGGCTCCCCTCGCGCAAGTAGATCGCCCCGCAGTTGAGCTGGAGAACGGCGACCTCCGAGTGCTCGCTGGTCTCGCCGAGGTATTCGAGCGACGCGAGCCCCTCCGAGAGCGCGGCATCGTGTTCTCCACGCTTGCGGTGGGTCTGGGCGAGGAACGCGTGCGCCAGTCCGTGCGCGAGGCGCGGCACCATTGGGGAATCGCTCAGCTCGACGACGGCCCGCTTGCCGCTCGAGAGCGCGCCATCGAGATCCCCGAGACCCGTGCGGGCCCGGCCGATCTTCAGGTGGATCCGGCTCCGGTGCTCCGGAGCGAGGAGGGGCCAGCCCTCCATGTCCGGAATCTTCGAGAGTTCCGTCAGGGCCTGCGGGAAGCTGTCGGAGGCAAGGAGGAGGTCGCCCACGCGCTCCAGGGGACCGATCGCATCCTCCCGGAAATCCGCGCGGAGGTCTCCCATCTCCTCGCGGACCCTCTGCTGGGGCTCTGGTCCTCGGTACCTCTCCACGATGTCCTCGCTCCTACCCGGTGGGTTGCCGAGCAGGCGACTCGCTATGCTCCAACGCTCACTTCGTGCTCGACCTCCGTGATCTCGTCCGACGGACTAAAGGCCAAGAGAGCGGAGCGCGAGCCGGACCAGGTAGTTCTGGATCCAGCGCTCGACCGCATTCTCGGAGGCCTCGACGCTCATCGGGATGATTCGTTCGCGCGTGATCCGGTTCCCGTTGTCCAGTCCGGTCGGATCGGCATCGCCGTTCGAGTTGTTCCCCGGCGCGGACTGAACTGACGGCGCTGTGAGCGCGACGAGCGTGACGGCGAGACTCAAGACGAGGAGCAGGGAGACAAGCTTCCGAATCATAATTGACTCCTCCCGGCCGCTGGGGAAGTCGCGGGACGTTTAGCGCTGGTTAGACCCCCCCTAAGATGCGGCATGACTATAAGTCGTTAGGCAAAGTGTCGTCAAGATTTATTTATTCCTTTATTCCTTCGCCCCTCCGAGCCGTCCTGCCCGGTCTGGGGAAGGGGGGCGGCGGGGACAAAGTGAAACCGGGGCTTCGGCCATCTGGCCTCCGCCCCGGCAACTGGGTTCCACCCCTGGGACCCAAACTTCCTTAGTAGCCTGAACTCGATAACGATCCTTTCGTTAAGGAATAACTCTCATTAAGGCCTTAAGCACTGCGGGCCTCCTCATTGACCCGCCCGTCCGGCCCCCGGGGAAAGGGACTTCATCCGGGATCTCGTCGACGGCCTCCTCCCAACCGCGGTTCACGGCACAGAAGCGCGCGACGACAACGGCTAGGATCACGTACGCGAACACCAGTGCAGCTCCCAGGAGGAGCATCATCTCGTTCACCTCCTTTCATCGCTAAGTGGTGACTTACCATGGCGATATTTTAGCACTTTCCATGCCATCTGAATAGCCCCCCTCCGTGCGAGCCGCCTCTCCAGCGCCGATCGGTCGCTCTGCCTAAGTGCCCGTCGATCAATGGTCTGCCGTGCCCGTGGGCTCGGGGGGTTACGCCCCATTGAATTCCGTAGGCCCCCAATTGGTTCCCGAGGATGTCGATCTGGGCAAACTGTCGGCAGCGGGTGGTCTCAGCGAGTACCCATTTCGGGGCAGCCGCACGCTGGGATCCGCGTAGGAAACGGAATCCGGCGCGGTCAGCTCTTGGCCGTCGGCCGGAATCCGGGCTGACGAGACGCGGCCGGGGTGCCGCTCAGGGGAAAGTGGTCGAAGGCGGGCGCGGGGCGGAGGTCGTCCGGAAGCGCACGGAAATCCGAGAGGCTTCTGCCTGGACGGCCGCGATGAGCGCCGCGATCTCGGATGCGGTGCGCGGCTCGATGTCGGCGCCGAGCGGTAGGTTGACGACCTCCGCGGCCACCGCGCGCGCCACTGGGAAGAGCGTCCGCTGCGCGGTGGGGTCCGTCGTCGATGGGAGGAAGCGCCTCGAGAGGGGAAGGTCCGGCACCGCCGGGTGGAAGAAGGTGCCCGTCTCGATGCCTTCGGCGGCGAGCACCGCGCGCAGCGCGTCGCGCCCGAGACCGAACTCCGCCGAGTCGACACGGACGCTCACGTCTCGGTGGACGACCTCGGTGCCTCGGAGTGCCGACTGGAACCGAATCCCGGGGACCGTGACGAGGCCTTCGCGGTAGGTCGCCGCGAGGAGCGCCCGGCGCCCGATCTCGCGATCGAGCGCCTCGATCCCGGCGCGCGCGATCAGGGCGGGGATCTCCGCGAGCCTCGCGGAGAGCCCGCGCCCCGTCCAGTCCCCCGAACGCGAGCGTCCGTAGTTCCTCCCCATCGCGATCTCATCCGCGAGGCGAGCGTCGGCGGTGGTGACCGCGCCCCCCTCGCCGGAGGAAACCATCTTCGAGGGCGTGAACGAGAAGACTTCCGCGATGCCGAGGGCGCCGACCGCGCGATCGCCGACGCGGGCGCCGAGCGCGTGCGCGGCGTCGAAGATGAGCGCGACCCGGCGGCGCGCGGCGAGCGATTCGAGCGCCGAGGCCGGCGCGGGAAAGCCGGACGTGTGGACCGCGAGGATCGCGGACGTGCGCGGCCCGACCGCGTACTCGGCGGTGGCCGGATCGAGGTTCCACGACTCGGAGTCGATGTCCGCGGGGCGCGGCGCGAGGCCGTGCGAGAGGAGAGTCTGCAAGACGGGCGGGAAGACGTACGCCGGGACGACGATCTCGCCCTCGAGCCGGAGCGCTTGAAGGAGCAGCGCGAGCGCCGAGAGCCCCGAGGCCGCACCGATCGCGTGCGCCGTGCCGACCCGCGCGGAGAGGGCGGCCTCGAAGGCCGTGAGAGCGGGCCCCTTCGTGAGGACGCCGGACTCGACGACCCGCGCGATCTCGGGAACGAGGCGTTCCGCGTCGTGGACCGGGGGACCATAGAGCCGGACCGGTGGATCGAAGGCGGGTGGCCCGCCCAGGATGGCCAGACGCTCGAGCGACATCGCGCTCCCTTCGAGATTCGGGGTCGGACGGAAGCCCGATTATGCTCCGTTCCCCATCGCGGAGGCAACGCCGACCGCGGTCGCGGGAGGCGGCGCGTTGCCTCGCGGAAGGCGAGCGTGCTAGCCTCGCGCGCGTGGCGCGCGCCTCGAGCACGGTGCCGGCGGAGGGAGCGGTCCCCACCTGGCTCCTGCTCGCCTTCTTCGTCTCGGGCGCGGCCGGCCTCGTCTACGAGATCGTCTGGTCGCGCGTCCTCTCGACGACGCTCGGCAATTCGCTCTTCGCGATCTCGACGGTCGTGGCCGCCTTCTTCGGGGGGCTCGCGCTCGGCGCGTGCACGCTCGGGCCCCGGCTCGCGGATCGCGCCGACCGGGTGCGACTCTACGCCATCCTCGAGGTCGGCGTCGGCCTCCTCGGCGCCCTCTCGGTGCCTTTTCTCCGGGCGCTCGAGCCGCTCCTCGTCGCGCTCCACCGATCGCTCCTCCCCTCCTTCCCGGCGTTTCTCGCAATCCGGTTCCTCCTCCTGTTCCTGACGCTGCTCGTGCCGACGGCTCTCATGGGGGCGACGCTGCCGCTCCTCGTCGCGCACGCGGAAGGCCGTCGCTTCGGGACCGCGCTCTCGCGCCTCTACGCGATCAACACGTTCGGGGCCGTGACGGGGACGCTCCTCGCCGCCTTCGCGCTGATTCCGACCCTCGGCCTCACCGGAACCGCTCTCGCCGCGGCCGCGGCGAACGGGTTCGCGGCCGTGGTCGCTTGGATGCGACGACACGAGGGCGAGGCGGAGGGCGCCGGCGACGTCCCGCGAGAGGAGACCGCGGCCGTCGCCGACGAGGCCTCCCCCTCGCGTGCGCTGGTCGTGACCCTTGTGGCGGCCTCGGGGTTCGCCGCGCTCGTCTTCGAGGTGACGTGGACGCGGATCCTCACGCTCGTCATCGGCTCTTCCGTCATCTCGTTCGCCATCGTCCTCGCGTTCTACCTCCTCGGCATCGCGTGGGGGAGCGCGGCGATCGCCCGCCGTCTCCCGCGACTCCGCCGGCCGCTCCTCCTCTTCGGGGAGCTCGAGGTGCTCCTCGCCGTCGTCGCGCTCACTCACCTGTTCCTCTTCCCGGCTCTCCCCGGCGCGTTCCTGCGCGTGATCACCGAGCCGCGCGTCTCGCTCCCCCTCTACCTCGGGGCGCAAGCCCTCGTCGCCGCGCTTCTCCTCGTGCCGCCCTGCCTCTGTCTCGGGGCGCTCTTCCCGCTCGCCGCACGCCTCCTCCACCGGGGCGACGCCGGTCGCGCGACCGGCGCGGCGTACGCGGTCAACACGGTCGGGACGATCCTTGGATCGCTCGCCGCGGGCTTCGCGCTGATCCCGCGGATCGGCTCCCGCTCGACGCTCCTTCTCGGCGCGCTCCTTTCCCTAGCGATCGGGTTCGCCGCGCTCGCGGCGTCGCGCGCGCCGGGTGCGAGGCGTGCGGGCGTCGCGGGTGCGGCGCTCGCCGCGTCGCTCCTCTTGGTCGCGCTTGCGCCCGCCTGGGATCCGCGCGTCCTCACGGCCGGCGTCTTCCGCCCCGCCGCGGCGCAAGTCTTACGGCGTACGGCGGCCGCCGTGGACCCCGGGCGCGCGCGCCTCGAGAGCGCCGTCGCCTCGGACTCGGTCCTCTTCTTCAAGGAGGGGATGAACGCGACGGTCTCCGTCCACCGGCGCGGCCTCACCGGCGAGGTCATCTTGAAGCTCGGCGGAAAGGCGGACGCCTCGACGATCGATATCGAGACGCAGATCCTCTCCGGGCACATCCCGATGCTCTTCAACCGGCTCGGCGTGCGCGTCGCCGTCATCGGGCACGGCTCCGGGATGACGCTCGCGAGCGTCCTCATGCACGCGCCGAGCGAGGTCGTGGCGATCGAGCTCGAGACCGCGGTCCTCGAGGCGTCGCGGCGCTTCCACGAGCCGGGGAAAGACCCGCTCGACGATCCGCGAGTCCACGTCATCGTCGAGGACGGGCGGACGCACCTCGCGGTCACGCGCGACCGCTACGACGTGATCATCTCGGAGCCGTCGAACCCGTGGCTCGCCGGAAACAACAACCTGTTCACGCGCGATTTCTATCGCCTCGCGCGATCCCGGCTCGCGCCGGGCGGCGTGTTCGGCCAGTGGATCCAGTTGTACGAACTGTCTCCGGAGACGCTCTCCTCGCTCCTCGCCGCGTTCCACGAGGTCTTTCCCGCCGCCTACGCGTTCGTCACGTTCCAGGCGGACCTCATCCTCGTCGCGACCGACGGCGACGCCCGCTGGCGCCTCGGGCGTCTCAAGCGCGCCGACATCGCGGCCGAGTTCCGCCGCATCGGTCTCGACTCGCCCGAGGAGATCATCTCGTACTACGCGTGCTCGCTGGCGGAAATGCCGGCGCGGCTCGTCGCGGGACGGCCGAACACGGATGACGACCCGCGCGTCGAGTACCGCGCGCCGATCGATCTCTTCGAGGTCGGGCGGCGCGAGATCACGGGCGCGGGAGGGCTTCCGCTCGCCGAGCAGATCCCGCGATCGCGTCGAGTCCCCTTCGCGGACGAGGTGGACGACCGGACGCTCGCGCTGTGGCGCGCGTCGGGGCTCGTGCGGCAGGGCCGGCTCGCGGCCGCGCGCGCCGCCGCGGAGTGGGTGCGCGACGCGGGCGATCCCGCGGCCGCGGACTCGCTCGACGCCCTGATCGGACTCGCCGAGGAGGACGCGCGGTCGCGCTCGGTCGGGGTGGAGATCGCCCGTCTCGGCGCCGCGAGCCGCTTCGACGAAGCGGAGCGACTCCTCCGCGAGGAGATGGCGCGCGCGCCGGACGACCCGGTCCTCGTCTTCCACCTCGGTCTCGTCTTCATGCAAACGGAGCGAAACCGAGAGGCCGATTCCCTCTTCGCGCGGACGCTGGAGACGGCGCGCGGGGAACTACTCGCGAAGGCGCTCCTCAACCGCGGGATCCTCGCGATGCGCCGGCGCGGGACGGAAGAAGGTCTTGCGTTCTTCAGGGAAGCGCAGGCGCGCCGCCCCGATTCGCCGGACGCGTACGTCTACGAAGCGAGGGCACTGGCGGAAGCGGGGCGCGCGAGCGAGGCGCTCGCGGCGCTCGATCGCGGGCTGGCCGCGTGCCCCGGGGACGCGCGGCTCCTCGAGCGGCGCGCCGCGCTCGCGGCGGAGCGCTGACGATCGTCGGGGCGCGGTAGCCGGGTCCGCGCGGCGCCGGCTATAATCGCCCGATCGTGACGAATCCCGCGAGACACTCCCGCGCCGTGAAGCCGCAGGGGATCTCCACGGGCGCCGCGCTCCTCGCGATCCTGGGCATCGGACTCCTCATTCGCCTCGTCTACTCCGCGCAGATCGCCCGCCTTCCCTTCCTCGAGGCGCCCATCATCGACGGGGCCGAATACCTTCGCTGGGCGAAGCGCATCCTCGCCGGAGAGATCGTCTGGTCGGACGTGCCGATCCACGGCCCGGCGTACCCCTACCTTCTCGCCATCCTCCTCGGCCTCTCCGGCGGGAGCCTCGTGTTCGCGACGTTCGTTCAATTCCTACTCGGCCTCCTGGGCGCGTGGCTTCTCTTCCGCGTTGCGCGTCGGCACTTTGGCGGCGCGGTCGCCGCCGTCGCCGCGCTCCTCGCGGTGACGTACGTCCCGTTCCTCTACTTCGAAGGGCTCGTCCTCGCGACGCCGCTCATCCTCGTCCTCAACCTTTTACTCCTCGATCGCCTCTCGTCGCTCCCGAAGACCCCCACGTCTCGGGAGATCGTCCTTTCAGGCCTTCTCCTGGGCCTCTCGATCGCGGCGCACCCATCCGCCTTCGCGCTCCTGATCGCGATTCCCGCGTGGCTCGCGGCGCGGGCGCGGCGCGCGCGCCCTCCGGGCGCTCCCCCGGCGGGCGAGGCGGCGCGCGCGCTCCGCCCAGCGCTCCTCTTCGCGGCGGGAGCGCTCGCCGTCGTGGTCCCGATCGTCGCGCGCAACGCCTCGCTCGGCGGCGGGCCGGTCCTCCAGCGGAACATGGGGAAGAACTTCTACATCGGGATGGGGCCCGCGGCGGACGGAACGGCGAACGTGCCGCCGGGGACGGCGTGGGAGCGGCTGAGGCGGCAGGCGTGGGACGCCGGGGCGCGCACCCCCGCGGAGGAGACGCGCTACTTTCTCCAGGAGGCGCTCGGATTCGCCGCGCGCGATCCGGGCGCCGCGATCGGCCTCGTCGGGAAGAAGGTCCTCCTCTTCGCCAGCGGCATCCACGTCGACGCGAGTCAGGACTTTCGATTCTTCCGGCAGAACGCGCCGCTCCTCGCGCTCCCGATCCCGACGGCGGCGGTCGTGATCCCGCTCGGCCTGCTCGGCCTCGTCCGCTTCGGCCGGCGCGCGCCGCTCCTTCTCGTCTATCTCGCTTCCTATCTCGTCTCGGTGAGCGCGTTCGCGTTCGCCACGCGCTACGCGCTCCCCGCGCACCCGGTCTTCGTGATCCTCGCGGCCGCGGCGCTCGTCGACCTCGCGCGGGCGGCCCGCGAGCGGCGCCTCGCCGCGGCGGATGTCGCCCTCCTCGGCGCGTTCCTCCTCGTCGCGAACGTCGACTCACTCGGCTTGCGCGCCCGCCGGCTTCTCCACACGAGCGGCCACATCGCGAAGATCCTCTACGACGGCGGGCGGGTCGAGCAGGCGGTCGCGGTCTACGAGCGCGCCGCCGCGGAGCATCCGGACGATCCCGACATCCGCAACGGATGGGGGATCGCGCTCGACCGGCTGGGACGGCGCGAGGCGGCGCGCGCGCAATACGAGGCGGCGCTCGCCGCGGCGCCCGACCACTTCGAGGCGCGGTTCAACGTGGCGGCGCACGCGCAGGAAGAGGGCGCGCTCGCCGACGCGGAGAACGCCTACCGCGAGGCGATCGTGGCGGCGCCGTGGCGCGCGGACACGCGCCTCAACCTCGGCGTCGTCTACGCTCAGATGGACAGCCTCGACCGCGCCGCGGCCCAGCTCGACACGGCGCTCCTCCTCGAGCCCGACTACCGCGAGGCGGCGCTCAACCTCGCGAGCATCGAATCGCGCCGGAACGCCCCGGAGCGCGCGGCGGCGATCTACCGCAGACTCATCGCGAGGAAGCCCAGCGCGGAGACGGCGACGAGCCTCGGCGTGGCGCTCGAGCAATCGGGGGATCATCTCGGCGCCCAGGACGCCTTCCGGACCGCCCTCCGCATCGAGCCGGACAACCCCGTCGCCCTCTTCCAGCTCGGGATGAACCTCGCGGGCTTTCAGCGCTACGAGGAGGCGGTCGCGATGTGGAAGAGGGTTCTCGAGCACGACCCGGGGAACGAAGCGGCGCAGGCGGCGATCGTCGAGGCGAGATCGCGCTTGGCGGCGCGGCAGGCGGCCGCGGACACGGACTCCGGGGACGCGTCGGCGTCGAAGTGACGGGACCGCCGTTGCGCAATCCGAGGAACGCCGAGCGAAGCGCCGCGCGCTACGGAGCGTGCGGAGCGGCCTGGTTCGGCTCCTCGAGGAGGTCGTCCTCGTCGGGGAGCAGCGCTCCTCTCATCCGGGCGTGCGAGACGCGCGGCGCCGGGATGCGATCGGCGATCTCCTCCCAGCGCGAGTTGATCGAGCAGAGGCGCGCGACCAGGACGGCGATCGCGATGTAGAACACGCCGATGGCGGCGAGGATCAAGAAGCCCACGCGCCCGCCCGGCGGTCCTCGCGGCCCGTTCCCACAGCGCCCGACTCCACAGTGTCCTCCATCTTCATCGAACCCCTCCTCCCTGGGCAGGACGCGCCGCGGTCTTCGGACCGACGAAGAACTCGGCAAACTCAACTTGGGTGAGTCCAAGCTCGCGCCGGTACGCCTCCCCACGTAACGGGGCGTCCTCGACGTGGACCCCCTCCTCATGGATATCGTTCTCGGCGGAGCGGATTCCCTCGCCCCGGAACGACTCGTGCTCGACCCGGCTGGCTTCGGGTCGCGAGCTCTGCGCGCCGCGCGCACGCGGCGAGGCCGGCGTCGCCGTCACCTCGATCTCGACGAGCGCCGACGGCCGGGTCGGCGGCGCGGCGCGCGCGACGGCCGCGACCGGGGCGAAGCGCGCGGGCGCGACCGGGGCGGTGGGGCGCGCGGCCCTCAGCGGGACGGGCGCGGAGGGAGCAGCGACCTCCGCGGAGATCGCGCCCGAGGGCGTCGTGAGGAAGACCGCCTCGCGCCCATCGCGGGTCCGCATCGGAACCGCGAGGAGCCGCTCGAACGCGAAGCCCGCGTCCTCTCCCTCGCCCGCCGGCGACCCGCGCGACGCACTCGGACCTCCCGAGATCCAAACGACTCGAATCGGAGCGTCCCATCGCACGTTCCACAACTGATACATTCTGCGGACGACGGGGAGGTTGTCGCGGAACCACTCCGCGTGGGCAAACGCGCGCTCCTCGTCGGCGCCCTCGCCCGCGCCCGCGAGATCGATGACGACGAGACGTCGCGACGCGTCGATCGCCACCAGGTCCACTTCGCCCACTCCGGCGATCGGGACCTCTGCGTCGATGATGGAGAGGCCCGGCTCGATCGTCTCGCCGCGTCCCTCGAAGAGGGCGCGCGCGTCGAGATCGAGCGCGGCGGGAACGAAGATGTCGCGCTGGTCGGCGCCCCTCGCCTCCTTGCCTCGCGGCATCGATCGTCCCATCTCCGTCATGCTCTCGTCGCCCGGCGCGGGATCGCGCTATCCTTTCCCCAGCGCGAAGCGCGCCCAGACTTCCTCGAAGTACGTCGGGCGGGCGGAGCCGGCGGGGGCCTCCGCGGCCAGGGTCCGCGCGATGCGCGAGAAGAGGAGCGCGCGGCCCTCGCGGCCCTCGGCGATCGCCTCGACCTCGGCGGCGGCGAGCGTGGGGAGCCCCCCGTACGAGCGCACGGTCCGTCCGAGATGGCGCTCGGAGACATCCGCGATTCTGTGGAAGATCTCGCGGGCTTCGTCCTGCGAAGACGCGCGGTTCACGACGACTCGGATCGCCGCGTCGGGGAGGACGCCCACGATCTCCTTGACCGCGGCATAGCCTTCCGCCGCCCCTTCGCGACCCGGGAGCGCGATCACGAGGATCTCCTCCACCGCGAGCGCGAAGGGATCGCCGTCGCCGATCAGGGCGACCGGACCGTCGAGAACGAGAACGGCGGGCGGGCCGGTGCTCGCGACGAGACGGTCGAATGAGGCGCGGTCGGAGGGATGCGCGAGCGGGAGGTCGAAGCGCTCGCTGCGGCGCGGGACCACGACGCCGGGACCGAGCTGCCACTCGGCGCTCGACGCGGCGGCCCGCCGGCATCCCTGCGCGATGGCGGAAGCGATGAGCGTCTTCCCGCAGCCGCGTCGGAAGCCGGTCACGAAGAGCGTGCGCGGTCGCCCCCACGGCGCCGCCTCGGCGTCCTCGCGCGCCGCGCCCGCGGCCGGCGCGGCCCTCGCCTCGCTCGAGCGGCACTCCTCGGCGCCGGAGCGACGATCCTCCGCGGTGGAGAAGAAGAGGTGCGAGAAATCCTCGAGCCCTCGCCCGAGGCGCTTCTCGGGGCCCGCCGCGCGCGGGGCTTCGACGTCGCGGCCGGCCGGCGCCGCCCGCCGCCTCTCGCTACTCATCGCCGCCGCGCCTCACGACTCATCGCCCTCGTCCCCATCGTGGAATTCGAGGTCGTCGTCGATCACGGAGTTCCGCTCCCCGGCGGGCCCGATGGAGACGAGGTCGTTCGCGGGATCCGGCAGCGGGATGCCGTCGACGATGAAGCGATACGCATGGCGGCCCGGCGGCACGCGGGCCTGGGTCGACCAGATGCCCGTCGAGGGATCGCGGACGAGCGGCGTGGCCGTGCCGCTCCATCCGTTCCAATCGGCGGCGAGGAAAACCGATTCCGCATGCGGCGCGTAAATGCTGAAGGGCATGACGCGCTCGGAGATCTCCTTTGCGCGCGTGAGGAGCTGCTCCATTGCGGCGTCGTCCACCGTGACCGCCGCCTCGGGAATCATCTCCGCGCCGGGCTCGCCGCGGATCACCTCGTCGGCGAGCGCCCCGTAATCCTCAGCGCCCTTCGAGTGGCGCGCGTACGAGAAGATGGCCTTGCCGTGGCTCGCCGCCTCGCGGAGCTTCACGTTGACGTGGATGATCGCCTTGTACATCGTGTCGCCGAGGTGCCGGCGGATCTCGTCATACACCTCCTGCGCGAGCCGCGTACGACTGTCGAAGAGCGTGCAGAGCGCGCGAACGGCGATCTCGCGCCCGGTTTCCCGCCGCACCATCTCGATCGTCTCGAACAGGCGCGCCATCCCGTGCAGCGCGAAGTAGGACGCCTCCACCGTCACGAGCGCGAGGTCCGCGGACGAGAGCGCGTTCACGGTCAGGAGGCCCACCGAGGGCGGCGAGTCGATGATCGCGTAGTGGTATTGGCTCGCGACCGACTCGAGCTTGCGGCGGAGCCGGTTCTCGCGCTGGGCGGCGCCCGCGAGGACTTGCTCCGCCGCGTGGAGGATCACCGTGCCCGGCGCGAGGTCGAGGTTCTCCGACTTCGTCGTGATGATTTGCGTGATGGGGACGAGCGGGTCGACGAGGACGTCGTAGAGGCTTCGCTCGGAGCCGTCGTCGACGTGGCCGAGCGCGAGCGACGCGTGGGCCTGCGGGTCGAGATCGACGAGGAGGGTTCTCCGCCCTCGGGCCGCGAGCCCGGCGGCGAGGTTCACCGCCGTCGTGGTCTTACCGCAGCCGCCCTTCTGGTTGAGAACCGCGATCGTGTACATGGACCCCCCTCCCCCCGCACGCGGCTCGGGTGGTCGTCGCGCGACCCTACGTCATGCCCCGATACCGCGACTCGTCTTTCTCGTCCCCCCTCGGGACAACAAAGAAGAAGACCCTGATGCGAGGAACATCAGGGCCTTCATCGGCGCCGGAGATTGTCCTTCGTTCGTCGCGGTGATCCGCGCTCGCTCGAGAGGCGCATTCGCCCGCGCGGCCTCCCGCGCTGGGTAGAGAGGGGCGTGTCGTCATTCATTTTGCGCGCCTCCGTTCTCGCCTCGACTGAGCCTAACGAGTCGAGACACTAGGAGGGCACTTTCGACGTTGTCAAGAAAAAAAGCTGGGGGCCATCAGGTCCGCAGCTCTCGACTTCGCCGCACGCCAACATGCGATCCTCGCGCTTCCGCACGGCCACAGCGAATGAGCGAGGTGACCCGGAGACTTGGTCCATCCTCGAGGGGCATATCTTCTCATTAGAACAACGAGCATGGATGGGACGATCAGGAACGAGGCCATCAAAAACAGATGCCATTCGGATGATTTGATCGCTGGTTACGGAGAATACATACGATTTATAGAATTCATTCGCCCTGCAATACATTCTGTCAATGGAATCTAATTGGCGGCCCTGCCGACGCCTGTTCGGAATTCGGTGGACAGATCCCTATCCGATTGAATTTCAGTGCTTTGGTCGGTGGCCCTCATGGGGACTCTTTGAACCACCCGCATCCCCTCTGGCCTGAGCGGGCTTCGGCGGATCGAGCGGCGAATGGAACGTGGGATCGACGATGGTGAGCTCGCGTCCCGCCTCACGGAGACATTCTTCGATGGCCCTCTCCTCGGACGTACCGAGAGCCCCCTTCCAAGCGCTATAGAGATCGAGGAATGCGTCCCGCTTCGCCCGTACCGTCTCGGCGAGAGCCACCGAATCGATGTCCCGCGAGAGGTGAAAGATCTCGCCTGGCGAGATCTCCTTTACGATGTTGAAGTACTCCCCCCGCATATAAGACAGCACGACGAGGTACTTCTCGTAGCCATCGGAAAGCTTCTGGAGCACGTCGGAGAGCGCACGACGGTCCTCGTGGAGCTGCCGGGTGAGCGTACCGGCGATCTGGTAATACGCCTTCCCCCGCTGGATCGCCTCCCGGCCCCTCGATTCGACCGTCGAGTAGATCGATGCCGGAATCTCGAAGATCCCTTGTGATAGGAGCAGGTAGTCGGCGTTCACCTTGTAAGTGAGGAACTTGACGTAGGTGTCCTGCGTGTACTGCAGCTTCTCGTAGATGTCGCTCTCGTACGCGGTCACGAACTGCGCGGACCACGTGAGGTACCTCGAGTCCACGAGGGATGACAAGAGGAGCGCGAGATAGACGTTGACGTCTTCGTCGTAAGTTTCCGTGTTCGACTCATGGCCCGTCGCGATCCGCGACTGGAGGAGCGAGTCCATCACGTACGTGACGACGGGCTCCGCGTCCCCCTCCCGAGTCGGCAAGTTCACGTACCGCTTGATCTCCATCACACCTCCGGGCGAAACCCGCGCCTGCACGATCTGCAGGACGGATGCCAGCCTGCTCGTCCGAGAGACTCCTCTAGAACGCCATAATCCTAGCAAGAACAGCGGGATCCGGGTACGGCGCGCGACCGGAATGGAGGCGTTTTGCCGCGTTCCGAGAAAACCGGAGCAGTTTGCAATGAGTTCGTCGGCGGGCTCGAGGCGTCGACCGACAAGGCGAGTTTGCGGCGCGGCAAGCCGAGCGACAACCGCGGTTGCGGCGAAGGGCGCGAATTCGGATTCCGCGCACTCCGACATTCCGCGTAAGGGGGCCTGAGCGAAGCAGCCGGTGCGGCTTTCCGCTCCGAGGTCCCGGGTTCGTTCGGCGGCACGACGATTGCCTTCCCGGCGACTTACGACGACTGCTCGCGTCAGGACGACAACTTCGGACAAGACAAGACGAGCGGAGTCGCGACAACGAGAGGGGGAGACTCCTGCTCAGCCGCCGGCTCGCCGCGGATTACGCGAGGGGCCACTCGGGTGAGGGAGCCAGGCAACTCGGGCCACGGTATCCGGGGCGGCGGGTCTCCCCTTTCTCTCCTACGGCGGGGTCGGGGGATCTCCTGTGCGGTGCGGTCGACGGGGGGTCGATCCGGGTGGTGGATGGGAGGCGAGAACCCGGCTCCGCCGAGGGAAGCGCGAGACGGCGCGCGGCGTTGGTCAGTCGCTGTTGGAAAGGATCTGGCGGAGCTCTTCTCTCAGGGCCGCGGTGTCCTCGTAGGTCACGAGTCGCCCCCGTCGGGCAAGCGAGATCCGCCCGGTCTCCTCCGAGGAGATGATCACGACCGCGTCGGTTTCTTCGGTCAGGCCGAGGGCCGCGCGATGACGAGTGCCGACTGTCGGCGAGACCGTCTCGGACTGCGAGAGGGGAAGGATGCAGCCCGCGGCGAGGATGCGATCCTCCTCGATGACGACCGCGCCATCGTGGAGCGGCGCCCGCGGCATGAAGAGCGTGAGAAGGAGTTCGGCGGATACGCGCGCGTCGAGGCGGGATCCGGTCTCGATGTAGTTGCGAAGGTTCGCCGATCTCCGTAGGACGATCAGAGCGCCGATTCGGCGGGCGGAAAACTCCTGCACAGCCTTGAAGACCTCGTCGAGGGTCTCGCGGGTCTCCAGCCGAAAGAAGCGCCGATAGATGCGACTCTGCCCCGCCTGGGAGAGGGCGCGGCGGAGCTCGGGCTGGAAGAGGACGACGAACGCGACGAGCCAGACCGTCTGGAGGCCGGAGAAGAGCCAGTTCAAGGCGTTCAACTGGAGGATCTTGGAGACGAAGGAGAGGACGATGATGACGGAGAGGCCGATGAACATTTGAAACGCGCGCGTCCCTCGCACCATGACGAGCAGTTTGTAGAAGATGAAGGCGACGATCGCGATGTCGAGGACGTCGACCAGCCAGAGGAACGACATCAACCGCGCCCCTTCTCAGTCTCGTCCCAAGCGCCGATCGCGCCGAGGATCGCGAAGAAGCGGGCGGTCTCGGCGACGTCGTGAACCCGAACGATGGCGGCGCCGCCGAGGCGGGCCGCATCGGCCGCCGCGAGCGAGCCTTCGAGGCGCGCGTCGGGCGGCCGGTCGAGGATGCGACCGATGAAGCTCTTTCGGGATACGCCGATGAGGAGCGGAAACCCGAGCCCCGCGATCTCGGGGAGCCGCCTGATCAACTCAAGGTTGTGGTCGAAGCTCTTCCCGAATCCGATACCCGGATCGAGGAGGAGCGCCGTGTGCGCAACGCCCTCTCGCATGGCGAGGCGCGTGCTAGCGAGGAGCTCGGAAGCGACCTCCGCCATGACGTCCACGTACGCCGGGTCCTCCTGCATCGACCTCGGGGTCCCGCGGATGTGGGACAGGACGATGGGCGCGCCGTGGTCGGCGGCCGCACGCGCGATTGCCGGGTCCGCGCGGAGGCCCGTGATGTCGTTCACGAGATCGGCCCCCGCCTCGAGGGCGCGACGCGCGACGCCGCACTTGTAGGTGTCGATCGAGATCGGAAGGGGGAAGCGATCGGCGAGGCCCTCGATGACCGGGAGGACGCGCTTCAACTCCTCGGACTCCGCGACGGGCTCGGCTCCGGGACGGGTCGATTCGCCCCCGATATCGATCAGATCGGCCCCGTGCTGGGCGATCTCCCAGGCCCGTGAGATGGCGCGTGCGGGGTCGACGTATCGACCTCCGTCCGAGAAGGAGTCGGGAGTCACGTTGAGGATGCCCATGAGAAGAGGCCTCGAACCGAATCGCAGGACGCGACGTCTCGTGACGAGCGCGCCGGGCGCCCCATCGACCAGCGTGGCGATGGGCGCGGAATCGGGGCCGTCGAGCGCGGCGCGCAGGCGGGCGAGCTCCGGAGCGGAGGCTGCCATGTAGAGCCTGTCCGCGGAACGCGCCGGAAGGGTCCTCAGGTCGAGGCGCTGCGCCGACGCGGCGAGCCGTGCAGCCCAATCCGGGTCGAGATCGGTCCAGGCATAGAGCCGGCGCGGCGATTGCGCCACGCGTGTCGCGAACTCGACGAGGTTATCGGGGGAAACGCCGGAGCGGGCGGCCTCTCGGGCGATGTCCCCGGGGTGGACGAGGTGAAGCGGGCGCAGGGTTGGTGCGCGGTTCAACCGTTCCTCCTGACACGCGTTCCCCGAATCCGAAACGGGTATCCCGCGAGACGTGAACGTCGACCCCCGCCCAGGCGCGCGCCGGGCCGTGCCGGAGCCATGCCCGAGGCCTCCGCCGCGCCCGGGGCCGGGCGGCGCGCTACGACGGGCTCTCGCCCGGAGCGAGATTGGGCGCGCGGCGCTCGACGGCCGGAACGCGCTTCTCCGCGGCGGGCTGGGCGGCTGTCTCCTCTTCGATCTTCCGGGCCGGCGGCGAGTCGACCACGCGCGGCGGGAGGGGTTTGCCCTCGAGGACCAGCTTGATCTCGTCGCCGTCCAAGATCTCGCGCTCGAGAAGCGCCTGGGCCAGCGCGTGGAGCTTGTTGACGTTCGCCTCCAGGATCGCGAGGGCCCGCTGGTACGCGCCGTCGACGAGGGCGCGCACCTCGGAGTCGATCGTGATCGCGGTCTGCTCGCTGTAGTCCCGATGCTGCGCGATCTCGCGCCCGAGAAAGATCTGCTCTTCCTTCTGACCGTAGGTGATGGGTCCAAGGACCTCGCTCATACCCCACTCGCAGGCCATCTTGCGCGCGAGGTTCGTGGCCTTCTCGATGTCGTCGCGGGCGCCCGTCGAAAGCTCCTTGAAGATCAGCATCTCCGCGGCCCGCCCCCCCATCGTCATCGCCATCATCGCGAGGCAGTAGACCTTGGACCATTTGTGCTTCTCGTCGAGCGGAAGGAGCGTCGTGACGCCGAGCGCCCGACCGCGCGGGATGATCGTCACCTTGTGCAGCGGGTCGGCTTCGGGAATCTCGCCGGCGACGATCGCGTGTCCCGCCTCGTGGTACGCCGTGCCCCGCTTCTCTTCCTCGCTGATCATGAGGCTCTTGCGCTCCGTCCCCATCATGACCTTGTCGCGAGCGGACTCGAAGTCCACGGAGGTCACCTCGGCCCGGTTCTTCCGAGCCGCGAGAAGCGCCGCCTCGTTCGCCATGTTCGCGAGGTCCGCCCCCGACATCCCGGGCGTCCCGCGCGCGAGCCGCTTGAGGTCCACGTCCTTCGCGAGGGGGATCTTTCGCGTATGCACCTTGAGGATCCCCTCGCGCCCTTGCAGATCGGGGAGGTCCACCACGATCTGCCGGTCGAGCCGGCCGGGACGCAAGAGCGCCGGGTCGAGCACGTCCGGCCGGTTCGTCGCGGCGATCAGGATCACCCCCTCGTTCGAGTGGAAGCCGTCCATCTCGACGAGGAGCTGGTTCAGGGTCTGCTCGCGCTCGTCGTGCCCGCCGCCCAGCCCGGCCCCGCGATGGCGCCCGACCGCGTCGATCTCGTCGATGAAGATGATGCACGGCGCGTGCTTCTTCCCCTGCTCGAACAGGTCGCGCACGCGCGACGCGCCGACGCCGACGAACATCTCGACGAAGTCAGAGCCGCTCATCGAGAAGAACGGAACGTTCGCCTCGCCCGCGACCGCCTTCGCGAGGAGCGTCTTCCCCGTGCCCGGCGCGCCCAGGAGGAGCGCCCCCTTGGGGATCTTCCCGCCGAGCCGATTGAACTTCTGCGGCTCCTTGAGGAACTCGATGATCTCCTGCAATTCCTCCTTCGCCTCTTGCGCCCCCGCGACGTCGTCGAACGTGACCTTCGGCCGGTCGCTCGTGATGAGCTTCGCCTTGCTCTTGCCGAACGAGAACGCCTTGTTCCCGCCGGTCTGCATCTGGCGCATGATGAAGATCCAGAACCCGAGGATGAGGAGGATCGGCAGCCACCCGAGGAGGAGCGAGAACCAGTTGAAGCCCGGCGGCTTCGAAGAGATGTCCGCCTTCGGATTGTGCTCCCAGACCTTCTCGGGGAGGTTCGGGTCGACGACCGGGAGGTAGAGCTTGAAGTGCGTGGACGTCTGCGCGCCGAGGGGGAGCGTCATCACGGTCGTCGCGACGTTGAACTGCCCCCGCACCTCCTTCTCGACGATCGAGATCGCCTTCACGTTTCCGTTCTTCACTTCGCCCATGAACTGCGTGTAACTGATCTCGACCTCCTGCGGCCGCCCGCCGTAATAGAGGCGGAACGCGAGGAACATGAGCAGCATGAGGACGACCCAGAACGCCATCGACTTCGCGGCCCGCGAGTAGCGGCCCGGGTCCCTCTGCGGGAGCGGGCTCCTCGGTCCGGGCGCGCGCGGCAGGCCCCGGCGTGGGTCGCGGTCGCGGCCGTCGCGGGAATCGCGCCCCTCGCGGGAATCGCGGCCGTCGCGCGCATCGCGCGCGTCCCGCGCGTCCCGCGCCTCCCGCCCCTCGTGGCCGGAGTCGTCGTCGAAGTCGCGCTCCGGCCTCTCGTGCACTCTCCAGAGTTTCTCGATCACGGCGTGTGCTCTACCTTTCCTGGGGCTCCCTGAGCGCGATGATGTGGGGAAGGTTCCTATACCGCTCGGCGTAGTCGAGCCCGTAGCCGACCACGAACGAATCCGGAATCTCGAACCCGATGTAATCCACTTTCACGTCGCGGATGCGACGCGCCTTCTTATCGAGGAGGGCGCAGACGCGGAGGCTCGCCGGTCGGCGCGCCTCGAGGATCTCCCGGATGTAGGAGAGCGTGAGGCCCGTGTCCACGATGTCCTCGATGATGATGACGTCGCGCCCCTCGATGTTCACGATGAGGTCCGCGAGGATCCTCACCACGCCCGAGCTCCGCGTCTCGGCGAATCCGTACGACGAGACCATCATGAAGTCGATCTCGTGGTCGACCTGGAGCGTCCGCATGATGTCCGCGAGGAAGACGACGCCGCCCCGGAGGATCGTCACGAGGATCGGCACGCGGCCGGCGTAGTCGCGCGAGATCTGGGCGCCCAACTCGGCCACGCGCCGCTGGATCCGGTCGCCCGGGATCAGGATGTCGCCGATTCCTTCGTGCCGCCCCGACGGCTCGGTGCGACCCGCCTCTTCGCGAATCGTCATGGGTCCATCCGCCATCTCATCGGTCCCCCCGGTAAGAAGCTGAAGGCTCGAACGTCAGGAGAAGCGTCTCGCGCGTCCGGTCGGTCACCGGCGCTTCCCGGCTGACCGCCAGGCCGACGACCCAGAGGATGCGGTCGCGATCGGCGACGATCGGCACGCGGTCGCGCGCGGTCCACGGGACCTTCCGGTCCACCATGATATCTTGTAGTTTCCTGCGTCCGGTCATGCCCCGCGGCGAGATCCGGTCGCCGGGCCGGCGGCTTCTCACTTCGATGGGTGGATGGAGCGCGCGCCAGTCAAACTCTACAGCAAACGCGCCGGGGCCACCAATCTCTCTTGCGGGGCCGCGCTCGGGCGCGCGAAGGCGTGCCGAGAGCGCCGCGGGCGGGACAGAGGGGTCGGGGCCGGTCGATTCGCCCGCTGAGGCGCCGGTCGAGATGCTCCCCGGGTCGCCCGCCGGAACGAGGACGCGGCCGGGGACATCGAGCGGGATGCGGAAGCCGGCCGGCTCGCCCGCGCGTCCGACGGCGGGCGCGGCGCGGCGGACGAGGCGGCCGGCGCGATCGGCGCCGTGCCGCGCCAGGAACTCGACGCGATCGCCGACTCGCCGCGCCAGCACGCCGGCGGGGAGCGGTCGAGTCCGCCGGCCCGCGCGCGCCGTCGCGAGCGCGACGCACGCCGTGAAGTGCGCCTCCTCGAGGAGGCTCGCGATGACCACCGTGTCCGCGGCGCGCTCGATGGCCAGCCGGACGAGAACCGGACGGAGCGCGGGGTCCGCCGACGCGAGCCCCGCGGCGGAGAGCGACACGCGCCCCGGCTCCGCGCCCACGAGAAGTTCGGGGAAGAGGCGCTCCGCCTCGCGTTCCAAGTAGCGCGCGATCGCTCCCTCGCGCTCCGCGTGGCGCCCGAGGGTCTTCACGATGTCCGGGTTCACGAGCGCCGCGATGCGAGGGAGGATCTCGGCGCGCACGCGGTTCCGGGCGGACAACGGCTCGACGTTCGACGCGTCGGTCCGATGCGCGAGCCCGCGCTCCGCGAGATACGCGAGGACCTCGGCGCGCGTCTCGCCGAGGAGCGGGCGGATGACGCGGGTCGGCCCCGGCGCGCCGGCGGCGGAGCCTTCGCGCGTCGCGGCGAGGTTCGTCGCGCGCCCGGCCGGCCTCACGTCGCGCACGGCCGGGATTCCCGCGAGCCCGCGCGGCCCGGCGCCGCGGAAGACCCGCAGGAGGACCGTCTCGGCCTGGTCGTCCGCCGTGTGTCCTGTCGCGATCCGCGCGCAGCCGGCCGCCTCGGCCGCCTCCTCGAGGAACCCGTAGCGCACGCGGCGCGCCGCCATCTCGAGCGACTCGCCACGCCGCCGCTCGACGTGGCGCTTCTCGACGCGCGCCGGGAGCCCGAGCCGCGCCGCCGCCTCGCGGACGAATTCCGCGTCCGCCGCGCCGTCATCGCCGCGCAGTCCGTGGTCGAGATGCGCGATCGCCAGCGCGGCGCCGAGGCGCGGCGCGAGCGCGGCCATCGCGTGGAGGAGCGCCATCGAATCGGGGCCGCCGGAGACGGCGAGGAGAACGCGATCGCCGGCCTCGACGAGACGCCTCGTCCGGATGAACGAGAGGACTCGCTCCTCGAAGCGGCGGTCTACGCCTCTGGAGGATGTCGTGGGGCCCATGGATCTCGCGGGGCGGACGAACGGGGCCGCGGCGCGGCCCGGTTCGCGGGATGCTAAGAATGGTGGCGGTGCAGGGATTCGAACCCCGGACACAAAGATTATGATTCTTCTGCTCTGACCAGCTGAGCTACACCGCCATCGAGTTCGACGGGAAGAGGATCGCGTGTGAGCGCCGCGCGCGGCCGGAAAACGCATCCCGAATCTAGGCCCCTCCCTCGGCGCTGTCAAGGCTCAATCGGGGGACGGCCGGGACCGTTCGCCCGGCGCGGCGCGTCCGGGCCGCGGCGGCCCCTCGCGCATCCGCCTCTCCCACGGGTGCTCGTCGTGAATCTCCCACACGATCGCATTGAAGTCGGGTCTCACGTAGTGGACGGGGCCGCCCCCGTGCGCTTCCGCGAATCGCGCGTCCGGCTCGAGTCCGCGGTCCTTCGCGAAGACGAGCGGCCCCGTGTCGTCGAAATGGCTCTTGTAAAGGAGCGGCACGTAGTAGGTGTTCGCGATGACGGATTCGACGAACACGGTCCCGCGATCGATGCCGCGGCTGTCGAGCCGCTCGAAGAGATCGCGCGTCGCTCTTCGCCATCGAAGGAACGGATCCTCCTCGAGTCGCGCGAGGTAGGGGATCGTTCCCGAGATCGTGAGCGCCACGACCGCCGCGAACGGGAGCGCGCGTCGAACGAGGGTCGCGGCGCGCGGCGCATCCGCGCCGGCGATGGGGATGCCGCGCGTGAGGGCGCGCGCGACGGCGCCCGTGAGAGCGCCCGCGAGAGCCCCGAGGCCCACGAGCCCGCGCGCGGTGAAGAGCACGAACCCGGGGAGCGTGGCATAGAGATAGCGTGGCCCCCACGAGTCGCCGTTGCCGTGGAAATACCAGAACGCGTAGATGGCGAGCGTCGACACGATGAGCGTGGCGAGGGGGAGATCCCATCCCGCGCCCGCCTCGACTCGATCGCCTCCGCCCGCCCCTCGCGCGCCCCCCGTCGCGATCCGCCACAGACGCCCCGCCCCCGACGCGATCGCGTACGCCACCGCGAGAAGCAGCGAAGAGACGGGCCATCCGAAGAGCATCTCATCGAGCAGATCCACGCGCTCGACCGTCGTGCGCCACGCCGACGCGGGCGTGTAGTAACCCGCGCCGAAGCGGGGCCCGAACCCGGGCCGCACCTCGGGATGCGACGCGTAGTAGGCCGGCGTCCAGGGACTCCCCGTCGTCGCGAGATTCACCGCGCAGAAAAGCACCGCGCCTGCGATGATCGGGAGGAGGAAGGCCGCGACCTCGCGGCGCATCGAAGAGGCGGCGCGCGATGCGGCGGTCCCCCGCGCCGCCCAACGCGCAGCGCGACGCGCCGCGATCCTTCGAAGAATCGCGACCAGCGCCATCGGGACGGCGGAGAACGGGGCGACGTTCAGCGTGAACCCGACGGTGGCGCCCGCCACGAGCGGCCACCACGCGAACCGGCGAGGAGATTCCGACTCCGGCCGAGTCGCCTCCCACGTCTGGAGCGAGCGCAAGAGGAGGAGCGTCAACACCAGAACGAGCGGATGAGAGAGGAAGATCGTGGACTGGGCAATGAAGAACGGGGAGAGCGCCATGAGGATTGTGGAGAGCAGGGCGAGCGCGGGCCCCCCCACGTCGCGGGCGAAGCGATACATGAGAAAAAGGGAGAGTCCCCCGAGGACCACGTTCAGACACCACGGGATGCCCGCCAGGACCCAGGGGACGAGCGCGAGCGGGAACCCGATCGGGTACTGCCCGAAGCGACGGTCCCCGTGAACTGGGATGAAGGTGAGGTTCACGAACTCCGGATGGGCCGGCACGTGGTCCGTCAACTTTCCCGACGCGAGCAGCTCGGCTTGCCACAAGTAGACGACCTCGTCGATGATGAGGGGCATCGCGGCATTGACGTGAAAGAGCCACCAGCAGAGCAGCGCGACGGCCGCGCCGATGAGGACGGCCGTGGCGATCACCTCGCGTTTCGGGAGCGGGGTCCTCATGGAGGGAGCATGCTACCGGGGGAGGATAGCCGTGTCCATGCGCTCGCGTCTTCGCGCCGGCGCGCGCCGCTCCTTGGATCCGCGCTCCTCCTGTTACTCGCGTTCGCGTTCGGCATCCGCTGCGGCCGCCATCCCGGAGCGCGCGGGATCCTCCTGATCTCGATCGACTCCGTCCGCGCCGACCATCTCGGCTGCTACGGCTACGGTCGCCCCACGAGCCCACGGATCGATCGTCTCGCACGCGAGGGAATACTCTTCGGCGAGGCCGTGAGCACGAGCTCGTGGACCTTGCCGGCGCACATGTCCCTCCTCACCGGATTGGTTCCGGAGGCGCACGGCGCGCAGAGACCGACGGCGAGCCTCGACTCCGCGCGCACTCCCCTCGCCGAGATCTTGAGGGATGCGGGACTGCGCACGGCTGGATTCGTGAGCAGCCCGTTCCTCGACGAGCAATACGGCTTCGCGCGGGGCTTCGAGACGTACACGAACTTCTGGGGCGCCGCGGAGGGCGCGAACGGCCTCCGCGAATACGAGACGTCCTACCGCGATCGAACCGGCCCCGACGTCGTCGCGGCCGCGACCGCGTGGCTGCGCGGGCATCGTCGCGCGCCGTTCTTCCTGTTCGTCCACTTGTGGGAGCCGCACTACGACTACATCCCGCCGCCGCCCTTCGACACGCTCTTCGTCGATCGCGCGCGGCACGCCCCGATCGCGATGGACGGGTTCTTCATGAACGAGGAGATCCGAGCGGGGATGCCGCAGGCGGCGCTCGACTACGTCGTCTCCCAGTACGATGGCGAGATCGCGTACGCCGACCACCTCGTCGGCGCGCTGCTCGACACGTTGAGCGCGCTGCGCCTCGCCGACGAGACGCTCGTCATCGTCACCTCCGACCACGGCGACGAGTTCTTCGAGCACGGGGGGAAGGGGCACTATCGAACGCTGTACGACGAGGTGATCCTGGTGCCGCTGATCGCGCGCGGGCCCGGCGTCGCGAGGCGGGCCGCGGCCGTCGCGTCGCAGGTGAGCCTCATCGACGTCGCGCCGACCGTGCTCGGCGCGCTCGGGATCCCGCGCCACCCCGAGATGATGGGCGAGGACCTCGGGCCGCTCATGGCCGGTGAAGCGAGCGGTGGCGTGGGGGCGGCGGCGGGCGCGGCGACCGACGCGGCGAGCGAAACGGTGGACCGCGCGAGCGCCGGCGCGGCGGGCGACGCGAAGCGCCGCGCGACCGCCGACCCCGCGAGCGCCGCGCGCGATGAGACGGCGCCCCTGCGGCCCGCCCCATACGCCGTGAGCCAATTGGTGGGAAGCTCCGTGCCGGGCCCCGGGCGCCTCTGCCACCTCTTCGCCATTCGCACGCCGCGGTGGAAGACGATCCACGTGTGCGGCGACTCGCTCGAGGTCTACGATCTCGGCGAAGACCCGCGCGAGACGACGCCGACGCGCGGCGCCGGCGCGCGCGACGCGGAGAGGGTCCGCGCGAGCGCGGCGCTGCGCGATGCGATCGCGCAACGGGCTTCGGTCCTTCCCGCGAAGGGCGCCCGCCGTCTGAAGATCGAGCGGGCGCTCGAGGAGCAATTGCGATCGCTCGGCTACGTGGAGTGATCTCGGGCGCTATGGTTTGATCCGGAGCGCTACGTCGTCGCGGTCTTCCGCACGCCGCGGCCGAGCCGCAGGTCGAGCCACAGTTCGAACATCTGGAGGATCGTGAGCGCGATCTCGCGCACGCGGTAGCGCGACGAGCCGTGCGTCCGGGGGTAGTGGTGGACGCCGACCTGCGCGATCGTGTAGCCGGCCGCCTCGGCCTTGAGGAGCACCTCGGCGTCGATGAGGCCGCGTGTCGATTTGAGCTCGATCGCGTCAAAGATCTCGCGTCGATAGAGTTTGAACCCGCAGTTCACGTCCCGCACGCGGAGCCCGAAGAAGACTCGCAAGAGCCCGTTGTACACGAACGAGACGACCTTGCGGCTGAGGTCGTCCGCGCGCCGCAGTTTGTAGCCCGAGACGATGTCCGCTTCGCGGATCCTCGGCATGAGGAGCGCGAGCTCGGCGACGTCGAACTGGAGGTCGCCGTCCGTGTAGAAGACGAGGTCCTTGCGCGACTCGGCGAACCCGGAGCGGAGCGCGCGCCCGTATCCGGCGTTCACCGGATGGTGGACGACGCGCACGCGCGGGACCTCGCGCGCGAGCCGGTCGGCGATCTCGCCCGTGCGGTCGGTCGAGCCATCGTTCACGATGAGGATCTCCCAGTCGTCCGCGAGCGTCGGGAGCACCTCGAGCGCCTTGCGTGCGAGCGCCTCGACCGTCTCCTCCTCGTTGCACGCGGGGAAGAAGAAGGAGATGCCGGGCCGCGCGGGGAGCGGGCGTCGGTGCGGCGAGGGGGGCGCGCTCACGGCGTCAGTTGTCGAGATAGCCGAGGGAGCGGAGCCGCTCCTCGGTCTCCTTGTCGATCACGGGGAACTCCTGTCGGAACGCCGCCGCTTTCGACGCCTTCCACGCCTCCCACGCGGCGAGGTACGCGGCGGTCGTCTCGGGGAGCGCCGCCGCGAGGTCCTCGCGCTCGGCGGGGTCGGCGGCGAGGTCGTAGAGCTGGCGGCGCCCGGTCCCCTCGTCGAGGATCAGTTTCCAGCCGCGCGTCTCGATCGCGTGTCGCTCCTGCACCTTCCACTCCTCCTTCGGCGGGAAAACCTCGGCGAAGAACGCGTCTGCGGACGCGGCGGACGAGGCAGCCGCCGAGGCGGCCGCGTCTGTCGCTGCGGCCCCGCCACCCGCGCGCGCCGCCCCCCGCCGCCCCATCTCCGCGACGATCGGCAGCAGGCTCCGCCCTTCGAACTCGCCGACCTCCGACGGCGGGATGCCGAGGATGTCGAGGATCGTCGGCGCGACATCGATCAGGCGCACCGGCTCCGTGACGAGCCGGCCCGCCGGGAAGAGCCCCCGGCCCGCCATGACGAGCGGCACGTTGAGCGACGGCCTATAGAGCATGATGTCGTGACCGAAGTAGAACTCGTGCTCGTAGAGGACCTCGCCGTGGTCGGCCGTCACGATGACGATCGTATCGTCCGCGAGCCCGCATTCCTCGAGCGTCGTGAGGAGCCGGGCGACCTCCTGGTCCGCCGTGCTCACCTCGCCCTCGTAGAGCGCGACGAGGTGCGCGAGGTCGAGCGAGTCGAGGACGACCCGCTCGCGCCAGATGCGCTGCAGCGTGTCGACAGCCGCGGTGATGCGGCCCGCATAGACGGGATCGTAGAGAGCGTCGAACGGCTCGGCCGGTTCGTAGGGCTTGTGCGGCTGGAAGTAGTGCACCCAAGCGAAGAACGGCTGCGCGGGGAGCCGTTCGAGCCACGTCGTCGCGACCTTCGTCGTGACGTCGCGGCCACGCTCGCGCACCCGGCCGATGTAGTTCGGATCGACGAGCCAGCGCTCCCAGTACGAGTCGAATCCCCGCGCGAGCCCGTACTTCTTATCGAGCACGTGGCTCGAGACGAACGCCGCGGTCGTGTAGCCGTGCTCCTTGAGGATCTGCGCGAGGGTTGGCGGCCGCGCGTCGAGCGTGTAGGCGTGCGAGAGGACGAGGTGCGAGCGCGGGTAGAGGCCCGTCATGATCGACGTGTGCGAGGGGAGGGTCATCGGGGCCGGCGCGTGCGCGTACGTGAAGAGGACGCCGTCGCGCGCGAGGCCGTCGAGCGCCGGGGTGCGAATCGTCGGGTGGCCGTACGCGCCGATCCGGTCGGCGCGGCACGTGTCGATCGTGATGAGGAGGATGTTCTTGGGGCGCGACTCGTGGCGCGCGCGCGCGCAGCCGGCGAGGGCGAGTGCGAGGGCCATAACGACGAAACTCAGAAGGCAGACCGCGCGGCGCCCCCGAAGGTGGATGGATGTCGGCTTCGAGGAGTGGATAGGGTCCGCCAGCACGAGATGCCCCCGGGGCGAGAAAACCGCCCGGCACTCGCGCTCGGGCGGGATCGGGATGCTAGCATGCAGTCACATGGCGGTCAATTCATTGACGCGCCGAGAGGTGGGCAACTATACTCGCGCGATCGTGCCGACGGCTCATACTTCGCAACCCCTCGTTCGCCACAGCCTCCTCCGCGCGTTCAGTCTCGTTATCGCCCCGTCGGCGCTGCTCGTCGTCGTCCTCGGCATCCTGTTTCTCGCGGAAACCGGCTGCTCCGACCGGCAGAAGCCCGCGCCGTTCGGCCTCGGGACCGTCGATTCGAGTCGCACCGACGTCGACGTGAGCGCGCTCCTCGTCTCGCCGCCCGTCTTCGACAACCATGCCGAGACGATCGTCGGCGCGGGCGACGCGACGACGCTCTACGCGGGCTTCTTCGGGCCGAGGCGCATGCGGACCCTCATCCGTTTCGCGCCGCTCCCCACGAGCCGCACCGTCGTGAGTGCGACCGTGCACCTCCACGTGACGGGCGCCGCGGGCGACTCGGTCCCGCTGACGGTCGCCGCGCACCGCCTCCTCGCCGACTGGGGCGAGACGACGACCGACGAGACAAACGTCCCGGCGTTCGACGCGTCGCCGGCGGCGACCGACACGGCCTCCCCCGCGACCGGCGACTCGCTGCTCATCTCCCTTCCGAGCACGGTCGTGCAGGCGTGGGCCGACACGTCGGGCGTGAACTTCGGGCTCCTCCTCGTCGGCGCCGAGGCGAACGTCCTCCGCAAGTTCGCGGCGCGGACCGCGGTCAACGACACGCTTCGCCCGTTCCTCGAATTGGTGACGACCGACCTCTTGGGCGGATCGATGACGACGGAAAAGATCCTCGCGGACCGCGACGCGTACGTCGCGCAACCGGACACGGCGAGCACGGCGGTGGCGGCGCGGCTCCTCTTCGGCAAGGAGAACGGGGTCGCGCGGCGCGCCGGGCTCGAGTTCGAGATCCCCGCCGAGGTCGACTCGCTCTCCACGGTGAACTCCGCGCGCCTCGAGTTGGCGCTCGACACCACGGCGTTCCGGCTCGCGGGCTCGTCGGTCGTGGTGTCGGTGCACGAGGTGATCTCGTCGATCGACACGTCGGCCGTCGTGTTCCGGACGCAGGCGGAGGGGACACAGACCATCTCGGCCGACAGCGAGAGCCTGTCGGTCGCGGTCACGGGGCTCGTCGCGCAGGAGCGTGTCGCGGGGCGGCGGTCGATCCGGCTCCTCGTGCGGACGCAGGTCGAGACCGCGGACACGGACCTGATCGCGGCGGCCTCGGCGGAGGGGGCGGCGGGTGCGCTCTTCGCGCCGCGCCTGCGGCTGATCGTGTCGCGGCCGGAATTCGCGGGGAAGCGGGCGGGCGCGCCCGCGACCACCGTGGTGGGCGAGCGATGAGGCGTGCGCGGGGAGTCGCGGCCGTCGCACTGGAGTTCGCCGCCGCCCTCGCGCTCGCGCTTCTCGCCGGCCCGCGCTCGGCCTCCGCCGCCTCGCTCTTCTCGACGGACGGCCTCGGCGAAACGGTCGGCCTCGCGAGCGGCCGCGGCCGCGCGCTCGGCGGCGTCGCGGCGCCGCTCGACGACTCGCTCCGCGTCTCGCTCGACAACCCGGCTCTCGCGGCGTCGATCCACCGCGTCTCGATCTCGACGCTCTACCTCCTCGAGCGCCGCACCTCCGAGAACGACGCCGCCTCCGAGACGTTCGCGGACGGCGCCTTCCCGTTCGTCGCCGCCGCGATCCCCTTCCCGCGCGGCATCGTCTTCTCCCTCGGCCTCCTCCGCGAGCAAAACCTCCTCGTGAACCCGCTCGTCCGCGCGCGCGTCGAGAGCCCATCGCCGTACACGCTCCGCTTCGAGCGCAACGGCGACATCTTCCGCGTGCCGGTCGGGCTGGCGGTGCGCCCTCACCCGAGGGTCCTCGTCGGATGGAACTACGACGCGTGGTTCGGGACCGTCGAAGAGACGCGCGTCGTCGACTTCGACGCGGCCGACGTGCGCGACACGCGCGATCGCGTGTTCGACGACGTGGACGGCGGGGCGATGTCGGCCGGCGTGCTCGTGCGGCCGATCGACGCGGTCTCCGTGGGCTTCCGCTACCGCGGCGACGAGACCCTCGCCGGGGAGCGCGAGATCACGACCGCGGACGGGGCGACCGCCACGCTCCCCGTCGCGTACCGGATGCCGCGCTCGCTCTCCGGCGGCGCGACGGTCGCGGTGCGCGACCGGATGCTCGTCGCGTTCGAGGTCCGGCGGGACGAGTGGGCCGGCGAGGAGGCCGACGCGCCGCCCGGCGGCGGGTTCGCGGACGCGACGCGGATCGGTGGCGGGATCGAGTTCCTGCCGCGCGCGGGCGAGGGGGCCGGCTCGTTCCTCGCGCGCCGCCCGTGGCGCATCGGGTTCCACCGCGCCGAGTGGGGGGTCCGAGACGTGGACGGCGACCGCATCCGCGAGTGGTTCGCGAGCGGCGGGACGAGCTTCACGATGCGCGGCGGCGCGGGCGGCACCGCGGTCGTCGATCTCTTCGTCGAGTACGGCCGGCGCGGGAGCCGCGACGACAATGGGCTCGAGGAGAGCGTGCTGCGGATCGGCGCCGGGTTCGCAGGGGGCGAGCCGTGGCGGAGGCCGGAGCGCCGCGGGCGGCGCGGCGCCGCGAAGCCGCCGCCGGAGAACTACTAGGGCGAAGGACCCGCGCGCTCGAAGCGCTGGTCTAGAGGGCGCGCTCGACTGCGCCGCCCGACTAGCGCGCGCGCTCCAGCCACTCCGCCTCCCAGGCGGGGAGCGGCGGGGCGGTCGAGTGGATGAGGCGCGAGCGCCACGCCTCGTCCGTGAGGCGCTCGGGCGACGCGAACTCGTGGTAGGTCGCGATCGCTCCCTCGTAGGCCGGCTCGCCGGCGCGGACCGTGACCACGATGTCGCTCGGCGGGCCGGTCCCGACGAGGAGATACCGCGGCGCGGCGCCGGAGTAATCCCCGAAGACGTCCGCGATGATGGCGCCGTGGGGCGGCTCGGTGCTCGCGAGAAGTCGAGCCTCGATGTCGCGGAACGAGCGCGCGAGCGCCCTGAGGTGCTCGCTGTCCGAGACGCCGATCGTGTCACCGGCGATCTCTGCGCGGGCGATGCGCGCGAGCGGCTCGAGGGCGCGCAGGAGCGCGGCCGTCGCATCGCTCACGCGCGGCAGCGGGCGCGCGCCGCCGCGCACCGTCTCGTCGAGCGCACGCGCGAGCGCGGCGATCTCGACGTAGAGGTCGGGGCGCGGCTCGAGATAAGCGAGCGGCTCTGACCGTCCATGGCCTCCTCCGAGATACCCGATTGCGCCGAGTGTTGGGAGGACGGGCTGCTTCACGTAGACGATCGTGTCGTGCCGCAATTCCGCCCACGACGCCGAGCCGCTCGCGAGGTCCTTCCACCGCCACTCGGGGTCGTTGAGGAACTCCGGCGCGCCGTTCGGGAGCGCCTCGAAGAGCCGCGCGATCGCGCGGAGCCAGAGCGCGGCGAGCGTCGACGGTCCGCGCGCGCCGCGGCGGCCCTTTTCCACGGCGGGCGCCGGGCTCTCCTTCGCCAGGGAATCGAACGCGGCTGAGTACCACGATTGACCGAGGTCTCCTTCCTTCTCGAGCCGCGCGCGCGCCTCCTCGCTCCCGAGGAGCGCCATCACGTCGAGCCCCTTCGGAAGCGTGCGCTCGGGGCAGGTCAGCCGATCGAACGCGACCAGGTCCCACGGCGCCGCGGCGCCGAGCAAGCGCATGCCAGCGACGTACCCCTCGTTGATCCGCGAACGCTGCTCCCGGCGCACGAACTCGGCGAACTCAGCCATCTCGTCGGCTTCGTCCTCCGCCTCGGGCTCGGTCTCGACGCGCGTGCTCTTCGCACGCTGCGTCCGGAAGCGATTCCAGAGCGCCGTCACGTCCTCGGGCCCCACGTCGTCCGGATCGCCGCCGAAGAAGCGGTTGAGCCGCTTCGCCTCGGGCCACGTCTCGGACGCGTCGGGGCGCGTCCCGAGGCTCGCCGCCAGGTGGAGCGATTGCTTGATGATGCGGAGGTCGGTCGCGGACAGCTTCGCCCCCGGGTCGGGCAACGGGAACGCGGTGCGCGCGATGTAGAGCCGCCCGAGGAAGTAGCGGGTGAGGCGCTCGTTCCGCGTGTAGTGCCCGCGTGGCAGGTACGCGGAGTAGTCCTCGCCGTTCGGCCCCCACTGGCTGCGGAGCGGCGACGCGCCGAACAGAGGCGAGAGGCGGATCCCCTCGTGCGCGAGGACGAGCGCGTGCTCCGCCTTCGCGGCCGCGGCCACCGCGCCCCCCTCGAGCACCGCGATCCGCGCCTCGTCGACCGGAGCGCCCCGGAAGAGCGCCTGCGCGACCGCGAGGTACCCCGCGTTCCACGCCGCCGCCTCGCGCCGCCGCGGCCCCTTCACGTTTTTCGCGTCGAACACGGCCACGTCGCGGAGCGCGCCGACCGCTTCCTCGAACGCGGGGAGCATCGCCTCCTCCTCGATGGCGGCGATCGCCGCATCGACGACGCGGTGCGTGCCGTGCAGGACGAGGTCGGTGGTGACGAAGAGCGGGCGGCCGTACTTGACGAAGTTGTCGTAGGCCGCGAGGAGATCCGGCGCGCTCCTCGGCCGCACCTCGAAGGTGCCTCGTTCCGCCGCCGCCGCGGCGCGCCGCCGGCGCGCGGCGTCATCGGCAGGCGGCCCGCCTTGCCCGCGCGCGGACGAAGAAACGAGTATCGCGCCGAGCAGAGCGAGGAGGGCCGCCCGCAGAGCGACCGGGCCGAGCAGCGCCTCCCGGCGGACGCGAAGGCCGAGACGTTCGCCGCGCCGCGATTCACGCGCGTTCCGATTCGTGCCGATCATCGGCCGCACTCTAGCACGCGCGGCGACGGTTTGGCATCGGCCGCGGCGCGGTGTTATAGTGGCGGCACCGACCCCCCTGGCGAGGATCGCTGATGAGACCCACAACCGGCCGCCTCCTACCCATCGCCCTCCTGGCGGCCGCGCTGATCCACGTCGGCGCGCCCCGCGCCGACGCGCAGTACTTCGGCAAGAACAAAGTCCACTACAAGAACTTCAAGTGGCAGGTCATCAAGACGCCCCACTTCGAGGTCTACTTCTACGAGGGAGAGCGGCTCTGCGCCCTCGACGCCGCGCGGATGGCCGAGCGCTCGTACGCGAAGATCTCGCGCGTCCTCGGCTACGAGATGACGCGGCCGGTCCCGGTCATCCTCTACGCCTCGCACACGGACTTCCAGCAGACGAACGTGACGACGGAGCTCCTCACCGAGGGGACCGGCGGCTTCACCGAATTGCTCAAGCGCCGTGTGCTCCTCCCGTTCACGGGCTCGTACGCCGAATTGGAGCACGTCCTCACGCACGAGTTGGTGCACGCGTTCCAAGTGGAGGTCCTCTACGGCGCGAGCGGGAGCCTCCTCTCGAACCCGATCACCGTGCAGCCGCCGCTCTGGTTCATGGAGGGGATGGCGGAGTACCTCTCGCGCGGCGGCGTCGACGTGCACACCGAGATGTGGCTCCGCGATGCGTCGCTCCAGGGCTACCTCATCCCGATCGAGGTCCTCTCGCAGACCGGCGACATCCGTGTGTACCGCTTCGGGCAGTCGATCTTCGCCTTCATCGGCCAGAAGTTCGGCGACGACAAGATCGGCGAGATCCTCAAGTCGGCGGCGCGGCTCGGCGGCGTCGGGAGCGCCGTCAAGTCGGTCCTCGGGATGCCGCTCGAGGAGTTGTCCGAGGCGTGGCTCGAGGAGACGCGCAAGCGTTACCTCCCGCAGATCGTGAACTACCGGAAGGCCTCCGAGTTCGCGAAGCGGCTGACGAAGCAGGGCGAGGACCTCTCGCAGACGAACCTCGCGCCGTGCATCTCGCCCGACGGGAACCAGGTCGCGTACATTTCCGACCGGAGCATGTACTCCGACATCTACGTCGCGGACGCGGGGACGGGCGACGCGCGGAAGCGGATCGTCAAGGGCGAGCGGACCGCCGGGTTCGAGTCGCTGCGGTTCTTCAACACGTCGCTCGCGTGGTCGCCGGACGGGAAGACGATCGCGTTCCCCGCGAAGGTCGGCGGCGGCGATGCGATCTACATCGTGCAGGCGGACAAGACGAAGGTCCTCCGCCGGCTCGCGTTCCCTCTGGACGGTCTCCTCTCGCCCGCGTTCTCGCCGGACGGCGGGCGGCTCGTCTTCGTCGGCCTCGACGGCGGGCGCTCCGACCTGTTCGTGTGCGACATCGACGGGAAAAACCTCGATCGCCTCACCGACGACCGCTACACGGACCGCGACCCGCAATGGTCGCCGGACGGGAAGACGATCGCCTTCACGACCGACCGCGGCGAAGGGACCGACTTCGACCGGCTCGTGTTCGGGGACTATCGACTCGCGCTCTTCGCGCTCGACTCGCGCGAGGTCTCGATCCTCGCGAACCAGTCGGGGAAGAACATCGCGCCGCAGTGGTCGCCGGATGGCACGGAGATCGTCTTCGTCTCCGACCGGACCGGCGTCTCGAACGTCTACTCGATCGACATCGCGAGCGGCGACGTGTACCAACTGACCAACATCCTGACCGGCGTGACGGGGATCGTCCCGAGCGCGCCGCCGATCTCGCTCTCGCGGAACGGCGAGCGGCTCGTGTTCAGCGCGTTCGACCGCGGCGGCTGGGACGTCTACTCAATCGACGATCCGCTCGCGCTGAAGGGCGAGCCGATCCGCGAGGAGGTCGCGGGCGCGGGCGCGGCGGCGGGATCGGGGAGCGATTCGGCTGCAAGCGTCGCGGAAGCGGCGGGCGGCGGCGAAGAGCTCGCTGCCGATTCGACCGCGGCCGCGGCGGCCGCGCCTCCGCCCGCGATGCCGGAGGTGATCGACCTCGCCGGGCTCTATCCGGCCGAGGACCAACCCGCGCCGGTTGAGCTCCCGCCCGCGGCGGGCCTCGCGGCGTTGCTGGACTCCTCGACGTTCGAGGTGAGCAAGTACAAGATCCGGTTCACGCAGGACCTCCTCGCGGGAGGCGCCGCGTTCGCGTCGAACGTCGGCTTCGCGGGGCAGACCGCGATCGCCTTCTCGGACATCCTCGGCAACCACAACATCCTCGTCGCGGCGAACATCTACGGCTCGATCTCCGACTCGGAGATCCTCCTCGCTTACCAGAACCTCAAGGGCCGCGTGAACTACGGGCTCTCGTTCTTCCAGTTCCGGAACGACTTCTTCGTCTACGCCGCGCAGGACGATCCCGACTTCGAGACTCAGGTGTACCGCGGCCTCGATGTCTTCTTCTCGTACCCGTTCTCGAAGTTCCGTCGCGTCGAGTTCGGGGTCGAGGGCGTGTCGATCTCCTCGCGCGTCTACGACCAGTTCGTCTTCCCGTCGTTCGAGGATCCGTCGCCCTCCTCGACCGATCGGCGCTACTACGCGCAGCCGTCGATCGCGCTCGTGCACGACAACGTGTTATTCGGTAGCACGGGGCCGATCCAGGGGGCGCGATCGCGCCTCTCGGTCGATCGGGCGCTCGGCGACCTGCAGTTCACGACGGGAATCCTCGATGTGCGCAAGTACCTGAACATCCGTCACCGCTACACGATCGCGGCGCGGCTGATCGGCGGGCTCTCGGACGGGCGCGACCCGCAGGCGTTCCGCATCGGCGGCGCGTACACGTTCCGCGGCGCGGACTACGGGGCGCTGCGCGGAACGCGGATCGCGGTCGCGAACCTCGAGCTGCGATACCCGCTCATCGACCGATTGAAGTTGGGGTTTCCGCCGCTCGACTTCCGCGGCATCCGCGGCGTGCTCTTCCTCGACATGGGGAGCGCGTGGCGCGGCCGCGACTTCAAGTTCTTCGAGGAGGCGCCGAACGGGAAAACGCGGCTTCTCGACGTGAAGGCGGCGTACGGGTTCGGGGCGCGGATCAACCTCGGGTACTTCATCCTGCGTTACGACTTCGCGCAGGCGACCGACCTCCACGAGAACCTCGAGACGATCGACTTCTTCACGCTGTCGGCGGACTTCTAGTCCGGCGCCCGCCGGAATCGTCCACCGGAATCGTTTGCCGCCCACGCTGGCGCGACGTATCCTTCCGGCCGATGAGAATCTCGGGGCCCGCGTTCGCGCTGATTCTCGTCCTACTGGCCGCGCCCGCGCCCGTGTGGCGGCCCGCGATCGGCGCCGCGCAGGAGACCGCGCCCGCGCAGGCCGAGTCGACGGCCGCCACTGAGGCGCCAGCCGGGAGCGCGGTCGCGCCTCCCCCGGCGGCGCCAACCGGATCGGGCGCGCCGACGCCGCGGCCGGCGCTCGACGAGCCACTTCCACCGCTCCCCGGCGAGGGCGCGGAACGGGCCGAGCAGCAGCAGCCGTCGCGCGAGCCGGGCGCGGCCCGCACGCGCCGCGTCGCGACGGACATCGCCGTGCCGCTCGGCTTCCCGCCCGACACACTCAACGTGAAATTGGCGCGCGCGCTCGATCACGCGGGCGTCGACCGCTCGTGGCTCGCGCCCGACGCGCGCGCCGTCGCAATGTGGGGCGGCGGCGACGGCCGCGCGCCGCTCTTCGACTACCTCTTCGCGGCGCCCGACCGCGCGCCCGACGTCCTCCGCGTGCTCGGCGCGGGGGCGTGCGACGCGGCCGGCGACGCGTCGGACCTCGTGCTCTTCGCCGGGCAGCGCGCCGGGTTCGCCGTGCGGCGCGGTCTCGTCGCGAGCCCGCACGCGGGGCGGTGGGCCGCGGCGGCGGACACCGGCGCGTTCGAGCGGGCGTTGCGCGCGATCGCCGAGCGCGAGCCGTTCGGCGCCGCCGCGGGAGCGCCCGCCGCACCGCAGAAGGGCAAGGGGAAGGCGCCCGAGATCGACGTGAAGACGGCGGGCGACGTCCCGCCGGACGCGCTCCGGCTCGGCGCGTTCCTCCTCGGCGCCGCGCGCGACGCCCTCGCGTGGCGCGACGCCGCGCTCGCCGACCTCGCGCGAGACGGCGCGGCCGTCGACCTCGACTCACTCTTCCCGCGGCTCCTGCGCGCGTACGCCTCCGGCGACAGCGCGTCCGACGTGCTCGCAACGCGCGAGACCGAGGCGATTCTCGCGCGGATCGACCTCGCGCTCCTCCACGCGGGCGCGATGGACCTCGCGCTCGCGCTCGACGAGGCGCGCGCGAAGATCGACTCGCTCTCGATCGCGGGCGAGTACCATCTCGAGGCGGAGACGCCGCTCGGCACCGTCGTCCTCGACGGCACGAAGGGAACGCGATACGAGGACCCGGGGCCTTATCTCCTCATCATCGATGCCGGAGGCCACGACACGTACTGGGGCGGCGCAACGACCTACTCCGCCGCGACGCCCGTCTCGCTCATCCTCGAGGTCGCCGGCGACGACGAGTACGTCGCCGCCGACTCGGAGCGCCCGTCGTGGGGCGGCGCGTGCCTCGGCTACGCGGCGCTCCTCGACCTCGCGGGGAACGACACGTACCGCGGCGTGTCGCTCACGCTCGGCGCGGGGCTCGCGGGGGTCGGCATCCTCATCGACCTCGTGGGCGACGACCGCTACGAAGCGGTGACGTTCGCGCAGGGCGCGGCGCGGCACGGCGTCGGCGTCCTCGGCGACCGCTCCGGCCGCGACCGCTACCGCGCGTTCCAAGCCGCGCAAGGATTCGGCGGGCCGCGCGGCTGCGGCGTCCTCGCCGACTCGTCGGGGAACGACGAGTACCGCGCCGAGGACGCGGTCGTCCGCTTCCCCTCCGCGCAGACGCCGCAGCACAACACGAGCCTCGCGCAGGGCGCCGGCTGCGGGAAACGCGCGGACTTCGAGGACGGACACTCGCTCGCCGGCGGCGTGGGGATCCTCGCGGACGGCGGCGGCGCCGATGTCTACCGCTGCGGCGTGTTCGGGCAGGGGGTCGGGTACTGGTATGGCGTGGGCGCCCTCTTCGACGCCGCGGGGCGCGACACGTTCGAGGGCGTCTGGTACGCGCAAGGCGCCGCCGCGCACTTCGCGTTCGGCGCGCTCCTCGATCTGGAAGGGAATGACGTGTACCGCGCCACCGACAACATGGCGCAGGGGGCGGGGCACGACTTCTCGGTTGGGCTCCTCGTCGACATCGGCGGCAACGACGTGCACGAGGCGCCGAACCTCTCGCTCGGCGGCGGCAGCGCGAACGGCGTCGGGCTTTTCTACGACGACCGCGGAGAGGACGTGTACCGCGCGAGCGGCGAGGTCACGCTCGGCCGCGGCGACTCGGGCGTGCAGCACGGCGGCCTGCGCGACCTCTTCCCGACGAGTGGCATCTTCCTCGACGGCGGCGGCCGCGACGAATATCCACCCGCGAAGACGATGGTGGGGAACGGGAAGTCGTGGCGCCAGGAGGGGACGCGGCTCCCGTCGCTCACGACGGAGATCGGCGTCGGGGACGATCGGCCGTAGCGGGAGGCGCCGGGTCGAGGATTGCGCGCGTGCGGCGAGATTCCGCGAACGCGCCGGGGAATCAGCGCGGCGCGAGCGTGACGACCGTCGCGCCCCAACCGCTCGCGTCGTCCGCGAGCCGGAACGCGAGGACCTCCGGCATTCTCTCGAGCGCCGCGTGGACAGTTTCCCGGAGCGCGCCGGTTCCTTTTCCGTGGATGATGCGGACCTCGAGGATCCCGCGCGCGCGACACTCGGCGAGGTAGTCCGCCACGAGGTCGCGCACGTCGCCCGGCGCGAAGGTGTGCAGGTCGAGCGTCCCGTCGATCGGGAGTTCGACGGGATCGGACGGGTCTTCGGTCGGACCTATGGACACGTGCTCCTGCCGCCCAGAACCCCCGCGTGGTTGAGATGTTGGATCAAGCATCCCTTGCCGATCGTGCCAATCGTGTCGCTGGCGTTGACGAAGTTGTTGCAGTCGCAATCCCAGCAGTCGTTCCCTCCAACGGTCACGGCCCCGAAGTGATTGAGGAAGCCGCAGCTTGGATTCGTGACGTCTGAAGCGTTCACCACACTGGTTCCGTTGCTCGGCAGGGCGCACGTCGCCGGCGTCGGCCCCCACGCGACATCGCCCGAGCGGACCGCGACCTCGCAGAGTAGGATCCCGTCGACGCACGCGCCGATCCGCCCGCACCCACTCCCCCTCGTCACCGAGATCGAGGCCCGGCCCTGCGCGTCCGTCATCGCCGTCGTCGAGCCGCCCTCCACGATGTTCACGAACCCCGACCTCTCGTAGGCGCGCACGAGAGCGCCGCTCACGGGATTCGCCAGAGCGTCGAGGACGACCAAGTTGAAGGCCATCGTGTCCATGACGGGAGAGTTGAGGGAGGGACACAGACGGACCACGTCCGGATCGAAGTTGTTGATGCATTGCGTGCGGGTGGGGTTCTGGACGATGCTCACTGTGCACGTGCAGAGTGGCGGGAAGGGTATTGCGGCGACGCTCGGCCCCGGCGCTGGTAGGATGGCACCGAGGAGGATGGCTGCCAGGACGGCTGGGCGGTGAGCCATGACTCTCCCTCCAGGATCGGACCGAGTTTAGGCTCATCCATGAAGAGATGACAACCCCGTCGTCAGACCACGCGCGCGTGATGTTCGGGCTCCTCGCCCTCCTCGCCGCGCTCGCCACGATCCCCGTTTTCCTTCCCGTCATCGACAACGGCTTCGTCAATTGGGACGACGACCGGAACCTCACCGAGAACCCGCGCTACCGGGGGCTCGGGCCGGCGCAACTCGGCTGGATGTTCACGACGTTCCACATGGGGCACTACCAGCCGCTCGCGTGGGCGTCGCTCGGGCTCGACTACTCGATCTGGGGGATGGATCCGCGCGGCTACCACCTGACCGCGCTCCTCGCCCACGCGGCGAGCGCGCTCGTCTTCTTCTTCGTCGCGAGGCGGCTCCTCGGGATCGCGCTTGGAGCGGGGAGCGAGGCCGGGCGCGCTCCTCCCGAGGCACCGGGTGATGTCTCGTCGGGCGCGGGAGCAACCGCCAACGCGCTCTCCGCCGCCGCGCTCGCCGCGGCACTTCTCTTCGCGCTCCACCCGCTGCGCGTCGAGTCGGTCGCGTGGGCCACCGAGCGGCGAGACCTTCTCTCGGGGCTCTTCTTTCTCCTCGCGGTCCTCGCGTACCTTCGCGCGCGCGGCCCGGGCGACGCGCGAGCGGCGGCGGCGGCGCAAGGCTCGCTCATTCCCACGCTGGCTCTCTTCCTTCTCGCGCTCCTCTCGAAGTCGAGCGCCCTCGTCCTTCCCGCCGTCCTCCTCGTTCTGGACTGGTACCCGCTTCGGCGTGTCCGCCTCCGACCGGCGCTCGCGGTCCTGCGCGACGTCCTCGCGGAGAAGATCCCGTTCCTCGCGCTCTCCTTCGCATTCGGTGTCGTCGCGCTCGCGGCCCAGGCGAAGAACGAAGGTCTCGCGACGATCGAGAGCCACGGGCCGGGCGCGCGGCTCGCGATCGCGCTCTACGGGCTCGCGTACTACGTGCGGAAGACCGTGCTCCCGACGGGTCTCTCACCCGTCCATCTCGGACCCGGCGAGCCGGGCCTCGCCGCCCCCGCGTACGTCGCGTCCACCGCGATGGTCGCGGCGCTCTCCGCGCTTTTCGCGTGGCGCGCTGCGCGCGGCCGGCCCGCGCTCCTCGCCGCGTGGGTCGCGTACGCCGCGATTCTCGCGCCGGTCCTCGGCGTCGCACAGGTGTGGCGTCAGATCGTGTCGGATCGCTATGCGTATCTCTCGTGCGCGAGCTGGGCGCTCGTCGCCGCCGCGGCACCGCTCGCGCTCGCCGGCCGGCTGAGTCGCGGCGGGCCGGCGGACGACGCACCGACCGCGAGATCCTCACAACGCCACGCCCTCTCGCGCGCCGCGATCGTCTGGGCGCTCCTCGTCGCGGCGATCGTCGCGCTCGCGCACGTCTCGCGCCGCGAGATCCGCCACTGGCGCGACTCGGAGTCGCTGTGGCGCCGCGCGCTCGCCGTCGACCCCGAGAACAACATCGCGCACAACAACCTCGCGGTCTTCCTCCGCGCGCAGGGACGCGCCGAAGAGGCCGAGACGCACCTCCGCGAGGCGGTGCGCATCGACCCGTCGCACGCCGAGGCGCGTTACAACCTCGCGAACGCGCTCCTCGAGAGCGGGCGGGCGGAGGAGGCCGTGGCGCACTACGCCGATGCGATCCGCGCGCAGCCCGGCCGCCCGGCTTACCACATGAACCTCGGGAACGCGCTCAGCCGACTCGGGCGCCACGAGGAAGCGGTCGCGCGCTACCAAGAGGCCCTCGCGCTCGACCCCGGCCTCGCAGAGGCGCACTGGAACCTCGCGGTCGCCCTGCGCGCGCTCGGGCGCGTGGCCGAGGCCGCCGACGAGGAGCGGACCGCGCTGCGTCTCGCGCCGCTGCTCGTCGAGGAGCGGCTCGACCGCGCCGCCGCGCGCTACGCGGCCGGCGATCTGGACGGGGCGATCGTGGAGTACCAGGAGGCGCTGCGCGCGAAGCCCGACCTCGCCGAGGCGCGCTACGGACTCGGAGTCTGCTTCCTGCGCCTCGGGCGCTTCGCCGAGGCCGAGTCGGAGAGCCGCGCCGCGGTCGCCGCGCGTCCGGATGACCCGAACGCGCGCGTGAACCTCGCCGTCGCGCTCGCGACGCTCGGCCGGCCCGGCGACGCGGTCGCCGAGTACGAGGCCGCGCTCCGCGCGCGCCCCGATCACCATGCCGCGCGCGTGAACCTCGCCTCGCTCCTCGCGTCGCTCGACCGCTTCGCCGACGCCGAGCGCCTCGCGCGCGAAGGCGCCGCGCTCGCCCGCGCCCGCGGCGACAGCGCCCTCGCGACCGCGCTCGAGGAGCAGGCGGCCCTCTACGCGGCCGGCCGCTTCCCCGGAAGGGAATGACCCGCGCGGGAAGCGCGGGCCATCCGCGGCGAAGCCGATTGTGCGTCGGCGAATCGCGCGCCCCAATACCCTCCCCGCCCACGACTCGGCCATCGGGGAGCCGTCCTTTCAGATCAGGGGGACGCGAGCGCGTCGCGGGACTCGCCGCGCGCCGGCCGGAAGATGCCGAACGCGCTCGTGTAGCCGTGCAGGTACGTGGTTCCGCCGACGGGGCCGATCTCGCCGTTGCAGAAGAAGCCGCCGAGCGGCACGTCGCCCACGCGGGACTTGAAGATCTCGGTGTCGTGGTCGGGGCGGCCGAAGAGGTAGACGCCGCGCCCGAGGCAAGAGAAGAGGAGCGCGCCGCACGCGGCGGGCGCGTGCGCGCCGCCGGCGAAGCGGTCGAGCACGGAATCGAGGTCCTCCGCCGCGGCGCGCGGATCGCGCAGGTGAAACTGCACGATCTGGCCGTTCCGCAGGTGGTCGCCGATCGCGATCGCGCCGTGCTCCGGATCGAGGCCGACGAGGTTCCGGATGAGGAAGTCGCCGGCGCGCGGCGCGGGAAGGAGCTCGTTCGTCACGACGCCGAGGAAGAGCGCGTGCGACGCGATGCGCCGGTCCTCCTCGGGGAGGGAGATGACGATCTCGCGGATCGTCTTGAGCGGAGGCTCGCCCTCCAGTTCGAGGAGGACGTTTCCCTCGCAGCGCGTGACGCGCATCGGCCGCCCGATCGGGCGGCACCCCTGCGCGACGACCGTGTCGACCACGACGTTCCCGGAGAGCGCGACGGCGACCGCGCCCGAGCGGCGGACGCTCGCGGCGGCCGAGCCGCTCGCGCCGAGGTAGAGCGCGTTCCCGCCCGGCTGGCGCGCCCCGCTCGCGAGGCCGCCGATCTTCGCGCTGCGCGGGTACGCGAAGTCGAGCCCCGCGAGCAGGTCCTCCGCGGGAAGGGAGAACGGGTCCGCGAGGAGGACGAAGTGCGGCGTCGGCTCGGGCGGGACGCCGATCGCTTGGTGCCACGCGCCGGGGCCCGCGTCCGCGTCCGGGAGGAACGACGCCTCGATCGCGAGCGGCGTGATCGCGACGTCCGGAAGCGCGGCCGCGGTGAGCGATAGCCCGGAGCGCTGCTCGATCTCGCGCCCGCCGCCGATCACGCCGCCCGCCGAGCAGCCGAGGAGCGTCCGGTGCGGCACCGCTTCGCGGAGGAGCGCCGCGACCTCGGCGTACCGCTTCGTGAAGTGCTGCGACACGAAGACGATGGCGAGGTCGATCGGCTCGCCACCCATCCCCGCGAGGACCTCGCCAGCGACGGACGCGATGGCGCGCTCGAGGATCGGCTCGTCGGAAACGGCTGAGGACCAGCGCATCGAGGCTCCTTCCATCGCGGGCGGCCGATCGGCGCGCCCCACGAGATCGCGGCTCGCCCCGAGGATAACGCAAGGCGCGAGCGGATTCGAGGTGGGGGCCGGGACGCCCGCTTGACGCTCGCGGTATGCGGGCGAGAGAATCGCGGCTCCGAACCGTCGCTCGCCCGATCGCTCGGGCGCCATCCAGATCCCCGAAGGAGGTCCGCATGTCCCGTCTCACGTGGAACGCCGTCCCGATCCTCGCCGCCCTTCTCGCCGCCGCGGTCGCGACCGCGGTCGATTCGCCGCCTGCGCCGCGCGCCGAACAGCCCGCGCCGCGCTCGGAGCCGGCCGCGGTGCCCACGTTCGCGCCCCTGCGCGGCCTTCAGGACATGGAGATCGCGACCCCCGACGACAACCCCCTCACCGCGGGGAAGATCGCGCTCGGCGAGCAACTCTTCTTCGATGCGCGCCTGTCGAGGACGAAGAAGATGTCGTGCGAGACGTGCCACGTTCCCGAGAAGGGTTGGACGGATGGGCTCGTCCTCTCGCCGAAGTTCGACGGGAGCATGAACACGCGCCACTCACCGACCCTGTACGGCGCCGCATTCTATCCCGAGTTGTATTGGGATGGGCGCGCGAAAGGGCTCGAGGCGCAGATCCTCGCCGCGTGGAAGGGGCAGATGGGCGCGGCGCCCGAGACGATCGCGGCGGAGATCGGCGCGATCAAAGGCTACGCGGCGGCCTTCGGGAGGGAGTTCGGCGGCGCGCCAACCGCGGACCGGATCGTGAAGGCGCTCGCGTGTTTCGTGCGCACCATCCACGCGGGGGACACACCGTGGGACCGCCGTCCGCAGGGCGAGGCGGAGAAATACGAGGGCGAGGTCGGCGCCGGGTTCAAGGTCTTCTCCGAGACCGCGCACTGCACGAACTGCCACCTGCCCCCGCTCTTCTCCGACACGCAATTCCACAACGTGGGGATCGGGTTCGACAAGGAGAAGCCGGACCTCGGGCGCGGCAAGCACCTCGGCGACGCCGCGGCGAAGGCGGGGCAGCCCGCGCCGGCCGCGGCTGAGTCGCTCGCGGGCGCGTTCAAGTCACCGAGCCTGCGGGGCGTCGCCCTCACGGCGCCTTACTTCCACGACGGGCGCGCCGCGACGCTCGAGGAGTCCGTCGAGCTGATGCTCCAGGGCGGGATCAAGAACGCCCACCTCGACGAGAAACTTCAAGCCTGGCCGGTGAGCGACGTGGAGAAGCGGCAGCTCCTCGCATTCTTGAGAAGCCTCACGCCGGACGCGAAGCCCTACGCGAGGCCGAAGCTCCCGTAGAGCCGACGAGACGAGCGAGACCCCGCGATTTCTCTAGGGCGGATCGCCGATGTGGAGGAGCGGGGGCTGGTCGAGTCCGCGGATGAAGCCGCGATCGGGGAAGGGGAGGTCGGCCTCGTTGCCAACCTCGGGCTCGATCGTGATGGGCGCCGCCGGGGAGAGCGTGGCGAGCGCGGCGCGGACCGCAGAGGCGAAGTCCGCGCGCGCCGGTGTCGCGGGCGCGGCCGGGACAGCAGCGGCGGTCTGGGGCGCGCCCGCGCCGGCGGTCGGTTGAGCGGCGAGCGGCGCGCCCCCGCTCTCCGCGTCCCAGTGGAACGACTGGACGACGCGCGTCGTTCCGGCCGCGTCGTCGGTCCGTGCGGCGACCGCGACGAGAAGCCGCGCGCGGTCCTCGCTCTCCTGGAGCAGCGCGACGCGCCGCACGCCGGGCACGGCGGCGGCGGCGTGGAGGATGGGGAGCGGGTCGGCGAACGCGCCGCCCGCGATCGCGAGCGGCCCGAGGAACGGAATCTCCATCTCGATCCGGTCGGTGCGCGCCCCGCACGGGCAGCCCTCGACGATTCGCCCGCGCAGGCCGAGCGCGACGCGGAAGATCGGGAACTCGGAGCGCTCGATGAGCGTGAGGTGGAGCTCGCCCGCCGTGCGCGGCGCGCGCGAGGCGCGCGAGCCGCCGGTGAGGCCGCGCGCGACGCTCTCCTCCGTTACGGCCTCGATGACGGCGCGTGGCGCGATCGGGTGCATCGCGCCGGCGACGCATTGCCACGCGATCGGACCGAAGAGCGCGTTGCCGAGGATCGCGCGCGGCGCGGCCGCGCCCGTCAGGCCGAGCGAGGCGAGCACCGCGGGCGGGAGCGTCGCGCCGCGGAGGACGACGCGCCCGGCGATGCGTGAGGCGGACGCGCCGCCCGCGAGGCCCGAGAGCGCGGCGTGCGCCTGCCCCGGATCGACGACGCGCGGCCCGCCGCCACGACGCGCATCGCCGAGCGCGGCCTCGCGCCGTACCCCGAAGAGCCAGCCGGCGCTCGCCCCCTGCCCGAAGTCCTCCGCGCTCGCGAACACAACGCGCGCGCGCGGCCCGCTCCCCCACGCGCCGAGCGCCGCGAAGAGATGGAGGCGCCGCGACCGCGCATCGAGTCCCGCGGGGACCGCGAGCACGCGCCCGCTCGCATCGAGCGAGATCGCGCGCGTGCCCGCGCCACCGCCGGCGCCCGCGCGTTCCGCGCCCGCACCACCGCCCGCGATGCCCGCCAAGTGCTCCGCGAGCGCCGTCGCCGTCGTCGCCGGAAAGCCGAGCAGGTCCTTCACCGTCCGCAAATCGCCCGGCCGGTTTCCCGCGGCGCGCATCCGGTCCGCGTAGAACGGCGTCTCCGCGAAGACCGCCTGCACGACGTCGCGGAGCCCGAGCACCTGATGGACCTTGACGCGGACGGACGACTGCGCGTGGAGGCGGCGGATCCGGACGAACTCGACGAGGTCGCTGATCACTCGGGGCGTCCGATCACTCGTGGCGGCGGGCGGCGGCGCGGCGGAGCGCGCGAACTAGACGGAGCGAAACCGCGGCGGCCTCTTCTCGACGAACGCGGCGATCCCCTCGCGCCCCTCGGGGAGCGCGCCCCCCTTCGCGATCGCCTCGCGCTCGTCGTCGAGGTGCAGCGCGAGGTCCGCGGTGAGGCCCTTGAGGAGGAGGAGCTTCGTCATCCCGAGGGCGCGCGCCGGCGAGTCGGCGAGCCGCTGCGCGAGCGCCGCGACCTCGTCCGCGAGCGCCTCGCGTGGGAAGACGCGGTGGAGGATCCCGAGCCGCGCCGCCTCGTCGGACGCGATCCGCGGATCGGTGAAGAGGATCTCCTGGGCGCGGGCGCGCCCGACGATCCGCGGGAGGAGGTACGTCATGCCGCCGTCCGGCGGGAGGCCCGCCGCCGGGTAGGCGAGCTTGAACCACGCGTCGCGCGATCCGACGCGCACGTCGCCCGTGAGCGCGAGCGAGAACCCGCCGCCCGCCGCGACGCCGTCCATCACGGTGACGACCGGTTTCGCCATCGTGAGGAGCGTGTGGATCGCGCGGTGGAACGGGAGCGTGAGCACGCGGAGGTACTCGCCGATCGCCCTTGTGGCGTGCGCTTCCTTGAGGTCGCCGCCGACGCAGAACGCGTTCGGGAGGCCGCACAGCACGAGGACGCGCACCGCGGGGTCGCGCTCCGCCTCGCTCACGCCGTCGGCGAGCGCGGTCGCCAATTCGACGTTCAGCGCATTCCGCGCGTCGGGGCGGTTGAGCCGCAGCGAGTGGACCCCTTTATCGAACGAGCGGATCACCAGATCGCCGGGCATCGGACCTCGCCTCCTCGGCCGAGCAGCCTAACAGATCGCCCCTGCCCTCGCAACGAAGGGTGCTACACTCGCGCTATGAACGCCTCGCACCCCGTCGTCGTCGCGCTGGTCGCGGCACTCGTCGCGGCCCTCGTCGCCCTCGGCGCCGTCATCCTCTTCGCGCGCCGGCTCGCCCGCGGCGACGCAGGGCGCGACGCGGAGCGCCGCGCCGAGCTCGAGCGACTCCTCGATCGGGTGAAGGCGGAGATCGGAGCGAGCGCCCTCGACGCGCTCGGGAAGGCGCGCGAGGGGCTCGTGGCGCACGGCGCCGAGCAGCTCGGGGCGAGGCTCGCGGCCGGCGCGCAGGACCTCCAGGCGAAGAAGGGTCTCATCGACCAAAGCCTCGAGCGGGTCGGGAAGCAGATGTCGGAGGAGCTCGCCCGCCTGAACGCGACCGTGCGCGAGCTCGAGAAGGACCGCGAGGGGAAGTTCGGGGACCTCGCGGCGCGGCTCGCGGAAGCGAACGAGGCGACGCGCGCGCTGGCGAGCACGACGGGCTCGCTGCGCGAGGCGCTCGCGAGCACGAAGGCGCGCGGCGCCTGGGGCGAGCGAATGGCCGAGGACATCTTGCGGAGCGCCGGCTTCCGCGAGGGCGTGAATTACCAGAAGCAGCAGACGCTCGAGGGGAGCCGGCGGCGGCCCGACTACGTCTTCTTCCTCCCGAACGGCCAGCGACTGCACATGGACGTCAAGTTCCCGCTCACCAACTACCTTCGCTGTCTCGAGGCGGAGACCGACGACGAGCGGCGCCGCTTCCGCGACGAGTTCGTCCGCGACGCGCGCGTGTGCCTCAAGGAGATCACGAGCCGGGACTACATCGACCCCGCGGTGGACACGATCGATCGTGTTCTCCTATTCATCCCGAACGAGCAAGTGTATGGGTTCCTCCACGAGGCGGATCGGTCCCTCATCGACGACGCGATCAAGAGCCGCGTCGTCCTCTGCTCGCCGTTCACGCTCTATGCCGTCCTCGCCCTCGTGCGACAGATGATCGACAACTTCAACGTCGAGACGACCTCTCGCGAGATCCTCGCGCTCCTCGGCGATTTTCGGAAGCAGTGGGGGAAGTTCGTCGAGCAGATGGATAAGATGGGGCGGCGGATCGAGGACGCGCGCAGGGAATACGAGGCGCTCACGACGACGCGCCAGCGCGCCCTCGAGCGGCCGCTCGCGAAGATCGATGATCTGCGCGCGGCGCGGCTCGCCGACGACGGCGAGGCCTCCGCGCCGACGCTTGGAATCGACGAGAGAGACGACGAGCCGCACGCCCCGGCCTCGGACGCGGACGCGCTCGCCGAAGATCGCCTGATCCCCCACGACGACTGAATTCGCGGAAGGGTGTCCCTCGCCATCCGGACGCGGAGTGCCGCCGCTCGCCAGCCAAACACCACGCGCGTCTCCGACCCCGGCCCGCCGCAAAGCGAAGGGCCCCGGATCGCTCCGGGGCCCTCGTGCTGAAGAAAAGCGAGTTGGCGTCGACTACGGGATCTGGTAGACGCGGAACTGCGCGATCCGGAAGAGGTCGTTCGTGTCGATGCTCCACACGAGGTCCTCGAGGCTCGCATCGAACATCGAGGTCGGCGCGAGCGAAAACTTCGACTGCCCCTTGCCCCTCGTCAAGTCGATGACGCCGAGGAGGCAGAGGTGCTCGCCGGTCGCATGGTCCTCGAACGTGTCGGCGCAGATCCGAATGTTTCCGCCGGGCCGGCCGAGGATCCGCACGAAGACGGCGTACTTGGACGCCTCGCTGGTCGTCAACTCACCCCAGTTGTCCGACGTCGCGTTGCAATCCGTCACGTCCCAGGAGCCTCCGTTCGTGATCAGAACATGTGCGTGGTGGGCGTCCCGGTTGACGAAGAGCCGGTTGCCATTGCCGCAACCGCCGGTGTACTCCTGCCCCTCCGGATATCCGATGACGTTGAACTGATACACCTTCCGCCAGCCGGCGGGGATGTCCTTCGGGTTCGCGAGCGCCACGCTCGAGATCGCCACGAGGGCGAGGACGAGCGAAACGAGGATCAAGGGCGTATTTTTGGATCGCATGTGTGTTGCCTCCAAGATGTGTGATTCACGGTTGTGAGTTGGTGACCTCAACGCATCGTGATGGAGCACGGCTGCACGATCGAACGAATCGGCGGGGGCCGCGGTGGGGCGCGGGCGGGGCGACGCTGCGGGTGGCGGCGGGCCGCGCGCAACCGCTTCGAGGGGCGCAACGCATCTCTCCGAGAGCTCCGAGACGGCTCGGGGGCCGTGAGAGCCTCGGGAGGGGGGCGGCTCCGGACGGCGGGTTTGGTCTGGCCGGTCTCGGATTGAGGATCCGGCGAGACTCCGCGGGGGGGCGGGCAGCGGTGGATTATAGGTGAGGTTCTAACCTATTGCAATCGGATTCTGGGCAGCACTCCGGGCGGCCTCAGTCGGCGATGCGGATGATCTTCCGCGACGCGCTCACGTCCGGGCCGGCGAGCCGCGCGAAGTAGACGCCGCCCGCCACGCGGCGCCCGCCGTCGTCGAGCCCGTCCCAGCGCGCGCGCTGCGCGCCCGCCGGGAACACGCCGTCCATGATCGTGCGGACGAGGCGGCCGCTTGCGTCGTAGATGCGGAGCGACGCAGGCCCCGGCGTCGGAAGGGCGAACTCGAGCGCGGTCTCCGAGCGGAAGGGGTTCGGAACGATTGGCGCGAGGTAACCGGACGCGACCACCGCTCCGCCGGGGACGCCGGTCGGCGTCGGGAGCGACCCGTCCGCGAGGACGCGCCCCGCGAAGATGTCGCTCGGCCCGAATCTGTAATCCTCCCACGCCACGACCGCGCCGGAGGCGCCGTCCGACGCGATCGCCGGAAGCGTCTGCGCGAGGTTTGCCCCGCAGAGGAGAACGCCGTTCGCGGTCCACTGCGGCGTCCCGGACGAGTTGACGCGCCGCGCGTAGATGTCGGCCGTGCCGCTCCGCAAGTCCTGCCACGAGACGATCGCCCCGCCCGCCCCGTCCGAGACGATCGAGGGCATCGTCTGGGCGCCGTTCGTCGCGCAGAGAGCGACGCCCCCCGCCGTCCACAGACCAGCGCCGCTCGAGCCGATGCGCTGGACGAAGATATCGTCCGCGCCGTTCCGCCCGTCCTGCCACGAGGCGATCGCCTCTCCCGCGCCGAGCGAGATCGCGACCGCCCCTCCCTGGTTCCCGACCGCCGTGCACACGGGCGCTCCGTCGACGGCCCACTGCGCGACTCCCGAGGCGTTCAGCCGCTGCGCGTAGAGGTCGTTCCCGACGGCGCGGTTGTCCTCCCACAGGACGATCACACCACCCGCTCCGTCGGACACGATCACGGGGATCGCTTGAGTGCCGGCCGTGTCGCAGACGGCGACGCCGGAATCCCCCCACTGGCGGGCCCCCGTGACGGCGTCGAGCCGCTGCGCGAAGATGTCGGCGAGCCCGTTTCGGAAGTCGTACCAAGCGATGATCGCGCCGCCGGCCCCGTCGCTCGCGATGACGCCGCCGAACTGGTCGGCAACGACGCTGCAGGCGAGGGCGCCGTTCGTGCCCCACAAGAGGGCGCCGCTCGCGTCGACCTTCTGCGCGTAGATCTGCCCGGTGCCGAGCCGGAAGTCGCCCCACACGACGAGCGCGCCCCCCGAGCCGTCGGCGACGATGCGCGGCGCGTACTGCTCGTCGAGGGCGGTGCAGAGCGCGACGCCGTTCGCCGTCCACTGCGGCGCGCCGGCGGCGCTCACCCGCTGGGCGTAGATGTCCCCGTTCGCCCGAAAATCCTCCCACACGAGGATCGCGCCCCCGGCCCCGTCCGGCGCGATATCGACGTCGAACTGCTCGTTCGTGGCGGTGCAGACGCCGACGCCGTTGGCCGTCCAGACCGTGAGGCCCGACCCGTTGATCCGTTGCGCGTAGATGTCTCCGCTGCTGCGGAAGTCCTCCCAGGCGACGATGGCGCCGCCGGTCCCGTCCGGGACGGCGACCGGCTGCTCCTGCCCGCCCGTCGCCTCGCAGATCGACTTCCCGTTCTGGAACCACTGCGCCTGGCAGGGCATTGCGATCAGGCAGACGCCGGAAACGAGGAGGGGAAGACGGAGTGCGAGTACGGGTCGGATCGGTCCCAAGATGATGCTCCTTGGAGCTCGACTCCCCCGGGGGGGCCATCGGTCGCGGCTCAAGGGCGGACCAAGAGGGTATCATATGGATCCGCCAATTTCTAGCCGATAGTTTCTGGCGGCGAAGATCGCGGCAAGTGCGCGCCGGCACGGTGGTTGTGGCCCGGCCCGCGTCGGGCACTGAACGGGCAGTTTTCAGCCGGGGGGGCGTGCGTAAAATGGGCATGCCCCTGAGACGCTCTCGGCCGGGTGCCCCCCGCGCCAGCGCAGACAGGAGGATGCGATGCCCTCGATCCATCGACGCCGCGGCTGGACGATCCCGGAGCGGCTCGCCACACCGGAATCGGTCTACTGGAACCGGCGGGATTTCTTGAAGGCCCTGGGGCTCGGCGGAATCGGGGCCGCCGCGCTCCTTGCCGGATGCGGGACGGGCGCCGGTGGGAGCGCGGGGAACGGCGAGGCCACGCCCGGGGTCAAGAACGCCGCGCAGCCGGCGGCCGCGCTCAACTTCGATCCGCCCAGGCCCGGGATCTACCCCGCGTCGCGGAACACCAGGTACGCGCTCGACCGCGCGCTGACGGACGAGAAGGTCGCCGCCGCGTACAACAACTTCTACGAGTTCACGACGCAGAAGGACCGCGTGTGGCGGCTGACCGACCGCTTCAAGACGCGGCCGTGGCGGATCGAGGTCGCCGGCCTCGTGAAGAAGGAGATCGCGATCGACGTGGACGACCTCGTGAGGGCGATGCCGATCGAGGAGCGCCTGTACCGCCACCGCTGCGTCGAGGCGTGGGCGATGGCGGTCCCGTGGACCGGCTTCCCGATGAAGGCGTTCATCGACTGGGCGGGGCCGCTGTCGGACGCGCGCTTCGTGCGGATGGTGAGTTTCCTGAAGCCCGACGAGGCGCCGGGGCAGGCGCCGGGGAGCGGCTTCCCGTGGCCCTACTTCGAGGCGCTCCGCATGGACGAGGCGATGAACGAGCTCGCGTTCCTCGTGATCGGCGTGTACGGACACCCGCTGCCGAAGCAGCACGGCGCGCCGATTCGCCTCGCGACGCCGTGGAAGTATGGCTACAAGTCCGCGAAGTCGATCGTCCGGTTCGAGTTCACGAGCGAGCAGCCGCCGACGTTCTGGAACACCGTCGCGCCGAGCGAGTACGACTTCCTATCGAACGTGAACCCGAAGGTGCCGCACGCGCGCTGGTCGCAGGCGATGGAGCGGCTCATCGACACGGGCGAGTTCGTGAGGACGCAGCCGTACAACGGCTACGGGGAGTACGTCGCGCAGTTGTACGGGTAGCGACGCCTAGGGCGGCCGCCTCGTTCTCACGCGCGCGGGACGCGAAATGCGCGCCGCTCAGAACGCGAGCGGCGTCTGGAGGAGCTCGATCTCCTTCATCCAAAGCCGGCCGGTCCCCTCCACCACGACGTTCAACTTGATGAGGTCCGGCCGCTGGCCCTTTTTCAGAATGAACGGCGTCTCGTACGACGCCCAGTCGGTCGTTCCCTTGACCGATTGCGCGAATCCCTTCGAGAAGAACTCGCCCTGGCCGGGGAGGCGGCACCACGTCTCGAGGTAGGCGCGGCCCGTGAGGTTTTCGGAGCGGATCCGGGCGCGGTATGCGAGGAGGCACGCCTCGACGCCCGGGTCGGCGACCTCGAAGAGGCGCACCGTCTGCTTCTCGCGCGCGTCGACGAGCAGCGCGTCGCCGTCGGCCGCCACGACGCCGCAGGCGATCGTCGGGTCCGAGGGGCGAAACGCGCGGATCGTCCGCGGCGGCCCCGACGGCTTCGGCACGCGGAACAATCCCTTCAGCCAATCGAGCATGCGGATCGCCTCCTGCGACGCGCGACCGCCGCGCCTGCGAGATGCTAGCAGGGCAGAGTGTCCGTCACAACGTGATCATGGCTCTAGGTTGGGATTCTTGGGACAAAGCGCGACTCGTTGCTGTAGAATGACGCCTCTGCGCCGGGCGTGGACGCGCCCGCGAGGTCTCTCCTCATGCCGACCTGGAAGCGAAACCTCTACGTCCTGTGGGCGAGCCAGCTCGTCACGATGGTGGGGATGGGGCTCGTCGTCCCGTTCCTTCCCTTCTTCGTGCGCGAGTTGGGCGTCACCGAGCCGGCCGGCGTCGCGCGCTGGAGCGGGCTCGCGTTCAGCGCGCCGTTCCTCGTCGCGTTCTTCGCGACGCCCTTCTGGGGCGCGCTCGGCGACCGCTACGGGCGGAAGATCATGGTGCTCCGCGCGCTCATCGGGCTCGCGGTGGCGCAGGTCCTCGTCGGCCTCTCGCAAAACGTCGAGCAACTCTTCTTCTTCCGGATGGCGCAGGGGGCGGTTTCGGGGTTCCTCGCCGCCGCGCTCTCGCTCGTCGCCGCCTCGACGCCCGCCGCCGAGATGGGCTTCGCGCTCGGGACGCTCCACACGGCGACCGCGATCGGGCAGTTCATGGGCCCGGTCTTCGGCGGCGTCCTCTCCGACTTCGTCGGCTACCGTCCGATCTTCTTCATCGTCGCGTCGGTCTGCGCGCTCGCCGCGCTCGCCGTCTTCTTCTTCGTGCACGAGGCGCGCGACGAGAGCGGCGCGGCCGGCGCGCGCGGCGCCCCGGGACTCCTCGACAACTACCGCTTCATCGCGCGCGAGCCGGCGCTCCGCCTCCTCTTCCCGCTCATCTTCCTCACGCAACTCCCGGTCGCGGTGATCCGGCCGATCTTCGCGCTCTTCGCCGAGAGTTTCGCGCTCCCCGCGGACCGTCTCGGGACGTACACCGGGCTCGCGTACGGGATGCTCGGCTTCGCGGTCGCGCTGAGCGCGCCGTGGTGGGGGCGGCGCATCGACCGGAAGCGCAGCCCCGCCGCGCTCTACCTGCCGATCGCGGGGGCGGGCGCGTGCTACGTTCTCCACATGGTGGTACCGACGTTCGGATGGATCTTCCCCGTGCGCGCGCTCCTCGGCGCATTCCTCGGGGGAATCCTCCCGATCCTCTACTCGTTGATCACCGCGCGCGTGTCGCCCGAGCGGCTGGGCGGCATCATGGGGATCGCGTCCTCGATGACGATCCTCGCGGCGATCGCGGGGCCGCTCGCTGGCGGGATGCTGGTCGCGACGTTCGGTTTCCGGCTCGTGTTCGCGGTCGCGGCGCTCCTCTTCTTCGCGGCGCTCCCGCTCGCGCGGCGGGCGGCGGGCGCGCAGGCGCGGGCGGCGGACGCGGGCGGGGGCGCGGCCATCGGAGGGCGCGGCACGGGGGGCGCTGACCCCGACGCCGCGGCAGGCGCACGCGAGCCCGCGGCGACGGCGAGGGCGGCATCGTGAGGCGCGAGGCGATGGGCCGGCCGCTCCGCGACGCGGTGCGCCTCGAGCGCCGTCTCCTGCCGCGCGGCGCGCCGCTCGCCGGGCGCATCATCCGGCGCGTCTCTCGGCGCGTGGAGGTCTTCTGCCGGATCGACGCGTACGCGCGCTACGACGCCGTGCACGTCGCGCCGGACGACCGCATCACCGAGAGCGACATCCAGGGCGCGAACGGGATCGGCGCGGGGATCCCGCCGCAGTCGTGGGAGTCGGTCACGCGGCTCGCCGCGCTCCCCGAACTGGCCGCGATCCCGCGCGACGCGGACCTCGTCGGCGCGAGCGACGCGACCTGGGCGCAGGAGATCCGGCCGCTGGTGGCGCGGCTCCTCGAGCGGCTCGCCGAGCTCCCGCACGTCGAGACGCCGCGCGCGACGAAGGTGCTCTACCTCAAGAGGCCGGCGCTCGTCCCCGTGTGCGACACCACGCTGCTCGAGGCGCTGACGTCTTCGCCCGCGCACGACACCGCGGCGGGGCTCCGCGCCCTCGACCTCCTCCGGCGGATCGGGCGCGCGCACGCGGGGCCCCTCGACCGCGCGCTCGCGTTCCTCGCGGGGCGCGGGTTCGCGTCGCTCACGCGCGCGCGGGTCCTCGAGGCGGCGCTCTCGATGGAGGCGGCCGCGCGCTACGAAGCGCTGTGGGAGGCGCTCGGCTGGTCCTCGTGGATCGAGCCAGAGGAGCCGGCGCTCCGCCTCTTCGACGACGCGCTCTTCGACGGCGCGTGACCGAGGAGAGGGCGCCGCGCCGACGGCCGCCGCGCCAGAAACCGATCCTGGCGCCGGTGCCGCGGGCGTTCCGCCTCTCGCTGCCGCGGCCGCCCACGGAGTCGCTCTCCGTCGGCGCGATCGCGGCGATCGTGCTCGCGGCCGGCTACGCAATCGCGGCGATCGCGCTGATCGCGCGGCGCTACGACTCGTTCGCGCTGACCGACCCGATCCTCCCCGCGTACACGCAGGCGATGTGGGGCCTCCTGCGCGGCTCGCCCGAAGGCACGCTCCTCGGAGGCTCGCTGTTCGCGCGGCACCTCCACCTCGCGATCGTCGCCCTGCTCCCCGCCTTCACGATCTTCCCCTCGCCCATCTTCCTGCTCGGCGCGCAGGCGGTCGCGATCGCAGCGGGAGCCCTCCCGCTCCACGCGATCGCGCGGCGGCGGCTCGCGGGCGTTGCCCTTCCCACAGCGATCGTCGTCGCGCACCTCCTCTACGCCGCCATCGGATGCGAGAGCCTCGATCGGTTCCGAATGAAGTCGCTTGCAGTGCCTTTCCTCTTCGGCGCGCACCTCGCGTTCCTCCGCGACCGGCGGCGCGCGCTCGCCCTCTGTCTCGGCGCGGTGGCCCTCGTTCGCGGAGACCTCGCGCTCTTCGGGGTCGGATACGCGATCCTCCTGGCGGCGCGCCGGCGCGCGTTCCTCTACGCGGCCGCTGTCGGGGCGGGGTCGCTTCTCTACATGGTGCTCGCGGGGAAGATCGTCCTCTCCAGTGGGCGCGTGCCATGGACGATCGATTGGATCGAGGCCCCTCTCTCCCGCCGCCCCGAGATCGTCGTACTGGGCTCGATCGCCCTGATCGAGGTCCTCCGCGGATTCCATCGCCTCATCCCGAATCGCGTTGCGCACACGATGCTGGGGGGCGCGGCGCTCGTGGGAATCCTCGTCTGGGGCGCGCGACTCGCGCCCCTCGAGGAGCGCGCTCGCCTCGGGGACGTGCCGCTCAACGCGCGCGAGATCTCTACGCGGAAGCGCCTGCTCGATACTCTCCCGAAGGACGCTCCGATCGTCGTGTCACGCGAGATTGTTCCTCATGTTTGTCTTCGGAAGCACGCCTACTCGTTGGACCGCCCCCAGTCGGCCGATCGGTTCCGGTTCGACGACGGCCGCCAATTCCCCGAGGCGCGCTACGCGCTCATCGATTGCGCCCAAGTCCCCGTGTTCCGGGACGGCACCTTGGCCACTCGCATTTACTCGCGCGCATTCGCGGAGGGTTCGTGGCAAGTCCTCTACGCCGTCGGGAATCTCGTTCTACTCCACAGGCCGATGACGGCGAATGGCTCGGCGCCCCCGGCGACACGCCCCTTCGCCGGAGAGCCGCAACTTTTCGAAAGGGTCACCAACGCTTCGAAGACGTGGACGACGCCGCTTTTGATCGTCGATGGGAAACTCGAGTTGGCGGACGCGCGGCTCGTCGAAGCGCCCGTGCACGCGGGCGATCGGGCGCGCGTCTCCCTCGTGTGGCGCCTGCATTCGTCCGAGCCTCGTTGGTATTACACCACCCTGTACATTCTCGACGAACGCGAAACCGCCCTCGCGTCCCTCGTGCACCCGATTTGCTACAACCTCTCCTCGCCCTTCTTGTGGGAAGTCGGCGAGGTCGTGCGAGAAGATGTCTGGCTGCCCGTGCCCGACGATCTCCCCGCCGGGCGATACCGGATCGCGCTGCGGATGGAAACGCGCGACCGCGGTCGCCCCGTGACCTGCGAGCCGCTCTCGCCCGGCATGGCTCTCGAGGGCGGAGACGGGCGCTTCGTCGTCGCGTCGTGGGAGCAGCCGTGAAGAACTTCGCGCGCGCGGCCGTCGTCGCGCTCGTCGCGGTGCTTGCTTTCGCGCCGACCCTCCGATTCGGCCTCGTCTACGACGACGAGGAGCAGATCGCTGGGAACCCGTCGCTTCGGCTCGTCGAGAACGTTCCGCGCGCCTTCGGCGAGAACGTGTGGTCGTTTCTCGGTGGGAAGACGAACGCGTACCGTCCGCTCCAGGTCGTCGCGTACACGCTCATCTATCAGGCGTGGGGCGCGAGCCCGCTGCCGTACCATCTGCTGAACCTCCTCCTGCACGCGGCGAGCGCGGCGCTCGTCGCGCTCCTCGCGGCGCGGGTGCTCGGCTCGCTCGGCGCGGGGGCGTGCGCCGGCCTCCTCTTCGCGCTCCATCCCGCGCACGCCGAACCAGTCGCGTGGAGCGCCGCGCTCCCCGACCTCCTCGTCGGCTTCTTCGCGCTCCTCGCCGCGCTCCTCTACGCGCGCGGATCGCGCGCCGCGCTCGCCGGCTCCGTGCTCGCCGCGGCCGCGGGTCTGCTCTCGAAGGAGGTTGGGCTCGCGATCCCGCTTCTCCTCGCGATGCAGGATCGAGTGCTTCGGAGCGGGCCCGCGTCGGCGAGCGGGGGCGCGGCACCACTGGCCGAGAGTCTCGCGCGCGGCCTCCCCCGCTGGGCGCCGCACGCCGCGCTCATCCCCGCGTACGTCGTGGCGCGCCTCATCGCGCTCGGGGGCGCGGCGCCGCTCTCTGACTGGCCGTATGGCGCCGCGCAGACCGCGCTCGCCTTCTTCGCACGCCTCGGGAACGACGCGATGCGGCTCACCCTCCCATTCGGGTTCACGGCGTTCGCGCCGTTCCGCGCGCCCGACTCGCTGCTCGAGCCGCGCGTCCTCGTCGGCCTCGCCGTGACGGTCTCCGCCGCGCTCGCCGCCCGCCGCGCGTACCGCGCGCGCTCCTCACTCCTCCTCTCGCTCGCGTGGCTCGCGCTCCCGCTCCTCCCGAGCCTCTACCTTCCGGGGCTCGGCCGGGTCGTCTCCGCCGATCGCTATCTCTACCTCCCCTCCGTCGGGTTCGCGCTGCTCGCCGCCGCCGCGCTCCGGCGCGGCCCGCTCGCGGCGCGCGCGTTCGCAATCGGCGGGCGCGCCGTCTCGCGCGGCGCCCTCGCGACCGCGCTCGTCCTCGCCGCGTACGCCGTCTCCGCGCGCGCCCTCCTCCCGCCGTGGCGTGAGAGCATGGCGCTCTACGACGCGGTCCTCGAACGTCACCCCGACTCTCCTTCGATGCGGCTCCGGCGGGCGATCGCGTTCCTCCGCGCCGACGATCTCGTCGCGGCGCGCGCCGACTACGACGCGGCGATCGCCGCGGACTCGACGTTCGCGGACGCATGGCTCAACCTCGGCGCCCTCGAGAAGCGCGTCGGGCGCCTCGACGCGGCGCGCGCTGCGTTCGAGCGGGCGCGCGACCTCCACGCGGCGCTCGGGCGCGCGCGCGGCGTCGCGGACGCGCTCGCGAACCTCGGCGAGGTCGCGCGCGCGCGCGGCGACGTCGCGGCCGCGGAATCGCTCTGTCTCGCGGCGATCCGCGCGGACTCGGGCCACGTGGTCGCGCGCAACAACCTCGGCGCGCTCTACGCCGGGCCCCTCGGCCGCCCCGACCTCGCGCTCCGCGAATTCGAGGCCGCCGCGCGCGCCGCGCCCTGGTACGCGGGCGTGCGCGAGAACCTCGCGGGCGTCTACGCGTCGCAGGGCCGCTGGGACGACACGGCCCGCGCACTCCGCGAGGTCCTCCGCCTCGAGCCGCGCTCGGTCCCCACCCTCGTGCGCCTCGGCTTCGCGCTCGAGCGGGCCGGCCGCCTCGACGAGGCACGCGACGCGTACGGCGGCGCGCTCCGCCTCGACCCCGCGAACGGCGTCGCGAGCGCCCGTCTCGCGGCGCTTCCACCCGCCCCCGCGGCATCCCCCGCCCGCCGCTAACCGCTTCGCCCCCCGGCTCAAGCGGGCGCCCCCTTCTGCCGAAACGTGAGAAGTCCGGACTTGTCCGGTTCCTGGGGGACGATCGACCCATGGCGGAAACAGAGCAGGGCCCTCGAACGCAAGCTTCGCAGGTCGGCGCGGAGCGGCAGCGCCGCGGTTCGATCGCGGTCAAGCTCCTCGTCGTCGCCCTCGTCAGCCTCATCGCGAACGGCGTCTTCGTGTCCTTCTACTTCCCGTCCCGCTACGAGGCGGACGCCATGGCGACGCTCCGGAGCAAGATGGGGAGCCTCGCGGAGGTCGTCTCCGCGAGCCTCGTCCCCGCGCTCGATTTCGATGACCTCGAGGGCACGTTCGCCCCGCTCGGCGGGCTCCGCCAGGTCCCGGAGGTGCTCTTCGCGCGCGTCCTGAGCGACCTCGGAGGCCCGATCGCGCACTACGCGCGCGGCGACGCGCCGAGGACGGGCCGCGGCGCGCCCCCCGCGCCGACGAACGCGATGCGCGACAACACCACCACGCGGACGATCACCGCGCCGGGAGGCCGCCGCCTCGGTCGCCTCGAGATCTACTACTCGACCGACCTCGTGCACGCGGAGGCGCGCCGCTTCCGCGACACGATCCTCCTCGTCACGCTTCTCCTCGTGCTCGCGAACGGCCTCGCGATCACGGTCGTGAGCCGCCGCATCGTCCGCCCGCTCACGCGACTGACCGAAGCCGCGCGCAAGATGAGCGCCGGCGAGTTCGACCACCGCCTCGATCCGGCGACGAACGACGAAGTCGGCGAGCTCACCGAGTCCTTCGCCACGATGACCGCGCGTCTCGTCGAGTCGAGACGCCTCGTCGAGATGTACACGGACGGCCTCGAGGCCCTCGTGGCGAAGCGGACCGAGGAGTTGTCGCGCAAGAACCAGGAACTCTTCCTGCAAACGCAGCGGGCCGAGGAGGCGAATCGGCTGAAGAGCGAGTTCCTCGCGAACATGTCGCACGAATTGCGGACACCGCTCTCCTCGATCATCGGGTTCCTCACGCTCATCCTCGAAGGGATCTGCACGGAGGACAAGGAGCAGAAGGAGCTCCTGAGCGACGCTCACCACTCGAGCCTCCACCTTCTCTCCCTCATCAATTATCTCCTCGACCTCGCGAAGATCGAGGCCGGACGCCTCGACGTCTCGCGCGAGCGCGTGGAAATCGCGCACGAGTTCGCCGAGGTGGAGACGCTCCTCGAGGTGCAGGCGAAGGCCCGGCTGCTCACCCTCCGGTTCGAGACCGCGCCCGAAACGCCGGACGCGCTCGCGGACGCGGAGCGGATTCGCCAGATCCTCATCAACCTCGTGGGGAACGCAATCAAGTTCACGCCGCGCGGCTCGATCACCGTGCGCGCGTCGAGCGAGGAAGCAACGCGCTCGGTGCTCATCGAGGTCGTCGACACGGGAATCGGTGTCCCGCTCGAGAAGCAGGGGCTCCTCTTTGGGAAGTTCACGCAGGTGGATGGGTCGCGGACGCGCAAGTACGGGGGGACGGGGCTCGGGCTCGCGCTGTCGAAGAGCCTGGTCGAGCTCATGGGCGGCCGGATCGGCCTCGAGAGCGCGGGCGAGGGCAAGGGGACGCGCGTGTGGTTCACGCTCCCCGTCGCGACGGCCCCCGACGCGGCGCTCGAGGGGGACGGCGGCGGCGAGGATCCGACGAAGCCTCTCGTCCTCGTGGTCGAGGATGACCCGGCGTTCGGGCGCTACCTCGCGCGCGTCCTCCGGAGCGGCGGCTACCGCGTCCTCCTCGCAAGGACGGCGGACGAGGCGTACCGGATCGCGGAGGAGTCGCGTCCGTTCGCGATGACGGTCGACCTCGCGTTGCCCGTCGAGCCCGGCGCTACGCTCTGCTCCGGCGTCGACCTGATCGAGAAGCTCTCCGCGCGGGGACAAGGCATCCGGATCGTCGTCATCAGCGGCGAGCCGGAGGCGATCAAGCGCTACGAGAGCCACCCGGGGCTCGACCACGACGCGTACCCCGTGCTCGCGAAGCCGGTCGACCCAGCGGAGATCCTCCGGCATCTCGGGGGCGTCTCGCGGCGCTCGCGCGCGGGGACGCCGACGATTCTCGTCGCGGACGACGCGGCGGCGCTCGGGCGGATCGTCGAACGCGTCATCCGCGGCGACAACGCGCGCCTCGTGACCGCGCGGAACGGGATCGAGGCGCTGCAGGCGATCCACGCCGCCTCGCCGCCGATCGATCTCCTCCTGCTCGATCTCGACATGCCCGAGTTGGATGGGTTCGGCGTGCTGCGGGCCCTCGCGAAGCTCGCTCCCGAGCGGCGGCCCGAAGTGCTCGTCGTGACGAACTACCCCGAGCTCGCCAAGGGGCCGGAGGGGACGCTCCTCAAGGCCGGATACGTCTGGGGGGTGATCCCGAAGACGCGCCTCGGCGAGGACCCGGAACTCTTGAAGCGCGCGCTCGCGCGTCTCTCGAGGAAGGAGGAGGGCGAGTATGCCGCCGCGCATCCTTCTGGTTGAGGACGAGCCGGCGAACGTGAAGTTGATGTCGCGGATCCTCGAGCGAAAGGGCGGCTACGAGGTGCGCGCGACGGAGGACCCCGCGGAGGCGCTCGCGCTGACGGCGGGGGGCGAGATCGACCTCGTCGTGATGGACGTCTCGCTCTCGTCGAGCGTCTACGAGGGGCGCCCCGTGAACGGGCTCGAGATCTCGCGGATGATCAAGTCGGACGCGCGCTCGGCGGCGGTGCCGGTGATTCTCGCGACCGCCCACACGATGAAGGGCGACCGAGAGCACTTCCTCAAGGAGAGCGGCGCGGACGATTACGTTGGGAAGCCGATCATCGATTTCGAGGCGTTCCTCGCGATGGTGAAGCGACTCATCGAGGCCGCGCGCGCCGCGGCGGCGCCGGCGGCGCAGCCGGTCGGGGCAAAGACCGTCGCCGGACAAGACCCCACGGAATCCTGATCTTCGCGAGCTCGAGTCGAGCGAGAGCGCGACCAGCGCATCGGGCTAAGCTCCCGGGTGGAGCGCCCTACCCCACCCTCGGCCCGGCCGCAGCGATCTCGGGACCGGCGTGCTCGCGGTACTTCTCGAAGTTCTGCGTGAAGAGGCGCGCGAGGTGGCGCGCCTTCTCGTCGTAGGCGGCGCCGTCCCCCCACGTGCTGCGCGGGTCGAGCACCTCGGACGGGACGCCCGCGACCGCCTTCGGGACGTGGACGCCGAAGACGGGGTGCGGCGCGGTCGGCGCGTCGGCGAGCGCGCCCGACAGCGCGGCGGAGACGAGCGCGCGTGTGAGGCGGATGCTCATGCGCTTCCCGACGCCGTACGGCCCGCCGCTCCATCCAGTGTTCACGAGGTATACGGTCGCGTGGTGCCGCCGCAGCCGCTCGCCGAGGAGGCGCGCGTACTCGGACGGATGCCGCGGCAGGAACGGCGCGCCAAAGCAGGTCGAGAACGTCGCCTCGGGTTCGGTCACCCCCGCTTCGGTGCCCGCGACCTTCGCCGTGTAGCCGGAGAGGAAGTGGTACATCGCCTGCTCGGGCGTGAGTCGCGCGATCGGCGGCAGCACTCCCGACGCGTCGCACGTGAGGAACATGATCGTCTTCGGGTGACCGCCGACGCCGGGGATCACGCAGTTGTCGATGAAATCGACCGGGTACGTCGCGCGTGTGTTCTCGGTGATCGAGCCGTCGTCGTAGTCGATCTCGCGCGTCGCCTCGTCGACGACGACGTTCTCGAGGACGGAGCCGAACCGGATCGCGCCGTGGATCTGCGGCTCGGCTTCCTTCGAGAGCTTGATGCACTTCGCGTAGCAGCCCCCCTCGAAGTTGAAGATGCCGCGGTCGCTCCAGCCGTGCTCGTCGTCGCCGATCAGGCGGCGCTCGGGGTCCGCCGAAAGCGTCGTCTTGCCCGTCCCAGAGAGACCGAAGAAGAGCGCCGTGTCGCCCGCGCGGCCGACGTTTGCCGAGCAGTGCATCGGGAAGACCCCGCGGTCCGGGAGGATGTAGTTGAGGACCGAGAAGATCGACTTCTTCATCTCGCCGCCGTACTGCGTGCCGCCGATCACGACGAGGCGCTGCTCGAATGAGAGGATGACGAACGCGTCGGTCCGCGTGCCGTCGCGTGCCGGGTCGGCCGCGAGGCCGCACGCGTTCACGACCGTGAAGCCGGGATGGAAGTCGGCGAGATCCTCGCGCGTCGGGCGCAGGAAGAGCGTGCGCGCGAAGAGCGCGTGCCACGCCTTCTCGGCGACCATGCGGACGGGAAGGCGGTACGCGGGATCCGCGCCCGCGAAGCCGTCGACCACGAAGAGGTCGCGCTCCGAGAGGTGCGCGCGCGCACGGTCGACGAGCGGGGCGAACTTCTCGCGCGCGAACGGGAAGTTGACCGGACCCCACAAGATCGAGCCCTTCGTCTCGGGCTCCTCGACGAGGAAGCGGTCCTTGGGGCTCCGGCCGGTGCGAGCGCCGGTGCGCACGACGAGCGCGCCGTTCGCGGCGAGGAACCCCTCGCCTCGGGCGAGCGCCTCCTCGACGAGCCGCGCCGACGGCGCGTTCCAGAGGACGGCGCCGCGCGCGCGGATGCCGAGGGACTCGAGCTGTGTGGTTACGGTCGCCATGAGTTCGACGCTAACACAGGCGAGGTGGACGATTCCACTCCGCCAGGGCGGCCAGTATCTAGCGCCATCGAGTCATTCGATGATGCGCGGAGCCGTTCAGCCGGGCGACACGGCTGGAGCTGCGCCTCTTCCAGGTTGAAGCCGCAGGCCGAATCGGAGTCGGCAAGAATACTCGCGATTCGACTCTCGGTCAGCGGCTGAGGACAGCTCGAAGGCGGCCCTGTTCGTGCGCAATCTTCCGCGCGTCGCGGGATTCCTCGGGCCAGGGAGCATCCTACCACTCACGCCCCTCGGCGACCGGATTCGAACGTGCCGCCAGAAGAGTCGTCACGCCCAACCGCAGTTCGCGGAGGGCCTTGGGGTGCATCAGGGCACGTCGAGGCGCTACTCGGCTGATCCGCCTTCGACGTTGGTTTGAAACCATCCTCCGTATCCTGGGTTCAAGACCGCGTGTAGCCGTGCCGACAATGGGACCGGAGCTGGCCACGCACTTCGATCTTGTTCTGTCGTCTTCGATGAGGTAGCGTACGCACCGTATGGTCCGAATCGCAGGACTCTTTTTCGCTTTCTGGGCCTTCTTCGCAGCACCGGGCCTGTGTACCGCGGGACTCATTCTCCATTCTTGCGAGTGCGGACGGCCTTCGGGTTGCACCCACGAAGATGGCTGCTCCTCTGACCCCTGTGGGAAGTCCTACGCCCGCGCTGACCGGAAAGATGCCCCGATGAATCTTGGAGCGCCCGATCTCGCTCCCGCATCGACGGTTCTTGCCGGGTCAATCCCACCGCCGACATGGCCGGCCCCAACCCATCTGGCCCCCGTACCACCGCAGCGGGAAACTCTCTCCCATTCGCGTTCTGGTCACCCGCTTCTGATTTGATCTCCGGTACCGAGCCCGCATCCTGACGTCGCGTCGCTGGCCCGCGTAAGCGCGCCCGCGGTACGCGTCGCCGCGCTGGCGAGTTCCTGACGATTGCCGCGCCGGCGGTTGCTCCAACCCTATGCCGGAATCATGGTGGATGAGAACGACACGAACACACTTTCGAGTTCCGCGACTGCTCCCGTTGCTTCTCCTCAGAACTCTCGCACAGGTGGAAGATGCCGCGGCCGTCCCCGACACCCCCGGTGCCCGGGGTGACTCGATCGGCACGCTCACCCTCGAACGCGCATTATCGCTGGCGCTCCTCGAGAGTCCTGACCTCCAGAGCTTCGCTTGGGAGCTGCGGGCCTCGGAGGCGCAGGTTCTGCAGGCGGGCTTGCGACCAAACCCGGTCGCCTCGCTCTCCGCCGAGAATGCCGGGTGGGACCGCCGCGGCGTCTCCGACGCCGAATTCACTATCTCCTTCGGCCAGCTGATCGAGCTCGGCGGGAAACGAGGCTCGCGAATCAATGCGGCGCGAGCGGAGGGAGAAGCCGTCGCGCTGGAGTACGAAGCGCTGAAGCTGGCCGTGATGGCGGATGTCACTGGCCGCTTCATCGAGGGGCTCGGCGCCGAGCGGCTGTACGCGCTCCAGAGCGAGACAGAGAGAATCGCGGAGGAGATCAAGGCGACGGTCGCTCTCAAGGTCCGGGCCGGCGGCGTCTCGCCCGCCGAGGAGGCGCGGGCCGAACTCGAATTGCAGAGCGCGCGGCTCCGTCAGCAGGACGCCGACCAGGAGCGAAACCTCTCTCGCGTCCGCCTCTCGTCGCTCTGGGGAGAACCTCAGCCGCGATTCGCGGATCTTGCGGGAAACCTGGACACTCTGGCCGCGTTGCCTTCGATGGAGGTTCTCGGCCAACGCCTCGACGAGAGCCCTGAGTTCGCGCGGCTTCTGAGCGAGGTGCGAGCGCGGCAGAAGCGTCTCGTGCTCGCTCGCACTGCGCGCACGCCCGATCTCGGGATCGAGGCGGGTGTCCGCCGACTCGGGGAAAGCGACGACAACGCCTTCGTCGGCGGCCTCTCCCTCCCGCTTCTTCTGTTCGACCGCAACCAAGGAAACATCGGAGTCGCCCAGGCCGATCTCTCGCGAGGAGAGGCCGAGGTCGCGAGGGCCAGAGTCGTTCGCGCGAGCGAGCTTGCCGAGAGCCACGCGCAGATCTCCCGAGCGCAGGCGAGGGTCGAGACCCTGCGCCGCGAAATCCTTCCGACCGCGGAGCGGGTCTTCGACGAAATCCGAACCGGCTACGAGCGGGGTCGGTTCGGCTACGTCGACCTTCTCGAGGCGCGACGGGCGCTCACGGAAGCGCGCCGCGAAGAAATCGAGTCGCTTCTTCGGTATCACCTCGCTGTCACGGACACGGAACTCCTCCTCGGAGGATCCCTCAACCGGACGCCATCCGAGGAGGACCCACTTCGATGAGGAGTGATATGACACGCACGGGAGCCACGATCATCAGCGGCATCCTTCTCTTCACGCCGCTTCTCGCGGGCTGCTCCGGCGGCGGGAAGAACGCCGAGAGCGAGGGGGCGCACGATCACGAAGAGACTGTCGCGGTCGGGGCCGAGCACCGACACGGCGAAGAGCCGGGGCATGAAGAGGCGGGGCATGAAGAGGGTGGCCATGAAGAGGAAGGACTTGAGGAGGGACGCGTCGTTCTCCCACCGGAAACGATCGCCGCGGCCGGGATCCTCGTCGAGACCGCCGGTCCTCATGCGATCAAGCTCGTGCTCGACCTCCCAGGCGAGGTGGCGCCGAACGCGGATCGCCTCGCGCACATCGTGCCGAGGTTTCCCGGCATCGCGAGGGAAGTGAAGAAGGGTCTCGGGGACGTGGTGCAGCAGGGCGAGGTGCTCGCAATCGTGGAAAGCAACGAAAGTCTCTCTCCGTACGAGGTGCGGTCCTTGATCTCCGGGGCGGTGATCGAGAAGCACATTACCCTCGGCGAGTTCGTGCGGGACGATGCCGACGTGTTTGTCGTCGCCGACCTTTCGACCGTTTGGGTGAACGTCACGGTCTACGCCCGTGACTTGGGCCGAGTCCGAAAGGGACAGCACGTTGATGTGTCCGTCGTAGGCGAGGGCCCGAAAGGCTCCGGAGTCATCGACTATATCGGGTCGGTGCTCGGAGAGACGACGCGCGCGGCGACCGCCCGCGTCGTCATCTCGAACCCGTCGCGCGAGTGGCGACCCGGTATGTTCATCACCGCAACCGTCGTTCTCGACGAAGACGCTGCGGCCGTTGCCGTTCCGGACAGCGCTCTGCAGCGGCTCGAGGCCGAGGCCGTCGTCTTCGTCGTCGAGGACGAAGCCTTCGAGGCGAGGCCCGTTTCCGTGGGCCGCACGGACGGGAAGTGGACTGAGATTCTCTCGGGGCTTTCACCAGGGGAACGCTATGTCGTCCGCGGGGGATTTCTCCTGAAGTCCGAGCTCAAGAAATCCGAAGCCAGCCACGAGCACTAGGAGCCCGACGATGGACCGTATCCTCTCGTTCGCGATCTCGCAGCGCTGGCTCGTCATCCTCGGCACCGTCGCCATGGCCATGCTGGGCGTCTTCAATTTCGCGCGCCTGCCGATCGATGCCGTTCCAGACATCACGAACGTGCAGGTCCAGATCAACACCGCGGTCTCGGCGCTCTCTCCCTTGGAGGTCGAGCGTCGCATCACCTTCCCGATCGAATGGGCGATGGGCGGCATTCCCGGTATCGAACAAGTGCGCTCCCTCTCCCGGTACGGCCTGTCCCAGGTGACGGTCATCTTCAAAGACGGGACCGATATCTACTTCGCACGCCAGCTCGTCAACCAGAGACTCCAGGAGGCGCGGGAGAATCTCCCGCCCGGGCTCGGCGAGCCCGTGATGGGCCCTATCTCGACGGGGCTCGGCGAGATCTTCATGTGGATCGTCGAGGCGGAGCCCGACGCCAGGAAGCCCGATGGCTCTTCCTACCTGCCGACGGATCTGCGCGCCATCCAAGACTGGATCGTTAGACCCCAGATTCGCACGGTGCCCGGCGTCACCGAGGTCAACGCCATCGGAGGTTTCGAGAAGCAGTACCACGTGAGCCCCGACCCCGCGAAGCTCCTCGCCCACGGCCTCACGTTCCGCACCGTGTTCGATGCCCTCGCGCGGAACAACGCCAATGCCGGCGGCGGCTACATCGAACACTTCGACGAGCAGTACCTCATCCGCGCAACGGGTCTCGTCGCGGGTATCGAGGACATCGAGAGCATCGTCTTGGGAACGACGGACGGCGCCCCTCTCTACATTCGCGACGTCGCGACGGTCGGCATCGGGAAGGAGCTCCGGACGGGCGCCGCGACCGAGAACGGAAAGGAGGCCGTCGTCGGCACGGCCATCATGCTCATCGGAGAGAACAGCCGCGCCGTTTCACGTCGCGTCGCCGAGAAGATGGAGGCAGTGAACCGTTCCCTCCCGGAGGGAGTCCGGGCCAGAACGCTCTACGACCGGACCTACCTGGTCGATGCAACGCTTCACACCGTGCGGCAGAACCTCCTCGAGGGCGCGGTTCTCGTCATCGTCATCCTCTTCCTTCTCCTCGGCAATTTCCGCGCGGCGCTGATCGTTGCTCTCACGATTCCGCTCTCGATGCTCTTCGCCATCACCGGAATGGTCGAACGCAAGATCAGCGGAAATCTCATGAGCCTCGGCGCGATAGACTTCGGCATCATTGTCGACGGAGCCGTCGTCATGGTCGAGAACATCATCCGCCGCTTCGCCGAGAAGCAGCGCAGCCTCGGCCGACTCCTCACGCGCGAGGAACGCCTGGTGGAAGCGTACGAGAGCGCGCGCGAGGTCTCCCGCCCAACGTTTTTCGGCGTGGGAATCATCATGATCGTCTACCTCCCCATCCTGACCCTTTCCGGAATCGAGGGGAAGATGTTCGGCCCGATGGCGTCCGTCGTCCTGTTCGCACTCGCGGGCGCGCTCCTGCTCGCGTTCACCTTCATACCGGCCGCCGTGGCGATCTTCCTGAGCGGTCGCGTCGCCGAGAAGGAAAACCTCGTCATGCGGGGATCGAAGCGCCTCTACCGGCCGACATTGTCATTCGCGCTTCGCCACCGCTGGCCGATGGCGATCGCGGCCATCGTCCTCGTTGGACTCTGTGGTCTGATCGCATCACGGATGGGAAGCGAGTTCGTGCCAAAGCTTGGGGAAGGAGCGATCGCCATCCAGCCCGCCCGCATCCCCTCCGTCAGCCTCACGACGAGCGTCGCGATGCAGTGCCAGATCGAAGACCTCCTCAAGCGCGAGTTTCCCGATGAAGTCCTCGACATCTTCGCCCGCACGGGGACGGCCGAGATCGCCACGGATCCGATGGGCCCGAACGTCTCCGACACCTACATCATGCTCAAGCCTCAGAAGAATTGGACGAAGGCGCGCACGCAGGAGGAGCTGGCCGAGGCCATGGAAGAGGCGCTCGCCCGCCTCCCCGGCCAGAACTACGAGTTCAGTCAGCCGATCGAGCTTCGCTTCAACGAGCTCATCTCCGGGGTCCGGAGCGACCTCGCGGTCAAGGTGTTCGGCGATGACCTGGAGGTGATGACGAAGCACGCGAACCGAATCGCGGGCATCCTTGGCGGCGTCCGAGGCGCCTCCGACATCAAAGTCGAGCAGACGAGCGGGTTGCCGGTTCTCACGATCGATATCGACCGCCGAGCCATCGCCCGGTTCGGCCTGAACGTCTCCGACGTGCAGGAGGTGATCGAGACGGCCATCGGCGGCAGCACCGTCGGCGAAGTCTTCGAAGGAGACCAACGGTTCGATCTCGTCGTTCGACTTCCGGATGAAATCCGCCGGGAGCTTCACGCGCTCGAAAATCTTCCGATCCCGCTTCCGCGCGAAGAGCGTCCGGTGTTTCGACCCGCATCGGTCATGCTCTCGGACGATGAGATGCACCCCGCCTACGTCCCGCTTGGCGCCCTCGCCCGAATCCGGATAGAGGAAGGTCCGAACCAGATCAGTCGGGAGGATGGAAAACGCCGGGTCGTCGTCCAGGCGAACGTCCGCGGAAGAGACCTCGGGTCCTTCGTCGCCGAAGGCCAGCGCCTTGTGCAAGGGGATGTGGATCTCCCCGCCGGATACTGGCTTCGCTGGGGCGGGCAGTACGAGAACCTCATTGCGGCGGGCAATCGGCTCCGCATCGTTGTGCCGCTCGCTCTCTTCCTTATCTTCACCTTGCTCTTCATGACGTTCGGATCGATGCGTTCCGCGCTCCTCGTCTTCACCGGAGTTCCACTCGCGCTCACGGGGGGCGTCCTCTCACTCTGGATCCGTGGGATTCCGTTTTCAATCTCCGCGGGCGTCGGGTTCATCGCCCTCTCGGGCGTCGCGGTGCTGAACGGCCTCGTCATGGTCACGTTCATCAACAGCCTTCGCGCGGAAGGCGTGCCGCTCGTCGAGGCGATCCGGACGGGTTCTCTCACGCGCTTGCGGCCCGTGCTGATGACGGCGCTCGTCGCGAGCCTCGGGTTCGTCCCGATGGCGCTCGCGCATGGCACGGGGGCCGAAGTCCAGCGCCCCCTGGCGACGGTCGTCATCGGGGGCATCGTCTCATCGACCCTGTTGACCCTGGTCGTCCTTCCCGCGCTGTACAGCCTCTTTCATGCGAGAGAGCGCCGGCCCCAGCAAGAGGAGTGACATGAAGGAAATCAAGGCGATCATCCAACCGTTCATGCTCCCCTATGTCCTCGACGCCCTTCACGCAATCGAGGGATTCCCGGGAGCGACGACCTCGGAGGTGCACGGTGTCGGCGCGCGCGAGGTCGCTTCTTACGAGCGTCACTCCCGCGTGAAGCTCGAGGTGATCGTCCCGGAGCGGCTCGTCGGCCCTGTCGTGGACGCGATCCAGCGGCACGCTCATACGGGGAATCCCGGCGACGGCTATGTCTTCGTCATCCCCGTGGAACAGGGCGTCAGGATCCGATCCAAGTCACGAATCGAGGAGACCTGACGAAGCCCGAATCTGGCAGGCCGGAACCGGACACGTCACGCTTCGCATCCACGGGACGGACTGCGCCGAGAAGGTCGCATGCTCAAACGTGAGCTCGCTCCTCTCGTCAGCGGCGAGGAGCCGCTCTCGGACCGACGCAGGTGACCCCCGCGCATAGCCACCGTCCATCGATCCATAGCCGGGCGTTTGCGCTCGGCGTCGGCCTTAACCTCGCATTTGTGGTCGTGGAGGTGATCGCGGGTCTGACCTCGGGCTCCCTGGCTCTCATCGCCGACGCGGGACACAACTTCAGCGACGTTCTCGGCCTGTTGCTCGCGTGGGGCGCGAGTCACTTGGCCAAGCGCAAGCCGACCGCACGCCGCACGTACGGGCTCCGGCGATCCTCCATTCTCGCCGCATTGCTCAACGCGGCCTTGCTCTTGATCGCGGTCGGCGCGATCGCGTGGGAAGCCGTCGGCCGCTTTTCGCGACCTGCGCCCGTTGCGGGCCCAACCATCGTTCTCGTGGCGGCGATCGGCGTTGTGATCAACGCTGCGACGGCCTTGTTCTTCTTGAAGGGGAAAGAAGAAGATTTGAACATCCGCGGCGCGTTTCTGCACATGGTCGCGGATGCTGCGGTCTCGTTCGGAGTCGTCGCGGCCGGAATGCTCATCGGGCTGACACGGTGGAATTGGGTCGATCCTGCGATCAGCCTGGCGATCGTCGCGGTCATCACCATCGGAACGTGGGATCTCCTTCGTCGGTCAATTGACCTCGCGCTCGATTCTGTACCTGCGGGAATCGACCCCGCTGAGGTCCGGAGGTTCCTTGCGGGTCTCCCGGAAATCGCCGGCGTGCACGACCTCCACATCTGGGCGATGAGCGCCACCGAGACGGCGCTCACGGCGCATCTCCTCAGACCGGATGGGCGAGTGGATGACGACTGGCTGGCGGATGTGAGTAAGGCGCTGCAGAATCGTTTCGCGATTGAGCACGTGACGATTCAAGTCGAACGAGGGGGAGGATCTGCGTGTTCGCAGTCGAACGGCAACGTGTGAAGCGCCATGCGGCCGCCACTGCCGGCGGCGGAGACGCCGAGTGCTCGGAGGAAGCTTCGCACCCATGGGGTGTGCTTCCATGCTCGCTTCATGTCATCGATGTCATTGAACTTGCAGGGGCACGCTCACCCGCCACCGCCGTCGCCGGATTCATTGCGCCGTCTCACGCCTGGCCGGAGTTCTCGGACCGCGGATCTAGCTCCTCCTTTCCGTGGAAGATGCGGTACAGGCCGGGTAGCACGAGCAGGGTCAGCAATGTCGATGAGATGATGCCGCCAATTACAACCGTCGCAAGCGGGCGCTGGACTTCGGCGCCGCTCCCGGTGGCGATCGCCATCGGAACGAAACCGAGGCTAGCCACGAGCGCGGTCATGAGCACGGGGCGAAGCCGGGTGAGCGCGCCTTCGGTGATCGCGTCGTCGAGCGGCTTCCCTTCCTCGCGCAGGCGGGAAATGAAAGCGATCATGACCATCCCGTTGAGAACCGCGACGCCGCTCAATGCGATGAACCCGACTCCGGCGGAGATCGAGTGCGGCACGCCCCGCAGCCAGAGAAGCGCAATCCCACCGGTCAGCGCCAGCGGAACGCCAGTGAAGACGAGGAGCGCGTCCTTCACGCCGCGGAACGTCATGAGCAGTAGGAGGAATATCAGCAGGAGCGCTAGAGGCACGACCACCTGGAGGCGGCGACTGGCCGAGATGAGGTGCTCGAACTGGCCGCCCCACTCGGTCCAATAGCCCGCGGGGATCTCGACCTCTCGCTCGATAACCTGCTGCGCGTCCGAAACGAACGAGCCGAGGTCGCGACCGCGCACGTTCGCGGTCACGACGACGCGACGCTTGCCGTTTTCGCGGCTGATTTGGTTCGGCCCGGGCGCGACGGAGATCTCGGCCACCTCGCCCAACGGGATGAACGCGTGGGAGGCGGACGCGAACCGAACGGCCATCCCGTGGTCCTCCGGACCGTCCGAATCGGGAAGTCGCACGGGCAGGCGCTCGATCGCCTCGGTGTCCGTGCGAAGGCGTTCGGGGAGCCGAACGATGATCTGGAAGCGACGGTCGCCCTCGAAAACCTCGCCGACGCCTTTGCCGCCGAGCGCGATCTCGATGACCTCCTGCACGTCTGCGACGTTCAATCCGTACCGGGCCATCACGTCGCGCTTGAGCCTGAGCGTCATGAGGGGCAGCCCCGTCGTCTGTTCGACCTTCACGTCCGATGCGCCGGGGAGCTTCCCCATGGACCTCTCGATGTCCTTCCCAACACGCTGGAGCAGTTCCATGTCGTCGCCGAACACCTTCACGGCCACGTCGCTTCGCACGCCCGCGATCAGCTCGTTGAACCGCATCTCGATCGGCTGAGTGAACTCGTAGTTGTTGCCAGGAATCTGTCTCAGCGCCGTCTCGAGCTCGCTCACGAACTGCTCCTTCGGCTTCCGCGCGTCGGGCCATTCCGTGCGAGGCTTCATGATGACGAACCCGTCCGCGACGCTCGGCGGCATCGGATCGGTCGCCACCTCCGCTGTGCCCATCTTTGCAAAAACATCCTTCACTTCAGGGAATTCCTTGATCCGGCGCTCCAACACGTGCTGCATTTCGATGGCCTGCGTGAGGCTCGTGCCCGGGATCCGCAACGAGTGCAGAGCGATATCGCCCTCGTCGAGGCTCGGGATGAACTCGCGCCCCATGCCCATCGCAAGGACGCCGCTCAGAACGACCAACACCACCGCGGCGAGGACGACAGGAACGCGGAAGCGGAGCGCGAATCCCAAGAGGCGCCGATAAACGGACTTCACTGAGCGCAGGAGAAAACTGTCCTTGTCTTCGACGTGTGCGGAGAGGAACAGCGCGCTCGCCGCCGGCACGAAGGTCAGGCCGAAGGCCATTGCCCCGATCAGCGCGATGATGACCGTGTAGGCCATCGGGTGGAACATCTTTCCCTCGATTCCGCTCAGGGCGAGGACGGGGACGTACACGACCATGATGATGAGAACACCGAAGAAGCTCGGCCGCGCGACCTCGCGCGCTGCTTCGGAGACGACAGCGAACCGTTCGGCCCGGCTCAGCGTGCGTCCGAGGCGCTGCTGCTCTTCTCCCGATCGGCGCACACAGTTCTCGACGATGATGACCGCGCCATCAACGATCAGGCCGAAATCGAGTGCGCCCAGGCTCATGAGATTCGCGCTCAGCCCCTTCGTCACCATGCCCGTGATCGTGAAGAGCATTGTCAGGGGCACAACCATCGCCGTAATCAAGGCCGCGCGCAAATTGCCGAGCATGAGGAACAACACTCCGATCACGAGCAAAGCGCCGAACGTCAAATTGTGGCGCACGGTCTCGATCGTGGCGTTGACGAGATCGGTGCGGTTGTAGACGGTCCTCGCCTCGACTCCATTGGGCAGCGTGCGATTGATCTGTTTCATCTTCTCGTGCACCCGCTGTGAGACGGTGCGACTATTCTCGCCCATCAGCATGAATACGGTCCCGAGCACGACCTCTCTGCCGTTGGCAGTGGCGGCGCCCGTGCGGAGTTCCTTGCCCAGCAAGATTTCCGCCACGTCGCGAACACGAATCGGCACGTTGTTGCGATTGGCGACGATGATGTTGCCGATGTCATGGAGATCCGCGACCTGCCCGGGCGAGCGGATGAGGTACTGCTCGCCGTGGCGCTCGATATAGCCGGCGCCGACATTCGCGTTGTTTGCGGCGAGCGCGGCCATGAGGTCGCGTATCGCCAGGTCGTACGCGATCAGTCTCTCCGGGTATGGCGTGACGTGGTACTCCTTCACGTACCCGCCTATGCTGTTGACCTCGATGACACCGGGCGTGTTGCGAAGCTGCGGCTTTATGATCCAGTCCTGAACCGTCCTCAGCTCCGTTGGGTCGTGCGCCTCATCGGTGGCCTCCACGGTGTACATGTAGATCTCGCCGAGACCGGTCGCGATCGGTCCCATCGATGGTTCTATCCCCGGAGGGAGCTTGCTCTTCACTTCTTGAACGCGTTCGTTCACGAGCTGGCGAGCGAAGTAGATGTCCGTCCCGTCTTTGAAGACGACCGTGACCTGTGATAGCCCGTAGCGCGACAGCGACCGCGTGTGTTCGAGCGACGGCAGGCCCCCCATCGCGGTCTCGACGGGAAATGTGATGCGTTGCTCGGTCTCAAGTGGTGAATACCCGGACGCTTCCGTGTTGACGATCACCTGCACGTTGGTGATGTCCGGCACGGCGTCAATCGGCAGGAGGTGGAAGTTGTAGACCCCCAGGGCGACCACGACCAGCGTGGACACCATCACCAGCCAACGCTGATGGATCGAAAACGTCAGGATGCGTTCGAGCATGATGCCCTCCTAGACAGCCTCGTCATTCGCCTCACCCGAGCGGATGCGGAGAACCCCATCCAGGCTTCCCACCGTGATGATGCCGTCGCCAGCGCGCCCCGTGTGCGCGGCCTGCCGGATCGTCTCCGTGATGCTCGCGACGAGGCTGTCGGAGCAGACAATTTCCAGAACGGTCCGGCGGTGATAGTCGATGTCATCCTCGGTCACCTTGAACGAGCCCCCCGCGCCGCGGCCGCGGCCTTGTCCCCGCGCATCCGTGATGGTGAACCCGGGGAAATGGGGCAGAGCATGCAGCGCGCGGACGACGTTGCTCAACATGTGCGGTTGTATGATCGCTTTGATTGCTTTCATGGCTCTCTCCGGGTTCGGTGTGCGCTCGAGGTGCGATCAGTGATCGTGGGTCGCTCCCGACTTCCCGATGTCGGCCTTGATGATGAAGCTGTTCTCCGCGGCGTAGCGCTCCCCCGCATTCAAGCCTGCCAGCACCTCGACCCATTCCCCGTGGCGGCGACCAAGCTCCAGGGGCCGGATCTCGAAGACATTTCCGACGTTGAGGAAGACGACGTCCCAGTCGCGGAAGGTCTGCAGCGCGCTCGCCTTCACTGCGAGGGGCACTTCGACGTCATCCACTAGAACCTCGGCCGAAACGAACAGTCCTGGTCGCCAATCGCCGTTGGTGTTATCGACGAGCACGCGGGCGAGCATCGTCTGCGTGCTCTGGGAGCCGAGCGGCGAGAGATAGATGATTCTCCCTTGCGCGCGCTCACCACCGGCTGTCTCGACCGTCACGATCTGGCCGAGTTCCAGCTCATGGAAGTCCTGGTGGTAGATGTTGAGATCGACCCAGACCGTTCTCAGGTCGGCCACGACGTAGATCGTCTGGCCTTCCTGGGCGTACTCGCCCTCATTCGCGTGTTTTTGAATGACGGTGCCGGCGATGACCGCCTTGATCTCGTAAGGCTGAAGGCTTTCGTTGCTCTCGACAACCGCCAGCACATCCTCGGGGGCAACGCGGTCGCCAAGCCGCTTTCGGATCTCCTTGATCACGCCTGGGAAGCGCGGGATCACGTGCTTGATGTGGTCCTCGTTCGGGACGATCTGGCCGAACGCCTCGACCGTCCGCTTGATCTTCGCCGGTCCGACCACTTCGATGACGATGCAAGAGCTCTTCAGGGCCTCGGGAGGAAGCTCGGTCCGGCCTTCGTAGGATCCGTATTCCCACTCGTGGGTCCGGCCCTGGTGTTCAGCGGACACCTTCACGTCGAACGAGTGCGGTTCCTCCACCACCGCGTCACCAATGAGGTAGTCCGTCTCCTCTCTGAAATGGATGACGTCGACGCGCCCGCCGAGTCGGCGCAACTCGATGCTCAACGTCACGTCGGCCGGGTCGATGAGCTTGTCCTTTTCGTAGGCGTAGACGCGAAACTGCGGCGGCACGCCCCGCTCGAAAATCGTCACCTCGGTCTGGAAGTCTCCGTCGATCAGGCGCCGTCCGCCGTGCGAACCCTTGACGACCTGCTCGGCCGCTCCCATGGCCTCACGCGCACCGCTCCCGTGCGCGTCACCGCTCGGGGCGTTTCGCCTCCCACAGGAGAGCGAGAGCGCAGCGCCCGAAGTGAGCAGGACGATGAGTGCGCCTTGCGCGACGGAGTAGTTCTTTCGCGTTTTCATATCTGTTGTCTCGCTCGACTGGTTAAGGGTTCAAGGGCTGGCCGGTGAGACGCTCGATCTCGACGACAACGAGGTGATAGGTTGTCGCAGCGGCCACGTGCCGGCGCCTCACCTCCAACAGCGTGCGCTGCGCGTCGGCAAGCTCGAGATAGGAGAAGCGCGCCTCTCGATAACCCTGCTCGGCGATGCGAAGCGCCTCCTCGGCCTGCGGGAGAATCTCCCGGCGCGTGCTCTCGACCTCAACCGACGCGCTGACGAGGTCCTGGTACAGGCTCGAGAGCGCTGAGCGCCACTCGGTTTCCGCCGCACGTTGAGCCGCCTCGGCCTTCTCGAGCAACGCCTGCGACTCCGCGACGCCGCCTCGATTGCGATCGAAGAGCGGCAGCGGCAGCGAGACGCCGGCCACGAAGGCGTGGTCATCGGAGCCTTCGAATCGCCGCGCACCCGCACCGAGGGTGGCGTCGGGCGTGCGCTTCGCGCGTGCGAGCCGGATCTCCGACTCTCGAAGCCGCTTCACCGTCGCCCAGCGTGCGATCTCGGGGCTGTCGGCGATACGCGTCAAAAGACTGTCGAGTGCCGGGAGGGCCTCGAGCGCGAACAGCTCCGCCTCAGCGCGATCGAACGCGGCCGTTGCGCTTCCCCACGTCGCGGCCAGGCGCGTCCGAGCCGCCGCCAACTCGCGCTCGGCGCGCTGCTCTTCGATTCGGCTGCGGGCCAAAGCGACCGCGGCCTTCTTCTCCTCGAGCGACGAGGTCCTCCCGGCCTCGACACGCTGGCAAACGATGCGCAGCGACGCTTCCGCGGACGCGGTGGCCTCGCGCGCAAGCGACAACCCTTCCTGCGCGGCGACGACAGCGATGAATCGCTCGGTAACGTCAGCGAGAACATCGATGCGTTTGAGATCGTACTCGCGCCCGGCCAGATCGCGCGCGGCCGTGGCGGCCTCGCGGCGGCGGGCCCGTTTACCCCCGAGCTCAACGAGGCTGCTCAGCCGGAGCGTCGTCTGCATCTGGCTCGAGCCGGTGAAGGCGCCCGAGCCCGCGAAGTCCTCGAAGTCCGCCGACGCTTCCGGGTTGGGTTTGACGCCCGCCTGTACCAAACGTGCCTCGCTGGCACGCATCTCGGCTGAGTAGACCGCCAGTTCCGGACTCTTCTCCAGGGCGAACGCAACCGCCTGTCGAAGGGTCAGCACCCCCACGGAGTCCTCCGACCCGGCCGCGTGGTTCACGACGAGCATGAGAACGGCGATCGCACTGAAGGCGAAGACGCGCCAACTCATGAGCGCCCCCGGTCGGAGGGCCGTTCTCCTGTGTCAGGCAGTGCTGTCAGGCTGCGGCAGATAACGAACTGCACGAATGAATCTTGAGCGCGTGTCATCGCTTCTCCGGATCGAGCACACTTCGACGCTCGACTGCAACGTCACGAATTGACAGGGTCGGGTGTGCCGCGACTCAGATCAGGAGGACGCGATGCTCAAGGAGAGGCGGCCTAGCGGTAGGTGGCCATCCGAGGATCGGGGTCAGTCGAGTTGGCCGCGCGAGGAAAAGAGCGGGAGTTTCGGTGCGGACGATTGGCATCGCCACCGCAGCTCGACTCGGAAGGCGCTTGCCTTGAGCCGGGGCGAACTCCGGGAGAGGATGTTCGTGATCGTAATCGTGACCCTGGTGCACGTCCTCGAAGTAGTCCGAGTGCCCATCAGTCGTGTGCGTCGCCGCCGGCAGGTGCTCCAGTGCAATATGGACCGATACGAGCGGTGAGAGACCGGCCCCCACGAGCCAGGCGAACAGGGCAACAATGGCACCCCGCGAGCGGAGAACGACAAACATGCGCGGATTCTCCTCTCCACGCGTGGTGTCGTCAAGGCTTTTGTGCGACCGCGACGGCACTCGACCTCTTGGAGGAGCGGCGCCGCACCGCAGAGTGCGTCGAGTGGTTCGGGCCGGCCTCGATCGGTTACGGTGCGGCGCCAGCCGGTCTGTACGTCGTGCATCTGGCCAACGACATCTACTCAGTCGGCGGGGTGCGGCAGATTTTCCCAACGCTTCCCGCCCAGACCTTTAACATCACGTTCTTCATCGGAACACATGAAGTCTTCGGTCGCGACGGGACCGCCGAGATCGTCGTGGGCGCCGACGTCCAACCGCAATCCTTCTCGATCGTCTATCACGCCGCAACGATCCGGGGGCCGCGAGACGGGCGGCGCGAGCCAGGGATCCCTCCTGGCGCGGCGTCGCCCGAAACGGACCGTGCCCGCGGACCGAGGAAGCCGACCTGCGCCTACGAATCGAGCGTCGCGACCTCCACGATCTCGCCGATCCCGAGCTCGCGGATCCCGGCCTCGATCTTCTCGCGGTCGCCGACGATAACGATCACGGCCGCGTCGGGATGGAGGTGGTCGCGCGCGGCCACGTTCGCCGTCGCCGCGTCGATCGCCGCGATCGCCCGCGTGTAGCGCGCCCACTCGTCGTCCGGCAGGTCGTAGGTCACGATCTGCGCGAGCTTCCCCGCGATGCCGCTCAGGCTCTGGAACTCCTGCGGGTAGGAGCGCACGAGGTTGCTCTTGCTGTCCGCGACCTCCTTCTCCGTGAGCGGACGCTTCCCCTGCACGTCGCGCCACTCCTTCAAGATCTCGACGAGCGCATCCTTCGTGTTCTGCGTCTGCACCGGCGAGAAGAGGAAGAACGGCCCCTTGCCGCGCGCGGGGAAGAAGACCGACCCCGCACCGTACGTGTATCCCTTGTCCTCCCGCAGGTTCATGTTGATCCGGGCCGTGAACTGTCCGCCGAACGCGTTGTTCATGACCTGGCAGGCGGCGTAATCCGGCGCGTTCCGCGTGATGCCCGGGTGCCCGGCGAGGATCACGCTCTGCGGCGCGCCCGGCTTGTCGACGATGTAGATCGCGGTGCGCGCGCGCGCCCGCGGCTCGGGGACCACCGCGCGCGCGACCTCGCGCGCGGGCCATGCGCGGAACACCCGCTCCAACTTCGCGACCGCCTCCTCCATCGTGATGTCCCCCGCGAGCGCCATCGCCGCGTTCGTCGGGGCGAAGTTCGCCCGGTAGTAGCTCACGAGGTCTCCCGGCGTGATGGCCGCGAGCGTGGCCTCCGTGCCGGTCCCGGTGATCGGCTGGCCGTAGGGGTGCTCGGCCCCGTAGAGCGTCTTGAAGAACGTGTTCTGGACGAGCGCGAACGGCTCCTTCGACTCCTGTTGGACGCGGCCCATGTAGATCTTGCGCTGACGCTCGAGCTCCCGCGCGGGGAAGGTCGGGTGGAGCACGACATCCGCCATGAGGCCGAGCGACGCATCGAGGTTTTTCTTCAGCGCGTTCAGGCTCACGTGGCACGCATCGAGATCGCTGTCCGTGCTGAAGTTCGCGCCGAGGTTCCGGAACGCCTCCGAGATCTGAAGCGCCGTCCTCGTCTCGGTCCCCTCGTCGAGGAGTTCCGCCATGAGGGAGCCGGTGCCGAGCCGGTCGATCGGGTCGGCCGCCCACCCGCCCTTCACGACGAGGTTCGCCTGAACGAGTGGGAGCCTGTGATCTTCGACGAGGAGCACGTCGAGCCCGTTCGATAGTTTCGCGCGCTGGATCGTGGGTGGCGTGAAGGACGGCTCGGGCTTCGGTTCCGGCATCGCGGCCATCGCGTCTCCGCCGTCGCCGGCCGCCAACGCGCCCTGGGGGACGACGCGCAGGATCGCGCGCCTTCCGAGGTCGATGTGCTCGCGCGCCGCGCGCGTCACGTCCGCGGCCGTCGCCCTCGTGTATCGGGCGAGGTCCCACTCGACGCGGCCGGGGTCGCCGAGGTACGTGTTGTATCGATTCAGGGCGCCGGCGCGGCCGGTGAACCCTCCGATCCGCTCGAGGCCCCGCACGAAGCCCGCCTCGTAGGTCGTCTTCGCGCGCGCCAACTCGTCGGCCCGCATCCCGCCGTCGAGCGCGCGGCGCAGCTCCTCGTCGATCGCCGCCTCGAGCTCGTCGAGCGTGTGCCCCTCGCGCGCGGTCGCCTCGATCGTGAAGAGCCCGCCGATCTCGCGCGAGTCCACGTACGCGTGAATCTCCTGCGCGATCTCCCGCTCGTACACGAGCGACTTGTACAGACGCGAGGTCTTCCCCGCCGCGAGCGCGCTCGCGAAGAGATCGAGCTCCGCGTCGCCAGCGGCGAACAGGGGCGGCGCGTGCCACACCATGAACGTCTTCGGGAGATTCACGTTGTCCTCGACCAACGCGCGCTTGACACCGGGCAGCGCCGGCGCCCACGCGGTGATCCGGTCGAGCGGCGGGCCCGGCGGGATCGGCGCGAAGAACTTCTCGACGAGGCGCTTCGCCTCGGCCGGGTCGAAGTCGCCCGCGATGCAGAGCGACGCGTTGTTCGGCGTGTAGTAGGTCTTGAAGAACTCGGAGACGTCGCCGATCGACGCGGCGCCGAGGTCCTCCATGCTCCCGATCACGAGCCACGAATACGGATGGTCCGACGGGTAGAGGAGGCCGGGCAGCAGGTCGTACGCCTTGTTGTACGGCTGGTTCTCGATACCCTGGCGCCGCTCGTTCTTCACGACCTCGCGCTGGTTGTCCAACTTCTCCTGCGTCATCGCGGGCAGGAGGTATCCCATCCGGTCCGCCTCGAGCCAGAGCCCCCTCTCGAGGTAGTTGCTCGGGACGTTCTCCCAGTACTCCGTCCGATCCTCGGTCGTGGTCCCATTGAGATCGCCTCCGATCTTCTCGATCTCGCCGATGTAGTCCTCGGGGTTGTGCTCGGAGCCCTGGAACATCATGTGCTCGAACAGGTGGGCGAAACCGGTCCGCCCGCGCTTCTCGTTCTTCGAGCCGGCGTGGTACCACACGTTGATCGCGACGACGGGGAGCGCGTGGTCCTCGTGGAGGATCACGTCGAGCCCGTTGGGCAATTCGTGCTTCTCGAATCGGACCTCGGGGAGCGACGGCCCGGAGGCCTTCGGCGCGCGAGGCGCGGCGGCCGCGGGCAAGGGCCCGACGATCGAGGGGCCCGCGGTCGCCAGCAGGATCGCGATGCTCGTCCAGAGTGCCTTCGGGGTTCTCCAACGCATGAACGTCTCCTCAGATCAGGGGTTCGTGACGGATCATTCAGATGAACAACGTGACGCGCGAGCGGACCGCGTCGCCCATGAACGTCGCGACGCCGCCCGACTCGAGGCCCTGGATCAGCTCCGCGTCCGTGATGCCCATCACGTCGCGGGACATTTCGCAAGAGATCATTTGCACGCCCATCTCGCGGGCCGTGGCGATCAGGTCCTCGAGGGATGAGACGTTCTTCTGCGCCATCATCGTTCGAAGCATCTTCGCCCCGGCGCCGAAGAAGTTCATTCGCGAGACCGGGAGCTCGCGCGTGTTCGCGGGCGACATGATCGCCATCGCTTTCTCGAAGAATCCCTTCCCGGAGAGCGTCTTCGCCTGGCGGATTGCGTTGAGCCCCCAGAACGTGAAGAACATCCGCACCTTTTGGCCCATCGCCACCGCGCCGGTCGCGATGACGAACGCGGCGAGCACGCGGTCGAGGTCGCCCGAGAAGACGACCATCGAGATCTGCTCCTCCGGCTGCTTCGCCTCGAGCTCCGCGATGCGCCGCTCGAGCGCGGCGATCCGCTCCTCCGCCGTGCCGCCGTTCAACGTGAGTTGCGTCGGTCCCCTGTCGCGCTCGTTCACCGGAATCACCTCGTTCTCACTGCGTGCGCTTGATGAAGTGCACGTAGATGTCCTTGCCCTCTTCCCTCGACGTCTCCTGCGAGAGGAGCTCGATCGTCTTCGCCGTCTGCGCCCACCCCTGGAAGTCCTTCACCGACCCGCGGTCGGTCGCGATGATTTTTAGAACTTGCCCCGGCTGCATCTCGTTCAGCGCTTGCCGCGCCTTGACGATCGGCATCGGGCACGCGAGGCCGCGCGCGTCGAGGATCCGGTCGTGTTTCGTCTCGGTCATCTGCATGGCTCCTTGCGGGTCGTCGCCGCGGCCGTCGTCGTCGTCACGTCGCGGCGCCCGCCAGCGCGCAGACGTTCTTCCCCAATTCGAGCTCGGACAGGTCGTCCTCGCCCGGCTCGGAGAGGCCGATGTTCACGCGCTTGATCTCGACGTACTGGGGCGGGAAGCGCGGCAGGCTCCCGAGCACGTACGCGGTGAAGCGCTCCTCGCCCTGGAGGACCGCGCGCAACCCCTCGTTCTCCGCGCGCAGGCGCCCGAGCGGCGCCGCGAAGACGCCGTCCGCGCGCGCCTCGCCCGGCGCGGTGAAGTGCCCCGGCAGGACGAGCGTCTCGTCGGGGAGGTCGAGGAGCGCTCGGAGCGAGCGGTAGTGGAGCGCGGCCCACGCCTCGCCGCGGCCGCCGAGGTCGGGGCGCGACACGGACGCGAGGAAGATGCTGTCGCCGGAGAGGAGGTAGCGCTCGTTCACGAGGAACGCGACGTTTCCGAGCGTGTGACCCGGGATGTGGAGCGCGCGGAGGCGCGCGCCGCCGACCGCGATCTCCTGCCCGTCGCGGATCGGCTCGAAGGGGATGCGCGCCGGGAGCACGTCGATCGGATGGATCGCGTCGTAGGGGTGCAGGTGGTACGGCGCGCCGACCGCCCGCGCGATCGCCGGGCCGCCGCTCACGTGGTCGGCGTGGCCGTGCGTGTCGAGGACGGCGTCGATGCGGAGGCCGTGGGCGCGCGCGCACTCGACGTACGGCGCCGCGTGCCGCAGCGGATCGACGAGCGCCGCGTGGCCGTCGCTCGCGACGACGTAGGAGAGGCAGCCCCGCGCCGGGCGCGCGATCTGGTGGATGGCGAGCCCACGCTCCTCGACCGCCGCACGCGCCGTGTAGTGATTCCCCCACGCGGCCATCCCGCCCGCGAGGTTCATCGCGTCGTAGCCGACTCGCCGCAGGCCCTCCGCGACGTACGCGGACGTCTCCCCCTTCGCGCAGACGGCGAGGATCCGCTGCCCCTTCGGGAGGAGCGTCGCGAGCGTGTTCTCAATGTACCAGACCGCCGCGTCGACTACGTCGTCCTGCCCGCCCGCCTCGAGCATCTCGAAGTACGGGACGTTGTGCGCCGGGATCGGCCGCCGGCCCTCGACGCGCCACGCCGCGAAGTCGTCGCGGTTGCGGACGTCGAGGAGGAAGAAGGGCGTGTCTTGGTCGAGGAGTCGGCGCAGACCGTCGACGGAGAGTTCCGGCCCGTTGGTGTCGAGCGTGCCCATCGCCGCGCATTCTAGCACGCGGGCCGCGAGCGCGTCCTCTGGCTCTTGGGCGCGATCGCTTGCCAGACGGGCGGCTACCTCGCGTACCCCAGCGCCCGCAGCCGGGCGATCTCCTCCTCGTCGAGCGAGAAATCCGTGCCCGCCTCCTCGTCCGACGCGAGGATCCAGAGGCCGGGGCCGTCCCACGCGAGGATGCGCGCCGGGTCGGGCGGGTCGAGGCGCGCTCCGGGGGCGATCTCGAACGGGACGCCGGCGGGCCGACGCGCGGCGCCCGCGACGACGAGGCCCGCGCGCGGCGACGCGTCGTTCCACGCGAGCTCGACGCGCGCGGTCCCCGGACGGTCGACGCGCAGGAGGAGGATGTCGCGGTCGCGCGCGTTCAGCGTGAGCTCGAACTCGATCCCGTCGGCCCACTCGTTCACGCGGTCGCTCGTCTCGAGGCTGACGCCGGTCGGCGTCCCGAGATGCGCGCCGAAGATCCGCCCGCGCACGACGTCGATCCCCGTGGTCGATCCGTGGAACACGAGGAAGATCCCTCGGTGGCGGTTGAGTGCGAGCCACGTCGCGGCGTCGGCGAGCCCGGCGTCCGCGATGTGATCGCCGATCGCGATCTCGCGGACTTGCCTCTCGCCGGGGTCCTCCTCGAGGTCGTAGAGCTCCGGCCCCTTCTCGAACTCGCGCCACCAGAGGTAGCGCCCCGCCGAGTGGTATTTGAGGCGGCCGCGCCGCAGCGCGAGCCGCCACGAGCCGAATCGCTCGGTCTCGGAGAGGATCGTGCGGTCGGTCGCGGAGCGCGCGGAGGAAGGGTGCGGTCCCCCCGCGAGGAGATCGCGGCCCTCGGGGTTCCACAGCGCGAGCGCCGAGTCGGAGGTTGTCGCGCGGTCGGCCTCGGCGGCGGCCGCGCGCGTCGCGCCGGCCGCGCGCCCGTCATCGCCCGCGATGCCGGCCCACGCGAGGATCGTCGGCGCGATGTCGATCGTCGCCGCGGGGTCGCCACGGATCGCGCCGCGCGCGTCGCCGCCCGCGCCGGGTGCGCCGGGCGCGCGCACGATGAGCGGCACGCGCACCGCCTCCTCGTAGAGCGAGTGCCCGTGGCCGAACGAGCCGTGGTCGCGGAACTCCTCGCCGTGGTCGCTCGTGATGAGGACGAGCGTCCGCTCCGAGAGGCCGAGCGAGTCGAGCGCGGCGAAGAGGCGGCCGAGCGCCGCGTCGACCGCCGCGATTTCTGCGTCGTACAGGTCGAGCGCTCGCGCGAGGTCCGCGTCGGGCACTTCGTTCCGCGGCTCGATCCACGGCTGCATCACCTCGAGCGACCCGTCGACGGGCCCCTCGTACGGCGGCGCGTCCGCGCCGGCGACCGCGGCGACGTACCCCGGCGGCGGGTTGTAGTTCCAGTGCGGATCGAACAGGTGGAGGAAGAGGAAGAACGGGCGGTCGGCCGTCGCGCCGAGCCACGCGGCCGCGCGCGCGCACACGTCCGCCGCCGGCCGGTCCTGGCGGTACGTGAACGACTCGAACCCGCGGTCGAGGCCGTAGTCGCCGGTCAGGTAGTAGTGCGTGACGAACGCGGCGGTCGCGTGGCCTTCGCGGCGGAGGATCTCCGCGAGCGCGACGCGCGAGGCGCCGAGCCGCCGCTCGTCGGTCGTCACGCGGTGGAGGGACGGCGTGACGCCCGTGAACATCGAGGCGTGCGCGGGGAGCGTCCACGACGACGCTGAGACGCACGTCTCGAAGATCGTGGCGGTTGTGGCGAAGCGGTCGACCTCGGGGCTCACGCGCCGCGGCGAGCCGTAGCAGCCGAGGCGGTCGGGGCGGAGCGTGTCGATCGAGACGAGGAGGATGGAGGGCGCGGGGCCCTTCGCTCCGTAAATCACCGGCTCGCCCCACAGGCCCGCGCTCGGCGTCGCGCTCCCCTCGCGCGCCGCGATGAACGTGATCGTCGCGCCGCGCCCGCCGAACGCCGCGAGGTCGGCGCTCGCGGTCCGCCACGCGCGGTCGTCGGGCTCCGCGCCCGGGCGGAGCGTCGACTCGAAGACGCGCTCCGTGCGCCCGCGCGCCGAGACCTCGATCGCGAACGCGACGCCCCCCTCGTCGGTCCACGCGCGCTGCGGGACCGCGTACGCGAACGCGAGGCGCGCGCCCTCCGGGACGCGGGCCTCGAAGGCGATCTTCCCCGGGGCCGCCGTGAGGATCGCGTTGCGCGTCACCTCGTCGCCGTCCGCGGTCGACTCGACGAGCCGCGCCTTCTTCTTGAGCGCGTGCGCATCGCCGGTGAAGTGCTCGGCGAGCGGCGGGAGGGCAGAGATGGGCGGCACGATCTCGAAGAGGCGGAGGTCGTCGAAGCGGACGGCGCCGGTGCGCGCGCCCGCCGCTTGCGGTCCGTGCATCGCGAGCGTGAGAAGGACGTGATCGACGCGCTGGCTCGTCTGGACGGTGATCGTCTCGCGCGTCCAGCCGGTCGTGCCCGTGGTGGCGTTGCCCGGCTCCACCTCGTCGAGCGCGATCGCGTGGTTCGAGAAGAAGCCGCGCTCGTCGAGGCGCGCGTCCGCGTCGGGGCCCGCGTCGCGGCCCAGCGCGAGCCCGTACGCGAGGAGCGTCGCGCCGGTCTCGGGCGACGGAAGGGCGAGCGCGTCGGCGCGGATCCACACCTCGGCGCGGTAGAGCGCGCCGGGCTGCACGGCGATCGGCGTGGTGCGGAGGCCGGTGAACTCGCCGGACGACGGACGGAGGATCGCGAGGCCGCGGCTCCCCGCGACGCGCTCGTCGGGGCCGGGCGCGATCGCCGCGGTGACCTCGTCGCGCGCGACGCTCCACGCGGCGCGCTCGCCGGCGGGGGCCTCCGCGGGCGGCTCGAAGCCCGCGAACGGCGCGAACCCGCGCGGGGCCTCGCCCGCGGCGACCTCGAGCGGGTCCGCGAAGACGAGCGTCTCCGTGCCCGGTCCCGAGGGGAGCGTCCCCTCGACGCGCGCCTCGGCGAGGTGGTCGATGAAGCGGAAAGCGCCTGCATCCGCGGAGCGCTCGCGGCGCCCGCAGGCGGTGAGCGAAAACGTGATGAGGAGAAGGAGCGCAGGCAGCGCGCTCGTGGCACGCGAGAAAATCATGGACCAGAATCGCACGACGCGGAAGCCTAACACCTCGCCTCGCGCGCCACCAGACGCGAGCGTGATACCATCCCGTGGCCAGCGTCGACGGAGGTTTTCCATTCACTATCGGAAACTCGGCAGGACAGGTTACGACGTCTCCGAGATCGGCTTCGGCGCTTGGGGGCTCGGCGGCGACGCGTGGCGCGGCGTCGCGCGCGACGAGCGGGTCCGCACCGTCCACGCGGCGCTCGACCTCGGCGTTACCTTCCTCGACACGGCGCTCGAGTACGGGAACGGCGAGAGCGAGCGGACGCTCGCCGCGGTCCTCGCCGAGCGCGCGCCGGCCGAGCGCGAGCGGATCGTCGTCGCGACGAAGGTCCCCCCGCTCGACATGGTGTGGCCGGGGCTCGCGGCGACGCCGCTCCGCGAGACGTTCCCCGCGCGCCACGTCGTCGCGTGCGTCGAGAAGTCGCTCCGGAACCTCCGTCTCGACGCGCTTCCGATCGCGCAATTCCACGTCTGGCACGACGCGTGGCTCGACGCGCCCGAGTGGGGGGCCACCCGGGCCGCGATGACGCGCCTCGCCGACGAGGGGAAGGTCCTCCACTGGGGCGTCTCGATCAACGACCACGCGCCCGACACCGCGACCCGCCTCCTCGCCGACCCGATCATCGAGAGCGCGCAGGTCATCTACAACGTTTTCGACCGCGCGCCGGAGCGTGCGCTCTTCGCGCTCGCGCGTGAGCGGGGGCTCGGGGTCATCGCGCGCTCCCCGTTCGACGAGGGGACGCTCGCCGGCGCGATCCGCGCCGATACGACGTTTCCGCGCAGCGACTGGCGCGCGGGCTACTTCCGCGGCGGGCGACTCGCGGAGGCCGCGCGGCGCGCCGACGCGTTGCGCGCGCTGCTCGACGTGGAGGCGCGTGCGGCCGAGGGGCGCGCGCCCGAGGCGCGCACGCCCGAGGCGCGCACGCCCGAGGCGCGCACGCCCGAGGCGCGCACGCTCGCCGAGCTCGCGCTCCGCTTCTGCCTCTCGCAGCCCGAGGTCGCGACCGTCATCCCCGGCATGCGGCGCGCCGAGCACGCGCGCGCGAACGCCGCCGTCTCCGACGGGCGCGCGCTCTCGCCCGACCTTCTCGCCCGTCTCGCCGATCACGCGTGGGAGAAAAACTGGTACGATGAGTGGTCATAGCGCGCGACGCCGATCCCCGATGCATCTCCGACAGGAAAGGAGCAGGCCATGCGAAACGCCCGCCTCGCCCTCATCGCCACCCTGATCTGCGGACTCGCCGCGTGCGCGGGCGCGGCTCTCGCGGACGAGAAGAAGGCGGAGCATCCGGCCGCCGAGCATCCCTCGGCCGAGCACCCTTCCGCGGACGCGAAGGCCGAGCCCTCCCTGCCGGAGGACGTGATGAAGGTGTGGATGGAATACGCCACGCCGGGGCCGCAGCACAAAGTCCTCGACGCGTTCATCGGGGCGTGGGACGCGAAGTCGGCGTTCTGGACGAAGCCCGGCGCGGAGCCGATCATCTCCGGGGGGTCGTCGGAGCAGACGTGGGTCCTCGGCGGGCGTTTCGTGATGCAGAAGTTTGCGGGCGCGGACGCCAGCCGCTCGTTCGCCGGCATGGGCTTCACCGGCTACAACAACGCGAGCGAGACGTTCGAGTCGGTATGGATGGACTCGGAGAGCACGGGGATGATCCGCACGTCGGGGACGATCGATGAGACGGGGACGATCATCACCCAGACGGGCGAGTACATGGACCCGATAACCCACAAGATGCGCGCGCTGAAGTACGTGACGCGCCTCGTGGGCCCGACCGAGATGGCCTTCGAGATGTGGGAGCCGGGAACGGGTGGCGCGGAGTTCAAGACGCTCGACGTCGTGTACTCCAAGAGACCGTAGCGACGATGCTCGGAGAGAGAGCGCAGGACCATCGAGAGGGGGCGCCGCGCGCGGCGCGGTCGGGCCGCGGCGCGGTCGGCAACCCGGCCGGACGTTTCGAGACACATGCGTTCAATCCGTTCGACGACGGGTGGGGGACGATCGAGGAGGAGATCCTCGCTCCCCCGCCGATCCAGACGACCGTGACGCCCGAGGTCACGCGGACGATCATCGCGCGGAACGACTCGCCCGACATCCCGTTCGACCGCTCGATCAACCCGTACAAGGGGTGCGAGCACGGCTGCGTCTACTGCTTCGCGCGGCCGACGCACTCGTACCTCGGCCTCTCGCCCGGCCTCGACTTCGAGACGAAGATCTTCTCGAAGCCGGACGCGGCGGCGCGGCTGCGCGAGGAGTTGCGACGCCCCGGATATCGATGCGAGGTGATGGCGATCGGGTCGAACACCGACCCGTACCAGCCGGTCGAGCGCGAGGCGCGGATCACGCGCGCCGTCATCGAGGTCCTCGCCGCGCACGAGCATCCCGTCGCCGTCGTGACGAAGTCCTCGATGATCCTCCGCGACCTCGACATCCTCGCGCCGATGGCCGCGCGCGGGCTCGCCGCCGCGATGGTGTCGGTGACGACGCTCGACCGCGGGCTCGCGCGCGTCATGGAGCCGCGGGCGGCGACGCCGGAGCGGCGCGTCGAGACGATCCGCGCGCTCAATGAGGCCGGCGTCCCGTGCGGCGTGCTCGCGTCGCCGATGATCCCGGGGTTGAACGACGCGGAGTTGGAGCGGATCCTCGAGGCGTGCGCGGCGGCCGGCGCGCGCACGGCGGGGTACATCCTCCTCCGGCTACCGCACGAGTTGAAGGGACTGTTCGAGGAGTGGCTGCGCGCTCGCTTCCCGCTGCGCGCCGACCACGTGCTCAACCTGATCCGCGGGACGCGCGACGGCGCGCTCAGCGACCCGCGGTTCGGGTCGCGCATGCGCGGGAGCGGCCCGTATGCCGATCTCCTACGCGACCGCTTCCACATCGCGTCCCGGCGGCTCGGGCTCGACGACGGCGGCGCCGCGCTCGACACGACGCGGTTCCGCGTGCCGCCGCGCGCGGGGGAGCAGGCGACGCTTTTCGAAGGAAAGGAAGATTCCCGATGAGAGCCCAATTGCGGATCGGATGTTTCCTCACGGCGCGCTCCGGCGCGCGGGCGCTCGCGCTCGCCTTCGCGCTCGCCCTCACGGGCCTCGTCCCGCTAGCCGCCGGCCCCGCCCGCGCGGCCGTCGCCGACTCGTCGGCGACCGGCTTCACGGTGACAATCAGCGTGACGATCGCCGCGCCCGCCGACTCGGTCTTCTTGGCGGTCGTCGACGAGGTGGGCGACTGGTGGAACCCCGTGCACACGTACTCGGGGGCGTCGGAGAACCTCACGATCGACCCGTACGCCGGCGGGTGCTTCTGCGAGCAGCTCGAGGGCGACGGGTCCGTGCAGCACATGCAGGTGGTCAGCGTGGAGCCGGGAAGGATGCTTCGGATGATCGGCGGCCTCGGGCCGCTCCAGGGGTTGGGTGTCTGCGGGAGCATGACGTGGGAGTTCGCGGACGCGGATTCCGGCTCGCGGATCGACCTGACCTACGCGGTGGGCGGCTACGTCGCGGGCGGACTCGCGTCGTGGGCCGGCGGCGTCGACCAGGTGCTGTCCGAGCAGGTCGCGCGCCTCAAGGCGCACGTCGAGAAGACTGCGGGAGAGTAGGGCCACGGCCCGAGGAGATCCGAGGGGGGCCCGAGAGGAGGTTCGAGATGAAGAACAAGAGGCTCGTCGGCGTGATCGTCCTCCTCGTCGTGTGCGAGGGGATCGGCCTCGTGATGGGGAATTCCTTCTTCGGGCTGTTCACGCAGACTGTCCCGCCGGCGGTGCTCACCAATTTCAACAAGGCGACCGCGCACGCCGCGTTCATCACGTACGGGCTCGGCGCGGGCGTCGTCCTGTTCCTCGTGAGCCTCGCGGCGATCGCGGGGGCGCGCTTCTTCCGGTCGTAGGGAGCGCGGGGCGGAGCGGAGTTCGGGAAGCGGCGTCGGTGCTGGTCTAGTACCGGACGACCTTCCGGGTGATGTTCCCCCCGTCCACCGCGAGCCTCACGAAGTAGACGCCCGGAGGGGCCGGGTTCCCCGCACAGTCATCGCCCCGCCAGACGACCTCGCGCGACCCGGCGGGAAGCACGGCATCCAGGAGCCCTCTCACCCGGCGGCCGGCGACGTCGAAGATGTCGAGCCGCGCTCGCCCGCCCGCCTCGAGCGAGATCCTCACGCTCGCCGCGGCAACGAACGGGTTCGGCCGCGGGGCGGCGAGCGTGGCGCCGAGGAGAGGCGATCCCGAAGAGGCCCCTACGCCGGTCGCCCCACTCCACGCGAGCGTCCAGAGGTCGTTCGGTCCGCCGCCGAGCACGATCATCCGATCGCCCAGCGGATCGTGCAGCGCGTTATGTTGGCCGCGGCCAGCCGGCAGCGGCCCGGACGGAAAAAGGCGTACCCAATGGGGGGGGCCATCGAGAGGAAGCGCCCACGTCTCGTCTCGCTGCGCCCCGGTATTGACGCTCCCGCCGAAGATCACCATTCGATCGCGAAGCGGGTCGTGAATCGCCGAGTGGTCCCAGACCCCCACGAATCCCCAGCCGGAAGTCGCGATCCGCGCCCAAGACGTCGTCCCATCCAGCGAGAGGGCCCACGTGTCGTTCAATCCGGGCGTGGCATTCCGCCCCGCGAAGACGATCATCCGGTCTCCGCCGGGATCGTAGATGGCGGCGTGCTCCGCGCGGGCGAGCGGCTTGGTTCCGGTGGGAGCGAGTTGCGTCCAGGTCGGCTCGCCGGCCAGGGAGAGCACCCAGACGTTCCGGAGGTAACTCGTTCCGTTGAACCCGCCGAAGACGACCATCCGGTCGCGGATCGGATCGTAGATCGCGGTGTGATCGGTCCTGGTCGGATCGCCCGGCGCGTCCACGATGATCTCGGACCATTCCGGTGTGCCGGTGAGCGAGAGGGTCCACACGTCGCCCAGGGGGCTCGACGTCACGATATCTTGTCCGCCGAACATGACGAGGCGGTCGCGCACGGGGTCGAAGATCGCCGACTGTGCTCGGCGGTCCGGCGGCGGCCCTCCTGTCGGGAGGAGCCGGGTCCATCCGGGCGTACCCGCGAGGGAGAGCGACCAGACCTCGATGGGCGCGGACCGGACCAGCACGATCAGCCGTTCCCTCGGCGGATCGTAGATCGAGACGTAGTCCGCGGCGGGAGACGGCCCCACCCCGGGAGGTAGCGCCGACCAGTGCTCCTCGCCGTCGAGGGTCAGTTCCCACGTGTCGAATGGAGGGGTGGTCGCGAAGCCTCCCGAGAGCACGAGCATCCGATCGCCCACTGGGTCGTAAACGGCCGCGTGGCCGAACCTCGCGTCCGGAGGAGCCTCGGGGGGCGAGATGGAGGCCCACTGGACCGGCTCGTCGAGGGAGAGGGCCCAGAGATCGTCGAGGAGGTCATCAGTGACCGAGCCATCGGATCCCCCGAACACGAGCATCCGGTTCGACGCGGGGTCGTGCACCGCGGCATGGTAGGCGCGCGCCGGCGGCGGCGTTCCCCCCGGGGAGAGCTGCGCCCACGCCAGCGTGCCCCCCAACGAGAGTGCCCAGACCTCGTCCAGCTCGGTCCCGTTCGCGTCCGATCCCCCGAAGACGATCATGCGATCCAGGGTCGGGTCGTAGATCGCCGTGTGCCGCTGGCGGGGCGACGGCAGGGGCCCATCCGGCGCCAACTCGGCCCACGTCAGGGTCCCGGAAAGATCGAGCGCCCAGATGTCGTTGAACACATTGAACACATCGCCGACCAACCAGCCGCCAAAGACGAGAACGCGATCTCGGATCGGATCGTAGATCGCCGAGTGGGCGCTTCGTGCCTGGGGGGGCGTTCCGGCGACGACGAGTTGGGACCATGTGGGCGGGTCCGCGAGCGTGAGCTGCCACGTCTCGGCGTCCCCGCCACCGAAGACGATCATCCGATTCCTGAGTGGATCGTGGACCGCCGTGTGGGAATGTCTGGCCTCGGGTGTCGGACCCTGGGTGGCGAGGGCTTTCCAGGTCGGCGTCGCGGCGAGCGAAAGCTCCCAGGTGGCGTCACTGAAGTCCTCCGGGCTCTCGATCAGGCCTCCGAAGACGAGGACCCGGTTGCGGATCGGATCGTAGATCGCTGAGTGACCGAATGCCTGCGTGGGTTGGAGCAGCCGCCACTCGCCGTCGGACGCGCCCGAGCTTCCGGACGCACGACACGGATACGCGAGGGCGATTGCGAGGACGAGAGCGGCAGCGGCATGGCGGCGCTCGCTCGAACAGAGAGCGACCCGGCGGGTGCCTCGTGCTTCGCGAAGCGAGGATCGGAGGATCGCCCGAAGCAAGGGAAGTCTCATCGCTCCCTCCTTCCTTCCGGCGAGCGGAGATCATATCATGCCCGGGGGTCGGGCAGCAAGGGACGCGCGTCACCGGAGACGCGACGCCGCGGCGCGGTCGAGGAGCCAGACGACGCGACCGCTCCGAGGGCGCACGCGCGCCGCGGGGAGCGGTGCGCGTGGGCGGGCGGGACCGGAGTCCGTCCCCAGCGCACGCGCGACCGCCGTCGCCTTCTGCCGGCCCACGACCAGGAACACCACGACGCGCGCGGCATTGAAGACCGGGAGCGTGAGGGTGACGCGGTCGCGCGGCGGAGCCGGGCTCGCCGCGGGGACCGCGAGGGAATCGCGCTCGTCGAGGGCGGCCGAACCCGGGAAGAGCGACGCCGTGTGGCCATCCGCGCCCAGGCCGAGAAGGACGAGATCGAAACGGGGGGGGCGCGGCGGATCGATCCCCGCGAGAATCGTCTCGTACCGGGCCGCCGCGCGGCGTGGATCGATCTCGCCCCGGATCCGAAACACGGCCCGCCTCGGGATGGGGACCTTCGCGAGAAGCGCGTTCGCCGCCATCCGGTAGTTGCTGTCGGCGTGCTCCGGGGGCACGCAGCGCTCGTCGCCGAAGTAGACCGCGACGCGCGTCCACGGAATCCACTCGCGATACGGCGAGGCGGCCAGACGCCGGTAGAGCCCCCGCGGCGTCGCGCCGCCGGCGAGCGCGACCCGCGCCACGCCGCGCCGCGCGACCGCGCCCCGCACGGCGCGAGCGAACTCGCGCGCGGCGGCATCGAAGAGATCGGTCGCGTCCTCGAGCACGAGGATCTCGACACCGCTCACGATGGGCCGCCGGCAGTCGGCGGCGCGTGGCCGCCCCTCACCGCGGCGGCCGCGGAAAGAGGCGCTCCGCCGCGCGCGGCCCCCACGAGCCCGCCGCGTACGCGTGCCGCTCGATCGGCATCGTGAGGAGCGGCGCGTAGATGCGCCACGACGACTCGACCTCGTCCGCGTGCACGAAGAGCGTCTGGTCGCCCGTGAGGACGTCGAGGAGGAGCGTCTCGTACGCCTCGGGGATCGCGCCGAACGCCTCCTGGTAGTGGAAGTGGAGCGGCAGCGTCTCGAGCGCGAGCGGATCGCCGGGCCGCTTCACGTCGAAGTAGAGCGAGAACCCCTCGTCGGGCTGGAGCGTCATCACGAGCACGTTCGCGTGGACGAGGCACGAGCCGAGCGACTCGAAGAGGCAGACCGGCGCGCGGCGGAAGTTCACCGCGATCTGCGTGACGCGGCGCGCGAGGCGCTTCCCCGTGCGCAGGAAGAACGGCACCCCCTGCCAGCGCCACGTGTCGAGCGAGAGGCGCAGCGCGACGAACGTCTCGGCCTTCGCGTCCGCCGTCACGCCGGGCTCCTCCGCAAAGCCGGGCACCTCGCGGCCGTCCACCGTCCCGCGCGCGTACCGCCCGAACACGACCTCGTCGCGGCCGATCGGCTGCACCGCGCGCAGCACCTTCGCCTTCTCGTAGCGGATCGCGTCCGCCTCGAACGCGGCCGGCACCTCCATCGCGATGAGCGTGAGAAGTTGCGTGAGGTGGTTCTGCACCATGTCGCGGAGCGCGCCGGCCTGCTCGTACGTGCGGGCGCGCGAGCCCACGCCGAGGTCCTCCGCGACCGTGATCTCGATGCTCTCGACCCGGTCGCGGTTCCAGAGCGACTCGAAGATCGCGTTCGAGAAGCGGAAGACGAGCAGGTTCTGCACCGTCTCCTTCCCGAGGTAGTGGTCGATGCGGTAGATCTGCGACTCGTCGAAGTGGAGGTGGACGAGGCGATTCAGTTCCCGCGCGGACGCGAGGTCGCGCCCGAACGGCTTCTCGATGACGAGCCGGGTCCAGCCGGCGGCGCGGTTGAGGCCGGCCTCGCCGAGCCCGGCGATCGTCGGCGGGAACGCCGCGGCGGGCAGCGCGAGGTAGAATGCGCGGTTCCCGCCGAGGCGGTGCTCGCGGTCGAGCGGGTCGATGCGATCGGCGAGCGCGCGGTAGTCGACGGGCCGCCCCTCGCCGATCGGCTGGTAGTAGAGACGGCGCTCGCACAGCGCGGCGATCTCGTCCGCCGGGACGCCTGCCTCCGCGAGCGCCCCGCGCGCCCACGCGCGATAGCCGTCGTCGTTCATTTTCGCGTCGCGCGCGGCGCCGAGCACCGCGTATCGCACGCCGAGGAGGCCGCGCCGCGCGAGCCGGCAGAGCGCGGGCAGGAGTTTCCGATGCGCCAGGTCGCCCGTCGCGCCGAAGATGACGAAGAGATGGGGCGCAGCGCGGTCGGTCATGAATGGCGAAGGATGAACTTCCCTGTCATCAGACCATTCGCGGACCCTTCAGGCGGGAGCGCGAAGCGGAGCGAGTTGGGCGATCTTGCTCGCGCCTGCGCCGCGCATCGCATGCCAGAGGTCCCAATCCGACTGAAGGCCAAGCCAAAAATCCGCGGACATGCCCAGCACACGGGCCAGTCGGAGCGCCGTGTCGGGCGTGACGGCCCGCTTCCCACGTACGATCTCATTCAGCCGTGGAAACGAAATGCCCAACCGCACCGCTAAATCGGACTGGGTGATGCCGAGCGGCTCGATGAATTCCTTGAGCAGCATCTCCCCCGGATGTGTCGGCGGTCGCCGGCGCGGCAGTCGACGACCGACACGGCTATTCAGGATCCCGCTCGTCCGCCTCGTCCTCAGCCGCCTAGTGGTAGTCCGTGATCTCGACGTCATGGGCTTCTCCAGTTTCTCACCGGAAGCAGATCCGGTATCGATCGTTGATCCGAATGCTGTGTTGGCCGCCTCTATCGCCGCGGAGTCTCTCGAGGCGATTCCCGGGCGGCGTGGCCAGCTCGAGGAGATCCTTGACGTGGTGGATCTGATCGAGCTTGCGCCGCGCGATGGCCCAGAGACTCCGCGGACACGCTCGCCTCGCGGCTCGGGTGTCGGCGCCATCGAAGACGTCTTCGGCGCCCCGGTCCCGGAAGGAGCGTATCACGGGTCACATTATAACGGACCCCGATAACCGCTTCAACGGTTGGACGGCGGCGCCGTCATCCGGAGTCGCGCCGGATCGCGTGGCCGCCGAACTGATTGCGCATCGCGGCGAGCAGGCGGTCGTAGAATGCGCTTTCGTCCCGCGAGCGGAGCCTCTGGAGGAGCGCGAGCGTGATCACCGGCGCCGGCACGTCCTGCTCGATCGCCTCCGCGACCGTCCAGCGCCCCTCGCCCGAGTCGGAGACGAACGGCGCGATCCCCTCGAGCGTCGGGTTCTCGGCGAGGGCGCGCGCGGTGAGGTCGAGGAGCCACGAACGCACGACGCTCCCGTGCCGCCAGATCTCCGCGATCTGCCGGAGGTCGAGACCCAATTCCGTCTTGCGCTCCATGATCGCGAAGCCTTCGGCGAACGCCTGCATCATCCCGTACTCGATCCCGTTGTGGATCATTTTCACGTAGTGGCCCGCGCCAGAGGGCCCGACGTGCCCCCAGCCGCGGTCGGCGGCGGGCGCGAGCGCCTCGAAGATCGGGCGGAGCCGCGCGACCGCCTCGCCCGCGCCGCCGATCATCAGGCTGTAGCCCTCGGCGAGCCCCCAGATCCCGCCGCTCGTCCCGCAGTCGAGGTACTCGAGCCCGCGCTCGCGCACCCAGAACGCGCGCCGGATGGAGTCCTTGTAGTAGGAGTTCCCGCCGTCGACGAGCACGTCCCCCTTCGCGAGGAGCGGGAGGAGCGCGCGGATCGTCTCGTCGACCGGCTCGCCCGCGGGGACCATCATCCACACCGCTCGAGGCGGCGAGATCTTCTTCACGAGCTCCTCAATCGATTTGGCGCCGACGCCCCGCTTCCTCACCAACAGTTGGACCGCGTCCGCGGAGCGGTTGTAGCCGACGACGCGGTGGCCCGCCTTCAGGATCCGCTGGGCCATGTTCCCGCCCATTCTCCCGAGGCCGATCATTCCGAGTTCCATCTCATCCTCCAGACGCCCACGTGTTCCGATTCGTGCCAGCCTTACCCCTCCTGCCCCTCGTACTTGTCCTTGAGCGAGCGGACGACGGCCGGGTCGGCGAGGGTCGTCGTGTCGCCGAGCGCGCGCCCCTCCGCGATGTCGCGCAGGAGCCGCCGCATGATCTTCCCGCTCCGCGTCTTCGGGAGGTCGGCGGCGAAGAGCACATCGTCGGGCCGCGCGATCGCGCCGATTTTTTTCTCGACGTGCTCGCGCAGCGCGTCGCGCAGAGAGTCCGACGCCACGAACCCCTCGCGCACGATCACGAACGCGGTGATCGCCTGCCCCTTCAACTCGTGCGCGCGCCCGATCGCCGCCGCCTCCGCGACCGCGGGGTGGTCGACGAGCGCGCTCTCGATCTCCATCGTCGAGAGCCGGTGCCCCGCCACGTTGATCACGTCGTCGACGCGCCCGAGGAGCCAGTAGTCGCCGTCCGCGTCGCGCTTCGCGCCGTCCCCCGTGAAGTAGAGCCCCGGGTAGCGCCGCCAGTACGTCTCGCGGTAGCGCTCCGGATCGCCGTACAGCCCGCGGAGCATCGCGGGCCACGGCTTCGTGAGGACGAGGTAGCCGCCCATCCCCGGCGCGACCGGGTTCCCCTCGGTATCGACGACGTCGGCGGAGATGCCGGGGAGCGGGCGAGTCGCCGAGCCCGGTTTCGTCGTGACGACTCCCGGGAGCGGCGAGATGAGGATCATCCCCGTCTCCGTCTGCCACCACGTGTCGACCACCGGGCAGCGCCGCCCACCGATCTCCTGCTGGTACCACATCCACGCCTCGGGGTTGATCGGCTCGCCGACGGTGCCGAGAAGGCGGAGGCTCGACAGGTCGCGCGCGCGCGGGTGGCTCGCGCCCCACTTCATGAACGCGCGGATCGCGGTCGGCGCCGTGTAGAAGACGCTCACGCGGTACTTCTCGACGATCGACCAGAAGCGGTCGCGCGCGGGCGCGTCCGGCGCGCCCTCGTAGAGCACCACCGTCGCGCCGTTCGAGAGCGGCCCGTAGACGACGTACGAGTGCCCCGTCACCCACCCGACGTCGGCCGTGCACCAGAAGACGTCCTCCTCCTTGAGGTCGAAGACCCAGCGCATCGTCGCGGTGACGCCGGTCATGTACCCGCCCGTCGTGTGCATGATCCCCTTCGGTTTTCCCGTCGAGCCGGACGTGTAGAGGAGGTAGAGGAGGTCCTCGGCGTCCATCGGCTCGGGCTCGGCGTGGAGCGGCGCGCTCGACATCAGGTCGTGCCACCAGTGGTCGCGGCCCTCATTCATCGGCGCCGGGTGCGCGTCGCCAAGGCGCCGCACGACGACCGCGCTCTCGATCGTGGGGCACCCGGCGAGCGCCTCGTCCGCGCTCCGCTTGAGCGGCACGATCGCGCCGCGCCTCCAGCCGCCGTCCGCGGTCACGAGCACCTTCGCGCGCGCGTCGTTGATGCGGTCGCGGAGGGACTCCGCGCTGAAGCCGCCGAACACCACCGAGTGCGGGGCGCCGATCCGCGCGCACGCGAGCATCGCGACGACGACCTCGGGGATGAGCGGCAGGTAGATGCAGACGCGGTCGCCGCGCCGCACGCCGAGAAGGCGGAGGACGTTCGCGAACTTGTTCACCTCGCGGTGAAGGTCGCCGTACGTGAGGACGCGCTCCTCGCCCGGCTCGCCCTCCCACACGATCGCGGCCTTGTTGCGGCGCCACGTGCGCGCGTGCCGGTCGACGCAGTTCACGCTCGCGTTCAGTTTCCCGCCGATGAACCACTTCGCGTCGGGGACGTTCCACTCGAGGACGCGGTCCCAGCGGCGGAACCACTCGAGCGACTCGGCCTGCCGCGCCCAGAATCCCTCGAGGTCGCGTTCCGCCTCGCGGTAGATGCCGATGTCGGCGACGTTCGCCTGACGCGCGAACGCCTCGGTGGGTGGGAAGACGCGTGACTCGGTGAGGAGGGCGTCGATCGCTTTCGAGGCGGAAGCCTTCGGGCTCGCCGGCGGCGCGTCCGTGGCGTTCGGGTCGGGCGCTCTCCGGTTTCTCGCTTTGGCGTTCGTCGCTTCGCTGTCCATCGGGCGGGCTCCCTCCTCGGCGGGCGGCCGGCAACCGGGGCGCGGCGCGAGCGTGCGCGCGCCCGCCGGTCCGCGGGCGCGATTGCCGGAGATGCTAGCGCGCGGCCACCGCGCGTGTCCACGGGGGGTCCGGTGGCTATACTGGCGGCATGACATCCCGACGCGTCGCTTCCGGGGCGGCCATCGTGCTCTGCGCGCTCCTCGCCCTTCCGCGCACGTGCGTCCCCGCGCCGCGGGAGCGGACGAGCCTCCCCCGCCAGACCCTCTCCGATCTCGACGGTCTCGTCTCGCCCCGATCGGCGCTCATCCTCACGACGGGCGCGATCGCGACCGGGTTCGCGTACGCCGTCGAGGACCCCGACGCGGCCGAGGAGTTCTTGAGCCGCGGGGCGCTCGACGTCTTCTCCGACGCGGGAAACGTCTACGGGAGCACCTACTTCTTGGGGCCCGCGTCGCTCGGCGCGTGGGCGCTCGGGAGCGCGCTCGGCGAGCCGCGCCTCGCGGGCACGGGGCGCGACGCGCTCGAAGCGATCGTCCTCTCGCACGTCATCGTCGCGGCCATGAAGGTCGCGTTCGACCGCGAGCGACCCGACGGCGAGCGCTACTCCTTCCCGTCCGGGCATACCGCGAACGCCGTGAGCGTCGCCCCGATCCTCTGGCGATCGCACGGCGCGGGCGCCGGTCTCGTCGCGTCCGGCCTCGCGCTCTGCACGGCGCTCGGGCGGCAGGAGGACCGGCGCCACTTCCTCTCCGACGTGGTCGGCGGGGCCACGATCGGGTTTCTCATCGGGGATGCGATCGGTAGGCGGGCCGAGGCGGAGGAGGAGGGCGCCGCGGCGCGCGCCGCGCCGCGCCTCGAAGTGTCGCCGCGCGCGGTCTCGCTTGGCTGGCGGTGGTAGCCCGGCGCGGAGAGCGCCGGCGCGTCATCGAAAGCGCGCGAGCGCGAACCGCGCGAGGTCGCGCGAGTGGGGCGGGCCGAGCGACGCGGCGCGACCCGCGCCAGGCGACACGGTCCCCGCGCCGCGGACCTCGCCATCCGTCGCCAGCTCCGCCGCAATCTTCCCGAGGAGCACGGTGAACTTGAAGCCGTGCCCGGAGCAGCCGCTCACGAGCCAGATGTTGGGCGCGCCGGGTACGTGGTCCACGATGAAGTCCTCGTCGGGCGTGTTGGTGTAGAGGCACGCTTGCGCGTGCGTCGCCTCGGCGGCGAGGTCGGGGAAGCGCTCGGCCGCGTAGGCGGCGACGGCGCGGACCGCGGCCTCCTCGACCGCGCGCGGCGGCCCGTCCGGGTCGACGACCGCGCCGAGATGATGCGCGCCGACCTTCACGCCCTCGACGCGGCCGTCCATCGGGATCCCGTACATGAGAGCGCCCGCGTCGATCCACACGGGGAACCGCGCCGGCGCGAAGCGCTCGGCGTTCCGCGCGACGCGCAGGTAGACGATCTCCTGCTGCGTCACCGTGAGCGGAAGGCCGAGCCGCGCGAGGAGCCGCCCCATCCACGGGCCCGCCGTGACGATCGCGGCATCGAAGCGGAGCGTCTCGCCCCCCGCGGCGTCCTGCGCGCCGCCGGCATCGCGCGCCGCGCCGCCGCCTTCGATCCGCACCTCGACCCCACGGCTCCCGCCCCCGATCGGCTCGACCGCGCGCACCGCCGTCTCCTCGCGGATCGTCGCGCCGCGCGCCCGCGCGAGCCGCGCGTTCGCGAGAACGCACCGCGTCGCTCGCAGGAACCCGCTCGCCTCTTGGAAGATCGCGCGCTCGCTCGGCCCGAGCCGAAAGGCCGGGAAGCGCGCGCCCACTTCCCGCGGCGTCAAGTCCTCGAACGGGAGCCCGCACACCCCGAGCGCCTCCGCGACCGCGTCGAGATCGCGGTGGTCGGCGCGCCCGAAGTAGAGCCCGCCGCATCGCACGAACAGTTCCTTGCCCGCCTCGGCTTCGAGCGCGGCCCAGAGCGGGTACGCCTCGCTCATGAGCTGCGTGTAGAACGGGTCGGGGTACGTGTAGCGGATGATGCGCGACTCGCCGTGCGACGAGCCGCGCTCGTGCCCGAGGCGGAACTGCTCGAAGCCGACGACCTCGTTTCCCGCGCTCGCGAGGAAGCGCGCCGCCGCGCTTCCCGTCCCCCCGATCCCGATCACGGCAATCCGCATCCCCGGGAACATATCACTCCCGAATTCGCCCCTATGCGAGAGCGCGAAGAATTGCTATGATCTTGGCTCGGTTCACGCCCCCGTGGTCCCCAGCGCAATCCAAGCCATCCGGAGGGTATTCCATGCCGATGCAGCCACCTGCCCGACTCCTCGGAGCGTCCCTCGCGGGCGCCCTCGTCCTCGCCGTTCTTCTCTCCGCCAGGGGGATCGATCGACCCGCGGCGGGGCGCCGCCCCGAGGCGCCCGGATCGTCGCCCGCGTCCCTCGCGGCGACCCCGTCCCTCGCGGCGCTCTTCTCGACCGAGTTCCGCGCCACCGCCGACCCCTTCGCCGCCGACGCGCCCGCGGTCCTCGAGGAACTCCTCGCGCGCGCCCGCGCCGCCGGCGCGCCCGGCTGCATCGAGACGCCCCTCGTGTCGGCAGTCCTCCACCCCGACACCCCGCCCGAGCGGATCCCGCAACTCCTCGAATGGCTGCGGCAGTTCTATCGGTACCCGCAGGACGCGAGCAAATCCAACTTCAACAAGGTGAACCGCTGGCTCACGACGGCGACCGACGCCAGCACGGGGCTCGAGGGCGATCCGATCACGCTCTCGTGGAGCATCGTGGCGGACGGGACCACGATCGACGGCGGCGTCAGCGTCCTTCAATCCGTGTTCGACGCCTCGTTCCCCGACCACGCGACCTGGGTAGAACGGATCCGCGATTCGTTCATCCGCTGGGACAACCGCTCCGGAGTCTCGTACATCGAAGAGGTCGACGACGGCGCGGTCCACCCGGACTCGGCGGGCCTCCTCGGCGTGCGCGGCGATGTCCGGATCGGCGGCCGCAACATCGACGGGCCCTCCGCGGTCCTCGCGTACAACTTCTACCCCGACACGGGGGACATGGTGCTCGACACGGCCGATGTCGGGAGCTTCGCGAACGCCTCGAACGGCTACCGCTTCCTCCGGAACACGGTCATGCACGAGCACGGGCACGGCCTCGGCCTCGGGCACGTGATCCCCGTGAACGGGACGAAACTCATGGAGCCGTTCCTCAACACCGGCTTCCTCGGGCAGCAGGACGACGACATCCGCGGCGGGCAGAAGAACTACGGCGACACCCGCGAGCAGAACGACGACTCGCTCAGCGCGACCGTCCTGGCCGCGATCCCGGATTCGACCCGCGTGACGCAGCTCTCGCTCGACAAGGGGGGCGACATCGACTGGTATCGCTTCACCACGAACGGCGGCGAGGACGTCTCGATCGAGATCGACCCGATCGGCTCGACGTACGACGTGGGGCCGGACGGCGGGGTCGCGACGACCGTGAAGACCGATTCGATCTTGAACCTCCAGTTCGCGCTCTACGACGCCGCGGGGAACCAGCTCGCGTTGCGCGACACGGCGGGCCTCGGCGGGACGGAGATCCTGAGTGACTACCTCGTGCCCGTCGCGGCCGACTACCTGATCCGCGTCTTCAAGTCGGGGGCGGGCGGGCTGAACGTGATGCAGCGCTACGAGATGTCGATCGACCTCGACCCGAGCCTCGTCGGCGTGGCGGCCAGCGCGGACGGCGGGCGCTTGCTCGGCCTGTCGATCTCGCCGAACCCCGTGCTCGCCTCGACGCGGGCGCGGTTCCGCCTCGCGGCGGGGAGCCCGTTCGCGCTCGAGGTGTTCGACCTGTCGGGACGTCTCGTGCGGACGATCGCCGGGCGCGCGCCGGCCGGCGGCCTCGCCGAGGTCGCCTGGGACGGGACGGACGGGCGCGGCGGCCGCCTCGCGAGCGGCGTCTACATGCTGCGCGTCCGCTCGGGCCCGCTCTCCGAGACGGCGCGGGCGGTGCTGTTGCGTTAGGCCCGGCGCGTGCGCGCTGTCGATCCGCACTCCGGGGGCAGCCGGTCTTCGCGACGACCGCCCCCCTTCCTTGCCCCCCTTGGCGGGGCTGGCGTTTCCCGCGGCGGAGGAGCATACTGCCGTTGACCGCACGCCCCCTCCGGGAGAGATCCGAATGACGCGTCCGGATCGGACCCTGATCACCGTCGCGCTGGGCGCGAGCCTCCTCCTCATGGCCCCGCCCGAAGGGTGGACGACGACGCCCCCGACCGGTGTCGGCACGTCCGGAGGCGGCATCCCGCTCCGCGATCGCCCGCGAACACCCACCACGGTCGAAGAGATGTCGAAGGTCGCGGTCGTGTCGGTGAGCCCGACGCGGCCCCTCGGCTCGTCCGCCTCGGCGCGGCACCCCGTGAGCGGCCTCCAGGTCGTCCTCGACCGGCTCGAAGGCCCGGCGCGCATCATCCTTCTTCCCGGCCACCACGACCTCGTCTCGCTGCCGTACGAGGACCCCGCGTGCGGCGGCTGCGCCGACCCGAAGACGCGCGCGCAGGCCGGATACGGGCTGCGCATCACCGGCGAGGCGATCGAGATCGTCGGCGCTTCGCGCGACAGCGTGTTCGTCCACACGAACGCCGGGTACGGGATCCTCTTCGAGAGTTGCAAGAACTGCCTCCTGCGCGGCGTCACGATCACGGGAGGGGCGCGCGACGCGGACCCGAACGCGACGGACGCGGGGATCGTCGTGCGCACGAGCCTGGTGACGATCGAGCAGTGCGACGTCCGCGACAACGTGGGCGACCCGGCGGCGGTCGCGGCGGCGGGCGGCGGGATCGCGGGGATCGCCGCCCGCGAGAAATCGGACGTCTGGATCCGCGACTGCCGCATCGTGCGCAACTCCGCGGACGGCATCGCGCTCTATCGCGGCGCGCGGGCGTTCATCCGGGACAACCTGATCGACGGCGCCGATGGGGGGAGCGGCGGCGCGGGCGCGGGCGGCGCGAGCGCGGGTGGTGGACGCGGCGTCGGCATTCTCATGCGCTGGAACGCGGACGCGACGATCGACGGGAACCTCGTCACGCGCTACTGGAAGGGAATCGGAATCTTCGAGGACGCGCGCGCGACCGTGAAGCACAACGTCATCGAGGACGTGGTGCTGTGGGGGATCGCGTACTCGGACGGCGGGCGCGGCCAGCCGATCGCGGACATCCGCGAGAACGCGATCTACCTCGCCGGCGGCTGCGGCGGCTGGATCGACCGCAAGGACACCGAGGGGAAACGCCCCGGAGGGTTCGTCGACAACGCGGTCGTGATGACGGGCCAGATGGAGGCGCTCGACCCGCCCGATTCGACGTTCCGGCGCGAGGCGATCGCCGCCGTCTCGGTTCCGCCGCGCTTCCGCGTGCGCGACAACCTCTTCTTCGCGAACCGCGAGGAGGGGGGCGCGGCCGGCCGCCTCGACCTTCCCGAAGCGAAGTTCCGCGACAAGGTCCGCGACCTCGTCGAGCGCCTCGCGAAGCGCCCCGCGCTCGAGTCGTCGCGTTTCATGCGGTCGTTCTCGACCCCGTGAGATCCGCGCCGTCCCGGCGCCAACGTCACCCGTTCAGCTTGATGATCGAGAACACCGCGTGCTGCGGGTCCTGGACGACCGCGAAGCGGCCGACGCTCGGGATGTCGGTCGGCGGCACGACGATCTCGGCGCCGAGGCCGCGCGCCGTCTCCACGCTCGCGTCGCAGTCCGCGACCGCGAAGTAGACCATCCAGTTCGAAGGAACGCCCTCCCACTCCGGCGGCATCTGCATCATGCCACCCACCTGCTTCTCGCCGAGCGTGAAGATCGTGTAGGCGCCGCCCTGCGCCATCTCCGTCGCCTTCATGCCCCACCCGAAGAGCCCCGCGTAGAACGCGCCCGCCACCTTCGTGTCGGTGGTGAGGAGCTCGTTCCAGCAGAGCGCGCCGGGCACGCCGAGCGCCCCCGCGCCGGCGTGCTTCTTCGCCTGCCAGATGCAGAAGGCTGCCCCGGTCGGGTCTTGCAGCATCGCCATCCGCCCCGCGTCGAAGACGTCGAACGGGTCGGCGAAGACTTTCGTGTCGAGCGTGCGCGCCCTCTTCACGGTCGCGTCCGCGCTCTCGACCGCGACGTACGAACCCCAGTGCGGCGGGATACCCATCTTCTTGTGCTCGCGGCCGAGTGTGTAGATTGCTCCAACGTCTTTTCCGTCCACGCGGAGCATCGTGTAGACCGAGTCCGGGCCCGCGGGGTTGTCCTGCGTCTGCCAGCCGAAGAGGCCGGCGTAAAACCTCTTCGCGGCCGCGGCGTCGCTTGTGCCGAGATCGACCCAGCAGAAGGTGCCGGGGGGATGCGACGCGGGGCTCGTCATGGGCGTTGCTCCGAAGGGCGGGCGCGTGGTCGAGGCGAAGTCGTCAAATCCTCACGCACTCGCTCGTGAGGATCGTCACGCGATTCCTGAGGACGTGCAGGAACCCGCCGCTCGCGCGGAAGCGCGCGACCGCGCCGTCGGGTCCCGTGATGCGGAGCGCGCCCTCGCCGAGCGCGGAGACGATCGGCGCGTGGTCCGGCAGGACGCCGACCTCGCCGTCGACCGCCCTCGCGACGACGAATCTCGCCGGGCCCGAGAACAAGGACCCCGCCATCGTCAGGATCTCGCAATGCAGTTCATTGGCCATTCGTTTTCAGGTCCTCGTGTTCATGGCGGCGGGCGCGATCTCGCCTAAAGCGGGCCGTCCTGCCGCGAGCCGTGCCGGGCGCGCGAAGGGCTTTTCGAGGGCCCTCACGACGGCGCCGGGTACCCGCCAGGGGCAGCGCGCGGCGCTGCACCGCGGGTGGCGCCGCGTGCGGGAGGGGAGGGCCGTGTCACGGCCCGCACCCGTCCCGAGAAAGGCCCTTCGCGCGCCCGTCTACTTCGACCTCTCCTCGATCTCTTTCGCCTTCGCCACCACGTCCTCGATCCCCCCGCAATACGCGAACGCCTGCTCGGGCAGGTGATCGTAATTCCCCTCGACGACCTCCTTGAACGAGCGGATCGTCTCCTTCAGGGTCACGTACTTTCCCTTGTATCCCGTGAACGCCTCCGCGACGTGGAACGGCTGCGAGAGGAACTTCTGGATCTTCCGCGCCCGCGCGACGAGCGCCTTGTCCTCCTCCGACAGCTCGTCCATTCCGAGGATCGCGATGATGTCCTGCAATTCCTTGTAGCGCTGAAGCGTCGCCTTCACCTTCTGCGCGACCTCGTAGTGCTCCTGCCCAATCACGTTCGGGTCCATCACGCGGCTCGCCGAGTCGAGCGGGTCGACCGCCGGGTAGATGCCGAGCTCCGCGATCTGTCGCGACAGCACCGTCGTCGCGTCGAGGTGCGTGAACGCGGTGGCCGGCGCCGGATCGGTCAGGTCGTCCGCCGGCACGTAGATCGCCTGCACCGACGTGATCGAGCCCTTGCGCGTCGACGTGATGCGCTCCTGCAACTCCCCCATCTCCGTCCCGAGCGTCGGCTGGTAGCCGACCGCGCTCGGCATCCGCCCGAGGAGCGCCGACACTTCGGAGCCCGCCTGGCTGAACCGGAAGATGTTGTCGATGAAGAGGAGGACGTCTTTCCCCGATTCGTCGCGGAAGTACTCGCACATCGTGAGGCCGGAGAGTCCGACGCGCAGCCGCGCGCCGGGCGGCTCGTTCATCTGCCCGTACACGAGGCACATCTTCGAGAGGACGCCCGATTCCTTCATCTCGAGGTAGAGGTCGTTCCCCTCGCGCGTCCGCTCGCCGACCCCCGAGAAGACCGAGATCCCGCCGTGCCCCATCGCGATGTTGTTGATGAGCTCCATGATGATGACGGTCTTTCCGACGCCGGCGCCGCCGAAGAGGCCGGTCTTCCCGCCCTTCACGTACGGAGCGAGGAGATCGACGACCTTGATCCCCGTCTCGAAGATCTCGGTCTTCGGCTCGAGCGCGTCGAACATCGGCGGCTCGCGGTGGATCGGGCGTCGCGGGATGTCCGCGGCGATCGGACCGAGCCCGTCGATCGGCTCCCCGAGCACGTTGAAGATGCGCCCGAGCGTGGGCGGCCCGACCGGCACCGAGATCGGCTTCCCGGTGTCGACGACCTTCATGCCGCGGACCACGCCGTCCGTGGACGACATGGCGATCGCCTTCACCTGGTTCCGCCCGATCTGCAGCTCGACCTCGGCGGTCAACTGGATGTGCCGGCCGTCAACGGTCTCGTCGATGACGAGCGCGGTGTAGATCTCGGGGATGTGGCCGCCCTCGAACTCGACGTCGATGACCGGCCCGATGACTTGCGCTACGCGTCCTGCGTTCATGAAGCCGCCTCTCCTTGTCTCGCTACTTGAGGGCGTCGGCGCCGCCGACGATCTCCGCGATCTCCTGCGTGATCTGCGCCTGCCGCGCCCGGTTGTATTGCCGCGTCAAGATCTTGATGAGCTCCTCCGCGTTGTCGGTCGCGTTCTTCATCGCGACGCGACGCGCCGCCTGCTCGCTCGCCGCGAGCTCGAGGAACGCGCGGTAGATCCCGTTCCGCACGAAGAGCGGGAGGAGCGCGCCGAGGATCTCCTCCGGCGACGGCTCGAGGAGGAAATCGGGGCGCGCGCGGCCGCCGCCGGCGAGCACGCGCTCGATCATGTCCCCGAGCGGGACGATGACGTCCACCGTCGCCGGGTACGCGACGAGCGAGCGGAACCGCGGGTAGACGATCCGCATCTCGTCGATCTCGCCCGCGAGGAACGCCCTCACCATCGCGTCGCCGAGCCGCTCCGCGACGCGGAAATCGGGCTTGTCGCTCACCTCGACGCTCGTCGAGGCCATCGCGTAGCGCGCGTAGCGGAACGCGCCGATCCCCTTCTTGCCGAACACGTGGAGGTCGACCGACGCGCCGCGCTCCTCGGCGCCCGCGACCTGCGTCTTCGCGAGGCGGATGACGTTCGCGTTGAGCGCGCCGGCAAGCCCGCGGTTCGACGTGAGGACGACGACCGCGACGCGCGCGACCTTGGCGCGCGGCGCGAGGAGCGGGAACGCGTCGCGCGCGCCCTCGAGGTCGATCGAGGCGAGGATCTCCGCGAGCTTCTCCGCGTACGGGCGCGCCGCAACGACGCGGTCCTGCGTCCGCTTCATCTTCGACGTCGCGACCAACTCCATCGTCCTCGTGATCTGCTTGGTCTTCCCGAGGCTGCGGAGCCGGCGCTTGATCTCGCGGGGTTTGGCCACGCGTTACGCGTTCCTGCTCGCGGTTCGTGGAACCTGTCCCTCGGGACGGGTCCGGGCCGTGACACGGCCCTCCCCTCCCGCACGCGGCGCCACCCGCGGTGCAGCGCTCCGCGCTGCCCCTGGCGGGTTCCCGGCGCCGTCGTGAGGGCCCGACGGGACAGGCTCCACGAAACCGCTCGACCCCACGCGCGCGCGCATCGACATCAGCACGGCCCTACACCTTCCATCCCCTCTTGAACTCCGCGACCGCGTCGGCGAGGGCCTTGTCCGTCTCGGGCGAGATGTCCTTCTCCTTCGCGATCGTGTCGAGGAGCGCCTTTTTCTTGTCGCGCAGGTACGCGAGGAACGCCGCCTCGAACGCGCGCACCTTCGCGACCGGGACCTCGTCGAGGTGGCCGCGCGTCCCCGCGTAGATGATCGCGATCTGCTCGGCGACCGGCATCGGCCGGTACTGCGGCTGCTTGAGCACCTCGACGAGCCGCACGCCGCGGTCGAGTTGCGCCTGCGTCGCCTTGTCGAGGTCGGTGCCGAGCTGCGCGAACGCCTCCAATTCGCGGTACTGCGCGAGGTCGAGCCGCAACGACCCCGCGACCTTCCGCATCGCGCGGATCTGCGCGTTGCCGCCGACGCGCGACACCGAGATCCCGACGTGGATCGCGGGCCGAACGCCCGAGAAGAAGAGGTCCGGCACGAGGTAGATCTGCCCGTCCGTGATCGAGATCACGTTGGTCGGGATGTACGCCGAGACGTCGCCCGCCTGCGTCTCGATGATCGGGAGAGCCGTGAGGGAGCCGGCGCCGCGCTCGTCCGACAGTTTCACGGCGCGCTCCAGCAAGCGCGAGTGGAGGTAAAAGACGTCGCCGGGGTACGCCTCGCGCCCCGGCGGGCGCCGCAAGAGAAGCGCGAGCTGCCGGTACGCCGCCGCCTGCTTCGAGAGGTCGTCGTACACGCAGAGCGTGTCCATCTTGCGGCTGTACACGAAATACTCGGCCATCGCGCAGCCCGCGTACGGGGCGATGTACTGCATGGGGGCCGGGTCGCTCGCCGCCGACATGACGACGATCGTGTACTCCATCGCACCGTTCTGGCGGAGGCGGTCCACCACGCCCGCGACCGTCGAGGCCTTCTGGCCGATCGCGACGTACACGCAGATCACGCCCTGGCCCTTCTGGTTGATGATCGTGTCGATCGCGATCGCGGTCTTCCCGGTGCCGCGGTCGCCGATGATCAACTCGCGCTGCCCGCGGCCGATCGGGATCATCGAGTCGATCGCCTTGATGCCGGTCTGGAGCGGCACCTTCACCGGCTGGCGCTCGACGACGCCGGGCGCCTTGAACTCGAGCGGCCGGAACTCCTTCGCCGCGATCGGGCCCTTCTCGTCGAGCGGCTGCCCGAGCGGGTTCACCACGCGGCCGACGACCGCGTCGCCGACGGGGACCTCGATGATGCGCCGCGTGCGGCGAACCTCGCTCCCCTCCTTGATCTTCAGGAAGTCGCCGAGGATGACGACGCCGATCGACTCCTCCTCGAGGTTGAGCGCGATCCCGAACACGTCGTGCCCGAAGTCGAGCATCTCGCCCGACATCGCCTTGTTGAGCCCGTGGACGCGCGCGATCCCGTCGCCGACCTCGAGCACGGTCCCGACCTCGTCGATCTCGAGGTCGCGCTGGAACGTCTCGATCTGCCGTTTGATGACCGAAGCGATCTCTTCCGGCCGCAGTTTCATCGTCATGAGTGGTGCCCCTTCTCGTTGGCGCCTTCCTTCATCTTCCGGGAGAGCCGCGCAAGCGCCGCCTTGAGCGACCCGTCGATGAGCGTGTCCCCGACGCGCACGAGGGCGCCGCCGAGGAGCGCGGGCTCGACGCGCGTCTCGAGCACGACGCGCACGCCGAGCTTGCGCGAGAGGACGTCCGCGAGGCGCGTCCGCGCGCCGTCGTCGAGCGGCCCCGCGGTGGCGACCGCGACGCGCCGCTCGCGGCGCTCCTCGGTGACCATCGCCTCGTAGGCCTCGACGATCCTCGCGAGCGCCTTCTGCCGGCGCTTCCGCACGAGGAGGAGGAGGAGGTTGAGGACCGGGTCGCTCACGGCGTCGCCGAACGCGCCGCGGATGGCGCGCTCCGTCTCGGCGGTGCCGATGCCGGGCGATTCGACAAGTGCCTGGAACTTCGGGCTCGCGCGCAGCGCCTCGCGGACCGCGCGGAGGTCCTCGAGGACCTCGTCGATCGCGCCGCGCTCCTTCGCGAGGCGGAAGATCGCCTCCGCGTAGACGCGCGGGACGCCGCCCGCCGCGCGCGCCTCACCCGTGCCCACGCTCCCGCCGGCCCCCGCGCTCCCGCCCGCGCCCGCCCCCGCGCCCGCAATCATCCGATCTCCTTCTTCTCGACGTCGCGGATGAACTCGTCGACGAGGCGTCGGTGGTCGGCGGAGTCGACCGCCCGCCCGAGGAGCCGGCTCGCCGCCCCGATCGCGAGGTCGGCCGCCTCCTTGCGGAGCGAGCCGATCGCGCGCGCCTCCTCGCGTTCGATCTCCTGCCGCGCGTGCTCGAGGAGCGCCTCGGCCTTCGCCCGCGCGTCCGCGTACACCTCGGCGGCGCGCGCCTCCGCCGCGCGGAGCGCCTTCTCGCGCGTCGCCTCCGCGTCCGCTTCCGCCCGCGCCGCGAGCGCCTTCTGCTCCGCGAGGAGCCGCTCGGCCTCCTTGCGCGCCGCCTCGGCGCCGAGCACCGCGTCCTTGATCGACTTCTCGCGGTGCTCGAGCGCGGTGAGGATCGGGCCCCACGCGAGCCTCTTGAGGATCGCCACGAGCAGGACAAACGTCACGATCGTCCAGAAGACGAGCCCCGGGTTGATCGAAAGGATCTTGTCCATTCCCACGCCGCGTCCTTAGCCCGTCTTGAGGCCGAGGAGGATGCAGATCACGAGCGCGAAGAACGCGACGCCTTCGATGAGCGCCGCCGCGACGATCATCGCGCCGCGGATGTTCCCCGCCGCTTCTGGCTGGCGGGCCATTCCCTCGAGCGCGGCGGACGCGAGCCGCCCGATGCCGTAGCCCGCACCGATGACCGTGATTCCGGCGCCGATGCCGGCGGCGAGATAGGCGAGGTTCATGTTGTTCGAACTCCTCCTTTCAAGGATTCCGAGAGCCGGGACGGCGCCGGCGGCGACGCCCGGGGGATGACACCAGAAGTGCGCGCGCTAGTGCTCTGGGTGCGCGCACGCGCTCACGAACAGGATCGACAGGAACGTGAAGATGTATGCCTGGAGGACCGCCACGAGAAGCTCGAGGGCGCTCACGAACAGGACGAAGCCGACCACCGCCGGCGCGAAGAGGAGGTTCTTGAAGAGGAACAGGAGCCCGAAGAACGTGAGGATCACGACGTGCCCCGCGGTCATGTTCGCGAAGAGACGGATCGTGAGCGCGAACGGCTTGGTGAGTTGTCCGAGGATCTCGACGGGGATCATGATCGGGAGGAGCCACAGCGGGATCCCCGGGGGCACGAAACTCCTGAGGTACCCGCCGAGCCCGTTCTCGCGGATCCCGGAGATCTGCATCATGAAGAGCGTCGTCGAGGCCATCGCCGCGGTGACCGCGATGTTCGCCGTCGCCGTGTGCATGAGCGGCACGAGGCCGAGGAGGTTCGCGAACAGGATGAAGAAGAAGACGGTGAGGAAGTAGGGCGTGAACTTGGGCGCGAGGTGGTGCCCCATCACTTCCTCGACCATGTCGCGCTTCACGAAGAGGACGAGCGACTCGAGGAGGTTGTGGAGGCGCCCCTTCGGGAGGAGCGAGCGACTCTTCCGCGCGAGGACCCCGAAGAGGACCAGGTTGATCGCGACGACGACCCAGAGCATGACGACCAGTTTCGTGATCGAGAGATCGATGTCGAGGCCGCCCAGGTGAAGATGCGGGAGCGGGAGCACGACCTCGTCCTCGAGGTGGTGGAACAGGTGGCTGAAGACGTCGCCGCCGTCGTTTTCGGCCGCGGCGTGGTCGGCGGCGGCCGCGCCGTGCGCGGCGCCCGCGTGGCCCGCGGCCTCGACGGCCTCTTGCGAGCCGGCCGCGTGCGCGCCCGCCCCGTCGGTCGCCTCGGTCGCGTGTCCCGCGCCTTCGCCCGCCATCGCGAGCGCGGCGAGAATGCCGGTCGTGATCATCGCGCCCGCGTCACGCTCCCCGCCCGACGGGCGTCGCCTCGCCGGCGGCCGGCGGGGCGCTCGTGGTCACCGGCGCGCCCGAGTCCGAGGCCGAGCCCGCGCCCGCGCGCCCAGAGGGCTCCCCAGCGAACCCGAGGTCGAGGCCGCGCACCACGCAGAACGCCTCGTAGCCCGCCAGCGGGAAAAAGGCGATGACGAGCGTGATGAGCGTCGCCTTGAAGTCGATCGCGGAGACCCGGTACGCCGCGAGGATCGCGATCCCGAGGATGAGGAGCCGGCCGAGGAGGCTCGCCGCGAATGCCGTGAGGAATCGCTTGTCCGCTTGCCGCCCGCCCCAACTCAAGGCGAAGAAGCTCCACGTGACGTGGGCGAGTGTCGCCAGCACGCCGAACGCGAGGCCCGAGCGGTACGTCGCCGCGAGGAAGCGCGGATAAAGCGCGTCGAGCGCGAGGGCGAGGAGCGCCGCGATGAGGGCGCACCCGGCGAGGAATCGGTGTGTGGTCTTCACGTGCCCGGTGGCTTCCGATCCGAGTTCGAGTTGCGGATGACCGCGCGATACAGGTAGATGAACCCGCCGATCCCCCCGAGGAACGCGCCGATCAGGGAGAAGAGCGGGAGAGTGCCGAGAATCGTGTCGAGCTTGTAGCCGAGGCCGAAGAAGAGGAGGATCGCGAGCGCGAAGGTAAGGCCGAGGCCGATGTACGCGCCCACCTGCGCCTCGTGCTCAGCGCCCCTTCGAAACCCGCGGAGGAACCGCCGGAGATGGCCCTTCCCCTCGGGTCTCTGGCCCGTTGTCTGCAAACCTGGAAATCTTAGAAAAAGAGGGCCGACGATTCAACGGGAAAATCGTCGGCCCCGAAACGCTGTCCGGACGCCCGGGGGCGCCCGCTACGGCTTCTGCGCAAACGTCGGCGGCTGACCCGTCGGGTTCTGCGTCTGGCCCTGCTGCGACTGCGCCGGCTGGGCCGCGGGCGCCGTCGGGCGCGATCCGCCCCCCGACGACGACATGCTGGCGTGCGCCGCGTCGCGCGCGATTCCCGCCGCCATCTGGCGCGCCGTCCCCTTCGACGTCCCCATCTTGCACGTCCCCTCGAAGACGACCCCCTCCTCGATCACCAGGCTCGGGGTTTCGACCTCACCGAGCATCTCGCAGCCGCTGTGCAGTTCGACCTTGCCCGTCGCGTTGATGTTGCCCTCGAAGCGGCCGCCGATCACCGCGCGCTTCACCTTCGCGTTCGCGCGCACGGCGCCCTCTTTTCCGATCACGAGCGTGTCGGACGATTCGATCGTCCCCTCGAACTCGCCGTCGATGCGGATGCCGCCCTCGCACTTGAGCGTGCCGTTCATCCGCGATCCCTTGCCGAAGATCGAGTTGTTCTTCTGCTCCATCACCGGCTCCGCGACCGGCCGCTCCGGGGCGCGCTCGGGCAGACGGATCGGAATCTCTTTCTGCTCTACCTCCCTACCAGGCTTGTTGCCGAACATGGAGTTCCTCCTCCGGTTTCCCGATCTCAGGTTTTGCCCTCGAGCCCGCGCGAGCGGGTCCGGGACGACTTCCCTCTGATGGCGATCTCCGAGTCCTCGATGATTCCCCGATCAGCGCGCTTCCGCGCCTCGCTCCGGCCCGCGCAGGAAGTGGCGCGGGTCGAACGCGTACCCATCGTACCGCACCTCGAAGTGGAGGTGCGGCGCGGTGCTGCGCCCCGTGCTTCCGACCGACGCGATCCGCTGGCCGCGCGCGACGCGTTCGCCCGCGGCGACCGCGAGCTCCGCGTTGTGCCCGTACAGCGTGACGAGCCCGTCGCCGTGATCGATGACGGCGACGCGCCCGTACTCCGCGTCGTTGCCAGCGGCGACGACGCGGCCCGCCTCCACGGCGACCACCGGGGTGCCGCGCGGGGCCACGAGATCGATCCCGGTGTGCGGCCCCTCGGCGCCACGCGACTCCCCGAACTCGGACGACACCCAGCCCTCCGCTGGCCAAGCAAGCGGATGCGCGTTCCCGAGCGCCTCCCCATCAAGTCCGGCCGCCTCGGCGCCGAGCCGTGCCGGTTTGGTCAGCAAATTCTGAGCCGCCGCTTCGGAGACCGTCCGCGGCGTCCCGGGCCCGGGCGGTTCCTGGGCGGTGGCGCGGATCACGCCGGCAGACGCCTCGCCCGCCCGGACGGGGAGCCCGGCCCACTCTCTGATCTCCCGGTCGAGCGTCCGGAGCCCCGATAACTCCCGCTCGAGCGCGTGGATCCTGAGGACGCTCTCCTCGAGCTCCGCGTTCCGTTCGCCCAGCCGCTCGGCGAGGCTCGCCCTGTTCGCCAGGTCGCCCACGCGCGTCACGAGGAAGCCGAACGAGACGAGGAGCAGGAAGACCGCGGCGGCGAGCGCGTAGAGCGATCGCCCGGAAATCATCCATTCGATCGGGCGAGAACCATCCGGCGAATCGAACTTGATCAGAAGGGCGCGGCGCTCCAATGAACCCTCAGCCTCTCCGCGGGTCCTCGCCCCGGGGGTGGGCGCAGCCGCGGATGGTACGGTTCGGCCCCAATACCGTCAAGCGATTTCAGTTGCGCGCTCCCGCACGAGCACGAGCCGACCTTCCGGCGGCGCCCCGGATTCGTAGTGCCAGGTCGCTCGCCGGCGCTCGAGGACCGGCCGTCGCACGCGCCTCGGGATGACGCCGCCGTGACGGCTCAGGATCTCGCGGTGCGAGAGAGAGAGGAGGTCTTGAAAGAACCGCGCGCGGCGGCTCGCCGAGTAGACGGCGAGGTCGGCCTGGAAGCCCGCTTCGAACGCGTTCACGGAGCGGCCGTGGGCGGAGCGGTGACCCTCGAAGCGCCGCAGATCGCCGTCGCACGCCTCGCTCACGTGGAAGAGCTCGTGGAAGACGACGGCGAGCCGGGCGCGCGGCTCCAGCGAGAGGAAGCGCGGGACGTAGAAGGTCACGACGTAGAAGATCTCGCGGCCGTCCCGGACGATGCGCGGGAGATGCCAGACGGCGCCGCGCGCGGATACGCTCGTTCGCCCGCGCGCGAAGCGGAGCGGGTAGATCGTGGCGTAGATCCCGAAGCGGCGCTTCCGGGAGGAGGTCCAGCCGACGAGGAGGCGGCCCGGATCGACGTGCGCGAAGCCGCGGCAGACGCGTGTGATGTCGGAGATGAGGCGCTCCAACTCCCCGGCGAGATCGAAGCCGGGGGTTGACTCCGGGCTGAAGAGGGGAAGTTGCGCCCCGCCCGCCGCTCCCCCGGGACGGGCCGCTACGACGTCTCCCCGAGGAGGACTCCGACGAGGCGCTCGAGTTCCTCCTGCGAGTAGAACTCGATCTCGATGCGGCCCCCGCGCCCCTGGGCGTGGAGCCGGACCCGCGTGCCGAGAGCCATCTGGAGCCGTTCAATTAGCTCTGTCACTGTCGCATCCACGCGGGATTTCCGGCGAACCCTATCTCGCGAGCGCCGCCCCCGACCGGACGACGTGAGGAGCGCCTCGAGCGCGCGAACGGAGAGCCCCTCCCGCACCACCCGAGTGCACCAATGTTCTTGCGCCTCGGCGGTCGAGAGGCCCGCGAGCGCCCGCGCGTGGCCCGCCGTGATCTCGCCGAGGGAGATCGCGCGGCGGACTTTCTCGGGAAGGCGGAGGAGGCGGAGGGCGTTCGTGATGGACGTCCGGTCCTTGCCGAGGCGCTGGGCGAGGTCTTGGTGCGTGTACCCGCACTCCGCTTGGAGCCGCTGGAGGGCGCCGGCGAGCTCGACCGGATCGAGGTCCTCCCGCTGGATGTTCTCGACGAGAGCGATCTCGAGGAGCTCCCGGTCGGGGACCTCGCGGATCACGGCCGGGATCGTCCCGTAGCCCAGCAACTCGGCGGCGCGGAAGCGCCGCTCGCCGGCGACGATCTCGTAACCGCCGCGGGGAGAAGATCTTAGGAGGAGCGGCTGGAGCACCCCCTTCTCCCGGATCGAGTCCGCCAGCTCGCGTATCTTCTCTTCCGAGAAGGACTTGCGCGGCTGGTGCGGGTTGGCGACGATGGCCGACAACGGGACCTCCACCACCCGCTCTCCCTGGATGAGTCCTTCCTGCTGCTCGCTATCCGACAGTAGGGCTCCCAGCCCCCTGCCCAACACCCGCTTTGCCACTTTCGATAACCTCCTTGGCGAGGCGAAGATAGCTCTTCGATCCGAGCGAAGAGACATCGTAGAGAAGAATCGGCTTCCCGAAGCTCGGCGCCTCGGAGAGCCGCACGTTCCGGGGGATGACGGTCTCGTAGACCTTCTCCGGGAAGTAGCGGCGGGCCTCGCTCGCCACTTGTTTCGAGAGATTGAGCCGCCCGTCGAACATCGTGAGGAGGACCCCCTCGATCTTGAGCCCGGGGTTCAGGCCGCGCTGCACAAGGCGGACCGTGTTGAGGAGTTGCGTGAGCCCCTCGAGTGCGTAGTACTCGCACTGGATCGGGATGAGGACCGTGTCGGCCGCCCCGAGGGCGTTCACCGTGAGAAGCCCGAGCGAGGGAGGGCAATCGACCACGATGAAGTCGTATCGGTCGCGGATCGGTTCGAGGGACGTGCGGAGGCGCGTGTCCCGATTCGGCTCGTTGACGAGCTCGACCTCCGCCCCCACGAGGGCCCTGCCCGAGGGAACGAAGTCGAGGTACCGAAGTTCCGTGGTCCGACGCGCGCTCTCGAGCGCCGCCCCGTTGATGATCGCCTCGTATATCGTGGGCTGCCCGGGCTCCGCGCGGATGCCGACCCCGCTTCCGGCGTTCGCCTGCGGATCGAGGTCGATGAGGAGGGTTTTCTTCTCCGCGACGGCGAGCCCGGCGGAGAGGTTCACCGCGGTCGTCGTCTTCCCCACCCCGCCCTTCTGGTTGGCGATCGCGACGATCCGGCCCACTCAACCCCCCTGTTCCACGTGAAACATTCCCGCCCCCGCTGCGGCGCGCCAGCCCCGGCCCCCGGGGTCGTCGTCAAATTCTCGGCGAAACGGATGGAATCGGAGTGTTTCACGTGAAACGTTCCGACTCAGCGGCTCGCCGTCCTCCTCAAGACGAGAGTGGACAAACCTATACGCTCGCCGCCGCGCGTTGTCAACGGATCGATCCGGTGCTCGATCCACTCGAGACCGAGCGGGGCTAGGAGCGACCGCGCGCGCTCCGCCTCGTCGTGGGCGCGCGAGCCCTTCGCGGCGAGAAGGAGCCCGCCCTCCGCGAGGTGCGGTGCGGCGACCGGCAGAACCTCTTCGAGCGGCGCCACGCTCCGCGCGAGGACGCGATCGAACGGTGCGGCGTCTTCGCCCATGAGCTCCCGGGTGGAGCCAGCGACCCGGACGCCGGACAACGCGAGCACGCGGACGGCGTGACGGAGGAACACGCGCTTCCGCTCGCGCGCCTCGAGAAGGACCGCGGCGCTCGCGGGCCGGAGAATCCGGATGACGATCCCCGGAAGCCCCCCTCCCGTCCCGAAGTCGAGGACTCGGACCCGCCCGTCGGGGATCCACCGCAGGAACCCGGCGCTCTCGACGAAGTGGCGCGATGCGATGCGTGCCTCGTCCGCGGGCGACACGAGCGCGTAGCGCGAGTTCGAGGCGACGAGCAGGTCGTGATACGCGACGAGCGCCGCCGCCGCCTCGGACGAGAGCGCTTCGCCGTCTCGAACGAGTCGTGCTCTCAGGGGGTCAAGAATTTGCGGCTTCTGCATCGTGACCCTGGGCTGGGCGGGCTCGGCGGGTCCTGTCGCTCGCTGGCATGGCGAGGCGGGTGGCGCGAGCCAGGGATCCCGCCCGGTGTGCCGCGCGGTGCACGAACGCGGCGGATGCCGCGCGAGATCTCGCCGGCGCGCGGCGCACCGGGAGGGACGGCGAGCGTCAGGACCCGCCGCCCGAGAGAGTTAGGACACGCCCGCCCGCGCCCGCCCACGCCCGCGCGGCCGTCCGTGGCTCGTCCGCCTCGCCTCCGGCGCCGGCTCCTCGTCGAGCGGATCGCCGTTTCGCTGGCGGTACCCCCCCACATCCACCTCGACGATCGGTCGATCGTCCCGCGCGCGCGTGAGGATCCGGTTCGCCACGTGCTCGAGCGCGAGCAGCGTCTGCCCGTGCCGGCCGATGAGGAGCCCGTCCGAGGCGCCCGTCTCGATGCGGACCCGTCGCGGGCCGCCGCCGTTCTCCTCCACGCTCACGCGGGACGAGACGTCCATCGCCCGGAGTATCCCCTCGACGATCTCCTTCACCCGCACCGCGTCGCCCGTCGTGTCGATCGCTTCGCGCCGGTCCCGGCGCGACCCGTCACGTGCGCGTCCCTCGTGCCCGCCGCGCGCGTCGCGCTCCTGGCGCCGCCCCGAGCGCCGCTCGACGCGCACCCGCACGATCGGACCGCCGAACAGCCCGAGGAAGCGGTGGCGTTTCTCCTCGAGAACCGTCACCACCGCCTCCGCGCGGCTGATCCCCAGCGTGGCGACCGCGCGCGCGATCGCCTCCTCGCGGGTCCGCCCCGCCTCCTCGATCATTCCCCCTCCCTTCATGCGCACGTGCTTGCCCACCTTCGCCGCGGCGAGAGCGGATGCCGCATCCGCGGATTCAGTCGCGCGCTCGCCGCCGCGACCGTCCGCCCCGCGCCCGCGACTCCCGAGCGGGGAGCTCCACGACCTGCGCCGCGCCCGCGGCCGCGTTGGCCGCGTCCCGCGCGCGCTCCTTGCGCTCAATAAGGGACTGCTGCGCGACTGTCAACGCCGTATTCGCGAGCCAGTACAAGTTCAGCCCCGCCGGGAAGTGGTAGAAGATCACCGTCATGAAGACCGGCATGATGTACAAGAGCATCTTCTGCTTCGGATCGACCGTCGTCATCTTCTGCTGGAAGAAGGTCGCGAGCCCGAGGAGGATCGGGAGAAGGCTCACGGCCGCCCCGAGGAACGGGATCTCGAACGGCACGCGCACGAGCACGTCGGGCGCCGCCAGATCGTCGATCCAGAGGGCGAACGGCGCCTGGCGCAGTTCGATCGTCCTCCGCAGCACGTTGTAGAGCGCGATGAACACCGGGGTTTGCAGCAAGAGCGGCAGGCAGCCGCCGAGCGGGTTCACGCCGTGCTTCTTGTACAACCCCATCGTCTCGGTGTTGAGCTTCTTCGGATCGTTCTTGTGGCGTTCGCGCAGCGCCTGCAGCTCTCCCTGGATCCGCTGCATGTCGCGCATCGATTTGTAGCTCTGGTGTGAGAGGCGGAAGAACGCGAGCTTCGTCGCGGCCGAGATGAGGATGATCGCCACGCCATAGTTCGGGATCAGGCGGTAGATGAGGTTGAGGCACCAGAGGAGGAATTGCGAGATCGGCTGGAACGGCCGCCAGCCGTAATCGATCACCTCGGCCATGTGGAGCGGCGACGCCTCGACGAGGCGCGCGTCCTGCGGCCCGGAGTAGATCGCGATCGCGTGCTGCCCGGCGCCCGGCGCCCCCGACGCGCCGGCCGCGCCGGCCGCATGTGGCAGCGTCAACGCGAGCCCGAGCCCTTCCCCGTTCGCCGTCGGCCGCATCGCGACCTCGAGCGGCGGGTTCCCCTCCCCCGCCGCGCCGATCACGAAGTACTTGTTCGTGAGCGCGGCCCAGCGGATTTTCCCGCTCCATCCGAGCAGGTGGTCCGGCTTCATCCCCGCGAGGTTCTTCCGGAGGAGCTTCTCTTCCTCCCGGATCGCGCCCGACATGAACCCGAAGTCCTCCTTCTGGTTCTCCTCGGTGAGCGCGAGCCCGGCGCCGAGATCGACCGTGTACGAGAAGACCGCGGGCGCGCCCGCCGCGCGGTCGATCGCGACCACCATCTTCCAGTCGTAGGTCCCGCCGCGCGCGACGAGCCTCTTCGTCACGCGGAGGCCGGGCAGCGGCTCGCCGGTGAACGTCACCGAGCCTTCCTCGCCGGGGCCGAGCGTGCGTTCGGCCGTGTCGACCGCGAACACGTAGTCGTCGAGCGAGAGGTCCCTCGTCGTCTCGCCTTCGAGGAAGTGAAGCGTGAGCCCGAACGCGCCGGGGCCGGTGGCGGGGACGAGATCGACGACTCCCCCGCGATGCGAGGGGAACTCGAGGAGCGAGAGGCTCGCGACGCGGGCGCCGCGCGTGGAGAGGGTCACGCGGAGGAGGTCGGTCTCGATCGTGACCGTCTGCTCGGGGGCCGAGCTCTCGAGGGGCACGAGCCCCGACGCGGGGGCGCTTCCCGCGTCGACCGCCGTCGCGGGCGCGCCGCCCTCTCCGTCCGCCGTGCCGGGCGCCGCCTCGGCCGGCGCCTCCGATCCCGCGCCTGGCGGCGGGCCGATCTCCGTGCCATCCGCGCTGAACCCACCCGCGCCGGCGACACCGCCCGCGCGAGCGAGCGAGTCTTGAGCCGCGAGTTGAGCGAGCCGCGCCTCTTCCTGTGGTCCAAGCACGAAGACTTGCCAGAGGAGCAGGACGGCGAAGGCGAGGCCGACGGCCAAGAGCGTGCGTTTTTCCATGAGGAGATTCGGATCCTTCCCTACGGCACCGGGTCGTGCCCGCCCGGAACGCCCGGGCGGCACCGCGCGAGCCGGCGCGCGGCGAGCGACGTCCCGCGCGCGAGGCCGTGTCGGCGGAACGCGTCCGCCGCGTACTCGGAGCAGGTCGGCGTGAAGCGGCAGGCACGCGGGAGGAGCGGGGAGACGAGCGCCTTGTAGAGCGTGAGCGCGCCGAGCGCGGCGCGGACCGGCCAGCCGAGCGTCGCGCCTTGCCCCACCGATGTCGCAGCGACGCGAGTGTCGGGTTTCATGGCTCCCCCACGAGGAGACCGCGCGCGGCGAGGAGCGCTTCGATCTCGGCGAGCACGGTCTGCATCGTCGCGGAGACGATCTCGGGGCGCGCGGAGACGAGGATCGCCGAGGGGCGATCGCCCCGGAGGCGAGGTCGCAGGTGGCGCATCGCCTCGCGCATCAGCCGGCGCGCGCGGTTCCGCTGCACGGCGGGCCCGACTCGCCGCCCGGCGATCGTCCCGATGCGGTACGCCGTGGCCTCGCTCACGTAGACGGTGAGGCGCTCGCCTCGAAGGCGCGCCCCGCGAGCGCGAACGGCTCGGATCTCGTCGACATGGCGAAGGCGCTCGCCCTTCGGAATCCTCGGCACCTGTCGCGCCGCCCCGGGCGCGTCACACGCTAACGCGCTTGCGTCCCTTGGCGCGGCGCCGTGACAGAACCGCGCGCCCCTGCTTCGTCTTCATCCTCTTGCGGAACCCATGCGTCCTTTTGCGGCTCCGGTTCGAGGGCTGAAACGTCCGCTTCATGCCTGCACTTCCCTCCCTCTCATCGTGACAAACCCAAAGCGAGAGATTCTATCGGCGGCTCACGACCCTGTCAAGGAATCCGCGTTGGCGGTGAGAAATGTCCCCGTAACTTCGTGCGCGCGGCCCACGTCGAAAAAATCGGCGCGCCGACGAAAAAAGTTCTTGCTCTCCCGCATCCCGCGCGCTAGCATGCCGCTCCCCAGAACGGGGCGGAACGATCTGGACAACTTTCCACGGGCCCGACGAATTACCCCGTGAGTCCAGGCCTGAAGACCCCGTCTCCGGGGTTGTCCACGGCTCTCCGTGGACGACGCGTTCGAACACAGCCTAGACAACACGCGCAAATGGCAGTAAAACCGGAAGATGTGGCTCTTTCCACCGAGGTGGAAAACGCCTCTTCTCCCATCCGGAGCCCTTCTGTGCCCAACCTCACGACGCCGGATGGGAAAAGGGATGGCCACGAGGGAGGATATCTTGTGGATAACCTATTGACAACTCCTGATCCCGCGGACCCGACGGTGCTTCCGGAGGCCGGCGTCGGCCGGCCCCCAGCGCCCGACGCGGGGGATCTGTGGAGTCGCGCGCTCACGCTCTTCCAGGACACCCTGGCCCCCGGGATGTTCGACGCCTGGATCGCGCAAGTTCGGGGCGTCGCCTACGATGGCGGCCGCTTCACCATCGAGGTCCCGAATGCTTGGATGCAAGGCGGCATCCGCGACAAGCACGTGACGACGATCGAGGAAACGCTGAGCCGCGTCATCGGAAGCCCCGTGTCGCTCGACATCACGGTCGCGACCGAGTCGCGCGAGCGCCCCGTCCGCCCGGACGCCGGGAATGGCGGGGCGGGCGCCGGCCACGGAGTGAACGGGGGCGCCGGCGTGTCACACGCCGCGGGCGTCCACGTCGCCGACGCCCCGTCCCGGGGGATCCAGCTCAACCCCCGCTACACGTTCGCGAACTTCGTCGTTGGCCGCTCCAACGAGTTTGCGCACGCGGCCGCGCTCGCCGTCTCCGAGACCGCCCCCAACACCTACAACCCGCTCTTCATCTACGGCGGCGTGGGCCTCGGCAAGTCGCACCTCGTCCAGGCGATCGCGCACGCCGTCCTCGAGAGGAACCCCGCCGCCCGCGTCTTCTACCTCTCCGCCGAGACGTGGATGAACGAGATGATCGCCTCGCTCCAGAGCGGGAGGATCCTCGGCTTCAAGGAGAAGTTCCGCCGCGCCGACTACTTCCTCCTCGACGACATCCAGTTCTTCGGTGGGAAGGAGAGCACCCAGGAAGAGCTCTTCCACACGTTCAACGTACTCCTCGACGGGAACAAGAAGATCGTCCTCGCGAGCGACCGCCCCGCGCACCAGATCGAGGACCTCGAGGAGCGTCTGATCTCGCGCTTCCAGGCCGGGCTCGTCGCCGACATCCAGTCGCCCGATTTCGAGACGCGCCTCGCGATCCTGCGCAAGCGCTCCACCGCGGAGGGGATCGCGATGAGCGACGACGTGAGCCTGGTCGTCGCGAGCTGCGTGAAGAACAACGTCCGCGAGCTCGAGGGATCGCTCACGCGCCTCCTGGCGTACGCGTCGCTGACGGGGAGAGAGATCACCACGGATCTCGCCCGACAAGTCCTGAAGGAATACCTCTCGCAGCCCTCTCGCCGCGTGACGATCGACCAGATCCAGGACGTCGTGGTCGAGTTCTACCGGCTTCCGGCCGACGCGATGCGCTCGCGCAAGCGCACGGCGGCCGTCGCGGGCGCCCGCCAGATCGCGATGTTCATCGCCCGCGAGATGACGGGGCTCTCGCTGTCGGAGATCGGGAAACGATTCGGGGGGCGCGACCACACGACCGTCCTTCACGCCGTCGAGAAAGTGAAGATGGACGCGGAGCGCGACCCGACGGTGGCCGACGCAATCGCGCGACTGAAGAAAACGGTCGAGACGCCGCGGTAGGGGAGTTGAGAAGAGGTCGTCGCCGATGCGACGCGACATTCACACCGTCGTGTGGGTCCGCGGCGGATCACCGTGGACAAGTGTGGATAGCCGCGCGCGCCTGTGGATGCTCGGAGTCGCGCTCCACGAACGACGCACATCGTCCTCTCTCGCAACACTCCGTGACGTAATGTGCTCGGCAAAGAATCCAGAAATCCACATCCCCTACTACATCTACTGATTCTCTTGAAAAGGAAGTTCAGTAGAAGAGATCCCCGTGGATGAAAATCGCGAGACCGCGCGCCTCGGTCCGCTTGGTTTACGCTTGATGGAACACGACGTCCGCCCTATACTGGGCGCGCTCCGAAAACGGGCTTCGGAGCGGCTCTCGGGCGGTCCATCACGCCGCATCCGATCCGGAGGATCTCGATGAAAATCACTGTCGATCAGGCGGCCCTCGCGCGAGCGCTCGACACCGTGCGCGCCGCGGTGCCACCGAAGACCACGCTTCCGATCCTCGGGAACATCCTGATGGAGGCGGAGGGCTCGACGCTCTCGCTCGCCGTGACGGACCTCGACACGACGATCGTGACGCGCGCGGAGGCGGACGTGCGCGAGCCGGGCGGCATCACGGTGCACGCGCGGCGCTTCGGCGATTTCGTCAAGGACCTCTCGCGCTCGCCGGTGTCGATCGAGGTGCGCGACGCGATCGTGCACGTCCAGTGCGAGAAGACGAAGGCGAAGTTTCCCGGCACGGACCGCGAGGAGTTCCCGAAGTTCCCGACGCTCGCGAAGAAGACCGAGTTCACGATCGACGGCGGGCTCTTCCGGCGCGCGGTGCGCAAGACGATGTTCTGCGTCTCGCGCGACGAGACAAGGCCGGTGCTCACCGGGCTCCTCTGGCGGTTCACGAAGGGCGAGACCCTGCTCGTGGGCACGGACGGATACCGCCTCGCGAAGGTCGCGTGGAAGGGGGGCGAGGTGAAGGAGGCGCGCGACCTCGTCCTCGCGCCGAAGCCGCTCTCGCAGGCCGCGAGCCTCCTCATGGAGATCGACCAGCCGGTGCGCGTCGCGTTCGACGAGAACCACGCGCTCTTCCAGGTCGGCGCGACCGACATCTACACACGACTCCTCGAGGGGACCTTCCCGAAGTACGAGCAGGTCATGCCCAAGGAGAGCCCGAAGCGGCTCGTCGTGAACCGCGAGGCGCTCCTCACCGCGTGCCGGCGCGTCTCGCACGTCTCCGACACGCTCTCGCACCAGATGACGCTCTCGATCGGCGCGAACGCGATCACCGTGAGGGCGGAGAGCGCCGAGCAGGGCGAGGTGCGCGACGAGGTCGCGGCGGAGTACGACGGCGAATCGATGGAGATCGGATTCAACGCGGCGTTCGTCATGGAGATCCTCAAGGCGCTCGAGAGCGCGCGCGTGGTCTTTCGGCTCAACACGCCGATCACCGCGGGGCTCGTCGAGCCGGAGGAGGCCCCCGAGGGCGAGAGCCACCTCTACCTCATCATGCCGCTCCGGCTCGCGGAGGGTTAGACGGCGGGGGGAAGAGCGGCGGCGGTGCTCCTCGCGGCGTTGTCCCTCACGGGCTTTCGGTCCTACGAGCGACTCGAGGCGCGCTGGGCCCCCGAGGGCGCGCTCCTCTGGGGAGAAAACGGCACGGGGAAGACGAACCTCCTCGAGGCGATCCACCTCCTCGCGGTGGGGCGTTCGCACCGGACGCTGAACGACCGCGAGCTAGTGTCGGTCGGGGAAGACGCGCTGCGCGCGCGCGGGGCGGGGGAGAGCGCGATCGAGGGGCCGGTGGAGGTGGAGATCGGGTTCCGCGCGGGGGAGCCGAAGCGGGCCTGGGTGAATGGCAAGGAGGAGGGGCGGCTCTCGAGCATCGTCGGACGGCTCGGGGCGGTGATGGTCGCGCCGGAGGACCTGGAGATCCCGCGGGGCGCGCCCGAGAGGCGGCGGCGGTTCCTCGACCAACTACTCTGCCAGATGCGCCCGACGCACATGGCCGCGCTCCAGGCGTACGGGAAGGCGCTGCGGCAGAGGAACCGGGCGTTGCGGGAGGCGCGGGATGGGGGCGGCGTGAGCGGCGGCTACAGCAGCGAACTCGAGGGGCGTGGGCCGGCCGCCGTGGCCGCGGCGTGGGACGGGCCGCTCGTCGAGTGGGGCGCGCGGGTGCGGGCCGGCCGGGCGTCGCTCGTCGCCCGGCTGTCGGTGCTCGCGGCGGACCGCTACCGCGAGGTGAGCGGTCGGGACGAGGCGCTCGAGGTCGGCTACCCGGCGGGTGGGTCCGCGGAGGAGCTCGCCGCGGCGGTCGCGCGGGCGGCGCCGGCGGAGGCGCGGCGCGGGACGACGCTCGTGGGTCCGCACCGCGACGACCTCGCGCTCGCCCTCGACGGGAAGGACCTGCGCGCGTACGGCTCGCGCGGGCAGCAACGAGCGGCGGCGTTCGCGCTCCGCCTCGCGGCGGCGGCGATCTTCCGGGAGGAGCGCGGCGAGGCCCCGATCCTCCTCCTGGACGACGTGTTCGCTGAACTCGACCCGGGGCGCGCCGACCGGCTCGCGGCGCTCGTCGCGGGGACCGCGCAGGTGTTCGCGACCGCGACGCACGCGGAGGATTTGACGGCGCGTTTTCCGGGCGTTCCGCTGCACCGCGTGCGGCCCGGGCGCATCGAAGGGATGGAGGGGTGAGTTGGTGACGACGGTGACGGCGGCGATGACGGTGGCTCGGGCGTGAAGCGCGGCGGGAAGCCTGCGGCGCTCGGCTCGTTCCTCGGGCCCGCCCTCCGGCGCCTCGGCATCGCGGACCGGATCCGCGAGCAGACGGGACTCCGCGCGTGGCGCGAGGCGGTCGGCGAGCCGATCGCGCGCCGCACCGAGACGCTCGGGGTGCGCGGCGGCGTCCTGTGGGTCGCCGTCGACGGCGCCGCGTGGATGCAGGAACTCTCGGCGCGGCGCCCGGAGATCGTCGCCCGCCTCGCGGAGCGGGTCGGCGCGGGCGTCATCCGCGACGTTCGGTTCGTGGTGAAGGGGGGCGATGCGAATCTGGGCGGACCTGGCGAGGCAGCCGACTTCTAGTAGGGGGATGGTGGGTCGGGGATGGGAGGGGAATGTCGGAGATCTCGCGGTTCTTTGGGATCGTGATCCGAATGTATGCGGAGGCGGGCGGGCGGCACCACGAACCGCACTTCCATGCCTGCTATCAAGATGCAGTAGGGATATACTCGATCCGAACATTGCAGTTGATCGCCGGGTCGCTACCGAGACGAGAGCGTCGCTTCGTCGCGACCTGGGCGAAACAGCACGAACAAGAACTCCGTGAGGACTGGCAGCTTCTGCAGGGCGGCCGACCTCCTCGGAAGATTGAGCCCCTTCGCTAGGAGCCACGAGAATGGAGCACAGGATCTGCCGCGTGGTCTCATTCGAGAAGGTGAGACCCCTCGTTCTCAGGGTGTCGTTCGACGACGAGACCACCCGGGTCATCGATTTCGCGCCGGTCCTGGAGGGCGAACTCTTCGGCCCATTAAGCGATCCGACTTTCTTTGACCGGGTGCGCCTCGATCATGAGGCGGGCACCCTAGTCTGGCCGAATGGCGCCGACTTCGATCCGGCGACACTCCATGACTGGCCGCTCGTCGTCGGGGGGATGACCGCCCTGGCCTCGCGGTGGAAAAAGCCCGTGAAGGCGCCAACCTCGAAGAAGAAGACGACGCGTCGTCTGGGCGCGGCATCTTCGAGAAGCAATGGCCGCAAGAGATGAGATCCGGGATTGATCGGCCCTAAGCCTGAACGCAGAGGGAGACCATGGCGAAGAAAGCGGGAAACGGTGGCGCCTCCGGTAAGGGGGGAAGTGTGGTCGTGAGCGGGGAAGAGGAGCGTCCCGTGACCGAGAAGGAGCGGGCGGACAAGACGCGGAACGGCGCGGCGGACTACCAGGCCGAGTCGATCCAGGTCCTCAAGGGCCTCGAGGCGGTTCGGCGGCGGCCCGCGATGTACATCGGCACGACGGGCCCGCGCGGGCTCCACCACCTCGTCTACGAGGTCGTCGACAACTCGGTGGACGAAGCGCTCGCGGGTTTCTGCACGAAGATCGACGTCGCGATCCGCAAGGACCAGAGCATCGTGGTCGTCGACAACGGGCGCGGGATCCCGGTCGACATGCATGCCGAGCAGAAGAAGCCGGCGGTCGAGGTCGTGATGACGGTCCTTCACGCCGGCGGCAAGTTCGACTCCGAGACGTACAAGGTGTCGGGCGGACTGCACGGCGTCGGCGTGTCGGTCGTAAACGCGCTGTCCGATTGGCTCGAGGTCGAGGTGTCGCGCGACGGCCACGCGTGGCACCAGCGCTACGAGCGCGGCGAGACGAAGACCGCGCTCAAGAAGGGCGCGAAGACGAGCGCGACCGGCACGAAGGTCACGTTCCACCCCGACCCGGAGGTGTTCGAGGAGATCGACTTCCACTTCGAGACGCTCTCGCACCGTCTCCGCGAGATCGCGTACCTCACGCGCGGCCTCACGATCGACTTCGCGGACGAGCGGAGCGGGCGGAAGGAGACGTTCCACTTCGAGGGCGGCATCGCGCAGTTCGTCGCGTACCTGAACGAGACGAAGGACCCGATCCACGCGCCGCCGATCTACTTCCTGAAGTCGCGCGAGGGCGTGGAGGTCGACGTCGCGATGCAGTGGAACGACACGTACGTCGAGAACATCTACTCGTTCGCGAACAACATCAACACGATCGAGGGCGGCTCGCACCTCTCGGGCTTCAAGACGGCGCTCACGCGCACCCTCAACAACTACGCGACGAAGAACAACCTCTTCAAGAACGACAAGTTCTCGCTCGAGGGGGAGGACACGCGCGAGGGCGTGACGGCGGTCATCTCGATTCGGCTCGCGCAGCCGCAGTTCGAGGGGCAGACGAAGACGAAGTTGGGGAACAGCGAGGTGCGCGGCGTCGTCGAGAGCGTGGTGGGGGAGAGCCTCTCCGAATTCCTCGAGGAGAACCCGCCGGTCGCGCGGAAGATCCTCGACAAGTGCGTGACGGCGGCGCGCTCGCGCGAGGCGGCGCGCAAGGCGAAGGAGCTGACGCGGCGGAAGAGCGCGCTCGAGAGCGGATCGCTGCCGGGCAAGTTGGCGGACTGCTCGTTCACCGATCCGGAGATGTGCGAGATCTACATCGTGGAGGGGGAGAGCGCCGGTGGGTGTCTGGCGGGCGAAACGCGCGTCGCGCTCGCGTCGGGCGGCGCGCGGATGATCGCGGAGCTGGCGCGGGATTGGGCGCAAGGCGTCGCGCACTTCGGGTACGCGACGAACGAGGCCGGAGACATCCGCATCGTTCGGCTCGGTGAGCCGCGGTTGACGAAGAGGAGCGCATCGCTTGTCGAGGTCGTGCTCGACAACGGAGAAAGGATTCGCTGCACGCCGGACCATCCGTTCCGGATGCGCGACGGATCCTATCGAGCGGCGAGCGCGCTGATGCCGGGCGACAGCCTGATGGCAATGACAGCCGTGGACGCGCGCGCGGCGCGCGCGATCGAGGCCATGGCTGTGGGTGCCCACTCATTGGGCGAATCACGCGGGCCTGTCGTTGCAATCTTTGACGCTCCACACACAGCCTCTCTCGAAGTGGCGCGCGTTCGCGTGGTCGCTGGTACCGCAGACGTCTACGACCTCACCGTGGATGGCTATCACAACTTCGCGCTCGCGAGTGGCGTGTTCGTGCACAACAGCGCGAAACAAGGACGCGACCGGCGCTTCCAGGCAGTGCTCCCGATCAAAGGGAAGATCCTCAACGTCGAGAAGGCGCGCCCCGACAAGATGCTCTCCAACGAGGAGATCCGGACGCTCATCATGGCGATCGGCACCGGGATCGGCGACGAGGAGTTCGATCTCGCGAAGGCGCGGTACGGGAAGGTCATCATCATGAGCGTGGATAGTGGCGAGCGGACCTTTGTGCGCGGGCCGGATGGGCAGGTGCGCTCCGTGCGTGTCGGCCCGTTCATCGACCGGTTGATGGAGATGGAGGCGAACCCGTCGGAGTACGAGGTGCTCTGCTTCGATCCGAACACTGGCGCGGTCCGCTACAAGCCCATCAAGAGCGTCATCCGACACGGGCACGCGGAGCCGCTGTACGAGATCGAGACCGCGTACGGGCGGCGCATTCGCGTCACGGGCGAGCACAGCGTCTTCACCATCGACGAGGGCGGGCAACCGCGGCTGACGCGTGGGGATGAGGTGCGCGTCGGCGACCAGCTCGCCGTGCCGGCCCGCCTGCCGCACGTGGGCCAGGCGCCCGAGCGGATCGACCTCTTGCGCGGGCTCGTCGAGATCAGGGAGTCGTTGCTCGGGGATCTCATGGTCCGCGGACGTGGCGTCGAGGAGCTCTACAAGGCGCGCGTCCGCGAAGAGCACGCGGCGAACGCCGAGATGAGCGAGGCGCGGGTGACGATCCCGCGCATGGTGGGCGAGGCGCTCAAGCGGCAGCGGCAGGCCTTGGGACTGAGCCCCGACGAAATTTGCGCGGCCGTCGGGATTCGGCAGCCGATCACCTACCACCACTGGGAGCGCGGAGTGAATCGCCCGACCCGCACTCACTTCGTGCGGTACGTGGAAACCCTCGGCCTGCCAATCGCGGCGCTCCTCGAGCAAGTGGAAGTCGGAGACAGCCGACTCGAGCACGTGTGGAAGACGCAGTACCGGGGAGCCCCGGCGAACAGAGTGCGCACGTACGTTCGCGCCGCCGAGTTGACACGCGACGACCTCGCGGTGCTCGGCGATGACGTCGAGATCACGCCGCGCCATTACGGGAGCCAGGGGGTCCCTCGCCACATCCCCGTGAACGAGTCGCTCATGTTCCTCCTCGGATTCTTTGTTGCCGAGGGCTCTCTGAGCGGTCGGAACGGCGTGCGGCTCGCGATCGGGAAACGCAACGAAGCGCGCGTCGCGGAACTGTCCGAGGCGATTCGCAAGGTGTTCGGCCTCGAACCGGCCTACTACGGGAGCGCGGACGGGCATGCGCACGAACTGCGCGTGCTCAACTCCGCTGTCACCGCGACGTTCCGGTTCCTGTTCGGTTTCGATGGGACGAGGGCGCCGCGGAAGCACATTCCGGACGTCGTTTTCAACGTCGATGCGACGCTGCAACTGGCCTTCCTCCGTGGCTACTTCCTCGGCGACGGGACGCTCGGTGGGCACGGGGTCTCGTTCGCCACGACCTCGGAGACCCTTGCCGACCAGTTGATGTACCTCTTGCTCATGCACGGGGTGCGGGTTTCCGTCTCGGAGCGGGAGCCGACCGGGCGGCCGAGCGGCATGATCCGTGGCAAACCGATTGTGACGCGCCGCACCGCCTACTACTTGACGGTCGCGCGACGCGCGAGCGTCGCCGCCCTCGAACCGGTCTGGCGCGATCACGCGCGCGCGCCCGAGTTGCGCGCGTGGCTTGCGTCGCGGCCGTCGAATCGCGGCCCGCACATAGCCCGCCCGGCGGTCGGCGACGTGATCGGCATTCCCGTCCGCCGCGTGCGCCGCGTCGAGCCCTCGACGCGCCAGGTCTACGACTTCTCCATCGAAGGCGACGAGACGTTCATCTGCGGGCGCGGAGGCGTCTGCTGCCACAACACGGATGCCGACGTCGACGGAAGCCACATCCGCACGCTCCTCCTCACCTTCTTCTTCCGACACATGCGGAAGCTGCTCGAGGGCGGGCGCATGTTCATCGCGCAGCCGCCGCTCTACCGCCTCAGGAAAGGAAAGGCGGAATACTACGCGTTCAACGACAAGGAGAAGGAGCGGCTCCTCAAGGAATTGGGGAAGCAGGGCGTTTCGCTGCAGCGCTACAAGGGGCTCGGCGAGATGAACCCCGAGCAACTTTGGAAGACCACGATGGACCCGGAGACGCGCACGATCCTCCAGGTCGACATCGAGGACGCCGCGCAGGCGGACCACATCTTCTCGGTGCTGATGGGCGAGAAGGTCGAGCCGCGGCGCATCTTCATCGAGGAGAACGCGGCGAGCGTGAAGAACCTCGACGTGTAGGGGCGCGCCGACGAGCCGCGCCCGAGTGGGGACACGATGACATACTGGATCTCGCACGGCCGCGCCGAAGAGTCGCCCGAGGCGAAGGCCCGTTGGTGGCAGTCGCTCTCGCTCGCCGAGCGCATGGACCTCTTCGTCGCGTTCACGAATCTGATCCTCGCGTCGCAACCGGACATCGCGGACAAGCGGGATGCTCGATCGATTACAGGACGCATTCAGGTCCTTCGAAAGGCATGACGTCCGCTACGTCGTCATCGGCGGCGTCGCGGCCGTGCTGCACGGCGTCCCGCGCGCGACTTTCGCCGTCGATCTCTTGATCGAGGCGGCGCCCGAAAACGCGCGGCGCCTGCTCGACGCGCTGCTAGCGGCCGGCATCGGGACCGCCGCGCTCACCACGCCTGAGGATCTGCTCGGGCGAGAGATCCCCGTCTTCAGCGACCGCGTGCGGATCGACGTGCAGACCTCGACACCTGGGATCGCATTCGAGGAGGCATGGCGCAATCGCGTCACGATGAAACACGCGGGGCAGGCGTTCTTCGTCGCGTCGCGCAAGGACCTGATCGCGTCGAAGCGTGCGTCGGGGCGGCCGGTGGACCTGGAGGACGCCCGCTTGTTGGAAGCGCCGGGGGGTGAAGGATGAGGGTGGCGGTCCTCGGCGCGGCGGCACGGATCGGCGGCTGGCGAGGGTCTCTCGTCTCCGAGCGCGGCGGTCCCCGGTACCGGACGCTCCGCGAGGGACGGACCGGTCAGGGCTCGAGAGACCCGCGTGACCCGCGCGGCCCCCGTGACCCGCGCAACCCGCAAGGCCCGCACCCGCCGAGGCTCCTCGATCGCGTCCGCGCCGCGATCCGCGCGCGCCACTACAGCCAGCGTACCGAGGATACGTACGTCGCCTGGATCCGCGAGTTCATCGTGCAGAGCGGCATGCGGCACCCGCGCGAGATGGGCGAGCGGGAGGTGGGCGCCTTCCTGACGAGCCTGGTGGTCGATCGCTGCGTCGCCGCTTCGACGCAGAACCAGGCGCTCGCGGCGATCCTCTTCCTGTACCGCGAGGTGCTCGACATCGAGTTGCCGTGGCTCGACGACGTCGTCCGCGCGAAGCGGCCCGCGCGCGTGCCGGTCGTCCTCAGCAAAGACGAGGTCCGGGTCGTCCTCGGGCGGCTCGCGGGAGTCGAGCGGCTCGTGTGTTCGCTCCTGTACGGGTCCGGCCTCCGGTTGCTCGAGGCGCTGACCCTGCGCGTGAAGGACGTGGACTTCGCGCGCGGCGAGGTCACCGTGCGCTCCGGCAAGGGCGCGAAGGACCGGCGCACGGTCCTGCCGGGCGCGGTCACGACGCCGCTCCGCGAACACCTCGCCCGGGTGCGCGCGCTTCACGACCGCGACCTCGCGCGGGGCGCCGGGCGAGTCGAACTTCCCTCTGCGTTCTCGATAAAATCCCCCAACGCGAGCCGAGACTGGTGCTGGCAGTGGATCTTCCCTGCGACGCGGGAGTACACGGACGCCGCCACCCGAGAGCGTCGCCGCCACCACCTCCACGAGACCGTCATTCAGCGCGCGGTGCGGCGGGCGGTCCTCGCGGCCGGCATCCCGAAGCGCGCCACGTGCCACACCTTCCGGCATTCCTTCGCCACGCACCTCCTGGAGGACGGGTACGACATCCGGACTGTCCAGGAACTGCTCGGCCATCGCGACGTCAGCACGACCATGATCTACACCCACGTGCTCAACCGTGGCGGGCGCGGCGTCCGGAGCCCGATCGATGCGTTCTGATCCGGCTGCCTGGAGCGAGTGGCGCGCCGGCTCGCCGCGGCGTCCGCCTTCAAACGCTGCGAAGCGGAACCCGGCGGTTTTTGCAGCATTCGCGCCCGGCGGCTGGTCTATAATTGCGACGCATCCGGAGGGACCCGCGGCGGTTGCGGGGCAACCTTGCCTCACCGGGCGCCCGAAAACCCTGACCGGCCCCGCAGCCCAACGTTGGGCCGGTCTGATGTCCAATTCTAGTTAGGCTGCACATCCGGGTTGTGTCGCGGCCCGAGAATCCGTCAGAGGATCACAAGTGACAAACACCGCTACGGAAGCAGCGCAGGCAAAAGCAGCTAGGCTCGCAGGGGCCATGTTCCTCTTCATCAATGCCACTGGAATCTTCAGTGAGATCTTTGCTCGGCGTTCGCTCCTTAGCGGCGACGCCACACAAGTTGCGCAGAACATCATCGACTCCGAGCGACTGTATCGTCTCAGCATCGTCAGCGACCTGGTCATGTTCACAGGAGTGCTAGTGCTGATTTGGGCGCTTTACGTGTTGCTCAGACCTGTGAATCGGGATCTGGCCTTGCTCGCGGCGTTCCTTCGAATTATCGAAATCCCCGTGGGCGTTGCGGCAACCGTCAACAGTCTGATAGCAGTTCAACTCTTAAGCAGCGCCAAGTATCTGGAGGTGTTTGAGGCGGGTGAGCTGCACGCCCTGTCCCGGCTGGCCAGAAACGCCTTTGGATTCGGACAAGACACCTAAGAGGCCACCCGGCGTCAACGAGAAAGATAGGCCTTAAGCATTTGGGGTTGTTCGCATGCCGGGCCGACGAGCAGGGACGCCATTGCGTGACTCGGGTTTCAGGTTGGCGGCGCTGGGCGCGGGGCCCGCACCAAACACCTATCGAGGGTCGGCGCGCCGCGGTCTCTGGCAGCGACGGTGCGGTGCGGCGGAGCGGTTGGCTCCGCGCCCTAGAAACTCGATCGTGACCTCATGCCGGCCGAGTCAAGGTTCGGGCTGGGCGTCGCGCCAGATCGAAGCGGGCCGCCCTCCAGTTAGTCATGCAGCTCGGGTGAGGCTCGGGATCCACGCGTGGTACTGGCGTCGTGCGATGTGAGGGAGAAGGCCGGCCGTCGAATCAAACGGCGCGGGCTGCCGAGAACGGAGTCGAGCCGGTGGTCGTGGTCTTCGCCACAGTCGTTGACCGATCGCTCGGCGATGCGGACTCATCTCGAGAGCGCTCCAGTTAGGCGAAGGGCTCGGCCGGCCTCTCCCGGGTTACGCGGCGAGGAACGTCTTCATCTCGAAGGCCCTTTCTCTGGCGAGGAGGAAGTAGACGGTTCGGCCGATCTTGTGCGCGAGGATGGAGAGCGCCTTGGGCTTGCCGTGCATGGCGGCCTTGCGGGCGAGCCAGGCCTGGGCCTCGGGGTTGCCGCGCAGGAAGAGGGCGGACGCTTCAGAGAACGCCCACTTGAGGTGAGCGTTGCCGATCTTTCGCCCGCCGGAGCCGGCACGCTT
>Ga0247727_10000150_pt1 | contig 156114 bp, 131 predicted proteins | sample WisWelCaveWW1625_FD_202498 | JGI IMG/M metagenome (GOLD analysis project Ga0247727, IMG submission 202498) | Biofilm microbial communities from Wishing Well Cave, Virginia, United States - WW16-25 | ecosystem: Environmental > Aquatic > Deep subsurface > Groundwater > Cave microbial mat... | reverse complement strand
GACCTCATCTCCTCCGAACCTCGGCTGCAGCTCCTCGACTATCGGATCGAGTTCCTCTGAAAGGTCCTCATGTATAAGCGATCGGAGCGCGTCGCCGGGCTCCTCAAAGAAGAGATCTCGAAGATCATCCAGTTCGAGTTGAAAGATCCGCGGCTCGGGTTCGTCACCGTCACCGACGTTCGGGTCACGGACGACTTGCGCGACGTGAAGGTCTACTGCGGGATTCTCGGCGACCCGGCGATTCAGGCGCAGTCGCTCGAAGGGCTCGCTTCGTCCGCGGCGTTCATTCGCCGAGAGGTCGGGTTCCGCTGCCAGCTCCGGTACGCGCCGGTCGTGACGTTCCATCTGGACAAGACGAGCGAGAAGGCGGCGCGGATCGACGAGCTTCTTCGCAAGGTCCGCGACGGAGTCCCGACGGAAGTCGACGAGGGAGAGGACGAGTGAGCGCTGTCTCGGGAATCCTCGTCGTCGACAAGCCGGGCGGCGTGACGTCGCACGACGTCGTCGTCCGCGTGCGGCGGCGGGTGCGCGGCATCCGCGTCGGCCACGCGGGGACGCTCGACCCCGCGGCGACGGGCGTCCTTCTCGTCCTGTTGGGGAAGGCGACGAAGCTCGCCGAGACGCTGATGGACGAGCGGAAGGAGTACGAGGCGACGATCCGTCTCGGCCGCGAGACCGACACGGGCGACGCGACCGGCCGCGTCGTGCGCGAATCGAGCGAAGCGAACCCGGAGCCCGCCGCCGTCCGCCGCGCGCTCGAGGCGTTTCATGGGGAGATCGATCAGATTCCGCCGATGGTCTCCGCCTTGAAGATCGGAGGGAAGCGGCTGTACGCGCTGGCGCGCGAGGGGGCGATCGTCCCGCGCACGGCGCGCCGCGTGCGGATCGACGAGCTCGAGCTGCGCGGCTACGCTCCGCCGTTCGTCACGATCCGCGTCGTGTGCGGGCGGGGGACGTACCTCCGTGCGATCGCGACGGACTTGGGCGACGCGCTCGGAGTCGGCGGGATGCTCGAGGAACTGAGGCGCACCGCGGTCGGCCCGTTCCGCCTCGAGCGCGCGACGCCGCTCGGAGAGTTGGAGGATGCGCTGCGGAGCGGCTCGTGGCGAGAGCGGCTGATCGCGCCGGGGCAGGCGCTCGCGCATCTGCCGGGTGTCGTCGTGTCGGAGCGGCACGTGTCGCGCCTTTTGCACGGCCAGCCGACGCCGTGGGGCGAAGTCGTGTCGTTTCCTGGCGGTCTCCGGGGCGGCGCCGCGCTCCGGATCCTCGACCCGGCGGGCCGGCTGCTGGCGACTGCGCGCGCCGAGGCGGCGTCCGCGCACCCGCTCGGCCTGGCGGCCGCGACGGAGCTCGCCGAGGCGCCCGCGGGACTCGACGCGCCTCCGTCGTGCGCCCCGTCCGCGCCTCCGTTCCGAGTCGAGCGCGTCCTCATCGAGCCGCGGGACGCGTAAGCGTGGAGATCCGAGCGGGAGACGGACTCTCCCTCGGCCGGATCGTCCTGACGCTCGGGAGCTTCGACGGCGTCCACAGGGGCCACCGCCGCCTTCTCGATCGACTGATCGCCATGGCCGAGCGCCTTCGCGCGCGGAGCGCCGTCGTCACGTTCGATCCGCACCCGCGCGAGGTCCTCTCTCCGGGGAGCGCGCCGCCGCTCCTGACAACGCCCGCGGAGCGCGAGCGGCTCCTCGATGCGGCCGGGATCGACTTGCTCGTGAGGCTCGCGTTCGACGCGTCCGTGGCCGATACCCTGGCGAGCGATTTCGTCCTCGGCCGGCTGATGCCGCTCGGAGACGTCGCCGGGTTCGTCGTGGGCTACGACTTCCACTTCGGGAAGGGGCGGGGCGGGAACGCGGAACTGTTGGCGTCGATCGGACGCGAGCGCGGGTTCGAGGTCGAGCGCGTCGCGGCGGAGTCGGACGGCACGGTCGAAGTGAAAAGCACGGGCATCCGCGAGCTCGTCTCTCGGGGCGATCTGCGCGCGGCGGAACGACTGCTCGGCCACTCATACTTCGCGCGCGGTCGCGTCGTGCACGGCGAGGGGCGCGGCCGGACGCTCGGCTTCCGGACCGCGAACGTCGAGGTGCCGGATTCGAGGAAACTGCTTCCGCCGAACGGCGTGTATGCGGTCCGCGCGTCGGGCGAGGAATCGTCGGGCGATCCGTTCGTCGAGCGGGGCGTCGCGAACTTGGGAGTCCGGCCGACGTTCGGCGGCGGGCCCCGCGTCTTGGAGGTGCATCTGCTCGACGGCGAGCGCGCCCTCTACGGCCGGGAGATCTCCGTTCAGTTCGTCGAGCGGCTCCGCGACGAGATGCGGTTCGAGACGCCCGAGGCGCTCGCGGCCCAAATCGGCCGCGACGCGGAGCGGGCGAGGGGGGTCCTCGGAGAGCCGGACCGGGCCGGGGAGGCCGGAACAGCCGGCCGAAACGGTCTTGTCGCATAAACCGGGGCTGTGATAGATTTCTCGAGATTCTTCCGGAGCCACCGGGCACGGGTCGCCTGGCAACCGGGAAGGCAGACACTCCGCAGGAGGGACAGTGACCCATGCCACTTGCTAAGCAGGCCAAAGCCGAAATCATCCATCAGTACCAAACCCACGATGGCGACTCGGGGTCGCCCGAAGTTCAGATCGCGCTCCTGACGCACCGCATCAACTACCTCACGGACCATTTCAAGATTCACAAGAAGGACCACCACTCGCGCCGAGGCCTCCTTCGATTGGTCGGCCGTCGCCGCCGCCTCCTCGATTACCTCATAGCGAATCACATCGAGCGGTACCGCGTCATCGTCAAGGACCTCGGACTCCGCAAGTAGCGGGGCGAAGGACCTCGGGCTCCGCAAGGCGCGGAGCCCGCATCACCGGAACAAGAAGGGAGTCACCAGTACACATGTCGCATAGAGTCCAGGCCGAGATCGGAGGCCGTCTGCTCGTGATCGAGACGGGCGTTCTCGCCAAGCAAGCTCAGGGCGCCGTCACCGTTCAGTACGGCGACACCGTCGTCCTCGTCACCGTCTGCGCCACGCCCGAGCCGATTGCCGGGAAGGACTTCCTTCCCCTCACGGTCGAATACCGGGAGAAGTCGTACGCCGCGGGGAAAATCCCCGGCGGCTTCTTCAAGCGGGAAGGCCGCCCGAGCGAGAAGGAGATCCTCTCGGCTCGCATCATCGACCGATCGATCCGGCCTCTCTTCCCCGACGGGTACCGGAACGAGATCCAGTTGATCGCCACCGTCCTGTCCGCGGACCAGCAGAACTCGCCGAACCTCCTCGCGCTGATCGGCGCGTCGGCCGCGATCGGCATCTCGCCGATCCCGTTCGCGAAGACGATCGCCGGCGTTCGCGTCGGCCGGGTCGAAGGGGAGTACGTCATCAACCCGACGATCCCGCAGGTCGCGGCGGGCGATCTCGACATCATGATGGCCATCTCGCGCGACTCGATCATGATGGTCGAGGGCGGCGGCCGCGAGATCGGAGAGGAAGTCCTCACCGGCGCACTCCGGTTCGGCCACGAAGAGGGATTGAAGGTCCTCGGACTCGTCGAGGAGTTGATCCGTGGCGCGAAGCAGCCGAAGTGGCCGTTCGAGCAGCCGGCGGGGATGCCGGGGCTCGATGCTGAGGTCAAGTCGCTCGCGATGCCGCGGCTTCCGCAGGCGATCCGGATCACGAACAAGGCGGAGCGGCGCGCGGCGATCCACGCGATCACTACGGAGACGGCCGCCGCGCTCGCGGAGCGCTTCCCCGAGTCGCAGAAGATGATCGGCGCGCTCGTCCACGATCTCGAGCGGGACGTCGTCCGGAAGATGGTGCTCGACGACGGGGTGCGCCTCGACGGCCGCACGACCGCCACGGTCCGGCCGATCTCGTGCTCGGTCGGCGTCCTTCCGCGCACGCACGGCTCGGCCCTCTTCACGCGCGGCGAGACGCAAGCGCTCGCGGTCACGACGCTCGGCACGACGATCGACGAGCAGCGCGTCGACGACCTCGAGGGCGACTACACGAAGTCGTACATGCTCCACTACAACTTCCCGCCGTTCTCGGTCGGCGAGGTGCGGGGGATGCGGGGGACGTCGCGGCGCGAAGTCGGCCACGGCGCGCTCGCCGAGCGGTCGATCGAGCCGGTCATCCCGAACGACGAGCTGTTCCCGTACACGGTGCGGCTCGTGTCGGACGTCCTCGAGTCGAACGGATCGTCGTCGATGGCGACGGTCTGCGCCGGCGCTCTCGCTCTGATGGACGCGGGCGTCCCGATCAAGACGGCGGTCGCGGGGATTGCGATGGGCTTGATCCTCGAGGGCCCGAAGGTCGCGGTCCTGTCGGACATCCTCGGCGACGAGGATCATCTCGGCGACATGGACTTCAAGGTCGCCGGCACGGCGAACGGCATCACCGGGATCCAGATGGACATCAAGATCGAGGGCGTCACGTTCGAGATCCTGGAGCGGGCGCTCGCTCAGGCGCGCGACGGGCGGTTGCACATTCTCGAGATCATGAACCGGACGCTGTCGAGCCCGCGCGCTGAGCTGTCGGCGTACGCGCCGCGGATCATCGCCATCAAGATCGACACGGAAAAGATCCGCGAGGTGATCGGCCCAGGCGGCAAGATGATCCGGAAGATCACCGAGGAGTCGGGCGCGATCATCGACGTCGAGAACGACGGCACGATCCGGATCGCCTCCGTCGGCCGCGAGTCGGTCGAGAAGGCGCTCTACATGATCAAGTCGCTCGTGTCCGACCCGGAGATCGGGACGGTCTACAAGGGGAAGGTTCGCCGGATCGTCAACTTCGGCGCGTTCGTCGAGATTCTCCCCGGGCGAGACGGCCTGATTCACATCTCGGAGCTGGACGACAAGCGCGTCGCGAAGGTCGAAGACGTGCTCGCGGAGGGCGACGAGGTGCTGGTGAAGATCATCGGGATCGACAAGGAAGGGAAGATTCGGCTCTCCCGCAAGGCCGCGATGGCGGAGGCGGAATCAGTCTAGCGTCTCATCGAAAGCGATCATCGGCGGGCGCCCGGCGGATGTCGCGGCGCCCGTTCTCTTGTCCCCGCCTCTCACGCAGGAAAAGCGAGTGAAGCAGCGTTATGCGCGCACCGTGCTCGACGGCGGCGTGCGCCTCGTCACGGAGACGGTGCCGCACGCGCTGTCGGTGTCGATCGGCGTCTGGGTCAAGACGGGTGCTCGGCACGAAGCGCGTCACGAAGCCGGGATCTCTCACTTCACCGAGCACCTCCTGTTCAAGGGGACGAGACGGCGGTCGGCTCGCGAGATCGCGCTCGCCCTCGAGTCCGTCGGCGGCTATCTCGACGCGTTCACCGGACGCGAATCGACCTGCTTCTACGCGCATGTCTTGCGGGAAGACCTCCCGCGGGCGGTCGACGTCCTCGCGGACATTCTGAAGAACTCGCTCCTCTCCGCGAGCTCCGTTCGGCGCGAACAGCGGGTGATCCAGGACGAGATCAAAACATTCGAGGACACGCCCGACGAGCTGATCCACGACCTGTTCGCGTCGGAAGTTTGGCGCGGGCATCCGCTCGGCAATCCGATTCTCGGCTCGGCCCGGAGCGTGCGCGCGTTCCGCCCCTCCGCGGTGCGGAGCTACTTCGACCGACGCTACTCCTCCGATCGCGTCATCGTCGCGGCGGCGGGCGCTCTCGACCCCGCCGAGGTGCGGGACCTCGTCGAACGGCGAATCCGCTTCGGGATCGGCGGACCCGACGCTGCGCCGGGCGCGCCGCCCGTCTTCGCGCCGGCGCTCAAGGTCGTGCGCCGCGCCCTTTCGCAAGAGTACGTTTGCCTCGGCGTCGACGGGTTGGCGTTCGCGAGCCGCGACCGGTACGCGCTGCTTCTGCTCAACGCCCTTCTGGGCGGCGGGATGTCGTCGCGGCTGTTTCAAAAGGTGCGGGAGGAGAGAGGGCTCGCCTACACCGTTTTTTCATTCGCGGAGTTCTGCGCCGACACCGGGCTGTTCGGGACGTTCGCGGCGACGATCCCGCAGAAGGCGGAGACCGTCGTCGATCTGATCCTGCGCGAGTACCGGCGGCTGTTGCGCGACGGGATCACGGCGAGGGAGCTGCACACCGCGAAGCGGCTGATTCGAGGGTCGATTCTGTTCGCGCTCGAGGGCGTCGGGAATCGGATGACGAAGCTCGCGAAGGCCGAGATCTACGGGCAGACGTTTCTGCCGGCGCCGGCGCTTCTCGCGCGTTTCGAAGCGACGACGCGGGACGACGTGATGGAACTCGCCGGGCGGCTCCTCGACCCGGAGCGGCAGACGCTCGTCGCGCTCGGGCCGGTGTCGGAGCGGCGGCTAGCGCGCGTGTTCCGCGGCGGTCGCTAGCGCGGCCGCCCGCCCCACGCCTCGATCCGGCGGAACGCCTCCTCGATTCGCGCCTTCTCTTCGACGAGCGCGATCCGGAAGTAGCCTTCGCCGTGGACGCCGAATCCGCTTCCGGGCGAAAAGACGACGCCCGTGTTCCGGACGAGATCGCTGACGAACTCGAACGACGAGCCGTACGAGCCCGGGACCCGTCCCCAGACGTACATCCCCGCCTTCGGCCGGAGCGCCCACCAGCCGAGCCGCTCGATGCCCGCCATCGCCGCGTCCCGCCGCTCGCGATATTTCACTCGGTAGAAGTCGATGCAGTCTTGCGGGCCGACGAGGATCCGGGCCGCGGCCCGCTGCATCGCCGGGAAGACCGAGAAGTCGACGTTCGCCTTGATCTTCGAGATCGCCGCGACAATATCCGCGCGCCCCGCGACGAAACCGATCCGCCAGCCGGCCATCGAGTACGTCTTCGAGAACGACTGAAACTCGACGGAGATCTCCTTCGCGCCGGGAAGCTGGAAGATGCTCCGCGCCGGCGCGTCCGCGTCGAGCGCGAGCTCCGAATAGGGGATGTCCGACACGCACAGCACGTCGTACTTCCGGCAAAACGCGAGGACCTTCTCGTAGAAGTCAGTCTCGCACGCGCCGGTCGGGTTGTTCGGGTAGTTGAACACGATGTACTTCGCGCGGCGGGCGACGTCTTCGGGGATCGTCGTGAGATCGGGCACGAACCCGTTCTTCTCGAGGAGCGGCATTTCGTACGGCGTCCCCTCGACGAGGTGAACGGCGCCGAGGTACGCCGGGTATCCGGGGGAAGGGAGGAGCGCGACGTCGCCCGGATTGAGGAGCGCGATCGCGAGCCGCTCGAGCCCCTCCTTCGATCCGATGACCGGAAGGATCTCGGTCTCCGGGTCGAGCGTCACGCCGAACCGCCGCGAGTACCAGGTCGCGACCGCCTCGCGGAACTCCGGCAACCCTTTGAACGGCGAGTAGCGGTGGAGGTTCGTCCTCGGGTCCTCGAGCGCCTCTTTGAGCGCGTCGATAACGGATTTCGGCGGACGGAGATCGGGGCTTCCGATCGTCAGATCGATTAAGTCGAGTCCGTTGCGGCGCGCTTCCTCTTTGAGCGGCTCGGTCCGCGCGAGGCCGTAGGGCGGGAGCTTCTTGAAACGGTCCGCGAACTCGGGCATCGGGGGCTCCTCTCGTCGAGCGCTGGGGGCAGGCTCGCGCGCCCGGCGACAATACCGGTTGCGCGCGCGGCGTGTCAACGCGCGCGGAGGAATCTGCGCGCGGAGGAATCGCGGCGCGGCCCGGACGTTTACCCGATCGGCCACCACTGTTACGATCGGCCGACGATGGAGCCGACGCGCATCGCCGAGCCGTTTCCTCCCGTGCTCGTCTACCACAAGGTCGACACGGGCCTGGAGCTCGGCGTCAACGTCGTCTCGCCGCGAGCGTTCGCGCGGCAGATGGAGTGGCTCGCGGCACGCGGCCTCGCGGGCGTATCGCTCGCGGAGGCGATCGACGGGCGCGCCCGCGCGGGCGAATCGGTCGTGCTGACGTTCGACGATGCGTACGACGGTCTGCTCCGGTACGCGCTCCCGGTGCTCGCGCGATTCGGATTCCGCGGAACGCTGTTCGCGCCGAGCGCGTTCGTCGGCCGAACGAGCGCGTGGGACACGCGGCTCCTCGGCCGGCGCTACCGGCACCTCGATCGCGCGGGGCTCCGCGAGTTCTTCGCGGCCGGATGCGAGGTCGGCTCCCATTCCGCGACGCACGCGGACCTCCGCCGCGTCGGCGGCGCGCGGCTGGCCGGCGAGATCGCCGGGTCGCGCGCGGCGCTCGAGGAGATCGTGCGCGCGCCGGTCGCCGCGTTCGCCTACCCGTTCGGCCGCGCCGACGCGCGCGTCCGCGAGGCCGTCGCGCGCGCGGGCTACCGGGCCGCGTGCGGGGGCGGCGCGTGGCGCGCCGACGGGTCCGTCGACCGGTACGCGATCCCGCGGCTCGGCGTACGCGCCGTCGATGGGATCGGCGCGTTTCGCGCGAAGGTCGCTGGGGGCCGGATCGCGCGGGTCGAGCGCGTGAAGGAATCGATCGCGCACTTCGCCGCCGGCGGAACGGCGCCGCTCCGGGCGCTCGTCCCGTTCCTGTAGGCGCCGCCGCCTCGAGCGGCCCGATGCGCTACCTCGACGCGTTCTTCTTCCTCCGCCCTCTCCTCCTCGCCCCGGCCGCGACGATGTTCTTGATCGGCCGCGACGCGGGGCGCGCGGCCGTCGCGAGCGGGCTGCAGGTGATCGCGCGGTCCGCGTCGGGCGCGACGCTCGTGACCGTCGTCGGGGCCGCCGTGGCGCTTTGCGTCGCGCTGGTCGCGACCCACATCATCAACCAACTTGCTGATCGCGAGAGCGACCGCGTCAACGCGAAGCTCCCGATCCTCGCCGCGGGGCTCGTCACGCCGCGCGGCGCCGCGGCGCTTCTCGCCGGCCTCGCGCTCGCGTTCTTCGCCGCGCTCGCGGCAGTCCCGCCGCAGCTTCGGTTGATCGAAGTCGTCGCACTCCTCCTCGGCATCGCCTACTCAGCGCCGCCGCTCTCGCTGAAAACGCGCGCCGGCTGGGACCTCGCGGCGAACGCGCTCGGCTACGGCGGGATCGCGTTCGCGATCGGGTGGGGGACGGCGGCGCCGCTCGCGTGGGGCCGCCTCGCCTCGAGCGCGCTCCCGTGGGTGCTCGCGGTCGGCGGCGTGTTCGCCGCGACGACGGTCGCCGACGAGGCGGGCGACCGCGCGGCGGGCCAGGGGACGCTCGGCGTCCGGCTCGGTCCGCGCCGAGCGCGCGTCGCGGCCCTCTTTTTCATGGCCGGCGCGGCCGCGGCCGCCGCCGTCGTGTCGGCACGCGCTCCGCTCTTCCTCTCGCTCGCAACGCTCCCCGTGCTCGCTCTGCCGATCCTCCGCCCCTCGCGCGCCGCGGACCACGTGGCCTTCCAAGTGAGCGCGGCGATCCCGACGCTCTATGCCGCGGCGCGGCGCCCGCTGTTCGCGGCCGTCCTTCTCATCCTCGTCGTCGCGACACGGACATACTTCGGCCTGAGGTTCGGGATCCGGTATCCGGCGTTCGGGGAGAGCCGGCGCGCCGATGGCACGCCGCGAGTCTAGGGGCTCGCCTTCGGCCTTCTGACGATCTCGGCGTCGTCGCTCGCCTGGAGCTGGTACCGCGTCCCGCCGTCGAGCGGGGTGTAGAGGAGCCCGGCGGCGTGGGCCGCGCGGAGGCCGTCGCGCCCGAGCAGCCCGTCCGACGCGAGGTCTTCGAGGACCGAAGGGTAACGGCCGTGGACGTAGCGGAAAAAGTCGAGCGCGCAGCGGAGCGCGACGAGCTCTCGGTCGCGTCGGATCGATTCGAATCGCGCGAGGAGGACTTCCGCCGGGCGGGTCGGAGGGTCGCTTCGCGGGCGCGGCGCGAACCATTGGAAACCCGAGAGCGCCGCGAAGACGATCGCGGACAGGAGCGTCGCGTGTGCGAAGACGGTGATGATCCCGGCGCGGCGGGGTACCGCGGCGACGGCCTCGACGCTCGTCGCTTCCGCTTTGCCCGTCGCCGCGGACGCCTCGTCGGCACGGCGCGCCGCTTCCATCAAGAGCCCCTCTGTCTTGACGGCGACGCCCGGCGCGTACGGCGCGACCGATTCCTGCGCCACGAACTCGAACGTGCCGCGCTCCCAGCCGAGGATCTCCTCGATCTTCTCCTCGATGTGGTCTGTGAACGCGGTCTGAATCTCCTCGTGTTCGACGACTTTCATCCGGAGCAGAAGTTCGGCGAAGGAATGAGGCGACGTCACCTCTGCCTTGAGGACGCGCGGCAGCTCGCCGTGCGGCACGAACTCGCGCCGGATCAGGAACTCGCGGAACGGATCTCGCGTCGACAGGTGCGGGTCGCGCGCGGAGACGATCTGCCCAGTGTCGAACACGAGCGCGATCCGGCCGGGATCGCCGTTCATCCGGAGGATCCCGGTTTTTTCCTGAGACGTGAGCAGTTGCAGAATCTCGGCGACGCCGAAGTCTCGGAGGTTTCCCTGGAGGGGCACGGCGCCTCCCTATGCGAGCCGCCGCCGGACGACGGCGAACACGTGCGCGATGCCGATGCAGTGCACGGTGAGAAGGACGAAGAAGAGGGCCGGCTGCGCGACCGCAGTGAGCTCGCTGTCGAGACGGGGAATCGCGCCGACGGGACCGCCGCCCGTCACGAGGAGGAAGATCGAGAGTCCCGCGAGCATCAAGATCGCGCTCCCGAGCGCCCGGCGGCCGACGTAGACGTGGCCGGCTCCCGGCAGGAAGATCGCGAGCAGGAGAGCGACGACGCGGGACGCCCCGCGCGCCCGACGGATTCGCGCGCGCTTCTGGTCCTCGATCGCATCGTACGGACCTTCCTTCCTGGCGAGCTCCGCGCACCCGGAGCAAAAGCTTCGCCGGGTGAGGCGGACGCGGCAAGCGCGGCAGACCGGCGTCCCGCACGTGGCGCACGGCTCCGAGCGACGCGAGCGCCGGCCCGCGAGAAGCGCCGCGACGAGCGCGACGACGAGGATCGCCGCGCCGGTCCGCGTCGGCGGCAGGAACCATCCGGCGGCGAACGCGACCGCTTCGGCCGGAGTCACTTGCAAAAGGGTCTTCCGGTTCGCGAGGAGCCACCGCCAGCGGTCGCCCGCGCGGAGGTCCTCGTCCACGAGAAGCGTCTCCTTTCGGTCGAGCGACGCGCGCGAAAGGCTCTGCATCAGGTCGAAGTTGATCGACGCGGCCGTGTGCAGGTGCGCCTTCGCTTCGCCGAAGTCGAACCCTTCGAGGAGCGCTTGACTCAGATCGTAGTGTCCCGGCGCGGAGGCGGGCCGCCGCGCGAGCGCGTTCCGGTACGCGTCGAGGGCCCGCGCCGTCTCGCCGCGAGCGAACAGGATGTTCGCCGCGTTGACGCGCGCCGCCGCGTGCGTCGCCGCCGACTCCGGAATCCGGTCGTAGAGCGCGATGGCGTCGTTGGCGCGCCCCTGCTCGCGGCGCAGAAGCGCGAGCTGGAACGCGACGTCCGAATCATTCGGCTTCCAACGGAGTCCCGATTCGAGCTCGCCGGCGGCGTAGTCGCGGAGCAGCGGCTCGCGCGCGTGCGCGACGGAGAACGCCAGCGACCGCGGGGCGGCCGGCGCGGCGAGGAGCCCGCCGAGGACGAGAAGCGCGGGCGAGAGAACGAGGAGGATCGCCAGCAGAGCGAGAGTCGCGCGCTCGGTCCGCGCGACGTGCCGCCGAACGAGGAGCGTGTAGAAAAGGAGCGCCCACGCGAGCCCCGCGGGCCAGACCCACGGCCGCCACAAATAAAGCGGCAGGGCCAAAAGGATGATCGGGTACGCGCCGCGCACGCCCCTTGGCAACGACGGCGGGAGCGCCTCGACGATCTCGTGGGCCGCGAGCGGGACGGTACGGAGAATCGACGAGACGAGCCGTCCGACCAACACGACGATCAGGCCGACGACGAAGGCCGCGAGGAAGTTCACGGCGAGCCGGGCCTGGCCCTCGAAATCCGCGAGGAACGCGCGCGCGGCCGGTGGGATCTCGCCGAGCGCGCGGTGCGACCCGGCCAAGAGGAGCGAGGCGCCGAGCATCACGTGGGCGGAGGTCCGATCCGGCCGGATCGCGATCGATTGCTCGAACTCTTCGACCGCTCCGCCCGCGTCGCCGGTGAAGAGCGCCGTGAGACCGCGCCGAAATGCCGCCTCGCTCGCGAACCCGGTCCCGAGATCGGGACCGAGCGGCGTCGACGTGACGATCCGCCACGATCGGTCGCGTCCGTCGGCGCCTCCCGTTCGCTGGGCTCCGCCCGCCGCGCCCGCCGCGCCGGGTGCGCTTGTCGTGCCGTCCGCGCGCGTCGCGTCCGCGTCGCCCCGCGCGCCCGAGGGAGCGGCCGCGATCGCGACGCACGCCCAGAGCGCGAGGCCCGCGGCGCCTCGTAGTGCCGGAGTTCGCATCGACTCGTTATCGGCTCGCGGGGCGCGTTGCTTGACACGGTTCCGAGCCGTTCGATACGATCGGCCGCCGCGCGCAGAGGGCGCCGCGCTCAAGGAGAACCGTGTCGGTCGCGTACGTCGATGAGATCGGGAAACACGAGGGAAGCGAAGTCACCGTCCGCGGCTGGGTCTACAACCTCCGTCTCGGCGGCAAGATCGCGTTCCTCCTCGTCCGGGACGGGACGGGAATCGTCCAGGCCGTCGCGTCGAAAGCCGACGTCGGTGACGAACGCTTCGCCGCGCTCGCCGCGCTGACTCAGGAGTCGTCCCTCTGCGTCACCGGATCGGTCCGCAAGGACAGCCGCGCCCCGGGCGGATACGAGATGTCGATCCGCGACTTCTCGGTCGGCCAGATCGCGGAGGAATACCCGATCACGCCGAAGGAGCACGGGACGGCGTTCCTGATGGAGCACCGCCACCTGTGGCTCCGCTCGTCGCGCCAGCACGCGATCCTCCGCGTCCGCGCGACGCTCGTCTCCGCGCTCCGCGACTTTTTTGACTCGCGCGGGTTCCTGCTCGTCGACGCGCCGATCTTCACGCCGGCCGCGTGCGAAGGGACGACGACTCTCTTCCAGACCGCGTACTTCGACGACACGGCCTACCTGACCCAATCGGGCCAGCTTTACAACGAAGCGACCGCGATGGCGTTCGGCAAGGTGTACTGCTTCGGCCCGACGTTCCGCGCGGAGAAGTCGAAGACGCGCCGGCACCTGATGGAGTTCTGGATGCTCGAGCCGGAGATCGCGTACGCGACGCTCGAGGACGTGATGGCCCTCGAGGAGGAGATGCTCGAGGCCGTCGTCGCGCGCGTCCTCGCGGACCGGTTGCCCGAGCTGACGCTGCTCGAGCGGCCGCTCGATCCGCTCCGCGCGGTGCGCCGGCCGTTTCCGCGGATCACCTACGGCGAAGCGATCGAAATCCTCAACAAGAAAGGCGCGCCTCTCAAGTGGGGCGACGATTTCGGCGGCGACGACGAGACGCTTCTCGCCGAAGAGTTCGACCGCCCCGTGTTCGTCCACCGGTACCCGGTCGAGTGCAAGGCGTTCTACATGCAGCCCGACCCGGAAGACCCGCGCGTCGCGCTGGGCGCCGACTGCCTCGCACCCGAAGGCTACGGCGAAATCACCGGCGGCGGGCAACGCATCCACGACCTCGCTCTCCTCGACAAGCGGCTCGTACAGCACGGCCTCCCGCGAGAGGCGTTCGAGTGGTACCGCGATCTCCGGCGGTACGGCTCGGTGCCGCACTCGGGGTTCGGCCTCGGTCTCGAGCGACTCGTCGCGTGGGTCTGCAAGCTGCCTCACGTCCGCGAGACGATTCCGTTTCCGCGGATGCTGTACCGGATCTACCCATAGCCGCGCCGGCACATTCGAAAGCTGACGCACGATGAGCGGCCTCGATGACGGCGGATCGAATGCGGATGGCCCGATCCGCCTGACCCAGCACGCGAAACGCGCCGGCTGCGCGGCGAAGCAGCCGCCCGGGTATCTCCTTCCGCTCCTCGCGAGCTTGCCGCCGATCACCGATCCGAACGTGCTCGTCGGCACGTCCACGGCGGACGACGCCGCGATCTATCGACTCAGCGACGATCTTGCTCTCGTGCTCACGATCGATTTCTTCACCCCGATCGTCGACCGCCCGTACGATTTTGGCGCCGTCGCGGCGGCGAACGCGTTGAGCGATGTGTACGCGATGGGAGGAAAGCCGCTCGCCGCGCTGAACATCGTCGGGTTCCCGGATGCGACTCTCGGGCCGGAGGTGCTCGTCGAGATCCTCCGCGGCGCCGCGGACAAGGCGGCCGAGGCCGGGATCTCCGTCGTCGGCGGGCACACGATCAAATCGGAGGAACCGATCTTCGGTCTCGCCGTCGTCGGGACGATCGATCCGCGGCGCGTCATCGCGAATGATGGTGCGCGGCCGGGCGACGTGTTGATCCTCACGAAGCCGATTGGTCTGGGGATCATCACGACGGCCGCGAAGAACGGCGAGGATCGGCTCGCGGCGATCGGCGAAGCGCTCCGCGTGATGACGACGCTCAACCGCGCAGCGTCGGAAGCGATCGTCGCGACCGGCGCTCACGCGCTGACGGACGTTACCGGGTTCGGATTGCTGGGGCATCTTCGAAACGTCGTCGCGGCCAGTAAGGTCGGCGCGCGCGTCGTCCTCGATCGCGTGCCGGTCATCCCGGCGGCGTGGGAGTACGTGCGGGCCGGCGTCGCGCCGGGCGGGACGCACGCGAACCGGCGATTCCTGGCCGATTGGGTCACCTTCGCGCCCGATCTCACGAAGGAGGAGCAGCTCGTTTTGTGCGATGCCCAGACATCGGGGGGGCTGTTGGCCGCGGTCGCGGCCGATCGCGCGCCGGCGTTGCTCGGGGCGCTCCGCGAGGCCGGCGTCTCGTCGGCGGCGGCGATCGGCGAGATCATCGACGGCCCGCCGGGACGAATCGACGTCGTCCGCCATGCGGCTCCCTGATGAAGTTCGCGCTTGCGTGCGAGGCGCGACTGATTCAGTCTAGCGGGACAGAATGAGCGTCTTGTATTTCCTCATGATCGTTGCCGGGTTCCTCCTCACGAACTACGGCTTCTACGCGGCCAGCCGCAAGGCGGGCCTGTCGAGCCTCTTCGGCGCGCTCCTGATGGCCATCGGTCTGGCGACGACGTTCGGCGGGCTCCTCCTCGGCCTCGTTCCGCGTTTCTTCAGCTAGTCCCGCTAGACCGCTCCTCCTCGATTTTCCGCTCATCGTCGCCGTCATTCCGTCCGATCAATGGGAAGAGCGGGGCGCCCGCGACGTGCGCCCTAGGGGGAGGGACGGACGATGGTGTGCGACTATCTGGGAGAGGCGTCGGGGCCGGTGTGCCGCGCGCGCGCGGACAAGGGGCTCATCATTCCGACGATCATGGAGGAGACGCGGTACTGCCTCACCGAACGGTTTCGCGATTGCCAGCACTGGCAGAATTGGGTCGGCGTCGTGAACGATCGGAAGACGCGACGCGGAAACGGCGAGGCGCAGTCCGGAGGATCGGCGCGGGCCGTCGAACGGTGAGGACCGCGTCGAGGGCCGCGCCGAGGACCGCGCTCGGGAGCGACCGAACTCGACTCAGTCGGCCCGTGAGCGCGGCCTGAGCCGATAGATCTTCGATATCTCACGGCCGACGAACAGAATCGCGATGCCCGGTCCGTAGTAGTACCAGGCCTCCGCCGCGCCCAGTGTGACAGTCTCGTCGGGCGGGCCGTAGATCTTCGCGACGCTTCTCTGAATCAAACGCGCGCTCCGCGCGTCGGCTGCCTGACTGCGGGAGAGACGGATCCTCGGGTGCGGTAGCAACGCTCACCTCGGCAATTTCAGGACCGCAGTTCGCTTCAGTACGGGGGCGTTGGTACGAGGGCCGCGCTGGGGGCGATCTGACTCTCGCGACGCCGGCACCCTACCACGCGTTTCCGAACGAAGTCAATCGTCTCCGTGAATCCGGTTGACAGCCCCATGCCCCCCCAGTATCGTCTCCCGTCGAAGCGCTTGCGGAACGTCCGATTCTAGGACCAGGTAGCTCAGCAGGTAGAGCAACGGACTGAAAATCCGTGTGTCGGCGGTTCAATTCCGCCCCTGGTCACCACCTTCCGCAGTCGCTTCCTTTCGTGACGCGGAGGCTGGTGTAGCTCAGCTGGTAGAGCAACGCACTCGTAATGCGTAGGTCATCGGTTCGATTCCGATCACCAGCTCCATCCTTTGACCTCCCCTCACCCGTCTGCGGAGCGCCGCGCCCCGCGTGCTTTCTCTTCCTGGATCCGGGGAGGGTCGCCGGGGTTTGAGGAGCATGTTCTGATGCACGGCGCCGCCGGCACTGCGGGCCGCCGCGGCACGCGGAGGGGACAGGTTTGGCGCGCCTGATGATCAGCGTGGCCGGTGTGCGGGGGATCGTCGGAGACGGTCTCACGCCCGAGGTCGTCTGCCGCTGGGGCGGAGCATTCGGGACGTTCCTCGGGGCGGGGAGCGTGGTCGTCGTCGGCCGTGACGCGCGCGACAGCGGGCCGGTCATCGAGTCGGCGCTCGTCGCGGGGTTGCGCGGCGCCGGTTGCCACGTGCGCCGCGTAGGGATCGTGCCGACCCCGACGATTCAGCTTGCCGTCGAGGAGAGCGAGGCTGCGGGGGGCGTCGCGGTCACCGCGAGCCACAACCCGCTTCCTTGGAACGCGCTCAAGTTCATCGGAGGCGATGGGCTCTTTCTCACGACGGACGCCGGCGCGAGCGTCCGGCGCTTTGCCGAGGAGGCCGGCACGATCGTGCATGCGACGCACGGGGCGCTGGGGAGCGAAGGGGCGGCGGGAGACGCGGCCGCGCGGCACATCGAAAAGATCCTCGGCTTGCCGTACATCGACGCGGGGCGGACGGCGCGACGCGCCTTCCGCGTCGCAGTCGACTGCGTCAACGGCGCCGGTGCGGCGGTCACGCCGCGGCTGTTGGAACGATTGGGGGCCGACGTCGTGAGAGTGCACTGCGAGATGGACGGGCAGTTTCCGCGACACGCGGAGCCGAGGGCCGAGCACCTCGGCGACCTCGTCCGCGCGGTGCGCGAGACGCGCGCCGACATCGGCGTCGCCCACGATCCGGACGCCGACCGCGTCGTGTTCGTGACCGGCTCGGGGCGAGCGTTGTCGGAGGAGTTCTCGCTCGCGATCGCCTGCGAGACCCGCCTCGCGAGCGAGAAGGGCGGAGTCGTCGTCACGAACTTGTCGACCTCGCAGATGGTCGACGCGATCGCCGCGCGGCACGGCGCTCGCGTCGAACGGACGCCGATCGGCGAGGCGAACGTCGCGCACCGAATGCGCGCCGTCCAGAGCGTCATCGGCGGCGAGGGGAACGGCGGCGTCATCCAGCCGCTCGTCCACCTGGCGCGCGACGGACCGGCGGCGGCGGCGCTCGTGCTCGCGCTCCTGGCCGAGCGCGATCAAACGCTCGACGAGGTCGTCGACGGTCTTCCGCGCTTCGCGATCGCGAAGCGCGAGGAGCACGTCGACGGTTTCGACTCGGTCCGGCTCCGCTCGCGAATGGAATCTCGATTCGGTCAAGGAATCGCCGACGAGGTCGATGGAATGAAGTTGATCTGGGGAAACCGATGGCTTCACGTCCGGCAGTCGGGGACGGAGCCGATCGTGCGGATCATCGCGGAAACGCCGACGCAGGAAGAGACCGAATCCCTCATCCGCGAAGCGTCCGCCGCTCTCTCCGAGGGCAGCGGCCGCCCGCGCGGCATGGAGTAAACGAGCTATGTGCGGCATCGTCGGCTACACCGGACGTCTCGACTCGGTCCCGATCCTTCTCGAGGGGCTCAAGCGTCTCGAGTATCGCGGGTACGACTCGGCCGGGATCGCGGTCCAGTCGAACGGCGCCCTCTCTGTGCGGAGGGTCGCCGGAAAAATCGCGCGCCTCGAAGACGCGCTCGCGAAGCAGACCGAACGGATTTCGGGCACGACCGGAATCGCCCACACGCGCTGGGCGACGCACGGCGTCCCCTCCGAGCGGAACGCCCACCCGCAGATGGACCTCTCGGGGAGGATCGCCGTCGTCCACAACGGCATCATCGAGAACTACGAGTCGATCAAGAAGTGGCTCACCAAGGAGGGCCACACGTTTCGGTCGGAGACCGACACCGAAGTCCTCGCGCAACTGATCGGCCACTTCTACGACGGATGCGCGCTCGAAACGGCGGTCCAGAAGGCGCTCCGCGAGGTGCGCGGAACGTACGGGATCGCGGTCCTGTCGAGCACCGAGCCGGGCAAGATCGTCGGCGCGCGGAACGGCAGCCCGCTCGTCGTTGGCGTCGGCCAGGGCGAGAACTTCGTCGCCTCCGACGTGTCCGCGCTCCTGCGGCACACGCGCCAGGTCGTCTTCCTCGCCGATCAGGAGATGGCCGTCCTCACTCCGGAAGGATTCCACACCACGACGATCGAGAACGAGTCGGTCGACAAGGAGATCGAGGAGATCGCCTGGGACATCGAGATGGCCGAGAAGGGCGGCTACGAGCACTTCATGCTCAAGGAGATCTTCGAGCAGCCGCGGAGTCTCGAGAACGCGATGCGCGGCCGGCTGATCGAGGAGACGGGCGATGTCCGCCTCGGCGGGCTCAACATCTCCGACGAGAAACTCCGGAGCCTCAAGCGAATTATCATCACGGCGTGCGGGACTTCGTGGCACGCCGCGCTGATCGGCGAATACATGCTCGAGGAGTTCGCGCGGATCCCCGTCGAGGTCGAGTACGCGTCCGAGTTCCGTTACCGGAGCCCGATCGTCGAGGAGGGGACGCTCGTCGTCGTCATCTCGCAGTCGGGCGAGACGGCCGACACGCTCGCCGCGATGCGCGAGGCGAAGCGGAAAGGCGCGAAGGCGCTCGGGATCTGCAACGTCGTCGGCTCGACGATCGCGCGCGAGGCGGACGGCGGAATCTACATCCACGCGGGCCCCGAGATCGGCGTCGCCTCGACGAAGGCGTTCACGAGCCAGATCACCGTGCTCGCGATCCTCACGCTTCTGTTGGCGCGCCAGCGGACGATGTCGCAGGCCCAGGGGCAAGAGATGGTCCGCGCGCTCCGCAAGATTCCGGCGCTCGTCGGGGAGTGCCTCGCGAAGGCGGACGAGGTGAAGCAGATCGCGAAGGCGTACAAGGCCCACTCGAACTTCCTGTACCTCGGCCGCGGGTACAATTTCCCGATCGCGCTCGAGGGCGCGCTGAAGCTCAAGGAGATCTCGTACATTCACGCCGAAGGCTATCCGGCCGCGGAGATGAAGCACGGGCCGATTGCGCTCATCGACAAGAACATGCCGGTCGTGTTCATCGCGACGCGCGACGCCGCGTACGAGAAGATCCTCGGAAACCTTCAGGAGGTGAAGGCGCGGCACGGTCGGATCATCGCCGTCGCGTCGGAGGGCGATACCGCGATCGCCGAGAAGGCCGACCACACCATCACGATCCCGCGGACGATCGACGCGTTGATGCCGATCCTCGCGGTCATCCCGCTCCAGCTCCTCGCGTACTACATGGCGGTCGAGCGAAACTGCGACGTGGACCAGCCGCGCAACCTCGCCAAGAGCGTGACGGTCGAATGACGCGGCATCCGGTCCGGACCGACAATGCCCCGCGCGCGATCGGGCCCTACAGCCAGGGGATCCGCGCCGACGGCCCGGGCTTCGTGTTCGTCTCGGGCCAGGTGCCGATCGACCCGGCGACGGGCGAGATCGTCGCCGGTGGAATCCGCGAGCAAACCGGCCGCGCGCTGACAAACGTCGCCGCGATCCTCGAAGCCGCGGGCGGCTCGCTCCGGTCCGTAGTGAAGACGACCGTGTTCCTCGCGGACTTCTCCGACTTCGCCGAGATGAACGCCGTCTACGCTGAGCGGTTCGGCGAGGACCCGCCCGCCCGATCGACCGTCGAGGTCTCGCGCCTCCCGAAAGACGCGCGGATCGAGATCGAGGCGATCGCGATCGCGCCGGGCGGCGCGGACGGAGCCGCGAGTCCCCGATGATCGTGACCTTCGAACGACGGGAATGGATGGGTTCTGGTGGACCTCGAGGACTTCAAATCCTTCCGTCGGGTGCTAATCCCATCCGAGGTGGGTTCGATTCCCACACATTCCCGCCACTCTTCCTCGCGCGGCGCTCGCGACGCGGGTCGTTCCGCGCGGCCGCGGTCCTGCTCGCGGCCGTCTCGCTCGCTTCGATCGCCGAGCCAGCCGCCGGCGCCGCGAAACCGCCGCGCCGCGGGCCGAGCCCGACGCGCGCCACGCTCGAATCGCTGTTCGTTCCGGGGCTCGGACAGGTCCGCTCCGGCAATCCGATCCGCGGCGCGTTCGCGTTTGGCCTGGAGTCGTACCTCGTCGCGCGCGCCGTCGTCGAGGCGCGGCGCGCCCGGAACGACGAGGACCGCGCCGTCGCCGCCGCGACCGACGCGGAAGCCTTCGAACCCGAGCAGCTCGCCGCGGGCCATCGTGAGAGCCGGGACGACTTTCTGTTCTGGACGGCGATCGCCCACATGTACAACCTTCTCGATGCCTATGTGGCGGCCCACCTCTCCGGAGTCGACGATGAGATCGACGAAGTCCAGCGGATCACCTGGCAGCTGGAACCGAGGGCGGGTGGCGGAGACCTTTCCGTGACGTGGACCTTTTGATGGACGCAAGCCCGGTGACTGTTGCCGTGCCCGGAGAATCGATCAAGCGCCCCGACGGCGTCCGCTCGTCGCGGCGGAGCATCATACGAGAATACGCGGAGATTCTGATCGTCTCCGCGTCGCTCGCGTTCTTCATCCGCACCTTCGTCGTCCAGGCGTTCCAGATTCCGTCCGGCTCGATGGAGGAGACCCTCCTCGTCGGGGATTTCCTTCTGGCGAACAAGTTCGTGTACGGGGCGCGGATTCCGTTCACGGAAGTTCGGCTGCCGTCGCTCGGTCGGCCGAAGCGCGGCGACATCATCGTCTTCCGTGCTCCCCACCAGGATAAAGACTTCATCAAGCGGGTCGTCGGCGTGGGAGGAGACACGATCGAGCTGAAGGAGAATCGCCTGATCGTCAACGGCGAGGTGCAGAACGAGCCGTTCGTGGCGCTGAAGGGGGACTCGCCGCCGTTCGCGAGCTACGGCCCGCAGCGCGTCCCGAAAGGCTACCTCTTCATGATGGGCGACAACCGGAACAACAGCCAGGACAGCCGCTGGTGGGGCGTGCTCGACGAGCGCCTGATCAAGGGGAAAGCGATGGTCCTCTATTGGTCGTGGGACAAGGAGCATCACCGCCCTCGCCTGGGGCGGATCGGCCGGATCATCCACTGAGGTCCGCCGGCGGCCTCTCATCGTGTCGGAACAACCCGTGACGGAGCCGCACATGTCGACCCCGCTCCCGACGGACGCGCACGCGCTCCGGGAACGCATCCGAAACTTCTGCATCATCGCGCACATCGACCACGGCAAGTCGACGCTGGCCGATCGCCTCCTCGAGCTGACGGGGACGCTGACGACCCTCGAGGCGCAGGGGCAGGTGCTCGACTCGATGGACCTCGAGCAGGAGCGAGGGATCACGATCAAGGCTCACGCGATCCGGATGGAGTGGCGCGGGGCCGACGGCGTCCCGTTCGTGCTGAACCTGATCGACACGCCCGGCCACGTCGATTTCTCGTACGAGGTGTCGCGGAGTCTCGCGGCGTGCGAAGGGGCGATCCTCGTCGTCGACGCCTCGCAGGGGATCGAAGCGCAGACGCTCTCGAACTTCTACTTGGCGCTGGAGCACGACCTCGCGATTGTCGCCGTCGTCAACAAGATCGACCTGCCGAGCGCGCGAGTCGCCGACGTGCGCCACGAGGCGGCGCACCTGACCGGGTGCGAGGAGGACGAAGTCCCGCTCGTCTCCGCGAAGACCGGCCAAGGGGTCCGCGATTTGATCGAGACGATGATTGCGAGGATCCCGCCGCCGTCCGGCGACTCCGACGCGCCGCTCCGCGCGCTCATCTTCGACTCGAAGTTCGACCAGTTCCGCGGCGTGATGACGTACGTCCGCCTGATGGAGGGCTCCGTCCGCGCGGGCGATCGGATCATGCTCTACTCGACGGGCAAGTCGTTCGAGGTGACGGAGGTCGGAATCTTCCGCCTCAAGCCGATCCCGCGCGAGGTTCTCCACGCGGGGGAAGTCGGGTACATCCTCGCGGGGATGCGCGAAGTCAACGACGCGAAGATGGGGGACACGGTCACGTTGGCCGAGCGTCCGTGCGCCGAGCCGCTCCCCGGCTACCGCGAAGCGAAGCCGATGGTGTTCAGCGGCGTGTACCCGGCCGACACCGCGGACTACGACGTCCTCCGAGACGCGCTCGGGAAGCTCCGCCTCAACGACGCCGCGCTCGCGTACGAGCCGGAGACCTCGAGCGCGCTCGGGTTCGGCTTCCGGTGCGGGTTCCTCGGACTCCTCCACATGGAGATCGTTCAGGAGCGTCTCGAGCGCGAGTACAACCTGAACTTGATCATGACGGTCCCGTCGGTGATCTACCGGATCCGCCCGACGGCCGGCGAAATGTTCGAGGTCTCCAACCCGACGAAGTTTCCGCCCGCGGGCGACATCGAGAGCGTCGCGGAGCCGTTCGTGAAGGCGCAGTTGATCCTGCCGGCGGAGTTCATCGGCAACGTGATGAAGATCTGTCAGGAGCGGCGCGGCGTTCACATCGGGATGCACTACATCGACCAGAACCGGGTGAACATCGGCTACTACCTGCCGCTGGGCGAGATCGTCCTCGACTTCTACGACAAGCTCAAGTCGGTCTCGAAGGGGTACGCCTCGTTCGACTACGAGTTGGCCGACTACCGGGAGTCGGACCTCGTGCGGCTCGACCTCGTGCTCAACGGCGACCGCGTCGACCCGCTCTCCGTGATCGTCCACGCCGACAAGGCGTATGACTGGGGACGCGAGTTGGCGAAAAAGTTGAAGACTCTCATTCCGAAGCAGATGTACGCCGTCGCCATCCAGGCCGCGATCGGAAGCAAAGTGATCGCTCGCGAAACGATCTCCGCGATGCGGAAGGATGTGACGGCGAAGTGCTACGGCGGAGACATCACGCGGAAGAGGAAGCTGCTCGAAAAGCAGAAGGAAGGGAAGCGCCGAATGAAGCAGGTCGGGACCGTCGAGATCCCGCAGGAGGCGTTCCTCGCCGTGCTGCGGATCGACTCGGGAGGAAGCTAGGGTGGGCGCGGACCTCGCGCGCGCGACGCTCGCCGGCGCGACGGACCGCGGACGCGGCGCGGACGTTCGCGGCCTCTACGTCCACATCCCGTTTTGCGCGCGTCGCTGCAATTTCTGCGACTTCGTGACGGGCCCGGAGCGGCCGGGCCGGACGGAAGCGTACCTCGACGCGCTGTTGGCGGAGGCGCGGGCCGAACGCGGCGCGTTCCCCGATGCGCCGCCGCTCGAGACCTTGTTCCTCGGCGGCGGGACGCCGTCGCTCGTGGCGCCCACTCTCCTCGCTCGCTTCCTGCGCGAGCTCCGCGAGATCTTTCCGCTCGCGCCGGGCGCCGAGGCGAGCCTCGAGGCGAACCCCGAGGACCTCGACGACGAGCATCTCGCCGCGTACGCCGCCGCCGGAATCAACCGGCTGTCGATCGGGATTCAATCATTCGACGCGGACTCGCTCGCGGCGCTCAACCGGGGCCACACGCCCGATCAAGGGATCGCGGCGATCGGGCGCTCGAGCGCCGCGGGGTTCCAGAACGTCTCGGTCGATCTCTTGCTCGGCGTCCCGGGCGAGCGCGAGGAGCGATTCCTGGCGGGGCTCGACCGCGTGCTCGCGGAAGGGATCGCGCACCTCTCCGTGTACGCGCTGACGATCGAGGAGAAGAGCGTCTACGGGCGGCTCGCCCGCGCGGGGCGCTTCGCCGAATCGTCCGACGCGCGATTCGAGCGGCTCTACTACGCGACGCTCGATCGCGCGGAGGGCGCGGGCTTCGAGCCGTACGAGATCTCGAACTTCGCGCGGGAGGGCCGGCGCGCTCGCCACAATTTGCTCTACTGGCGGCGCGCTTCCGTCCTCGCGCTCGGCGTCGGCGCCGTCGGGACGGCGGGGGGCGTGCGCTGGCGGAACGCGAGCTCGATCGAGCGTTACGTGCGGCGGCCTGGCTCGCCCGACCGCGAGCGGGACGATCGCGGTCCCGACGCGCTCGCGACCGAGGCCCTGTTCCTGGGGCTTCGGCTCCGCGAAGGGATCGATCCGGCCGCGCTCGCGGCGGAGTTCGGACGCGAGATCCTCGCGGCGATCGCGGCGCCGATCGAGCGGGTCCGCGCGCGCGGCCTCGTCGAGGAGGCGCGCGGCCGGATCCGTCTGACTCGCGCCGGTCTTTTGCTATCGGACGCGGTGTTTCGCGAGCTGACGCTGCTTCCGGGCGACCTCGCCCGCCACGCCGCGCCGATCGAGCCGGTGCGCGCTCTCGCTTGACGCCTCGGAGAGGGCTGGCTACCTTGACGGCTGTCTCCGCGAGGCATTGAACCCATGTCATCGAACGACTCGAAGAAAGATTCCGGAGCCGGCGACTCGGGCCCAGCGCCCGAACGCGGGCCCGACGAGGAGGAGCGCGTGGACGCCGCCGAGGTTCCGCTGTCGTCGCTCGAGGAACGCGTGTGCGAGCTCGAGGCTCTCGCCGCGAGGCGAGACGAGGAAGCGCGCGAGGCGAACGACCGGTTCCTCCGCGCGCGGGCCGACCTCGAGAACTACCGCAAGCGCGTCTCGCGCGATCAGAGCGAGATGGCGGAGCGGATCGCGGGCGACACGCTCGCTCCGATCCTCGATGTCGTCGACGACGTGGAGCGTGCGCTCGAGGACGCGTCCACCGACGCGAGCCCGCTCGCGGCGGGCGTGCGCCTGATCCGCGACAAGTTGCTGCGGCTCCTCGGCGAGATGAACGTCACGCCGATCGAGGCCGCGGGCGCACGGTTCGACCCAAACCTCCACGAAGCGTTCGGCGGCGTGCCGAGCGCCGGCGTCGAACCCGACACGATCGTCCGCGAAATCCGCCGCGGCTACCGAATCGGCGATCGCGTCCTGCGCCCCTCCCGCGTCCTCGTCGCTCTCGCGGCGAGCGGGGGCGCGTGCGATTCCGCGCGCGAACCGAACAGCCAGTAGATGCCTTCCCGGCGGGACTACTACGAGATCCTCGGCATCGAGCGGACCGCGGGCGAGGAGGAGATCAAGAAGGCTTACCGCAAGCTCGCCTTCGAATCCCATCCCGACCGAAATCAGGGCGACAAGAAGGCAGAGGAGCGGTTCAAGGAAGCGACCGAGGCGTACGAGGTCCTGCGCGACGCGGAGCGCCGCGCGCAGTACGACCGGTTCGGGCATGCGGCCGTCGGCGCGGCGCCCGGCGGGTTCGGCGGCGGCGGCGGCGGCGGAGCGCAGACATTCCACGACTTCGACCTGTCCGATGCGCTCCGCGCGTTCATGCGCGACTTCGGCGGATTCGGCGACATGTTCGGCGCGGGGACGGACGACGAGCGCGGCCGCGGACACGCGGCTCGCGGCGCCGACATCCACGTGCGTCTGCCGCTCACGCTCGCGGAAGTGGCGCAGGGAGCTGAGAAGCGGCTCAAGGTGAAGGTCAACGAGAGTTGCTCCCGCTGTCACGGCGAGGGCGCGGAGCCGGGGACGCGGCGGACGACGTGCGCGACGTGCCACGGAGCGGGTCAGGTGCGCCGCGTGGCGCGGAGCGTTCTCGGCCAGTTCGTCAACGTCTCAGTCTGTCCGACGTGCGGCGGTGACGGAAGCCGGACCGAGAACCCGTGCAAGCAGTGCGCGGGAGAGGGGCGCGTGCCGAGCCAGACCGTCGTCTCGGTCAAGGTCCCGGCCGGCGTCTCGTCGGGGAACTACATCCCGCTGCGTGGGAAAGGTCACGCCGGGCGCCGCGGCGGCCCCGCGGGAGACATCCTCGTCATCATCGAGGAAGAAAAGGACCCGCGCTTCGAGCGGAGCGGCGACGATCTTCACACGGATCTTCTCGTGTCGTATCCGATCGCGGTTCTCGGCGGCGAGGTCGAGGTGCCGACGCTTCTCGGGCGCGTGAAAATGGAAGTCCCCGCCGGAACGCCGGCGGGGAAGGCGTTCCGCGTGCGGGGGAAGGGGCTGCCGCGGCTCCGCGGCGGCGGCGCGGGAGATCTGATTGTGCGCGTCGGGATCTTCGTGCCGGCCCGCGTCAAGCGCGAGGAGCGAAAGGTCCTCGAGGATCTCGGCCGGCTCGACGGTTTCCGGCCCGACGGCTCGCGGGGGTGAGGCGCGCGTCGCCCGACGGCGCGGACCACGCGGGCCGCGTCGTGTTCGTCCCATGCGAAGACTGGTCGCCGAGCGAGGTCGTCATTCGCGGCGCGGAGCTCCATCACATCGCGCACGTCCTCCGTTTCCGCAAGGGCGAGCGGGTCGAAGTCGTCGACGGCGCGGGAGGGCGCGCGCTCGTCGAGATTGTCGAAATCTCGCGCGCCGCGGCGCGCGGCGCGATCGTCTCGCGCGGGGCGGACGAGCCACGGCCGCCGCTCGCGGTCCGGGTCGCGCCGGCCGTGATCCGCGCCCAGCGGATGGACTGGCTCATCGAGAAGGTGACGGAGCTGGGCGCGGCGGCGATCGCGCCGGTCATTTCGGAGCGCACGGTCGTGAAGCCGGGCGCGCGCGGCGACGGAGCCCACTCCCAGCGCTGGGAGCGGATCGCGATTGCGGCGATGAAGCAGTCGCGGAGAGCGACGTGCCCGCGAGTCTTCGGCCCGGTGCCGCTGGAGACGTTCCTCGACGGGCGATCGCGAGAGAGCCGTCTCTTCGTGCCGTGGGAGAGGGCAGGGACAGTTCTGAATGGACGACTCTCCGAAGCGCCGCTCGATCCGGCGGGGCCGGTCGACCTCTTGATCGGGCCCGAGGGCGGGTTCTCGGACAGCGAGGCCGACATGGCCCGCGAGAAGGGAGCCGAGCTCGTCCATCTCGGCCGGGCCGTGCTCCGCTCGGAAACGGCCGCCATCGCGGCCCTCACGATCTTGCTCCACAGGGGAGGATCGCTGTGAGCTGCATCTTTTGCAAAATCATAGAGAAAGAGATTCCATCTCACGTCGTCCACGAGGAAGCGGAATGGATCGCGATTCGCGACGTCAATCCGCAGGCGCCCGTCCATCTGCTCGTCATCCCGAGGCGGCACATTCGAGGCATCGACGCGGCATCGGCTCCCGACGGAGCGATCTTGGGGGCGCTCCTGCTCGGCGCCGCGCGGATCGCCCGGAGCCTCGGCGAGGAGTCTCGCGGCTACCGGATTGTCGTGAATACGGGCGCGAACGGGGGGCAGACTGTCGACCACCTCCATGTTCATCTTCTGGCCGGACGGCCCCTCTCCTGGCCTCCCGGTTGATCCGTTCAAGCCTTTACACTTCCGCAAGTTGACAGGATTCATTGCCCGGCGTATATTCACCGTCGATTTCCTATCTCCCAAAACCGTTTCTCGATGTCCCATCCTTCGGCCCATGACCGGCCCGGGGATGGTCTTGCGCTCGGCGCGCACCCCGAGGAGGCCGTGAGCACGAGGGACTCGAACGATATGCGGACCCGAGGCCCTCTCGAGCACACGCTCGCGATCCTCGAGTTGCCGAAGGTGTTCGATGCGATCGCCGCGCACGCGTCCACGACGTGCGGCGCCGATCGTGTTCGCGCGCGCCGTCCACTCGCGTCGCTCGATGCGCTCCGGCGCGAGGCAGCCCGCGTTCGCGAGGCGACGTGTCTGCTCGACGCCGATGGATTCTCGGTCGGCCGATTCGCCGACCCGCGCGCCGATTTCGCGCGCGCCGCCGTCGCGGGGAGCGTTCTCGACCCGGCGGCGTTCGTCGCGATCCTCGAGCTCCTCCGCTCGATCGAGACGACGCGCCGCCGACTGCGGGGGCACGAGGATCTCCCGCTTCTGGCGCGCGAATCGGGTTCGCTCACGCCGCGCCCCGAGCTGGCGGCGCGGCTGGCCCGCACGTTCGACGCGGATGGACGCGTTCTCGACAGCGCGAGCCCGCGACTCGGGCGAATCCGTCGCGAGGCGGAGGAGACGCGCGACACGATCCGGCGGCAGATCGAGAAGAAGCTCGCGGCGCTCGCCGCCGAGGGCGCGCTGCAGGAAAGCCTGATCACGCTTCGGGGCGGCCGCTACGTCCTGCCGGTGAAGGCGGCGGAGAAGGGCCGCGTCCCCGGCGTCGTGCACGACGAGTCGGCCAGCGGAGCGACGCTTTTCGTCGAGCCGCTGACGCTCGTCCCGCTGAACAATCGAATGGCCGAACTGGCTCAAGAAGAGTCGCGCGAGATTCGAGCGATCCTCGCGGAGTGCACGGCCGATCTGCGCGCCACGCTCGGGACGCTCGAGCGCGATGTCGAGACGCTCGCCGATCTCGACGACCTGATCGCGCGTGCTCGGTACGGCCGCGCCGTCGGCGGAGTTCTGCCGTCGTGGAGCGAGCGGGGAGAGCTGCGGCTCGTCGGCGCGCGCCATCCGCTCCTCCTCGAGCGGCTGGGCGATCGCGTCGTTCCGCTCGACCTCGAAATGAGCGCGGGGGCGTCGACCCTCCTGTTGTCGGGCCCGAACACCGGCGGAAAGACGGTCGCGTTGAAGACGATCGGCCTCTTGTCGCTCTTGGCTCAGTGCGGCGCGCCGATTCCCGCCGCGGACGGGACGACGCTTCCGATCTTCACGGAGCATTTCGCCGACGTGGGCGATGAGCAGTCGATCGAGGAGAGCCTCTCGACGTTCTCGTCGCGGCTGCGCCGGCTGCGCGAGGTCCTCGACGGCGCGGGCGCGGGCTCGCTCGTCTTGCTCGACGAAATCGGAACGGGGACCGACCCGGAGGAGGGGGGAGCGCTCGCCGGCGCGATCTTGCGCGCGCTCGCGCGGCGCGGAGCCCGGACGATCGCGACGACGCACCTCGGTTTCCTGATGGACCTCGCCGCGAACGAAGAGGGAATGGCGAACGCGTCGATGGAGTTCGACGCGGCGAACGTGCGGCCGACGTACCAGATTCTCCCGGGCGTCCCGGGAAAGAGCCACGCGCTCGAAGTGGCGCGCGGCCTCGGGCTCGACGCCGCGGTGCTCGCCGACGCGCGCGCGCTTCTCCCCGAGGGCGCGCGCCGCTCGCGCGAGCTGCTCGCGGAGCTGACCGAGCGGATCGTGTGTGCGCGCGCCGTCGAGCAAGAGGCGGCCGATCACGAGCGGCGGGCCGCGGAGTGCGAGCGGGAATGGACGGAGCGGCGCGACGCGCTCGTCCGAGACGAGCGGGACCTCCGGCGTCGCGCCGCGGCGGATGCTCGCGCGCTGTACGCCCGCGCGGAGCAGGAAGCGGACGAGGCGGTCTCCGCGCTCCGCGCGCTCCGGCGCGCGGCGCCCGCGGAGCGCGGGGCGCAGTCGCCCGCGGCCTCGGGCGCGAACGGCGCCGCCGGCGTGAACGCGGCCGCGTCCGCGATCGAGGCGGCTCGCGCGCAGGCGAAGCGCTTGAACGCCTCGCGCCACGCGGCCGAGCGCGAAGCGGAGCTCTCGCCGGTGGAGCTGCCGGGCCGGCCTCCAGAGCGCGTCGAACCGGGCGAGCCGGTCCTCGTCGGGCCGTTCGGCCGTCGCGGCAAGGTGATCGGTCCGACCGACGCCGCCGGAAAAGTCGAGGTCCTCGTGGGAAGCGTGAGGATGACGCTTCCGCTCGGTTCGCTCCGAACCGTCGGCGCGGCGGGAGACGACGACCGCCGCGAAGACGCGGCGCGGGGCGTCACGCTCCCGCCCGCGCGCGAGGTCGGCTTCGAGCTCGACCTGCGAGGCCTCCGCGCCGACGAGGCGGTGGCGCTCGTCGATCGCCACATCGACGCCGCCGTCGTGGCGCGCCTCCGCTCCGTCCGAATCATCCACGGGCTCGGGACGGGTGCGCTCAGGCGCGAAATCGGCGCGTTCCTCGAGCGGGACGAGCGCGTGAAGAGCTCGCGCAAGGGCGAGTCGGGCGAAGGGGATCTGGGCGTCACCGTGGTCGAACTGCATTGAGCGCTGCAATGGCCGGGGAGCGCGATCGTGCGGATTCCTGAGGAACGAATCGAAGAGGTCCGTCAGGCGACGGATCTCGTCGAGTTGATCGGCGGGTTCGTTTCGCTCAAGAAGGCCGGCCGGTCTTGGAAGGGGCTCTGTCCGTTCCACACGGAGAAGACGCCCTCCTTCCACGTCGATCCCGAGCGGGGGATGTACCACTGCTTCGGGTGCTCGCGCGGCGGAAACGCGATCGGATTCCTGATGGAGCACGAGGGGCAGACGTTCCTCGAAGCGGTGCGGTTCCTGGCGGAGCGTGCGGGGATTCCGCTGCCGCGCGAGGCCGCCGAGCGGGATGGCGCGCCCGACGCGCGCGAAGCGATCTACAGCGCGAACCGCGCGACGCTCGATTGGTTCCGCGCGCAGCTGGCCGACCCGGCGCGCGGGAAAGCGGCGCGGACGTACCTCGACGCGCGCGCGATCGGCCCGGAGGCGATCGACGCGTTCGCGATCGGGTACGCGCCGAGCGGATGGGACGGCCTCCTGACGCACCTAGTTCGGCTCGGCCACTCGCCCGAGCTTCTCGAGCGCGCGGGGCTCGTCGCCCGGCGCGAGAAGGGGAGCGGGTTCTACGATCGCTTCCGCGACCGAGTGATGTTCCCGATCCTCGGGCCGACCGGCCAGCCGATCGCGTTCGGCGGTCGGATCCTCGGCGAGGGCGAGCCGAAGTACCTCAACTCGCCCGAGACGCCCGTCTTCCGGAAGGGCCGCGGGTTGTTCGGGCTCTACCCGAACCGCGCGGCGATCCGCGACGCGGCGCGCGCGATCCTCGTCGAAGGCTACACGGATCTCATCGCGCTCCACACGGTCGGCGTGCGGAACGTCGTCGCGCCGCTCGGGACGGCGTTCACGGAGGAGCAGGCGCGCGTTCTAGGGAATCACGCGCGCCTCGTCATCCTGCTGTACGACGGCGACGCCGCGGGCCGCGCCGCCTCGCTCCGCGCGCTCCCGGCGCTCCTCGCCGCGGGGATCGCGGTGCGAGTCGCCGCGCTCCCCGACGGCGCCGACCCGGACGATTTCGCGCGGAGTCGCGGAGCCGACGCGGTGCGGACCGTCGTCGACACGGCGTCGGGATGGATCGCGCACGCGGCCGCCGCGACATTCGACGAAGGACGCGAAGCGCAAGCGCGCCGGATCGTCGACCTCCTCGCCTGCGTTCCCGATCCGCTCTCGGTCGGCGTCCTCTCGGCCGAGGCCGCGACGGCGCTCTCGCTCCCGGAAGACTTGATCCGCCGTGAGGTCGCGGCGCGCCGAGCGCGCGGGGCGGCGGGCGCCGGCAGCGCGATCGCGCCCGCGACGGCCGCGCCTGCGCGGCCCGCCGCGCCGGCCCGCCCGGCCGCGCTCGACGGCGCGCGCGGCGCGGAGCGCGGTCTCATCCGATTGATGCTTCGCGAGCCGTTGCTCGTCCCGCTCGTCGCGCGGCACGTCTCCGCCGGCGATTTCGCCGACCCGGCCCACGGCCGGCTCGCGGGCGAGATCTTCGCCGCGACGGTCGCGGACGGCGTCGCCGACACGCACCGCCTCCTCCATCGTTTCGGCGAGGACGACGCCGTTCGCCGCCTGATCACGGAATCGCTCGGGCTCTCCGAGGACGAGGGCGACACGCAGCGCGTCCTCGGAGACTGGGTCAAGAGTCTCGTCACGCGGCGCCTCCGCCAGGAACTCAAGGAGACGCAGCGTGAGCTTCAAATCGCTCAACAGCGTCGCGACGCGGACGGCGAGAGACGTCACATCGAAGAGTACGACAGAAAAAAGCAGGAGCTCGCAGGTCTCGTCACGGCATTTCGAATCGACGGATAGAGTCCGCTTCCAGGAGGGGAGCGAAAGGAGCACTCAGGAATGAAAGAGAAGTCCTCCGCGGATAAGCTCGAACAGCTCAAGGAAGCCGCTCTCAAACAGGGCTTCGTGACGCACGACCAGATCAACGACTACCTCGACGAGGACGCGTCCCTCGATCAGATGGAGGACATCTACGCGACGTTCGGCGAGATGAACGTCGACGTCGTCGATTCGGAAGAGGAGGGGAAGCGACGGCGCACGGTCAAGACGGCGACGAAGCCGCGCACGAAGGAGCCGGCGGTCCCGCAGCCGGTCCGGTTCGACGACCCGGTGCGGATGTACCTCCGCGAGATGGGGCGCGTGCCGCTCCTCGACCGCTCGGGTGAGATCGTCATCGCCAAGCGGATCGAAGACGGCCAGCAGCTCGTCTCGCGCACGCTGTTTCGCTGCCCCGCGACGACTCGCGAGCTGGAGACGATCGCCGTCAAGATGGAGAGCGGCAAGACGAAAATCGAGGACGTCATCCAGATCGACGTGTCGAACTGGGGCGTCAACTACACGGGTCGAAAGGAAAAGCAGAAGACGCTCCGGTCGCTCAAGAAGATCCTCAAGGTGTCGGAGAAGATCGATCGACTGGAGGAGAAGCGGCGGGGGCGCCTGAAGGAAGCCGACCGCAAGAAGCTCGAGCTCGAGATCGGGACGATCTCGAAGAAGCGCGACGCGGAGCTGGATCTGATGAAGCTCCATCCGCGGCAGATCGAGCGCATGGTCGCTCGCGTGAAGAGCTTCGTCGAACGGTTCCAGGAGTGCGACGCCGAGACGACCGCGATCGAGCGCGACCTCGGCCTCTCGTCGGCCGACATTCTCGTCGGATCCCGGAAGGCGCGTCCCGCGAAGCGAACGGGGAAGGGGTCGGAGCGGGGGAGCGCGCGGAGCGCCGAGGAGCTGCGCGAAGCGAGCGCCGAGTTGCGCGCCATCAAGAAGAAGCAAGCCCGAATCGAGCTCGAGTGCCGGCTGCCGCGCGCGGAACTGTTCGTGGTCGTCCACTCGATCGAACGCGGCGAGCGAACGACCGGCGAGGCGAAGAAAGAGATGATCGAGGCGAACGTCCGGCTCGTCATCTCGATCGCCAAGCGGTACACGAACCGCGGGCTCGAGTTCCTCGACTTGATTCAAGAGGGGAACTCCGGGCTGATGCGCGCCGTCGACAAGTTCGACTACAAGAAGGGCTACAAGTTCTCGACGTACGCGACGTGGTGGATCCGCCAGGCGATCACGCGCGCGATCGCCGACCAGGCGCGCACGATCCGCGTCCCCGTCCACATGATCGAGGCGATCAACAAAGTGATCCGGACGAGCCGCCGCCTCGTGCAGGAGTACGGGCGCGAGCCGACTCCGGAGGAGATCGCGAAGCGACTCGACATGCCGATCGACAAGATCAAGAGCGTGCTGAAGGCGGCGCAGGAGCCGATCTCCCTCGACAGGCCGATCGGCGAGGACGAGGACTCGAACCTCGGCGACTTCATCGAGGACACGAAGGTGATCTCGCCCGCGCACTCGGCCGCGTTCGTGATGCTCCAGGAGCAGATGGGCCACGTGCTCTCGACTCTCACGAAGCGCGAGGAGAAGGTGATCCGACTCCGCTTCGGGCTCGGCGACGGCTGCCCGCGGACGCTCGAGGAGGTTGGAAGCATCTTCAACGTCACGCGCGAGCGCGTCCGCCAGATCGAGGCGAAGGCGCTCCGCAAGCTGCGCCATCCGTCGCGCAGCCGGAAGCTCAAAGGCTATGTGGAGGTGCCGTAGAGGGAAATCGCTTGGTTTCGAGAGTGCGGGCGCTATAATCGCCGGCGCGGGGCCCATAGCTCAGTTGGTGAGAGCAGCTGACTCATAATCAGTTGGTCCTAGGTTCGAGTCCTAGTGGGCCCACCCGACGGACCACGCACGGGCGATTAGCTCAGCGGTTCAGAGCGCCCGCCTCACACGCGGGAGGCCACTGGTTCAAATCCAGTATCGCCCACCATCCGGACGGGCCGGGTCGATCCCGGCCTTTCCCGTAGGGAGTCGCGGTTGATCAAGTTCGAGAAGAAAGACTTCGAAGCGCTGCTCGGCGTGCAGACCGTCGATCGGGAGTGTCTGGCGCTCCGGAAGGAAGCGGACGCACTCCCCGAGTCGATCCGCGCCGAGGAGCAGGCGCTCGCGGAGTTCCAAGCGGCGGTCGCGGCGGAGAAGAAACGCCTCCAGACTCTGACGGTCGAGCGGAAGCAGATCGATCTCGACATCGAGGCGTGCCTGACGGCGATTCGGAAGTACCGGACGCAGCAATTCGAAGTGAAGAAGAACGACGACTACTCCGCGCTCGGCCGGCAGATCGCCGACGAGGACCACAAGAAAGACAAGATCGAGGAGAAGGCGATCGGGCTGATGGAGGAGACGGAGCGGCTGGAAGAGCTGCTCGCCCGTCGTGCCGATGAGGAAAAGGCGAAGCGCGAAGAGCTGTCGGGTTTCCGCGCCTGCGTCGATCGCGACCTCGAGGACGTCAAGCGCCGGCTTGGCCAGGCCGAGGAGCGACGCGCCGCTCTCGTCCGCGGGACCGCGCCCGCCCTCGTCGAGATGTACGACAAGCTCCGCGCGAAGATGCGCGACGGGGTCGCCGTCGTCGAAGTCGAGCGGGACTCGTGCAGCGGTTGTCAGACGCGGCTCCCGCCGCAGCGGATCAACGAGCTCCTCCGGAGCACCGACGTCATCCGCTGCGAAGGGTGCGGCCGGATTCTCGTGTGGGCGTCGCGGCCCCAGGACGCCTCGCGTGCCGGCTGAAGCGGCCAGGTCGCGGCGCGCGGCCACGGCCGCGGCCGCGGGCGGCGCGCGCGCGAAGCGGGACGCGGATCCGCCGGCGATTCTTTTGGAATGCGACGGCGCGTCGTTCGGGAACCCGGGCGACGCGGGGATCGGCATTCGGCTCTCCGGTCCGGACGGCGAGACGGTCGCCGAGCACTCCGAGTCGATCGGCCGCGCGACGAACAACGTGGCGGAGTACATGGCCTTGATCCGGGGACTTGAACTCGCGGCATCGCGCGGCGCGCGGCGTGTCGCGATCCGGATGGATTCGGAGCTCGTCGTGCGTCAAGTCACGGGAGTCTACAAGACCCGGGACGCGAAGATGCAGGACCTGCTCGGCGAGGTGAAGACGAGGCTGCGTCCGTTCGAGTCATGGACGATCGAGTCGGTCCCGCGAGGGTTCAACGCGCGCGCCGACGCGTTGGCGAAGGCGGGCGCACAGGAGAAAGGAGACTGAGGGACGAAGTTCGGGGGGAGTGGTCAAGGCGATCGCGTGCGGGCTCCTTACGGGGCTCGTCCGAGGAAAGTCCGAGCTCCATAGGGCAGGGTGCTGGGTAACTCCCAGTGGGAGCGATCCCAAAGGAAAGTGCCACAGAGAACAGACCGCCGGACGCCGCAAGGCGCTCGGCAAGGGTGAAACGGTGAGGTAAGAGCTCACCAGTGTCCCCGGTGACGGGGGCAGCTCGGCAAACCCCACCTGGAGCAAGGCCAAATAGGGGAAGAGAGGCGGCCCGCCTCGTTCGATTCCCGGGTTGGCCGCTCGAGCCCGCGGGCAATCGCGGGCCTAGAGAAATGATCGCCACCCGGGGCCGCATGCCACGGGGACAGAACTCGGCTTACTAGGCCGCTCCCTCCGATCGTCCCTCGAACGAGGGTTATCGCGAATGCCGTACCGCTGGACATTTCATCCGAACGCTGGCGACGAGGTCGTGCGCGCGCTCATGGACGGGCTGAAGATCTCGCCGATCCTCGCGCGAGTCCTCGGCAATCGCGGGATCGCGTCCGTCGAGCAGGGTCACAGGTTTCTCTCCCCGGCGCTCACCGAGTTGCACGACCCGTTCCGGATGGCCGGTATGGATCAGGCCGTCGCGCGAGTCGACCGGGCTCTTGCCGCCGGCGAGCGGGTCGGAGTCTACGGCGACTACGACGTCGACGGAGTCACGGGCGCGGCGCTCCTCTACCGGCTGTTCCGCGACCTCGGCGCCGAAGTCATGTTCCGCGTCCCGAACCGGATGCGCGAAGGCTACGGCCTCACCGAGGTCGGCATCGAGGAGTTCGCGAGCGCCGGCGTTCGCCTGATGGTCACCGTCGATTGCGGCACGAACTCCGTCCGCGAGATCGCCTACGCCCGCGACGCCGGGATCGAGACGATCGTCGTCGACCATCACACGCCGGGCGACACGCCGCCGCCCGCCGTCGCGATCGTCAACCCGCACCGCCGCGACTGCACCTACCCGTTCAAGTCGCTGACCGGCGTCGCGCTCGCGATGAAGCTGTCGCAGGCGGTCTGCCACGCGCGAGGCCTTCCGCCCGAGCGCGCGTACGAGGACCTCGACCTCGTCGCCGTCGGGTCGGTCGCCGACGTCGCGCCGCTCATCGGCGAGAACCGGGTCCTGGTCAAGCGCGGGCTGCGCGTGTTGACCGAGTCGAAGAAGCCCGGGTTCCGGGAGCTGATCCGCGTCGCCGGGTTCCTCGGCAAGGAGATGGGCGTGTGGGAGGTCGCGTTCGGCCTCGCGCCGCGGATCAACGCGGCGGGCCGGATCGGCGACGCGCGCGTGGCCGTCGAGCTGCTCGCGACGGACGACGTCGACACCGCGCGGGCGCGCGCTGAGGAGCTCGACCGCGAGAACGCACGCCGCCGCGAGATGGACCTCGACATCCTCGAGCAAGCGCTGTCGATGATCGGGACTCGCGAGAGCCTCGGCGACAAGAAAGCGATCGTGCTCGCGTCCCCGTCGTGGCACCCGGGAGTGATCGGGATCGCCGCGTCTCGCGTCAAGGAGCGCTTCTCACGCCCGACGGTCTTAATCGCGCTCGACGGCGAGCTGGGCCGCGGGTCGGCGCGCGGCGTCCCCGGCTTCTCGCTGTACGCGGCGCTCCATCAGTGCGCCGAGATGCTCGTGTCGTACGGCGGGCACGAACAAGCGGCCGGTTTCACGATCGAGCGGAAGATGATCGAGCCGTTCCGCGAGCGGTTCGTCTCGCACGCGGGGATAAAGCTCGCGGGCAAGGACCTCTCGCCGTTCCTGATGATCGACGGCGTGATTCCCCTCTCGCACCTCAACATCGAGCTGTACGAGGAGATCAACCTCCTTCGCCCGTTCGGTCCCGAGAACCCCGAGCCGATCTTCGTCGTGAAGGGGATGCGGCCGGCGGGGCGCGTGCAGGTCGTCGGCCGCGGGCACGTCAAGTTCGCGATGCGGGAAGGCGACGTGCGCGTCGATGCGATCGGGTTCGACAAGGCGGAGCTCCTCCCGACCGGCGTACTCGACGGCGCGCCGTTCGACGCCGCGTTCACGCTCGGCGAGAACACGTACACCGGCGAGCGCGTCCTCCAGCTCCGAGTCAAGGACCTCCAGCCCGCCGGAGACGGCGACCCCGAAGGGATCGCCCCCGCGCTCGAGTCGTTCTGATGCCGGCCGGCGACATCGACAAAGAAGTCGCCGCGCTCAAGCGTCCGGGCGTTGACGGCGACTTGATCGATCGCGCCTTCCATTTCACCCGGGAGTGCCACGGCGATCAAGTCCGGAAGTCGGGCGAGCCGTACATATCCCACTGCGTCGCCGTCGCGAAAGTTCTGTCCGATCTGCATCTCGATTCGGTCACGATCGCGGCCGGCCTCCTCCACGACGTCTCCGAAGATTGCGGCGTGGAGTCCGCCGAGATCGCGCGGCGATTCGGGCCCCAGATCGCCGGCCTCGTCGACGGCGTGACGAAGATCAGCGGGTACACGTTCGACAGCCCCGAGCGCCGGCAGGCGGAGACGTGGCGAAAGATGCTGATCTCGATGGCGCGCGACATCCGCGTCATCCTGATCAAGCTCGCCGACCGGCTGCACAACATGCGCACGCTCCACTTCCTCGAGGAGTCGAAGCGCGAACGGATCGCGCTCGAGACGCGCGACATCTACGCGCCGCTGGCGCACCGGCTCGGGATCGCGAAGATCCGCTGGGAGCTCGAAGACCTCTCGCTCAAGTACCTCGAACCGACCGCGTACAAGGAGCTCGTCGAGAAGATCTCGCTGAAGCGCCGCGAGCGGGAGGAGTTCATCGACGACGTGAAGCGCCCTCTCGAGGCGAAGCTGGCCGAGAACGGGATCGTGGCGGAGATCTCCGGCCGGCCGAAGGGGTTCTACTCGATCTACAAGAAGATGCAGAGCCGCGGGAAGGAGTTCGACGAGATCTACGACTTGATCGGCGTCCGCGTGATCACGAGGGACGAAAAGGACTGCTACCACGTCTTGGGGCTGATCCACACGCTCTACACGCCCGTGCAAGATCGGATCAAGGACTACATCGCGACGCCGAAGTCGAACATGTACCAGTCGCTCCACACGACGGTGATCGGGCCGCGCGGCGAGATGGTCGAGTTTCAGATCCGGACGTCAGAGATGCATCGCACGGCCGAGGACGGAATCGCAGCGCACTGGAAATACAAAGAAGAGGGCGTCAGCGACAAAGAGCTCGACGAGCAGATGCGCTGGCTCCAGCAGCTCATCGAGTGGCAGGAAGACCTGACCGACCCGAGGGAGTTCCTCGAATCGCTCAAGACCGACCTCTTCCAGCAAGAGGTGTTCGTCTTCACGCCGCGCGGCGACTTGAAGAAGCTGCCGAAGGGTGCGACGCCGATCGACTTCGCGTTCCTCGTCCACACGCAAGTCGGAAATCACTGCGTCGGCTCGAAGGTGAACGGGAAGATCGTGCCGCTTCGGTACGAGCTCCGGAACGGCGACACGGTCGAGATCCTGACGAACCCGTCGGGCGAGCCGAATCGCGACTGGCTCAAGATCGTCAAGACGTCGGGCGCGCGCGGGAAGATCCGCCACCACTTCAAGGTGAAGGGGTTCGACCAGAGCCTCGCCCTCGGGAAGGAGATCTTGGAGCGCGAGCTCAAGCGCGACGGGATCAAAGATCGGAGCGAACGACAGCTTTCGGACATCGCGCAGGGGATCGGGTTTCCTGACCTCGACCACCTGTACGCGTCGGTCGGCCGCGGGGACACGTCGCCGCGTCAGGTCGTGAACCGGATCCACGAGATGAGCCCCGAGGCGACGCCGCAGCCGGGGAAGGTCCTCTCGCTCGACCGGTTCATGAAGATCGCGCGCGGAGAGGTGAAGGGTGTCCGGATCCAGGGCGTGGACAATTTGATGATCCGTTTCGCGAAGTGTTGCCAACCTGTTCCGGGCGACCGGATCTCCGGGATCATCACGCGGGGCCGCGGCGTCTCGATCCACCGGCTCGACTGCCCGAATGCGATGGCGAGCAACGTCGAGCCGGAGCGCCGGGTGAGCGTGGCGTGGGACGTCGAAGCGAACCAATCGTTTCCCGTCGCCATCCTGTTGATCGGGGACGATCGGCCCGCTCTGCTCGCCGACGTGTCGAGCGCGCTCGCGAAGCTCGACACGAACATCCGAAACCTCGACATGGCTGTCGTCGAGGGCGAGGTCCGCGGGAACTTTCTTCTCGACGTCAAGAACCTCAACCACCTCCATCGAATCCTCAAGGCGATGGAGCATGTCAAGGGGGTCCGCCTCGTCGGGCGGAAAGAGGCCGCTGCTCCGTGAGGGGCGCGCCCGCGTCTCACGACTGGGTTCTCCGCCGCGCGGGAGGCGTCCCGTACGCCGCGTTCCCGGAGTTCGAGCAGATTCCCTGGCTCGTCCACGGCGTCAGCGCTGTTCATGACGGCGACGCGGAGCGGACCGGCGAGCCGCTGGGGCCTGCTCTCGGACTCGCCGGATTCGAGCGCGCGCGTCTGGCGCAGGTCCACGGTTGCGAGGTCGTCGGGATCGCGCGCGGCGGCGCGCCCCATGCCGAGGGCTCGCCCCCTTCAGGTGACGCGCTCGCCACCGACGCGCCCGGCGTCGCGCTCGAGATCCGCGTCGCCGACTGCGTCCCGATCTTCGCCGTCGACCGCGAGCGTCGCGCGATCGGGCTCGCACACGCGGGCTGGCGCGGGACGCTCGCCGGCGTTGCGGGCCGCCTCGCCGCGTTCCTCGCCGAGCCGTTCGGGTCGCGCCCCGCGGACCTCGTCGTATGGCTCGGTCCATCGATCAGCCCCGATTGCTTCAAGGTCGGCCCCGAGGTGATCGGGCCGTTCCGGAAGCGGTACGGCGAGAGCGCCGTCGCCGCGCCGAACCGAGTCGATCTCTGGGAATCGATCCGCACCGACCTCGCTCGCGCGGGCGTCCCCGCCTCCTCCGTGCGCGCGTCCGGCCTCTGCACGCATTGCCGCACCGATCTCTTCCATTCGCACCGCGGAAGCGGCGGCCGCCCCGGCCGAAACCTCGCCCTCATCGCGATCCGGACCTAAAGGCCCGCCACGCCCCGCCGATAAGCGGGTGTGATAACCCGCCGGCGGCGTCGCGCCCGGCGAAAGGAGGCGGGACCTTGCAGCTCAATTTGGAACATCGTGAAAACGTCGTCATCTGCACCGTCGAGGGAGACCTCGATGCCAGCAACTACAGCGAGCTCGTCGACCTCGCGAGCGCGGAGATCGAGGCCGGCCGTCCGCGCGTGGTCCTCGGTCTGTCGAAGATGGACTACATCGACTCGAGCGGTCTCGGCGCGCTGGTCAAACTTCTCAAGAAGTCGCGGCTCGCGTCCGGAGACACGAAGCTCACGGGCCTCAAGCCCGAAGTGAGAAAAGTCTTCGAGCTCACCCATCTCGACAAGATCTTCGACATCTTTCCGGAGGTGGACGCGGCGGTCGCGCACTACATGGCCACGAAGCCGTAGCTCGGACGGCTCGGATGGATTGGCCTCAACGGTTCGAGAAGACGCTACCGAGCGACCTCGGCGCCGGAGCGCAGGCCCGCGCGTGGCTGGCGGACTGCCTTGCCTGTCTTCCCGAGGAATCCCGCCCGGTGATTCCGGATGTCGTGCTGGCGTTCGGCGAGTTGTTCACGAACTGCGTCCGCCATGCGTACGGCCCCGGCGTGGCCGGCCGTGTCGAGGTCGCGCTCTGGGTCACGCCCGAGGAGATCGCTCTCTCCGTGCAGGATTACGGCCGGACGATGGACACGACGCACGTCGCGCTCCCCGATCTCTCCCGCGCGAACGAGGGCGGATACGGGATCTTCTTGGTGCGCACGCTTGCGGATGAGGTCGAGTTCGAGGCGCCCGGCGGAATCGGAAATCGCGTGACGCTCCGCCGGCGGCACTCGCCGTCCTCGGTATTCCGTCCCGAAGGCGCCGCGGGAAGCGGTTAGGAGGCTGCGATGAGGACTTCGCGATGACGAGCAATCGAATCTTGGTCGTCGATGACGAGCCGTTCATCCTGCGCGCGCTCGTGTTCATCCTGAAGAAAGAGGGCTACGAGGTCCAGAGCGCGATGGACGGCGAGCAGGCGCTCGAAAAGGTCGCGGCCGAGCGCCCTGAAATCGTTTTCCTCGACGTGATGATGCCGAAGAAGGACGGATACGAAGTGTGCCGAAGCATCAAGGCCGACCCGGCGCTCGCGGGGACGCACGTCATTCTCCTGACCGCGAAGGGACAGGCGAAGGACCGTGAGAAAGCGGCCGAGGTCGGGGCCGACGAATACATCACGAAGCCGTTCAGCCCGTCGTTGGTCATGGAGAAAGTCCGCTCGATCCTCGCCGCGCGAATCGGCTAACCCGCGGCGCCTCCGCCCGGCGGGTCCTGCCGCGCACGCCCGGCGGGTCCTGACGCTCGTCACCTCGCCCGCGGTCCTCGCGATGAAGCCGCTGCGGGCCGCGGTCGAGATCTCCGACTCGCGCCACCCGCTGGAGATGCACCCACATCGCACAAACGATTCGACGGCGCTGGGGATTCGTTCCCGAAGCCGGCCTCACGACTTCGCCGGGTGCCCGCGAGGGTCCCGCGGCGGAGCCGCGGGTCCGAGTGGGCGGCGAAGCGTGGAGAGCGAGGGCGCGAGAAGCGCCCGGAGCGTACGGCGCAGGGAACGAAGCCCGACCCGCCGCGCGCGACCGTCCTACCGCTTCGTCCCCGCGATAATCAGCGACTGGCCGACCGGGATCGGCACGGCCGATTCGACCGATCGGAAGAGCGGCGCCAAGCGATCGAACATCTGGAGCTGGCGCGGCGGGAGGATCTTCCGCCGGAGGATCCGCGCGTTTAGGAACCAGCCGAAGATCCCGAAGAAGTTGAAGTAGCGAAGCGCGTCGACCGAGAGGTTCGCCTGTTCGAAAACGCGGCGGAGCTCGGCCTTCCTGTATCGCCGAAAGTGGTGAAGCTCCTCGTCGAGCGACCCGAACAGCACGGGAAGCGCGGGGACGAGCACGACGAGCCGGCCGCCCGGGATCAAGAGGTCGACCATGTGCCGCACCGCGAGCGCGTCGTCCTCGATGTGCTCGAGTACGTTGACGCAGATGACGGTATCGATCCGATGCGCGGCGAGCGCCTCCTTCCCGTTTCCGTTGTCGAGAGAGAAGTCGACGACGAGCACGTTTTCGCGCTCCGCGAATCGTTTCGCCAACGCCTCGCGGTATTCGGGCAGGATGTCCGACGTGACGACGAGCTCGCGATCGAGGAAAAAGTTCGCCATGTTGCCGATCCCCGACCCGACCTCGAGAACGCGGCGGCCGACGTGGGGGCTAATCTCGTCGATCAGCCAACGGTTGTAGTGATCGAGATAAGCGAGAGCGTCGAGCGTCTTCGTCTGGATCTCCATGTCGCGTTCCATGGCGGCGATTGTACCGGCCCGCGAGGGAGTCTCGCAACGCTCGCGTCGCCCGCGGCGGCGCGCGGCGGCTTGACACCGCCGCGGCCGCAAACCTAGGATCGCCCGTGACGCGCTTCCCGGACGATCCCCGCCGCCGCGAGCATCCGGACTCCTTCAGCCAGACGAGCCGATCGTGAACGAACCGAACCGCACGCACTCCGCTCGCGGCCCGCTCGCGAGCTGGATCCTCGGCGAACGCGAAGAGATCGTCCTCGCCTCGGCGTCACCCCGGCGGCGCGAGCTGCTCGAGCGGCTGGGGATTCCGGCGCGGCTCGCTCCCGTCGTGATCGACGAACAGTTTCCGGAGGGAGCCGAGCCGCGCGAGGGAGCCCGTGTCGTCGCGGTCCGGAAGATCGAGGCCGCCCGCGCGGCCGGGGTGTCGGGCCTTTTGCTCGGCGCGGACACGGCCGTCGTCCACGGCGATACGGTTCTCGGAAAACCGCGCGACGCCGCCGAAGCGCGGGCGATGCTCGCTCGGCTGTCGAGTCACCGTCACGTCGTCGTGACCGGCGTCGCGCTCCTCGACGAATCGGGCCGGCTCGCGTCCGGCGCGGAGACGACCGACGTCCGGTTCCGCGCCCTGTCGAAAGGGGAGATCGACGACTACGTCCGGACGGGGGAGCCGCTCGACAAGGCGGGGGCCTACGGAATCCAAGGGCTCGGCGCTCTCCTCGTCCGCGAGATTCGGGGAGACTACACGAACGTCGTCGGGCTTCCGATCGGGCTCCTGTTGAATCTGGCGCGGCAGCTTCCGGTGCGCCGAAAGGATTCGGCGTGACGTCGAAGATCGATACCGTCGCGTGGCGCGACGAGAGAGTCCGGCTGATCGACCAGACGCGGCTCCCCGGCAGCCTCGTGTATATCGACTGCGCGCGCGTCGAAGCGGTCGCCGATGCGATCCGGCGTCTCGCGGTGCGCGGCGCGCCCGCGATCGGGGTCGCGGCCGCGTACGGACTCGTGCTCGGCCTCGCGGGCCATCGCGCCGCGACGCGCGACGCGTTTTTCGCTCGGCTCCGAGACGTGTCGGCTCTGCTGGCCGCGACGCGGCCGACTGCTGTGAACCTTCGCTGGGCGCTCGACCGGATGGCCCGCCGCGCAGAGGACCGCGCGGGCGAGCCCCCCGCGCGCCTCTGGGACGCGCTCCTCGCGGAGGCGCAAGCGATCCACCGGGAGGACGAGGAGCTGTCGCGCGCGATCGGCCGGGCGGGCGCGGCGCTCCTCGCCGACGGAGACACCGTGCTGACGCATTGCAACGCGGGGGGGCTCGCGACCGCCGGCATCGGAACGGCGCTCGCGGTCGTGTACGCGGCGGTCGAGGACGGAAAGAAGATCCGCGTCCTCGCGGACGAGACGAGGCCGCTCTGGCAGGGGGCGCGCTTGACGGCCTGGGAGCTCCAGCGGGCGGGGATCCCGGTCGCGATCCTCTGCGACGGCGCGGCGCCGTCACTGATGGCCCGGGAGCGGGTCGGCGCGGTCCTCGTCGGCGCGGACCGGATCGCCGCGAACGGCGACGTCGCGAACAAGATCGGGACGCTGGCGGTCGCCCTCGCGGCGCGCCACAATGGGATCCCGTTCTACGTCGCGGCCCCGTCGTCCACGCTCGACCTCTCGATCGCGTCCGGCGCCGAAATCCCGATCGAGGAGCGAGCCGCCGAGGAGGTGTCGGCCCCGTTCGGCGAGGCGATCGCCCCGGCGGGGGTCGTCGTCCTCAACCCCGCCTTCGACGTGACCCCGGCGGAGTTCGTGACCGCGATCGTTCTCGAAAAGGGTGTCGTCCGGCCGCCTTACGGGCCCGCTCTGCTGGCCCTGTACGGCCAGAAATCTGCTTGACGCAGCTCACCAGGGCCTCCTAATATGCGGACTTTAGTCTGGGCATGATTGCGGCCGGTCTGGCCGAGGGGGATTCGCACGAGCATGCGCACGATTTCGCTCAAGCAGGAAGAAGTCCCGAAGAAGTGGCTCATCATCGACGCGGATGGCCAGGTGCTCGGCCGTCTGGCGAGCGAAGTCGCGACCCTGCTCCTCGGGAAAAGCAAACCGGAGTACACGCCCCACGTCGAGTCGGGAGACAGCGTGGTCGTGATCAACGCGTCGAAAATCTTCTTGTCCGGGAAGAAGCCGGACATGAAGTACTACACGAAGCACTCCCTCTACTACGGGGGATTCAAGATGATCCCGTACCGGCGGATGTTGGAAAAGCATCCCGAGGATGTCATCCGGAACGCGGTCTGGGGAATGCTGCCGAAAGGCCGGCAGGGGCGTTCGATCGCGAAGAGCCTATTCGTCTATGCCGGGCCGATCCATCCGCACGCCGCGCAGAAGCCGGAAGCGTACACGTTGAAGGGTTAGGACATTAGGAAAGGGATGCGATGACAGTGACGACGTACGAGGCGGTGGGCCGGAGAAAAACCTCCGTCGCCCGCGTCCGTCTGCTCCCCGGCGAGGGACGGCGGATCGTGAACGGCCGCCCGATCAAAGAGTTCTTCTGCCGCGACGTTCTCGTCAGCCTCATCGAGCTGCCGTTCGAGCTGACGACGACGCGCGATAAATACGACATGGTCGCGAATGTAAACGGGGGCGGCACGACGGGGCAGGCCGGGGCGATCCGTCTCGGAGTCTCCCGCGCGCTCCTGAAGGTCGACGCCGCGCATCGCCGAACACTCCGCCAGAACGGCCTCCTGACGCGCGACTCGAGAATGGTCGAGCGCAAGAAGTACGGTCAGCCAGGGGCGCGGAAGCGGTTCCAGTTCTCCAAGCGCTAGTCGTCTTTCAACAGTGGCGGGCGTCGCTCGCCGCCGGGAGACTCGTCTCGATCGGAGACCTCCCGGAATCCATCACGCACGCCTTCCGGTCCCCCCGGCGGGTCCGCTCGCGCGGTCCGGGGAACAGGACGGAGGCGGAGGTTCTAACCCGAAGCAGGAGGAGTCTGTGTCGTCAGTCAGCATGAGGGAACTGCTCGAGGCGGGAGTCCACTTCGGGCACCAAACCCGACGGTGGGACCCGCGGATGAAGAAGTTCATCTTCATCGAGCGGAATGGGATTTACATCATCGACCTCCAGAAAACGCTCAAGTGTCTCGAGGACGCGCGGCAGACCGCGCGCCGCGTCGCCGAGGAGGGGAAGTCGATCCTCTTCGTCGGGACGAAGCGCCAAGCGCGCGAGACGATCACCGAGGAGGCGCAGCGCTCCGGACAGTTCTTCGTCATCGAGCGGTGGCTCGGCGGGATGCTCACCAACTTCCAGACGATCAAGAAGAATCTCCGGCGGTACGACGAGCTGACGAAAATGCGCCTCGAGGGGACGTTCGAAGGGCGCAGCAAGAAGGAGATCGTCCGGCTCGACAAAGAATACGCGAAGCTCGACAAGGTCCTTTCCGGAATCCGGACGATGAGCGCGCTCCCCGGGCTCCTGTTCATCGTCGATACGAAGAAAGAGCAGATCGCGGTTGCCGAGGCGAACCGGCTGAAGATCCCGGTCGTCGGCCTCGTCGACACGAACGCCGACCCGACCCTGATCGACTACCCGGTCCCCGGAAACGACGACGCGATCCGCTCGATCCGCCTGATCACGGGCGTGATCGCCGACGCGGCGATCGAGGGGCGCGAGAAGCGGACCCGCGAGGAAGCCGCGCGCAAGGCCGACGAGGAAGAGGCGGCGAAGCGGGCCGCGAAGAAGAAGACGGAGAAGCCGGAGGGACCGGCCGAGAAGGTGGCGGCCGCGGGCGAAGTCGAGAAGACGGCCTAGACTTCCACGAGACACGGATTGGGAAGGGGGCCCCTGCGGCCCCCTCCGCCTATAAGGAGACCGATCGGATGCAGGAGATTTCATCGACGCTGGTCAGAACGCTCCGCGACAAGACGGGCGCGGGGATGATGGATTGCAAGAGGGCGCTCGAGGAGACGGGCGGCGAGATGGAGAAGGCGGTCGACTTTCTCCGGAAGAAGGGGATCGCGTCGGCGGACAAGAAGGCGGGGCGCGCCGCGAATCAGGGGCTCGTCGGGTCGTACATCCATGCCGGCGGCGGGCTCGGCGTCCTCGTCGAGGTGAACTGCGAAACCGACTTCGTCACGAAGACGGAGCAATTCCAGACGCTCGTCAAGGACGTCGCGATGCACATCGCCGCGGCGAGCCCGCTCGTCGTCCGGCGTGACGAGCTGGCGGCCGACGTGATCGCCCGCGAGCGGGAAATCGCGCGGGCGCAGGCGGAGGGCACGGGGAAACCGGCGGCCGTCATCGAGAAAATCGTCGACGGGAAGCTGGAAAAGTTCTTCCAAGAAAAATGCCTTGAAGAGCAATCCTTCGTGAAAGACCCCGCCAAAACCGTCGGGATTCTGGTCAAAGAAGTGATCGCGATCCTCGGCGAGAACATCGCGATCCGCCGCTTCGCTCGTTTCAAGCTCGGAGAGTAGCCGTGACCGACGGAGGCGCTCGCCCGCCGCGCGCGGCGTCTCGCCCCGCGGCGAAAAAGTCCGTCTGGAAGCGCGTCCTGCTCAAGCTCTCCGGCGAGGTCCTCAGCGGCCGGCAGGAGTTCGGGATCGATCCGGCCGTGATCGACGCGATCGCCCGTCAGGTCAAGACGGCGCACGATCAGGGCGTCGAGATCGGGATCGTGATCGGCGGCGGGAACATCTTTCGCGGCGTCTCGGCCAACGCGAAGGGAATGGACCGCGTCGCGGCCGACCACATGGGGATGCTCGCCACGCTGATGAACGGGCTCGCCCTCCAGGACAGCCTCGAAAAGCTCGAAGTGTACACGCGCGTGATGACGGCGATCTCGGCCGCGCAAGTCGCCGAGCCGTTCATCCGCCGCCGCGCGATCCGCCACCTCGAGAAGGGGCGCGTCGTCATCTTCGCCGCCGGCACGGGGAATCCGTACTTCTCGACCGACACGGCCGCGGCCCTGCGCGCGGCCGAGATCGAAGCCGAGGTGATCCTCAAGGCGACGAAAGTCGACGGCGTCTACTCCGAGGATCCGATCAAGAACCCGAAGGCGGAGCTGTTTCGGACGCTCACGTACCTCGACGTTCTCAAGCGGGGACTCAAGGTGATGGACGCGACGGCGATCTCGCTCTGCATGGACAATCGGATTCCGATCGTCGTGTTCAACCTCCGCAACGAGGAGAACCTCAAGAATCTGATCCTCGGCAAGAAGATCGGGACCGTCGTGAAGGAGGCCAAGCCGTGGCGGAAAAGCTCTTAAAGGAAATGGAACACCGGATGGAGAAGACGCTCGAGGCGCTGCGTCATGAGCTGGCGGGGATTCGTACGGGGAAAGCGACGACGGCGTTGCTCGACACGGTCCGCGTCGAGATGTACGGCGCCGCGATGCCGCTCAATCAGGTCGCGAGCGTATCCGCGCCTGAGGCGCGACTCCTCGTCATCCAGCCCTGGGACCGGAAGGCGATCCACGAAATCGAGAAGGCGATCATGAAGGCGAACCTCGGCCTCAACCCGTCGAACGACGGCGCCGTGATCCGCGTTCCGATCCCGCCGCTCAACGAGGAGCGCCGCCGCGACATCGTCAAGCTCGTGAAAAAGATGGGCGAAGACTCGAAGATCGCTCTGCGGAACATCCGCCGCGACGTCGTCGAGGGCGTCAAGAAGATGGAGAAGAGCGGCGAAGTCCCCGAGGACGAGGGGAAGCGGCGCGAGCAGTCGGTCCAGAAGACGACCGACAAGTTCGTGGGCGACATCGACGCGCTCCTCAAGAAGAAGGAAGAGGAGGTCCTCGAAGTCTGATGGCGCCGGGCGGCGGTCCGACGATCCGGCAGGAGATTCTCTCGCGCGGAAACTTGCCGAAGCACGTCGCGATCATCATGGACGGGAACGGGCGGTGGGCCGAGAAGCGAGGGCTCCCGAGGATCGCCGGGCACCACGCGGCGGTCGAATCCGTGCGCGACGCTGTCAACGCCGCGGGTGAGATCGGGATCGAGGTCCTGACGCTCTACACGTTCTCGATCGAGAATTGGAACCGGCCGAAGGACGAGATCGACGCGTTGATGGCGCTGCTCGAATCGACTCTCCGGAACGAGAGCCTCGATCTGATGAAGAACAACGTCCGGCTCGAGACGATCGGCCGGATCGACGAGCTGCCGGATTCGGTGCAGGAGGCGATCGCCGAGAGCCGTGAGCGGCTCTCCCGGAACACGGGGCTCGTGCTCGTGCTCGCGCTGTCGTACGGCGGGCGGCAGGAGATCGTCGACGCCGTCCGCGGAATCCTGGCCGGGCGGCCGGCGAGCGCGGGCGACGTCGACGAAGCGACGATCGAGCGGCATCTCCAGACGTCGGCGCTCCCCGATCCTGACTTGTTGATTCGGACGAGCGGCGAGGTGCGGATCTCGAACTTTCTGCTCTGGCAGCTCGCCTATTCCGAGCTTTGGTTCACCGAAGTCCTCTGGCCGGACTTCCGCGCGATCCACCTAGAGCAGGGGATCCGCGAGTACCAGGAGAGGGAGCGCCGCTATGGGCGGGTTCGCGCGCCCACTCCGGTCCGATCCGCGCGGTAGCGAGGGGCCTCCCTCCGATCCGTCGGCGGCGGGCGCGCCCGGCCTCGCCGGCGGCGCGCTCGCGTGGCGCGTCATTGCCTCCGCGCTGTTCCTCCCGGCGTTCGTGTGGGTCACGCGCCGCGGCGGCGCGCCGTTCCTTGTCTTCGTCGAAGTGATCGTCGCTCTCGGGGCGCGCGAGGCGCTCGCGCTCGGCGCGCGGCTCGGCCTGCGTGGCCGGGCGGCGATCGTCTACCCCGCCGCGCTTCTCTTGCCGATCGCGGCGGCGCGCGGCGGCGTGCTCGCGCTCCTCGTGATTGCGGCGGCGGCCGGCGCGGCGTTGTTCGAGTGCGTCGCGGCGCCCGCGCGCCGCCCCGCGGCGCCGGCGCTCGCGGGCGTGCTCATCCCTCTCGTCTATCCGGGACTCTTCGCGGCGTTCCTCTGGGAGCTTCGGCATGGCGGCGGCTCGTCCGGCGCTGGCGCGATTTTCCTCCTGTTCCTCGTGACGTGGAGCTGCGACACGTTCGCCTACTTCGGCGGGCGTGCGTTCGGGCGCCGGCCGCTCGCCCCGTCGGTCAGCCCGAAAAAAACTTGGGAGGGAGCGATCGTCGGGTTCGTCGCGGCATGCGCGGCAGGCGCCGCCGGCGGTCCGGCGCTCGTCATGGACCTGTCCCGCGCCGAGGGCCTCCTCGTCGGCGCGCTCCTCGGCGTCGCCGGCCAACTCGGCGACCTCGCCGAATCGCTTCTGAAGCGCGAAGCCGGCGTGAAGGATTCGTCGCGCACGATCCCCGGCCACGGCGGGATCCTCGACCGATTCGACTCGATCCTCGTCAACGCGCCGCTTCTTTACGCGCTCCTGCTCGTCCTTTAGCGTGCGGCACGGCGACGGTCCGTGTATCATGTGGCGATCGGCGCGCCGCGAGCCCTCAAGCGGGCCGCCGCGGAGGCCGACTCTCTGACACGCATGCCGCGACAAACCCTCCTCTTGCTCGGCTCGACCGGCTCGATCGGCGTCTCGACGCTCTCCGTCGTCGAGTCGCTCGGCGATCGCTTCGAGGTCGTTGGACTCTCCGCGGGCCGGAACGTCGAGCGGCTGACCGAGCAGGTCCGGCGGTTCCGCCCGCGCCGAGTCGCCGTCCTCGACGCGGTTCGCGCCCGCGACCTCGCGCGCGTCTTCGCCCGCGACCGAGACCTCGCCGGAACGCAGGTCCTCGGCGGCCCCGACGGCCTGCTGGAGATGATCCGCGCCGAGCGCGTCGACGTCTGCGTCAACGCGCTCCTCGGCGCCGCCGGACTCGTCCCGACGATCGAGGCGCTCCATCACACGCGGCGGCTCGCGATCGCGAACAAGGAGACGCTCGTCGCCGCGGGCGAGCTCGTGACGCGCGAGGCGCGCGCCGGCGGCGTCGAGCTTCTGCCGATCGACAGCGAGCACTCCGCGCTCCATCAGTGCCTCGACGGCCGCCCCGGCTCCGACGTCGCGCGGATTATTCTGACCGCGTCGGGCGGGCCGTTCCGAGCGCTCGACGCGCACGCGCTCTCCCGCGTCACCGTCGAGGAGGCGCTCCGCCATCCGACGTGGCGGATGGGCGAGAAGATCACGATCGACTCGGCGACACTTTTCAACAAGGGCCTCGAGGTGATCGAGGCCCACTGGCTTTTCGGACTGCCGAGCGCGTCCGTCGAGGTCGTCATCCACCCGGAGTCGATCGTCCACTCGCTCGTCGAGTTCGTCGATCGCTCGATGCTCGCGCAGCTCGCCGTGCCCGACATGCGCCTGCCGATCCAGTACGCGCTGACGTACCCCGAGCGGCTCCCGGCGGCGTGGCCGCAGCTCGACCTGTGCGAGGTCGGGACGCTCCACTTCGAGCCGCCCGACCCGGCACGCTTCCCGTGTCTGCGCCTCGCGTACGAGGCGTTGGCCGAGGGCGGGACGATGCCCGTCGTCCTCAACGCGGCGAACGAGGTCGCCGTCGCGAGCTTCCTCGGCGAGGCGATTCCGTTCGGGCGGATTCCGACGCTGATCGAAACGGTCCTGACGCGCCACGATTCGACCGCGTCGCCCGACCTCGACACGATCCTCGCCGCGGACCGATGGGCGCGCGAGACGGCCGAGTCGCTTCTCGACGGCGCCGAGGTCCGGTAGCGTGATCGAAAGCTACGGTGCGCCGTTTCTCGTCCTCGGCGTCCTCGTCCTCGTCCACGAGTTCGGTCATTTCTGGGTGGCGAAGCGATCGGGCGTGCGGGTCCTCAAATTCTCGATCGGCATGGGCCCGCGCCTCGTCGGCTTTCAGCGCGGCGACACCGAATACCTCATCTCCTGGGTCCCGTTCGGCGGCTACGTGAAGATGGCGGGCGAGGAGACGGGCGGAGGGACGCCCGGCGCAACCGACGAATTCGGCACGAAGCGACCGGCCGTGCGCGCGGCGATCCTCGCGGCGGGGCCCGCGATCAACTACCTCTTCGCGATCGTCCTTTACACCGGTCTGTTCGCCGTCCACGGACTCGACACGATCGCGACCCGCGTCGTCGGTCAGGTCGAGGCGGGGAGCGAGGCCGAGCGCGCCGGATTCCTCGCCGGCGACGAGGTGGTCGCGGTCGGCGGGGCGACCGTCAAGGATTGGGGAGACTTCGCCGTCAAGTTAGGGGACGCCAAGGCCCCAGCGGTCGCGGTCAGCGTGATGCGCGGCGGCGTCGCGCACGATCTCGATGTGGACGCGGGACGTCTGCGGACCGGGGGCGGGCTGACGCCGTTCAGCCCGGCGGAGATCGGCGAGGTCCAGCGCGGCGGGCCGGCCTGGAAGGCGGGCTTGCGGCGCGGCGACCGGATCGTGTCGGTCGCGGGAAAGCCCGTCACGATGTGGACGGAAGTTGCAGGGATCGTCCACACGAGCATCGACGTGCCGCTCGAGATCGTGTGGGAGCGCGACGGAAAGACTCTGGCGGCGACGGTGACTCCCGAGAAGGGGCAGGTGCCCGTCTCCGACACGGAGACGAAAGATGTCGGGATGATCCGAATCGGCCAGAAGTGGGACCGCGAGCGGATCCCGCCGTGGACCGCGCTCGAGCTCGGCGCGAAAAGAACCTGGGATATCACCGCTGAAGTGTTCGGGTTCCTCGGGTCGATCTTCCGCCGGCGAGTGAGCATCGACATGCTCGGCGGACCGATCCGGATCGGACAGATCGCGGGGGAGAGCGCGCGATGGGGCGCGTTCTCTCTCGTCAACTTGATCGCGCTCCTGTCGGTAAACCTCGCGGTCCTCAACCTCCTGCCGATCCCGATTCTCGACGGAGGCCATCTTTTCATGATCTTGGTCGAGAAGTTGATCCGCCGGCCCCTCTCGCTCCGCCAGAAAATCGTCTACCAGCAGATCGGCCTCGTCGTCATCATCCTGCTGATGGTGACGGTGACGGTGGTCGACGTCCGCAGATTGTTCCGGTAGCCGTCCGGGTCCTGCCGACGCTCCGATTGCGAGGGGCTAGGCGCCGGGCGGCGCGTGGACGGCGCGAGACGCGCCGGGCGTCGCGGATGTTGCTGGTGTCCGGCCCAGCGAGTCGAGGACAGGAATCCAGCGGTCGGCGTTGCGGAGCAGGCGCTCCGCGAGAACCTTCGCGGTCGAGTCGGGTCCCCCGAACTCCGTGATCAGCCGCATCGCTTCGACGGCGGCAGAGTCGTCGTCTCCAGCGCCGCGGCTCTCCACATCGACGATCAGAGCGAGCAGCCTCTCGAGCTTCTGGTCGAGGGCGGGATCCTTCGGGGGCGAGCCGCCGTCGCTCGCGCGGCCGCACGAGAGCGCGAAGGTCGCGATCAAGATCGCGGGCACGGCGGCCCGCCGACGTGTTCCGTTTCGCATCCGGTCTCCGCGGCCGCGACGGCGACGACCGACCGGTCCCCCGCGAAGCCGTGCGTACGCTACGGGAGCGCGCGAGACGTTGTCAAGACGCGCCGCGTGGCGCGACGGCCCGCGGGCGCCGCCGCGCCCGGAAAAGAGTATCCCTCATCGCTCCGCTTTGTTATCGTCCCACCGAGAAGCCCGACCACGACCCCCTCCGGGACGAGGGCCCTCGCCGCTCACGTGCGCCATCCGCTCCGTACGAACCGAGGGCCCTGCGCCCGACGCGGCCGCCGCGCCCCGCAGGGGTGGGGACGAGTCGTCGCGGTCACCGACGCGTCCGGCGTCCTCCTCGCGGCCGCCCTCGTTGCCGCATTTCTTCTAACGCCCTCAACCGCGACCGCCCGTTACCAACGCCGGTCCGGAAGCCAACTGACCGTCAAGGAAGTCGAGATCGTCGGCAACGAGGCCTTCTCGAGGAAGCGGGTCCTCAAGCTTCTCCCGAGCTTGAAGGGTTCGTTGTTCCGCGCGGCGCGGTACCGGCAGTCGGAGCTTCTCTCGGACGTCGACAAATTAGAGGACGCGTACCAGGCGGCCGGGTTTCTCTCCGTTACCATCGAGCCGCCGGAGATGACGTTCGCGCCCGACTCGGGCCGCGCCTCGGTCGCGATCCGGATCCACGAGGGAGAGCGGACGACCGTCCGCTCGGTCGCGGTCGAGGGGAACGCGCTCATCGCATCGGACGACCTCCTCAAGAAGCGATTCCTCCGCGAGGACGCCCCGTTCGACCGCACGCTTCTCGCATCCGACGCGTACCGCATCTACTCGCTGTACGCCGATCGCGGCTACACGTACGCGAAGGTCACCTACGTCGAACGGATCGACGGGAACCTAGCCGACGTCCTTTTTCATGTTCGCGAAGGCGAACCGGCGACGGTCGGTCGGATCGGCATCTCGGGGAACAATTTGACGCTCGGCCATGCGATCGGCCGGGAGTTGTTGATCAAGCCGGGCGAGCCGTTCAGCCGGAAAAAGATCCTCGACAGCCAGGCTCGGCTCTACGCGACGGGGTTGTTCGAGAGCGTCGAGTTCGAGCCCGACTCGGCGGCGTTCGCGACCGAGTCGAGCCCGGTCGACCTGACCGTCCGCGTCCGCGAGAGGAAGCTCCGGTGGTTCGGGTTCGGCGTCGGGTACGGGACGACCGACTTTGCGCGCATTTCCACCGACTGGAACCACAAGAACTTTCTCGGTACGGGAAAGCAGCTCGAGCTGCGCGCCGTCAGTTCGCGCCTCTTCTCCGCCCAGAGAAAGAACAGCCGGTATGACGCGACGCTCGTCGAGCCCTGGTTCCTCGGGACGCGCACGCGGCTCGCCGTTTCGGTCTTCCACGAGCGGCGCGACGTGGAAAACCTCGAGGTCACGACCGAAGCCGACACGGTTCTCAAGATCGATCGGTACCGGCTCCACGAGACCGGGCTCCGCACCAACCTGACGCGAGACCTGACGCGGCGCGTTCGCGCGTGGTCGGGGTTCAATATGAGCTGGACCGACGCGAAGGACCCGAGCACGCCGGTCGACGCGGCGCTCCTTCGGCCGTATCGCAAGCGGAGCATCGACGGAACGATCGAGCGGATCGCGCGCGACAACCTCTTCGATCCGACGAACGGCTCGACGGAGCGGCTCACGACGGAGTACGCGGGCGGCTTCCTCGGCGGGCAGAGCGAGTTCCTTCGCGTGAGGGCGAGCGCGTCGATCTACCGTCCGACGATTCGGCGCACCGTCTTCGCGGCGCGCGTCGAGGCCGGGACGATCCGCGCGTTCGCCGGCCCCGAGCGCCTCCCCGACCACGAGCGGTTCCGGCTCGGCGGCGCGACGACGGTCCGCGGGTTCGGCGAGGAGACGATCGGGCCGGGCGATTTTCTCCTGCTCGGAAACCTCGAGTTCCGCGTGCCTCTCGTCTGGCACCTCTCGACCGCGGTCTTCCTCGACGGCGGAAACGCGTGGGGCGCGGCCGGCGACATCAAGGCGAAACATTTCCGGCTCCACGCGCGCGAGGAGGAAGTCGGCTCGGGCGATGTGCGCTACGGCGCCGGCGCTGGCCTGCGCCTCGCCACGCCGATCGGGCCCGCGCGCCTCGACTGGGGACGGAAGCTCAAGGAGATCCCGGGCGAGCGGGCCTGGGAGATTCACCTCTCGCTCGGGCAGCCGTTCTAGTGGGCGGCGCGATGAAAGCGGTTCGCGTCATCGCGATCGGAATCGCGTCGCTCGCGCTCCTGCTGATCCTCGGGGCGGTGATCGGTCTCTCGATCGGCCGGCCGTTCCTCTACCGGACGCTCGTCGCTTACGTCGAAGGGAGGGTGAGCGCGCACGGCGACCTGTCGCTGAAGATCGGCTCGATCGGCGGCAGTCCGTTCTCCGGGACGACGCTCCGCGACGTGCGGATCGAAGCGCGCGTGCCCGGATTGCCGTCCGTGCCGCTGTTCGAGGCGGATACCGTCTCGATCGGATACTCGCCGCGGCGATTGGTCCGGGGCCGCCGCGTCTCGTGGATGCGCGTCGTCGGGCCGCACCTCCACGCGGACGGATTGCGCGCCCGCGTGAAGGCGCCGGCCGCGCTCCCCGCGAAGGGTTGGTTCGAAGGGCCGGCGGCGGCGCTCCTCGGCTGGGGGATCGACTCCGTGTCGATCGTGCAGGGTGAGGTGACCGGGCTCGAGGGCTGGCGGCTCGAGCAGATCGCGATCGAATCGGGAGTCGAGATCGTGGATGGCGCCGTACAGCTCGACGTTCGGCGGGCGCGGCTCCGCGCGGACAGTCTCGATGTCGTCGTCGCCGGCGCGGTCGGGATCCGCCCCGATTCGGTCTCGCTGCAAGACGGGAGCGCGCGGTTCGGCGCGTCGCGGGCGCTCTTCCGCGGCAGCGTCCGGTTCGCGCCGTCGCTTTCTCTCGACTTGTCCGTCGCGCTCGACACGCTCCGGCTCGCGGACCTCGGGCCGCTCGGGATTCGCGCGAGCCTCGACGGCTCGGCCTCGGGCCGCGTCGTCGTCCGCGGCGATCCTTCGGACCTTCTCGTCGAGGGAGAGCTCGGAGCGACGTATGGCCCCTACGCCGGCTCGGTCGATCGGATCCGCCTGCGCGTCCACCCCGATGAGCTGCTCGTCGACACGCTCCGCGTGCGGTCGGGCGAGGCGGAGCTCGCCGGGTCGGCGCGGCTCCCGCGCCGCGGAGCGCGCACGCATCGCGGGGCGTTCGACTTCCGCGGGATCGACCTCCACAAGCTCGCCGGCGACTCCGCGCGCGTTCCGGAGACAGACCTCAACGGCCGCGTGTCGTGGGTCGGCGGGGGCTGGCTTCCGAGCGAGCTCGACGGCGAACTCGAATTGGACCTCGGCCCCGGCCGCGTCGGCGAGACGCCGTTCGACCGCGCGTCCGCGACGGGCCGAATCTCGGGCGGGGTTCTCGAGGCGCGGCGCGTCGCCGTGTCGATGTTCGGCGGCTCGATCGTCGGTTCGGGGACGGTCACGATCGGCGGCGAGCTTGACCTCGCCGCAAGCGCGGAGTTCGACGACCTCTCGCGCGTCGCGTCGCGATTGAAACTGTCCGGAGCGAGCGGGCGCGGCCGGTTCGACGGGCGAATCGTTCGCGCCGCCGGACGGCTGACGCTCGACGGCACGCTCGTCGGCGAGCGATGGACGACGAGCGGGTTTCGATTCGACGCGGTCGAGGCCACCGGCCGACTCGTGTCGGACGCGGGCGCGACGACGGTCGTCGCGAGCGGCCGGATCGGCGCGATCGACGCGTACGGGAAGCGGCTCGGCAACCTGAACGCCGCGGTGCGTTACGAAGCCGGGCACTTCTTCCTCGAAAACTTCGAAGGCCGGATCGGCGACACCGACTTCGAGGCGCGCGGCGAGTGGGGGCGCGACGACGAGGGGGACCGCTTTCTCATCACGTCCGGGGCGTTCACCAGGAACGGAAAGCGCACAGAGTTTCCGAACGAGATTGAAGTGAGGAGAGAGGAGACGCGGTTCAGCCTCCTGCCGATTGCGGTCGCGTTTCGCGGCGGGCGCGTGATCGCGCGCGCCGAAATCGACGCGGGCGGTCCGATCGAGGCGGAGGTGCGATGGGAGGGCGTGCGGCTGTCGGCGCTCCCGATCCCCGCGCCTCTCGACGCCCGGCTCTTCGACCAAACCGCGGGTTCGCTCACCCTTTCCGGAACGGCGAAGTCGCCCGTCGTCCACGTCACGCTCGACGGGCACAAAGACGCGCCCGATTCCACCAGTTTCGCGTCGCTCACCGCGCGGGTCGATTATGCGACGCCGGGCCCGCTCCGCGCTTCTGTCCACCTCGCCGACCGCGAGGGACTCGATCGCCTCACGATCGACGGCGTCCTCGCGGACTCGGTTTCGGTCGCGGCGCTCACGGCGCCCGGGTCGTTGTCCGAAAAGCTGCGCTCGCTCCTCCATCCGGATGTGATGGTGCGCGCCAACGAGCTGCCGCTCGAATGGGTCCGCCCGCTCGCGAAGGAGCTGGCCAGCTTCGGCGGCCCGGTGACGGCGGCCTGGCGTTTCCACGGAGACTTGGGCGACCTCTCCGCGAGCGGTCCGTTCTCGACCCACGGGATCACGTACCTCGGAGCGCGCGTCGCCGGCCTCTCCGGCACGATGCGGTTGGAGAAGGGCCGGCTCGACTTCGACGTCGAGTTTGAAGACGACTGGGGCGCTTCGAAGCTGGCCGTCTCGCTTCCCGCCCGGCTCGACGCGACACGCCCCTCGCTCACGTTCGACAAAGAGGCCCCGATCTCGATCGCGGCGAGGATCGAACGCGGCGATCTCGGCGTCCTGCCGCTGATCGTCAAGCAGGTGCGCGAGGCCTCCGGCGAGTTTTCGCTGTCGCTCGACGGCTCGGGGACGCTCGCCGCGCCGGATTTCACGGGGACTATGCACGCGAGCGGCGGGGCGCTCATCCTGAGGAATCTCGCCGAGTTGTACGAGGACGTGTCGGGAGACCTGACTCTCGACGGGTCGCTCTTCACGTTTCGAGGGATCACCGCGCGCGTTGGAGAGAAAGGCCGGGTCGAAGCGAACGGGTCGTTGCGGCTCGTCAACCTGAAGGCGGACGACTTCGACTTCGTCCTCAAGGCGCATGACTTCGACCTCGAGTCGATTCCCGAAACGGGCGCGACGCTCGACGCCGATCTCGTCGTGAGGACGCAGACGACGGACCTCTGGACGCGGGTGCTCCACATCACGGGGACGATCGACCTGAAGGGGGGAGCCGTCGAACAGGACTTCGAGCCCGCGGTCCCGGGCGCCCCGCCGCCCGTCATCTTCCGGCACACGGATAAGCCCGACTTTACCTGCGAGATCACAGTTCGCGCGCCGGGCGACCTCTGGATTTCAAACCGCGACATGGAGATCGAACTCCGGGGCGAGGGAACTCTCTTCCGGAGCACGCGGGGCCTCGGGTTCATCGGCTCGCTCGACGCCGTGCGCGGAACGTACTTCCTGTACCGGAGCTGGATCGCGAACAGCCTCCGGATCGAAGACGGGCAGATCACGTGGGGCGATCCGGACAACGCGATGAACATGCGGATCGCCGCGACGGCATCGACGGAAGTCGGAAACGAAAAGATCACCGTGACCTGTGACGGGCCGCTCGACAGCCTTCAGGTCCGCGCGTCGTCCGAGTCGGGGCGCCCGGAGAGCGAGATCATCCAGATGCTCGGGCTCAGCACGGCGTCGGGCGTCAGTCAGGCCGGATCGCGCGACCTTTTGCAGTCGTGGGTCGGGGTCGGCGCCGGGCTCCTGGCGCACGAGCTCCTCAACGGGGCGGTCCAGGCGTCGATCGTAACGGAGGGCGGCAGACCTTCGATTCAGGTCGGGAAGTACTTGCGGAGCAACATCTACTTTGACTACTCGCAAAGCATCGAAGGTTGGCCGGGAAGCAAACCGCCCGAAGGGGCTCCCAATGCGGAGACGCTCGCGCTTCCAGACCGCCAGTTCCGCGTCAATTACAACGTCACGCGCGACGTGTTCCTCGAGACGCTGACCGGATCGCGGCGCGACGGAAGCCGGTTCCTCAACCTTGACCTCAAACTGCGGGTGGGATATTAGGGTCACATGGATCTGGCCGCGCTGTTGAACGAAGCGCAGCACCGCGCCGTCACGCACGGCGAGGGCCCTCTCCTCGTCGTCGCCGGCGCGGGGAGCGGGAAGACGCGCGTCCTGACGTACCGGTTCGCGCACCTCGTCCGCGACCGCGGCGTCGACGCGCGGTCGATCCTCGCGGTGACGTTCACGAACAAGGCCGCGCGGGAGATGGGGGAGCGGATCCGCGGGGCAATCGGCGGCACGGCGGGGACGCTCGCGATCGGCACGTTCCACGGGTTCGGCGCGCGCTTCCTCCGCCGCGAGGCCGCGCTCGCCGGCCTCGATCCCGCCTTCGTCATCTACGACACCGACGATCAGGAGCGGCTCCTCCGCGACACGATCAAGGAGATCGGGATCCCGCATGCGTCGTGGACTCCGGGGGCGCTTCGTTCGCGGATCTCCGCTCTGAAGGGACAGCTCCTGACGGCGGACGAGGCGCCGGCCGAGAAGCCGCAGGATCAGGTGATCCGGCGCGCGTACGCGGAGTACGAACGGCGGCTCCGCGAGCGGAACGCGTGCGACTTCGACGACCTGCTCCTTTGGCCCGTGCGACTTCTACGTGACGACGAGAACGTGCGCGAGCGATGGTGCGGCCGGTATGCGCACTTGCTGATCGACGAGTACCAGGACACGAACGGCGCGCAGCACGAGCTCGTGCGGGGGCTCGCGACGCCGCCGTGGAACGTGTTCGCCGTCGGTGACGAGGACCAGTCGATCTACCGTTGGCGCGGCGCGCGGATCGGCAACATCCTCGAGTTCGAGGAGACGTTTCCGGGAACGGCGATCCACCGCCTCGAGCAGAACTACCGCTCGACGGGGCGGATCCTCGCGGCGGCGAACGCGGTCGTGCAGCGGAACCGGAGCCGCCGGCCGAAGACGCTCTGGACGGAGCGCGGCGACGGAGAGCGGATCGTTCTCGCCTGCGCGCCGACTGATCTGGGCGAGGGGCGCTGGATCGCGCGCGAGGTCCAGGAGCTGATCCGCGGCGGGATGCGGCCGGGCGACGTCGCGCTCTTGTACCGGACGAACGCGCAGTCGCGCGCGCTCGAGGAGGGGTTCCGGCGCGCGGGCGTCCCGTACGTGATCGTCGGCGGACTCCGGTTCTACGAGCGGCGGGAAGTGAAGGACCTCCTCGCGTACCTCCGCGTTCTCGTCAATCCGCGCGACGACCTCTCTCTCGTCCGCGCGATCGGCGCGCCGCCGCGCGGCATCGGGGAGAAGACGCTCGAGCGGCTGCGCGGTCTCGCGGCGGAGCGCGGCGTCCCGGTGGCGCTGGCGCTCCTGCTCGCGGGCGAGCTCGCCGGAGTGCGCGCCGCGACGGCGCGCGCGCTCGTCGACCTCGGCGATCTGCTCGACCGGCTTCGCGCCCGCCTCGCCGTCGAGCCCGCCGCCGCGATCGCGCGGCAGATCATCGAGGAGACGGGGTTCGTCGAAGCGCTCCGCGCCGAAGGGGGTCCCGAGGCCGCTTCGCGGATCGAGAACGTGCAAGAGCTCGTCTCGGGGATGCAGGAGTTCGCCGAACGGACGAATGACGCGTCGCTGACCGAATACCTCACGGAGGTCTCGCTTCTCAGCGACGTCGACGCGTGGGACGACGGGATCGGCCGCGTCTCGTTGATGACTCTTCACAACGCGAAGGGGCTCGAGTTTCCGGTCTGTTTCATCACGGGTGTCGAGGAGGGACTCCTTCCGCACCCAATGAGCATGGAGGGCGACGGCGACTTGGAGGAAGAGCGGCGGCTCTTCTACGTCGGGTTGACGCGGGCGAAGGACCGCGTGTTCCTCACGCGCGCGGCGACCCGTCTTCGGTTCGGCGGACGGATCGACACGCTCCCGTCGCGCTTTCTCCGGGAGATTCCGGCGGAACTGATCGACGATGCGGGACGGTCGGCGACGTCGTCGGTCGAGTGGTTTCCGCGGGGGCCAGCGGGCGCCGGCGGAGGCGGCCCGCGCGACGAGGAGCGCGCCGGCGCGCCCGCGCGCGCCGACGCCGCCTGGGAGAGCGAGCCGATCCTCGACGCGAACGGCCGCGAGGCCGAGCTCCGGATCGGCGAGCGAGTCCGGCATCCCGTGTTCGGAGACGGCCTCGTTCTGGGAACGTCGGGCCACGGCGAGACGCTCAAGGTGACCGTCGAGTTCGGATGGGCCGGCGTCAGGAAGCTCTTCGCGGCGTTCGCATCTCTCCAGCGGATCGGTTAACCTCGCGACGGCTCGAGCGGCCGCGCGGCGCCCCGTCGCGCGGGAACGAAACCACCCGGAGGGACGAAACTTGGGGATCGATCGCGACGAGGTGTTCCGCGTGGCGCGGCTGGCGCACATCGACTTGACGGAGGCCGAGGCCGCCGCCCTCCCCGCGCAGCTCGATCGGATCGTCGACTACGTGCGCGGCCTCGAGTCGGTCGCGACCGACGGGGTGCGCGAGTCGCACGCCGCGCCGGCGACGCCGCTTCGCGCCGACGAGCCCGCGCCGTCGCTGCCGCGCGACGACGTGCTCCGGATCGCCCCCGCGCACCGCGACGCGCTCCTGGTCGTGCCGCGCGTCATCGGCGGAGAGGTCGAGACGGCGTGAGCGGCGCGTTCCGGACCGCGCGCGAAATGGCGGACGACCTGCGCGCCGGCCGGACCGACTCGGAGACGATCGTCTCGGAGAGCCTCGATCGGATCGCACGCCACGACGGCGCGCTTCACGCGTGCCTCTCCGTCGCGGACCGCGGCGCCGCGCTCGAGGCGGCGAGGCGCCAAGATCGGGTGCGCGCGGAGGGTCGCGCGCCGTCGCCGTTGGCCGGCGTCCCGATTCTCGTGAAGGACAACATTTCGACGCGAGCGTTCCCGACGACGTGCGGCTCGCGGATTCTCGCCGGCTACCGGCCGCCGTACGACGCGCACGTCGTCGAGCGGCTCGAGAGCGCGGGGCTCGTCCTGCTCGGCAAAACGAACATGGACGAGTTCGCGATGGGATCGTCGACGGAGAACTCCGCGTTCGGTCCGTCGCGCAATCCGTGGGACCTCGACCGGGTTCCGGGCGGGTCGAGCGGAGGATCGACCGCGGCGGTCGCCGGGGGGCTCGTCCCGCTCGCGCTCGGGTCCGACACCGGCGGCTCCGTCCGCCAGCCCGCGTCGTTCTGCGGCGTCGCGGGGCTCAAGCCGACCTACGGCCGCGTGTCGCGATACGGGCTCGTGGCGTTCGGGTCGTCGCTCGATCAGATCGGGCCGATCGCGCGGAGCGTCGAGGACGTCGCGCTCCTGCTCGACGTGATCGGCGGCCGCGACCCGCGCGACGCGACGACGGCCGAGGTCGAGATGCCGCGCCACGCGGAGCGCCTCCGCGGGGGCGGCGCGCGGGGCGCGGGGAGCGCGGCGGGCGCGGCGGGCGACACCCTCCGCGGGCTCAGGATCGGCCTGCCGCGCGAGTTCGTCGTCGACGGGCTCGACGCGGAAGTCGCCGACGCAGTCGCCCGCGCGCTCGACCGCGCGCGCGAGGCCGGCGCCGAAGTGCGCGACGTGTCGCTGCCGCGCGTCGCGCACGGGATCGCCACGTACTACATCGTGGCGACGGCCGAGGCGTCATCGAACCTCGCCCGCTACGACGGCGTGAAGTACGGCCTGCGCGCGGGCGGAACGGACGGGCTCCGGGCGATGTACCACGCGACCCGCCGCGAAGGCTTCGGCGCCGAGGTGAAGCGCCGGATTCTCCTCGGCACGTTCGCGCTCTCGTCGGGCTACTACGACGCGTACTACGCGAAGGCGCAGGCGGTCCGCGAGCTTTTGCGCCGCGACTTCGCGCGCGCGTTCGAAGAGGTCGACCTGATCGTCGGGCCGACCGCGCCGACGCCAGCATTCCGCCTCGGCGAGAAGACAGACGATCCTCTGACGATGTACCTCTCGGACATCTACACGCTCCCCGCGAACCTCGCCGAGCTTCCGGGGATTTCGATCCCGGCGGCCCTCTCCCGCTCGGGGTTGCCGATCGGTCTGCAGATCCTGGCGCGGCCGTTCGACGAAGCGCGGATGCTCGCCGCGGCGCACGCGTTCGAGTCGCGGCTCGGCGCGGCCGGCGCGATCCCGCCGCGGTTCGCGGAGAGCGCGGCGTGAGCGCGGCCCCGCGGTACGAGGCGGTGATCGGCCTCGAGGTGCACGCGCAGCTCTTGACGCGCACGAAGATCTTCTGCGGCTGCTCGACCCGCTTCGGCGCGCCGCCGAACACGCAAGTCTGCCCGGTCTGCCTCGGCCTTCCGGGGGCGCTCCCGGTCCTCAACGAGGGCGCCGTGCGCCTCGCCGTGCGAGCCGCCCTCGCGCTCGACCTGTCGATCGCGCCGCGCTCGGTCTTCGCGCGAAAGAATTACTTCTACCCGGACCTGCCGAAGGGCTACCAGATCTCGCAGTACGACGAGCCGGTCGCGCGGAACGGATCGATCGGCGTGTCGAGCGAGGGCGACCCGCCCGCGCCCCGGACGATCCGGATCCACCGCCTCCACCTCGAAGAGGACGCGGGGAAGTCGTTCCACCCGGATGCGGGCGGCGCCGAGTCGATGATCGACCTCAATCGATGCGGCGTGCCGTTGATCGAGATCGTGTCGGAGCCGGACCTCCGAACGCCTCGCGAGGCGGCCGAGTATTTGGCCAGCCTCAAGGAGATCCTCGAGTACACGGAGGTGTGCGACGGCAACATGGAGGAGGGCTCGCTCCGCTGCGACGTGAACATCTCCGTGAGGCCCGCCGGCGCGTCGAAGCTCGGCGTCAAGACGGAGATCAAGAACCTCAACTCGATCAAGTCTGTCGTCGCGGGGCTCGCGGCGGAGATCGAGCGGCAGTCGAAGCTCTTGGCGGGCGGCGGCCGCGTCGTGCAGGAGACGCTCCTCTGGGACGCGAAGCGCGAAGTCGCCGTCGCGATGCGGAGCAAGGAAGAAGCGCACGACTACCGCTACTTCCCCGAGCCCGACCTTCATCCTCTCGTCCTCTCCGATTCGTTCATCGAAGAGATCCGCCGGAGCATGCCGGAGCTTCCCGCCGCGCGCCGCGCGCGATTCGAGGCAACGCTCGGCCTCCCGCCGGCTGACGCGCGCGTCCTCTCCGGCTCGCGCGCTCTGGCGGACTACTTCGAGCGCGCGGTCGGGGCGTACGATCCGGCGCGCGCGCCCGGCGCCGCGAAGCGCGTCGCGAACTGGGTTCAGGGCGAAGTCTTGCGTCTGGTCAAAGATGGAAATCGGGAGATCGACTCGTTCCGGGTCGCGCCGGGCGCGCTCGCCGATCTCTTGCGCCTGCTCGACGCGGGGGAGATCTCGAACCTCGCGGCGAAGGACGTTCTCGCGGAGATGGATCGGTCGGGGATGACCGCGCGCGAGGCGATGGAGGCGGGCGGCCACCGGCAGATTTCCGACGAGGGCGTGCTCCGCGAAACGGTCCGTCGCGTCGTCGCCGAAAACCCCGACCCCGTCGCGCAATTCCGGGCCGGGAAGGAGAAGACGTTCGCGTTCTTGCTCGGTCAGGTGATGAAGGCGACGCGCGGGTCGGCAAACCCGGCGGTCGCGACGGCTCTGCTGCGCGAGGAGATCGCGAAATAACGGCAAGGCCGCGCTCGCCGCGCGCGCTCGGGCGGCGCGGCCCGCCCCGCTCAACCCGCGTCGTCGCGCGCGTAGATGTGAAGGAGCGCGTCCGACGGCGTGATTCGCCCGAGGATCGGCGACGCGACGACGAGCCCCGCGAACGTGATCGCCGTCGCGAGCGACGGCCGCGCGCCGTCCATGTGGATCCGGAGCCAGAGCCCTTCGACGCTCATCGTTTGCAGGCTTCGGTCCGTCAGGAGACGGAAGCCGTGCCGTGCGGCGCAGCGTGCGAGGTTCGCGGAGTTGAAGTAAGAGAGATGCGGGCTGTGGAAATCCTTCTGCCAGAGCCTGCGAAACGGACCCGCGTAGCCGGCTCGGTGGAACCAGCACGCGGCCCGGTAGAGCGGCCCGCGGCTGTCGGGGAGGAACACGAGGAGCTTTCCGTCCGGCGAGAGGATCTCACGGCACCGCGCGAGGACCGCATCGACGCGAGGAAGATGCTCGAGGACGTCGTTGAAGACGATCGCGTCGAACCGCTCGGTCGGCGCGACGCACTCGGGGAAGTATCCGGCGCGGACGTCGAGTCCGCCCGCGCGCGCTGCCGCGGCGATCGGGGCTTCGGGCTCGATCCCGCAGCCGACGACGCCGCGCGCGCGGGCGGCCTCGAGGAACCACCCGTACGCGCAGCCGACGTCGAGGAGCCGCGCGCCCGAGAGCGTCATGTGGCGGCCGAGCGCGTCGAGAAGCTCCTCCGACGTCCGCTCCCTCAGTCGCTTGAGCGCCGCGACGCGTTTCTGTTCGTCGAGCGCGGTCTCGCTGCCGAGACGGCCGTCTCCCTCGCCGAGCAACGAAACCCAGAGGTCGCACGCGGGGCAACGGAGGAGCCACTCTTCGAGAGACGCCGCGAGCCCCGCGTCGCACGCGGGGCAAGTTCGGGCGTCTGTGAGTTCCGATGGGCTCATTCCGCGGACGCGGAGAATAGCTCGCCCGAATCTTGCCGCGCAAGGGCGGCGTCCGCGAGGCGCGCGCCGGGGCCAATCCCTTTCGCGCCTTGACACTCCGCGGCTCCGCCGCTAGCCTCATCGACGCGCTTCATCCCGTTCTTTGCGTGGCTTGTGGGGCTGTTCGGGCCGGCCCCGTGCGCCCTCGAGGATGAGGCTCGAGGGCGTTTCCTCTTCCAGGCCCAGTCTTCTTCGGGAGCGACGACAGATGTCCACGGCGCGCGACGAGCGCTTCATGAAGATGGCGATCGGGCTGGCTCGACGCGGTCTCGGCGCGACGAGCCCGAACCCGGTCGTCGGCGCGGTCGTCGTTCGCGGCGACGAGGTGATCGGACGAGGCTGGCACGCGCGAGCGGGCGAGCCGCACGCCGAGGCGATCGCGCTCCATCGGGCGGGCGACCGCGCGCGCGGGGCCGAGCTGTTCGTCACGCTCGAGCCGTGCTGCCACCACGGGAGGACGCCCCCCTGCACCGACGCGATCCTCGCGTCCGGCGTCCGCCGCGTCGTCGCCGCGATGCGCGATCCGTTCGACGCCGTCGGCGGCAAGGGGATCGCTCTCTTGAAACGGCGCGGCGTCCGAGTGGACGTCGGGTGCCTCGCCGCCGAGTGTGGCGAAGTGAACGCGGCGTACCTCAAGCGCGTGACGACGAAGTACCCGCTCGTGACGCTCAAAGCGGCGCTGTCGCTCGACGGGCGGATCGCGGCGCCATCGGGCGAGTCGCAATGGCTGACCGGCGCCGCGGCGCGCGCGATCGTTCAGGAGCTGCGCGCGCAAGTCGACGCGATCGCCGTCGGCGTCGGGACGATCCTCGCCGACGACCCGCGACTCACCGTGCGAGTGACGCGCCGCCGTCGCCGCCCGGTCCGCGTCGTGTTCGACGCGAAGCTCCGGACGCCGCCCGACGCGCGGCTGTTCAAGGACAGCGGCGGACCCGTCGTGATCGTCGCGCGCGGCGACGCGCCTGCGGCGCGGAGCGCGCGGTTGCGCGACGCCGGGGCGGGGATCCTCCGCGTGCCCGGCGCGCGCGACGGCGAGGGAATCTCGCTCCGGCCCGCGCTCCGCGCGCTCGCGCACGAGGGCGTCAACCACTTGCTCGTCGAAGGGGGCGGCCGGGTCGCAACGTCGCTCCTTGCGGCGCGGCTCGTCGATCGGCTCGTGCTCTTCTACGCGCCGATCCTTCTCGGCGGCGAGCGGCTTCTGGTCGGGAACCTGGGGATCCCGCGGCTCGAGCAGGCGCCCCGACTGACAAGTTCGTCCTGGCGGCGCATCGGAACGGACGTTTGCTTCACCGGGAACTTGAAGAGCCGCGCGGACTAGGTTTCGCGGCAAGAGGTTACGGAGTTATGTTCACGGGAGTCATCACAGCCGTCGGCCGCCTAGAGGCGCGTCGTGAGATCGAGGGCGGGGCGAACCTTGTCGTCTCCGCGCCCGCTTTTACGGACGAACTCGCGCTCGGCGAGAGCATCGCGGTGTGCGGCGTGTGCCTGACGGTCGTCGCCGCGCGCGGCGCGCAGTTCGAGGTCCAGGCGATCCGCGAGACGCTCGCGCGGACGACGCTCGGCGGCATTCCGCCCGGCGGCGCCGTGAACCTCGAACGCGCGCTGCGACCGTCCGACCGGATCGGCGGCCACTTCGTCACGGGCCACGTCGACGCCTCGCCCCGCGTCCTCGACGTCGTCCCGCGCGGCGCCGAGTGCCTCCTGTGGATAGAGATCCCCGACGGGTACGCGGCGCACCTCGTCGAGAAGGGATCGGTCGCCCTCGACGGCGTCAGCCTGACGATCGCCGAAGTGCGCGACGCCGATTTCGTCGTGTGCCTCATCCCGTTCACTCGCGAGCACACGACGCTCGGCGGGCTCAGCGCGGGCGATCGCGTCAACCTCGAGACCGATCTCCTCGGCAAGCACGTTGCGCGGTTCCTGACGCTCGACGGGGCGGACTCGCCCGCATGGCGCGGCGGACGCGGCCCGGTCGGGGGGAGCCTCCGATGAAATCGCGGCGGACGCGCCCCGCGTTCGATCCGATCGGGGAGGCGATCGACGCGGTCCGCCACGGGAAGATGGTCGTCGTCGTGGACGATGCCTCTCGCGAGAACGAGGGCGATCTCGTGATGGCGGCGGAGAAGGTGACCCCGGCGGCGATCAATTTCATCGCGCGCGAGGCGCGCGGGTTGATCTGCCTCGCGCTCCCGGGCCGGCGTCTCGACGAGCTTCAGCTCGGGCCGATGGTTTCGCGGAACACGGCGAAGATGGGGACCGCGTTCTCGGTGTCGATCGACGCGGTCCGCGGAACGACGACGGGGATCTCGGCGCACGACCGCGCGGCGACGATCCTCGCGACGATCGACCCGCGCACGCGTCCCGAGGATCTCGCGCGGCCGGGCCACATCTTCCCGCTCCGCTCCGCAGAGGAAGGCGTGCTCCGCCGCGCCGGGCATACCGAGGCCGCCGTCGACCTCGCGCGCCTGGCCGGCCTCGCGCCCGCGGGCGTCCTCTGCGAGATCATGGACGAGGACGGCCGGATGGCCCGCGTGCCGAAGCTGATTGCGCTGGCGCGCCGCCACGGCCTCAAGATGATCACGATCGAGGATTTGATCGTGTACCGCCGCCGCGAGGAGCAGCTCGTGCGCCGCCTCGTCGACACGCCGCTCCCGACGCGGCACGGCGAGTTTCGGCTGAAGCTCTACGAGGATTCCGTCGAGCAGATGCACCACGTCGCGCTCGTCCGCGGGACGTGGCGGGCCGACGAGCCGATCCTCGTGCGGATCCACTCGCAGTGCTTGACGGGCGACGTGTTCGGGTCGCTCCGCTGCGACTGCGGCGACCAGATGGAGAAGGCGCTCGAGCAAATCGCCGCGGAGGGGAAGGGCGTCTTCCTGTACATGCGTCAGGAAGGGCGCGGGATCGGGCTCGCGCTTAAGCTCGAGGCGTACGCCCTCCAGGATCGCGGGATGGACACGGTCGAGGCGAACGAGCGGCTCGGGCTTCCGCCCGATCTGCGCGACTACGGAATCGGCGCGCAGATCCTCGTCGACCTCGGCGTCCGAAAGATGCGGCTGTTGACGAACAACCCGAAGAAGATCGTCGGCCTCGAGGCGTACGGGCTCGAGATCGTCGAGCGCGTTCCGATCGAAGTCCCGGCCCGCCCGGAGAACGAGAAGTATCTCCGCACGAAGCGCGACAAGCTCGGACACTATCTCCTCAAGGAAGACCTGGGCCGCGAGGCGCCGGTCGAGCGGGAGCGTGAGCGGGAGCGGGGCGCCGGAGACGGAGCGGCCGCGAAGAAGAGCGCGATCGCGCGAACGACCGAAAAATCCGCGCCGCCGCGCCGGAGGAAGCGGGCGTGACCGCTCGCTTGAGGGATCGCGCCGACGCGGGCGCTTCGCGACCGGACGCGGCGGGGAGGCGGTTCGCCGTCATCGCGTCGCGCACGAACGGCGACGTCGTCGACCGGCTCCTCGCCGGCGCGCTCGACTGTCTCGCATCGCTCGGCGCGGCCGACGACGCGATCGAAGTCTTCCGCGTCCCGGGAGCGTTCGAGCTTCCGTTCGCCTCGAAGCGCGCCGCCGAGTCGGGCCGCTTCGACGCGGTCGTCGCGCTCGGCGCCGTGATCCGCGGCGGCACGCCGCACTTCGAGTTCCTCTGCGCCGAGACCGCGCGCGGCCTCGCGTCGGTCGCGCTCGCGACGGACGTCCCGGTCCTCTTCGGCGTCTTGACGACGAACACGCGCGAGGAAGCGCTCGATCGCGCGGGCGGCAAGGCCGGAAACAAGGGCGCCGAAGCCGCCCTCGCCGCCGCCGAGATGGCGGTCCTCGACTTCGGGACGGCGGGGTAGTCCGTGGGGCGGCGGCACGAATCGAGGGAGCGGGCGCTCAAAGAACTTTATCGTCTCGAGATCACGGGGGAATCGTGGGAGTCCGACGCGGACGCCGCCGCGCTCTCGCCGTTCGCGCGGTCGCTCGTGGAAGCCGTCTGCGCGCGGGGGCCTCAAATCGACCTGATTCTCGCGGCTACGGTCGAGCACTGGAGCCTCGATCGCCTCGCGCTCCTCGACAAGCTCGTGTTGCGCTTGGGCGTCGCGGAGCTGCTGTTCCTTCCGGAGACGCCGCCCAAAGTCGTGATCGACGAAGCGGTCGAGCTCGCGAAGAAGTTTTCGACGGAGAAGTCGGGATCGTTCGTCAACGGCGTCCTCGACAAGATCTGGAAGTCGCAGCCTACGGACGGCGCGCGCGAGGGGGCGGGTTGAGGCTCGCGGTCTTCTCCGACGTCCACGCAAACCTCGAGGCCCTCGAGACCATCCTCGCGACGGAGGCGTTCCGTCTCGCCGACCGCGTCGTCTGTCTCGGCGACGTGATCGGGTACGGGGCCGATCCGTCGGCGTGCCTCGCCCTGTCGCGCGCGAAGGCCGAGCGGATCCTCCTCGGCAATCACGAGTCGGCGATCGCCCATCCCGAAGAGCTCGCGTATTTCAACGGATACGCGCGCCAGGCGATCGAGTGGACGCGCGACCACCTCACGGACGAGGAGCGCGACTACATCACGCAGCTCCCTCTCGTCCACCGCGAGCCGCCCGACTTTCAGTTCGTCCACTCCGCGCCGACCGAGCCGCAGTCGTGGGAGTACATCTTCGACCTCGCGGGCGCGCAGCGGGAAATCGTCTCAGTCGACGAGACTCTCTGCTTCGTCGGCCACTCGCACGTCCCGCTCGCCGTCGAAAAGGGGGAGTCGGGCCCGGGACGGCTCGTCGAGTTTCCGTTCCCTGTGCGGGAGGGGATGCGCTATCTCGTCAACGTCGGGAGCGTCGGGCAGCCTCGCGACTCCGACCCGCGCGCCGCGTTCGTGACGTACGACTCCGACGCGCGCGTCGTCACGCTCGAGCGCGTCGAGTACCCGATCGCCCGCGCCCAAGAAAAAATCCTCGCTGCGGGGCTTCCGGCCTTCCTCGCGGCGCGGCTGGCAAAAGGGCGGTAGGGGCCGCCCCGGCCCTCGGACCGCGTGCGGATCCTCGTCATCAACTGGCGGGACATCGAAAACCCCGAGGCGGGCGGCGCCGAGGTCCACCTCCACGAGATCTTTCGCCGGATCGCGGCGGCCGGGCACGACGTGACGCTCCTCGCGCACGCGTTCGGTAATGCGCCGTCGCGGGAGACGATCGCCGGGATCGACGTCCATCGCGCGGGCCCGCGGAACACGTTCAACTTCGTCGTCCCGCGCGCGCTCCGCGGCGCCCTCGACCCGGCCCGCTTCGACGTCGTCGTCGATGACCTCAACAAGATTCCGTTCTACACGCCGCTCTACGTGCGCCGCCCGCTCGTCGTCCTCCACCATCATTTTTTCGGCTCGAGCATTTTCCACGAGGTCCCGTTCCCGGTCGCCGCCTACGTGTTCCTCCACGAGGCGGCCGCGCCGCTCATCTACCGGAGGGCGCGGTGGGTGACCGTCTCGAACAGCTCGCGCGACGAGCTCGTCTCGCGCGGGATCCCCGCGGATCGCATCGCGCTCGCGATGAACGCCGTCGACCACGCGCGATTCGCGCCCGGACCGCCGTCGGAGAAGGACCCCGACCTCCTCGTCTACCTCGGCCGGATCAAGCGGTACAAGAACATCGAGCTGTTGATCCGCTCGATGCGCGCGGTTCGGGCACGCCGCCCGCGGGCGCGGCTTCTCGTCGTGGGGGAGGGAGATCACCGGCCCGCGCTCGTCCGGCTGGCGAGTGACCTCGCTCTCGACGGCGCGGTCGAGTTCACCGGCTTCGTACCGCTCGAGGAGAAAGTGCGGATTCTGCGCCGCGCGTCGCTCTCGATCAATGCCTCGCCGAAGGAAGGTTGGGGCGTGACGGTGATCGAAGCGAACGCGTGCGGCACTCCAGTCATCGCGAGCGACGTTCCGGGCCTGCGCGACGCGGTCGTCGATGGGAAGACGGGCCGGCTCGTTCCGTTCGGATCGCAGGACGCGATGGAGCGCGCGATCGTCGCGCTTCTGGAGAACGACGCGGAGCGCGGGCGGCTGGCCGACGGCGCGGTCGCCTGGGCGGCGCGCTTCTCTTGGGACGAGTCGGCGCGCGACGTCCTCGCGGTGCTGGAGCGCGCCGCGTCCGAGCGGGCCGCGTCGGAGCGGGCCGGCGGGCGCACCGCGGTGGGCGCGTGAGCAAGGGCGCGCGCGAGAGCGGCGCCACGCGCGCCGCGGCGTCGCGCGCCTCCTCGTCGCGCGCCCCGGCGTCGCGCGTCCCGTCCGCGCGACCGCCGCTCGGATTGCCCGTCGTGCTCGCCCTCGTCCTCGTCGGCGCGTCGGTTCTCTACTACTGGCCGATCCTATTCGGCGCGCCGTTCGGGAAGGCTTGGTTCTGGGAAGATTTCCTGGAGCAGAACTTCCCGTATCGATTCTTCCAGGCGACGTACCTCCGCGAGGGGACGTTTCCTCTGTGGAACCCGTTCATCTTCGGCGGGCTCCCGTACGCGGCGGACATCCAGGCGGCCGCGTTCTACCCGCCGCATTGGGTCTTGGCCCTCTTCGTGAGCGGCGGAAAGCTGTCGCCCGAATCGGTCGAGCTTCTCGAGATCCTCCACGCGGCGCTCGGCGGAATCCTGATGGGCCTCTTGGCGCGTCGATGGTTCGGCGGACGCGGCGCGGCCCTCGTCGCCGGAATCGGGTTCGCGTTCTCTTCGTTCTTCGTCGTCCGGATGAAGCACGGCAACATCGTCGAGACGCTCGCGTGGATCCCGGGGATTCTATTGTTCCTGCGAGAGGGGCTCGCCTCGAGACGCGTGGCCGCGGTCGCGATCGCCGCGCTCCTGTTCGCGCTCTCGCTCCTCGCCGGCGCGCCGCAATACGCGTTCTTCACGCTCGTCGCGGCGGGGCTTCTGGCGGCGCACGAAGCCGCGTCCGACCGGACGGCGCGCGGTGTGGGCGTGATCGCCGCGCTGTTCGTCGCGTTCGTCGGGCTCGCGTTCCTGACCGCGTCGGCGGCGCTGTTGCCATCCGTCGAGCTGGCGAAGGAGACGTTTCGCCAGGCGCTCACGTACCAGACGGCCTCCGAAACGTCGTTCCACCCGAGGCAGATCGTGACGTTTCTCCTGCCGCGATTCTACGGGACGACCGCGGGGGGGCGGACGCGTGACTTCTTCGGCGGGACTTACTACGCGTTCTGGGAGCTGGCGTGCTACGTCGGCGTCGCGGCGCTCCCGCTCGTGGCGCTCGGTCTGCGCAAGCCGTGGAGCCGCGACGTCCGGTACCTCGCAATCCTAGGAGGGACTGGCGCCCTGCTCGCGCTCGGAAAGTTCGGCCCTCTCCATCCGCTCCTATTCCACGCGCTGCCGGCGTACCAACGATTCCGCGTTCCGGGACGCTTCATCGTGCTGGCGGGGATCGCGCTCCTGTTGCTCGCGGCGCGCGGCGTCTCGAGACTCGAAGAGGGGATCGCCGACCCGGCCCGCGCGCGCCGCGCGCTCGTCCGGACCGCGATCGGCCTCGCGGCGGCGATCCTCGCGGCGACCGCCGTCGGCATCGCGTCTGGCCCGGCAGCGGCGACGGCGGACCGCGCGCGCGACGCGGCCATCGCGCTCGCGCTCCTCGGCGCGTCGGCCGCGGTCGCCATGCGCGGGCTCGCGACGCGCGACGCGGGGCGCCGCGCCGCGCCGCTTCTTGCCGGCTTGCTCCTCGCCGACCTCGCGGTGTTCGGCGTGGCTTACAACCTCGGCCCGATCGACCCGGTCGATCACGTCTTCTCGAAGCGATCGGTGATCGAGTACGTCCGGAAGAATCTCGGGAGCGCGCCGTACCGGATCGGGATCCGTTGCCCCGAGGGGCTACTCATCATGCGGAACGCGGGGAGCCTTCTTCGTATCGGGACGGTCGACGGCTACAACCAGCTCCGTCTGAGGCGGTCGACGGAGCTGATGGCTGGGGCGGAGAAGAACCCCTCGCGATTCCTGTCGCTCTGGTCGGTCTACTACCAGACGCGCCCGGGGACGGAGCCGGGGAGCCTCGCTCTCGCCCGCAACCCCGACGCGCTTCCGCGCGCTCGCTTGGTCCATCGCGCCCGCGTGTTCCCCGAGGAGTCGGAGATCCTCAAGGCGCTCGCGAGCTCGTTGTGGCTGCCGGAGAAGAGCGTCGTGCTCGCGGTCGGAGAGAATGAGGCGTTCGACGCGCCGGCGGGCGAGGCGCCGCCGCGAGTCACGCGGCTCACGCCGGACCGCGTCGACGTCGAGGTCAACGCGCTCGCGCCCGGCTTCCTCGTCCTGACCGACCCGTTCTATCCCGGTTGGGAGGCGACGATCGACGGGCGAACGACCCCGATCCTTCGCGCCGACTACGCGCTCCGCGCGGTGCGCGTCGATGCCGGCGCGCACACGGTCGCGTTCCGCTTCCGGCCTGCGTCGGTCCGGAACGGAATCGTCGCGTCGCTCGTCGGGCTCGGCGCGATCGTCGCGCTGATCGCGCGCCCCCGGTCGGGAGCGCGCGAGATTCTGGCCGAGGTGTTCCGCGCGTGAGCGTCTCGGATCGGTCCGACGCGCAGGTGGTCGTCCCGCCGGGCGCGCCCGCCTCCGCTCGCCGGCGCCGCGGCGCGTTCGCGTTGAAGCTGATCGTGAGCGCAGCGCTCCTCTCGCTCCTGTTCTCGCGCGTGTCGATCCGCGAGATCGCCGGCCTCTACGCTCACGCCGACCTCGGCCTCGTCCTCCTGGCGCACGTGTTGTTTGCCGCGAGCATCGCCGGGTCCGCGTTCCAGTGGGGCCTCTTCCTCCGCGCGCAGGGGATCACGCTTCCGTTCCGGCGGCTCTTCGGTTTTTACCTCGTCGGCCTCTTCTTCAACAATTTTCTCCCGGCGAACCTCGGCGGCGACGTCGTGAAAGTCGTCGACGTCGCTCGCTCCGGCGGTTCACGCGGCGGCGCCGTCGCCGCGACGCTGATGGACCGCGGGATGGGGCTCCTCGTCCTACTCGTCTCCGGAGCGCTGGCCGCCTGCGCGATGGGGGAGGCGCTCCCGTTCCCGGAGTTCCGGCGCCCGCTGTACGCCGGGACGATCGCTCTCGCCGTCGTGTTCGCGTTTCTCCTGTCGCGCCGGCTCCTGTCGCGCGCGGCGGCGCTCGCGGCGCGCGCCCCCGCGGGGTGGCCGGCGCGAATCGCCGCGCGACTGCTCGCGCACGCGGGAGGATTCCAGGCAAACCGCGGCGTCTTTCTCCGTGCGCTCCCGGTCTCGATCGCGATCCAAGCGCTCCGGATCGCCGTCCACTACGTCGCCGCGCTCGCTCTCGGCGTCCACGTGGCGCCGCTCGTGTTCCTCCTCGTCGTCCCCGCGATCGCGATCGCCGTCTCGCTCCCGATCTCAGTCGGCGGGTTCGGCGTGCGCGAGGGACTCGGCGTCGTCCTGTTCGGCCGCGTCGGCGTCGGCGCGCCAGAGGCACTCGCGTTCGAGCTGCTCGCGCACCTGATCGCCGTCGCGGTCAGCGCGGTCGGCGGCGTGTTGTTCGCTCTGAGGCGGCGGGGCGTCTAACTCTGCGACCCGATTTCCGTTTTGCCGCCCCCACCCCTTTCGCGTAGAATGTCGCGGTTATGGCGGAAGCGTTGACTGTGGCGAGGACGGGCGGGACGACGGCTCCGAACGTGCGAGTCGTCGATTCGACGGCGGGCGACGGCGCCCTGTTCTGGGATCGGATCGTCCCGGCGATCCTCTGCTTGATCATCCTCGCCGGGTACGCGATCACCCTCGCTCCGACCGTCTCGTTCTGGGACGCGGGCGAGTTCATCGCCACCGCGTACATCCTCGGGATCCCGCACCCGCCGGCCACGCCCCTGTACGTCCTGATCGGACGAGTGTTTTGCTTCCTGCCGCTTGGCGAGATCGCACGGCGCGTCAATTTCCTGTCGCTGTTGTCGTCACTCGGCGCGCTCATGTTCCTCTACTTCTCGATCGTCCGAGCCGCGAAGCGCTGGACGAATGGCGGGACAGGGCTGACGCCGCGCGCCGTTTCGCACGGCGGGGCGTTCCTCGCGACCTTAGTCGCGGCGTTCATGTCAACCTACTGGAACGACTCGACGGAAGCGGAGGTCTACTCGCTGTCGATGCTCATCTGGAGCGCGTCGGCGTGGCTCGCGCTCCGCTGGGCCGATAGCCCCACGCGGGACGAAGACCGCCGCCCGCTGATCCTCGTCGCATACCTTCTTTCGCTCTCGATCGGAATCCATCTCGGAACGTACCTCGCGCTCCCGCCGTTCCTGATCTTCATCTTCGTGATCGACCGAAAAGTTCTGCTCGACCCGAAGCTATTGGCGCTCGGGATCGTGTTCACGCTTCTGGGAGTGACGGTCCACGCGTTCATCCCGATCCGCGCGATGCTCAATCCCGCGATCAACGAAGCGAAGCCCGACAACTGGACGTCGCTCATGGACTGCCTCCTGAGGAAGCAGTACAAGCCGCAGAGCCCGTTTATCCGCCAGGCGTCGTGGGATTTCCAGTTCGGGATGTACTGGCGCTACTTCAAGGAGCAGTTCATCGGGTTCGAGCCGGTGACGACCGCGGCGCAAACTTTCCGGAGATTCCTGCTCGGCCTTCTCCCGTTCGTCGGATGCCTCGGCCTCGGCTACCACTTCAAGAAGAACCGCGAGACGTTCGCTCTGTTCGCCTCGCAATTTTTGATCGGCGGATTCTTCCTGATTTTCTACATGAACTTCACGGACCACGAGGTTCGCGAGCGCGACTACTTCTACGCGCCGTCGTTCTTCTACTTCGCGACGTGGATCGGGCTCGGCTTCTCCGCCATCTTCGAGTGGGCGCACGGGTTCGCGGAGCGGCGCGGGCTCTCGCCGCGAGCGCTCGTCGCGACGTGCGCGGCCGTCGCGCTCGCGTTTCCCGCGATCCTGTTCGCGCACCATTTCCACGTGCGAGACCAGAGCAAAAACCGGATCGCGAGAAACTACGCGTACAACATGCTGATCGGCCTGGAGCCGAACGCGCTGATCTTCACGAATGGCGACAACGACACGTTTCCGCTCTGGTACTTGCAGGAGGTCGAGGGGATCCGGAGGGACGTCCGGGTCATGAACCTCTCGCTCCTGAACACGCCGTGGTACATCTGGCAGCTCAAGAATCTCGAGCCGAAGGTACCGATCAGCTTCCCCGACGAGAAGATCGCCGACCTGCGGCCCGTCCGCACGAAGGACAACCGGATCTACATGGTGAAGGACCTCGCCTCGTTCGACATCGTTCGGACGAACGCCTACCGCAAACCGATCTACTTCGCGGTGACGGTCGCTGACATGATGGACTTCGACAAGCAGCAGCAGCTCTCGCTCGAGGGGCTCGTGTTCAAGGTGTCCGAGACGAAGCAGGAGAAGACGGTCGACTCGGACAAGACGGTCGAGAACTTGACGAAGAAGTACAACTACGCCGGGATTCTCAACGCGGCGGGCGAGCTCGACGGGACGATGTACCGCGACGACAACGCCACGAAGCTGATTTCGAACTACGCCGCGGCGTGGGCGCGGATCGCGTTCGAGCGGCGCCAGGCGGGCGACAAGGAGGGCGCGATCGAAGCGCTCCGGAACGCGGGGAAGATCTCGCCCGACTACCGGCCGTACCTCGTGGCGATGGGCGCTCTGCTTCTCGACGCCGGCCACTACGACGAGGCGCGCAAGTTCTACGCGCAGGGGTTCGAGACCGCGAAGAACGACGTGGAGCGCTACGACGCGACGATGGGGCTCGGCACGGTGGCCGAGAAGATGACGGACTACGACGGTGCGGAGGCGTCCTACCGGCAAGCGCTCCAGTACTCGCCGGCGTCGCAGGATCCCTACCTGAATCTTTATCAGATGTACTTCCTCACAGGAGACCTCGAGCGGAGCGCGGGCGTGTTGCGCGAGTGGCTCGCCAAGAATCCCGGCGATACGCAGACGCGCCAGCGGCTCACGGTGCTCGAGCGGCAGATTCAGGCGCGATCCGGAGACTCGGTCCGCCTCCCGTAGGGGGCGGCCCCCGGCGCGGCATGCCGACGCGTCGCGATCTTCGCGTCAGAGAGGGACGCACATTGGCCGAGGCCCGTCGGTGAAAGCGATCGTCACCGGCGCCGCCGGGTTCATCGGGTCGCACCTCGCGGACGCGCTCCTCGCGGCGGGCGACCACGTCGTCGGGATCGACTCGTTCTCGGACGGCTACACGGCTGCGCTCAAGGAGGCGAATGCCGCGCGCCTCGCGGCGTCGTCCGGATTTCGACTCGTCCGCGCCGACCTCGCGGAGGCCGCGCTGGCGCCGCTCCTCGACGGCGCGACGGTCATCTTCCACCTCGCCGCCCGCGCCGGCGTCCGCGCAAGCTGGGGGAGCGAGTTCGATCGGTACGCGCGCGACAACCTCCTCGCGACGCAGCGGCTGCTTGAAGCGGCGCGCGGCCTCTCTCTCGCGCGGTTCGTGTACGCCTCCTCTTCCTCCGTCTACGGCGACGCCCGCGCGCTTCCCGTGTCCGAAGACGCGCCGACAGACCCGGTCTCGCCGTACGGCGTGACGAAGCTCGGCGCCGAGCACCTGACGCGGATCTACCACCGCGCGTTCGGCGTCCCCACCGTGTCGCTCCGACTGTTCACTGTGTACGGCCCCCGCCAGCGGCCCGACATGGCGTTCCACAAGTTCTTCCGCGCTCTCCTCCGGGACGAACCGATCGAGGTGTACGGCGACGGCTCTCAGACGCGCGACTTCACGTACGTGGGCGACGCCGTCGCGGCGATCCGCGCGGCGGCGACGGCGCCGGGGGCCGCGGGCGAGACGATCAACGTCGGCGGCGGCTCGCGGATCGCGCTCCGCGACGCGATCGCGCTCGTCGGCGAGGCGGCCGGCCGCGCGCCCCGCGTCGTTCATCGCCCCGCCGCGCGCGGCGACGCGGGCCACACGTTCGCGTCGATCGCGAAAGCCGAATCTCTGCTCGGCTACCGGCCGAAGACGGCGCTCGCGGACGGACTCCGCGAGGAGCACCGCTGGCTGGTAGGCGACGCGGGCGGCGTCCGCGTCGAGGGATGAGAAGCCGTGCGGCGGCGTGAGGTTCTCGTGATCGTCCCGGCGTACAACGAGGAGGAGAGCCTGCCGGGTGTGCTCAGAGAGCTGGCGGCGGCCGCACCGGAAGCGGACATTCTCGTGGTGAACGACGGCTCGCGCGACGGGACGAGCCGCGTCGCGCGCGCGACGGGCGTCCTCGTGGCCGACCTTCCAATCAACCTCGGGATCGGCGGGGCGATGCAAACCGGCTACCGATACGCGCAGAGGAAAGGATACGCGGTCGCCGTGCAGGTTGACGCCGACGGGCAGCACGATCCTCGGGAGCTTCCGAAGATTCTCGGACCGATCGCCGAAGGGCGCGCGGCGCTCGTGATCGGGTCGCGCCGGCTCGGGAGCGGCGGCTACCGCTCGAGCGCGCTCCGACGGTTCGGCACGTCGGTCCTGTCGTGGATCGTCTCGCGCTTGACCGGCGTCCGCCTCGGCGACACGACGTCCGGGTTCCGCGCGGCCAATCGGCGCGTCATCGAAGCGTACGCGCGCTTCTATCCGTCCGACTACCCGGAGGTCGAGGCGCTCGTCTACCTCCACCGGCAGGGTCTCGCGGTTCTCGAGGTTCCCGTTTCGATGCGCGAGCGCCGCGGCGGCCGCTCGTCGATCACGCTGCGGCGCGCCGCGTACTACATGGTCAAGGTGCCGATCGCTAGCGTGATCGGCGCGCTCCGCGGGCGGGAGACTCCGTGATCGGCCCGATCAGCCCGATCCAAATCGTCGCGATTCTCGGAAGCTTCGGGCTCCTCCTGATCATCCTCGACCTCGTCCGGAAGCGGCGCCTCGCCGAGGAGTATTGTCTCCTCTGGATCGGGGTCGGCGTCGCGTTCATGGCGATCTCCGTGTTCCGGGGCCTGATCGAACGGATCGCCGCGCTGCTCGGGATTTTCTATCCGCCTTCCGCGATCTTCCTGATCGCGATCTTCTTCATCGTTTGGCTCTTATTGCGCTTCTCGCTGATCGTTTCGGACCTCGCCGAAAAGAATCGAACGCTGGCGCAGGAGATCGCGCTGTTGCGCTTGGAGGTCGAAGGCCGGAATGCCGGCGACGCGCGCGCCGGTGACGCGGGGGGCGGCCAGGCCGCGGGCGGGACGGGCGGATGACGGCGCGAATCGACCGGACTTTCGCTGCGCTCCTCGTCGGAATCCTCGCCGCCGGCGCGCTGCTGCGCGTCAACCACCTCGACGCCGACCCGTTGAAAACCCTCTCGTGGAGTCAGGGGATCTACACCGACGGCGCGGTCGTCGTCCAGAACGCGCGGAACGCCGTCCTCTGGGGGAACGCCGTCCCCGATTGGGGGATCGCGCTCTACTTCTACCCGTTTTCGTACGCGGCGACGCTCGCGGGCTTCAAGCTCCTCGGCGTCTCGACGATCGCGGCGCGCCTCGTCGTCGTGACGCTCGGGCTCGCGGCGATCGCGGCCGTCGCCCTCGCGCTCCGCGCCGAGGGGAACCCGCGGCGCGCTCTCGCTGCCGCGGCGTTCCTCGCGCTGTCGTTTCCGTTTACGATGTACGGCCGGCTTCCGTTCGGCGAGTGGGGGATGATCTTCCTCGCGTCGCTCGCGTTTCTTTGCTTCGGGCTCGGTTCGGCGCGCGGGAGCGTGCGCGCGATCGGAGCCGCCGGGTTCTTCGCGGCCGCGGCGCCCCTGTTCGGGAAGGCGCACGCCGTCTATCTCCCGATCGTCGGGCTCGGGGCGATGCTGATGGGCGCGCCGGAGGAACGATCGCGGACACGCTTCGCCTGGTACGTCGGCGGCTGCGTCGCGGCGCTGGCGCTCTGGGCGGCTCTGCTGGCGATCCCCTACAAGAAACCGCTGTTCGGATATCTTTTCCACGAAGCGGTGGCCAAACACGAGAAGTCGGCGGTCAAGCCGGATTTCCTCGTCGAAGCCTCGTCGAACGCGATCTCGATGGGCGCGCGGAGCGGGTTTCTCGCGCGGGATTTCTTCGTCACGGGTCTCGGGTTCGCGGCCCTTCCGCTGCTCGTCGTCCGCGGGCGAGCGGAGGGATTCGTCCGGAGCGCCGCGGCCCGCTTCGCCGCGCTGTGGCTCTTGCTCGGCTGGGCGTTTCTCTCGACGGTGAAGTTTCCCGCGCCGCGCTACATCAACGCGCTCTTCCCGCCGATGGCGATCCTCGCGGCCGACTTGCTGCTCCCTGCGCCGTCGGAGGGCGCGCGAACGAAGCGCGGCGCGCGATCGGGCGGCGCGAAAGGTTCCAGCTTCGGCGGCGGCGCGCTCGCCGCGCTCTTTCTCCTGTCGGTCGTCGCGGGCACCGTCACGCTCGCTCATCTCGGCGCGCTGTCGGTGCCGATACCCGCGCTCGCGCCGCTCGCCGCGCTCATCCCGTCCAGCCGCGCCGCCGGGTACCCGTGGATCCTCGTGCCGATCGGCGCGCTCGCCGCGGCCGCCGCGACCGCGCTCCTCGCGCGCCGCGGGGCGCGCCCGCTCGCGCCCGCTCCACGCGTTGCTGCGGCGGTCGTCGCGCTGTCGGCGCTCCTCGCCGGCGCGCAGTACGCGGCGTGGTCGGGCCGGCCGACTCGCTATCTGACGGACGCGGGCCGCGCCCTCGGCCGGCTCCTCGGCCCCGACGCGCATCTCGTCGGCGCGTACGCGCCGGCGCTCTGCCTCGACAACCGGCTCCGCGCATCGCCCTACTACGGGCCGGAAGACTTCGGCATGCCGCACGACCCGGACCTCTTCGCGGCCTACGGAATCACGCACGCGGTCCTGACGGCGCCGGGCGATTTCCGGACGTTCGCGCAGCGCTACCCCGAGATCGCCGCCGGCGTCGTCCCCGTCGCTCGGTATCCGTTCGATTCCATTTATTCGCGGGAAATCCTCGTTTTCCGCGTGCCGGCGGTCGCTGGCGGGCGCACGATCCATTCGTACCAGCCGACGGAGGCGGAGCGCGCGTCGGAGGCGTCGCTCGCCCGCGAGGCGGCAGCCGCCCGCGGCGCCCCGTCGTCTCCCCAACCTCGTTCGCCAGGAGGGCCATGACCGTCCGGCCGTCGCTTTCGCTCGTCGTTCCGCTGTTCAACGAGCGGGAAAGCCTCGCTCCGCTCAAACAGGCGATCGACTCCGCGCTCGCGGGCCTCGGTCGCAATGCGGAGATCCTGTTCATCGACGACGGTAGCCGTGACGGTTCGTTCGAAGAAATCGAGCGGTTGGCCGCGTCCGACCCGCGCGTCCGGGCGATCCGGTTCCGGAGAAACTACGGGAAGGCGGCGGCGCTCGCCGTCGGCTTCGCGCAGGCCGAGGGCGACATCGTCGTCACGCTCGACGCGGACCTTCAGGACGATCCGAAAGAGATCCCGAACCTCATCGCGAAGGTCGAGTCGGGCGTGGACGTCGTGTCCGGGTGGAAGCGGAAGCGGCGCGACCCGCTGTCGAAGACGATTCCGTCCCGGTTGTTCAATTGGGTCGTCGCGCGCGCGACCGGGATTCCGATCCACGACATGAACTGCGGACTCAAGGCGTACCGTGCCGAGGTCGTCAAGGAGATCAACCTGTACGGAGAACTCCACCGGTACATCCCGGTCCTCGCGTCGTGGCGCGGCTACACGGTCGGAGAGATCCCGGTCGAGCACCATCCGCGCCGCTCCGGAAAGAGCAAGTACGGACCGTGGCGTTTCGTCGCCGGGTTCCTGGATCTACTGACGATCATGATGCTCTCCCGATTCTCGCTGAAGCCGCTTCACCTCTTCGGATCGGTCGGGCTCGTGATGGGTTTCGCGGGAACGCTGGTGAACCTGTACCTCGTCGGGCTCCGGCTCCACTACGGAAACATCCAGGGACGCACGCCGCTCCTGATGCTCGGCGTCCTTCTCATCATCGTCGGGATTCAGTTCCTCTCGACGGGGCTCCTCGCGGAGCTGATCGCCCGGAGCCTCTCGCGCGGGAAGACGGAGTACTCCGTCGAGCGCCGAATCCCCTCGTGACCCGCGGCCGAGGGGACGCGAGGCGGACTGGCCCGCCCGCCACGGCGCGCGCGGCGATTCCGCGCTCCGCGCTCCTCTTCGTCGCGCTCGTCGCGCTCGTCGCGAACGTGTTCGCGTTCGACGCGCGGCTGAACACGAACGGCGACAACGCGCAGTTCCTCGTCCTGGCGGAATCGATCCGGTCGGGCCACGGTCTCTCGCACGTCAACTCGCCGGGGAACGAACCGCACACGAAATACCCGTTCCTCTATCCGCTTCTGCTCGCGACCGTCCTGACCGTGTTCCCCGGCGGGCTCGTTCCGGCGAAGATGCTTTCCGTCCTGTTCGGCGTCGCGTCGATACCCCTCCTCGTGATTCTCATGGCGCGGCGCGTGAGTCCGCGGCTCGCCGTCGCGATCGGGCTCGCCGCCGCCGTCTCACCGCACCTCCTCGAGTTCTCGCACATCACGCTTTCCGAGATCCCGTTCCTCTTCTTCTCGCTCGTCGCGCTCCTGTTGCTCGAGCGGATCGTCGAGTCGCCGTCTCCCGGCCGCGCTCGACCGGTCCTCGCGCTCCTGGCGATCATGGCGACGTACTACGTCAAGTCGATCGGTCTCGCGCTCGCCCTCGCGGCTCCGCTCGCGTGCGCCACGCGGAGACGGTTTCGCCTGGCGCTCTTCTTCCTGGCCGGGTTCGTCGTCCTCTCGTTCCCGTGGTACCTTCGGAACAAGGCGGTCGGTCAAGGAAACTTGTATCTCGACTATTTCTTGATGAAAAACCCCTATGAGGAAGGATCGGGGCGAGTTACGGCGCGGGACCTCCTGGCGCGAGTGGGGGAGAACGCGGTGCGGTACGAGCGCTATTTCATCCCGAACGGAATCGTTCCTCCCGCATTTCGGTTCGGGCCCGCCCCGGCGCGCGACGCGCTCCTCTTTCTCGCGCCGCTCGCTCTCGTCGCGATCGGAATCGTCGCGGCGCTCCGCGCGGGGTTCGTCGTCGTCGAGATCTACACGATCCTCTCTCTCGCGATCATCCACGCGTGGCCCGAGGTCTGGTCGAGCACGCGATTTTTCTTAGCTCTCATCCCGCTCTTCCTGGCGTACGCGGTGTTCGGCGTCGAGCGCATCGCGCGGCGCTTCGCTCCGGGGCGCGCGGGCGAAGCGGCCGCGCTCGCCGTCGCGGGACTCCTCGTCGTCGGGAACGTCGCGGCGACCGCTCGCGACGTGCGCGAGCGGGGCGGCTACACGGCCGACTGGGCCAACTTCTTCGCCGCCGCGGACTGGATCCGCGGCAACACGCCGCCCGGAGCGATCGTGTCGAGCCGCAGCGGCTACATCCTCTACTGGAAGACGCATCGGAAGTCGGTCGGCTATCCGTTCTCTCCCGACGCGGAGCGCGTGTTCGCGGGGCTCGTCGAATCGGGCGCGCGGTACGTGCTTGTCGATTCGTTCTTCTGGACGGGGACGACGGGGCGCTACCTTGTTCCCGCGCTCGAGGCGCATCGCGATCGCTGGCGGGCCGTCTGGTCGGCGAAGGATCCTCCAACCTACGTGCTCGAAATGTTGCCCGCCGTCGGCACTGCAGCCGACTCGATCGCGGCGGTCGGCCGGCCCGCGGAGCCCGGCGCGCCCGCCGCGCCCGGATCGCCCGCGCGGTGAAGATTCTCGTCCAATCGATCTATTTTCCGCCGCGGCTCGGCGGCGTCGAGAGCCACGTCCACTCGCTCTGCCGTGGCCTGGCCGCGCGCGGGCACACTGTAACGGTCGTGACGTCTCGGACCGAGGAGGGTGGGGCGCCGCGCGAGACGCTCGACGACATCGAGGTCCGCCGCGTCTGGTGCCCGTCGAAGTCGTTCTTCGGTTGGGCCGTCAACGCGGTGCTGACGATTCCGGAGTTCGTCGCGCGCGCGCGCGCGGCCGACGTCTTCCACGCGCACACGGTCCAGAGCACGCTCGGGCCGATCGTCGCGCGACTCTTCTTCCGGCGCCCGTTCGTCGTCACCTTCCACACGTCGCACGAGCTCCGAATGGCGCAGAGCCCGTTGTGGCGGCCGGTCCTTCGTCTCCTTCTCGGCGCGGCGGACGCGATCCCTTCGACGAGCGTCGAGCTGGACGAAGCCGTGAAGAGCCTTGGGCTCCGCGTGCCGAGTTTCCCTCTCGTCAACGGAGTCGACACCGATTTCTTCCGACCCGTTCCGCCGCGACTCCCGCAAGAGGCGGGCGTCGCGCTCCTTCTCGCGGTCCGCCGTCTGGTCCCGAAGAACGGTCTCCGCTACCTCATCGAGGCGATGCCGCTTCTCCTGGCGCGCCGCCGCGCGGTCTGCTACATCGTCGGAGAAGGCCCGCTCGAGTCGGAGCTCAAGGAGCTCTGTCGCGCGCACGGCGTCGAGAAGGAGGTGCGTTTCTTGGGAGGGATCGCGAACGCAGAGCTTCCGCCATACTTCGCGAGCGCGGACGTCGTCGTGGTGCCGTCGCTCGTCGAGGCGACCTCGATCGCGGCGCTCGAGGCGATGGCGTGCGGCCGGCCGGTCGCCGCATCGCGCGTCGGCGGGCTCCCCGAGATCATCGACGAGACGGTCGGGACGTTGTTCGAGCCGGCCAACCCCGCCGACCTTGCCGCGCGCGTCGACGCGCTCCTCGCAAGCCCGGACCGCGAGCAGCGGGGCGCTCGCTCGCGCGCGCGCGCCATCGAGCGCGCCAGTCTCTCGGCGCTCGTCGGCGTCCACGAAAACTTGTACGCGGACCTGATCGCGCGGGGCCGCCGCGTCGGACGCGGGAAGGCGGCAGAGTGACGAGCGCCGGTCCCCTCCGAGGGGCGCGGAGAGCACCGTGGTGAAGCCGCGAACGCCCGCCGCCAGCCGCGCCCGGTTGCGCGTCCTGTGCGTCATCGGAACGCGCCCCGAGGCGATCAAGATGGCGCCCGTCATCCTAGCGCTGCGCGAGCGCGCCGAGCGATTCCGCACGCGCGTCGTCCTCACCGCGCAACACCGCGAGATGTCGGATCAGGTCCTGGCGCTTTTCCGCATCCGGCCCGATCACGACCTGAATCTCATGAAGCCCGAGCAGACGCTGTTCGACACGACGGCCGGCCTCGTCAAAGGTCTCGAGGGCGTCTACCGCGCGGAGCGTCCCGACCTCGTCCTCGTCCAGGGCGACACGACGACGACCTTCGTCGGCGCCCTCGCGGCGTTTTACCTCGGCATCCGCGTCGGGCACGTCGAGGCCGGACTCCGCACGGCGGACAAGGCGAACCCGTTCCCGGAAGAGATCAACCGCAGGCTCGCGTCGCACGTCGCGGACTTTCACTTCGCGCCGACGGAGACGGCGCGACGGGCGCTTCTGGCGGAAGGCGTGTCGCGCGAGGCGATCTGGGTGACGGGCAACACCGTGATCGACGCGCTGATGCAGACGGCGCGCGCGCTCCCGAAGCGCGCGCTCGCCGGAGTCCCCGGCCTCGATCCCGCGCGGCGCGTCGTTCTCGTCACCGCGCACCGGCGCGAGAATTGGGGTGAGCCGCTCGAGCAGATCTGCCTCGCCCTCCGAGACTTGGCGCGCGCGTTCCTCGCCGACGCGCAGGTCGTCTTTCCCGTCCACCCGAACCCCAAGGTCCGACGCGTTGCGACGCGCGTTCTCGGCCGCGAGCCGAACGTTCTCCTGCTGCCGCCGCTCGAGTACCGGCCGTTCGTCGCGTTGATGCAACGCTCGACGCTCATTCTCACCGACTCGGGGGGCGTGCAGGAGGAGGCGCCATCGCTCGGGAAGCCGGTCCTCGTCATGCGGCGCAAGACCGAGCGGCCCGAGGCCGTCCGCGCCGGGACCGTGCGGCTCGTCGGAACAGATCGCGCGCGGATCGTCGCGGAAGCGGCCCGGCTCCTGACCGACGCTCGCGCTTACCGCGCGATGGCGCGGCGGAAGAACCCGTACGGAGACGGAAAAGCGGCGGGTCGCATCGTGCGAGTCCTCGCAGGAATCTGATTGGCCGCGGTCCGAATCTCTCCCGCGACGGTCCGCTGGCTGAAGACTGCGGCCGGCATCCTCCTCTCGGCCGGGTGCCTCGTCTACATGTCGAAGCGGCTCGCGATCGGGTGGGGCGACGCTCGAGCGACGATCGAGCACGGGAATCGCACGTTCCTCGTCGTTTCCTTCCTCGTTAGCTTGGCCGCGCTGTTTCCGCCGGTGCTCGTCTGGAGGCGGCTTCTTCGATCGCTCTACGGCGACTCCGTTTCTATTCGAATCGCGTTCGTCGTGCTGATCATCCTGAACGCGGCGAAGTACCTGCCGGGAAAACTCTGGTTCGTCGGGGTCATCGCGCTCCTCGCCAACCAGTTCAAGATGTCGAAGGAGCATTTCCTCGTCGCCGCGGTGCTGTCGCAATTTCTTCAGTTCGCGATGGCGGGCCTCCTCGCCGTCCTTCTCGCGCGAGGGGAGACCACGCCCGCACAAATTGCGCTCGTCATTCTCCTCTTGGGGTTCGGACTCGCGCTGGTGCACCGCGGACCGCTCCACGACGCGGCCGCGGCTCTTCTCAGAAGACTGCGGGTCTCCTGGTCGATTCCGGTCTTGCCGTTCTCGGAGACTCTCGTCTGCCTTGGACTTCAGGCGCTGACGTGGCTCGGATACGGACTCGGGCTCTACGTCATGATCCGAGCGCTCGCGCCGGCCCTCCCGTGGGCTGCGCTCCCGCGGATCGTCGGAGGCTATGCGCTCTCGTACTTGATCGGCTACGCGAGTCTATTGGCGCCGGCAGGTCTCGGCGTTCGCGAGGGCGCGCTCGCGCTCGTCTTGCCCCACGATCTCACGCCCGCCGTGAGGGGGACGGCTGTTCTGGGCTACCGGATCTGTTCGACGCTAGCGGAGGTCGCCTACACGATCGTAGGAATCGTCCTCTACCTGGTCTCGAGGCGAGGAGCCGGGGCTCCGACACACTTCGACAAATCAGCGCGACCTCCGCGCGTCAACGGATGAAGAACGTCTTCGCCGTCCATTCGCGTCCGCCGGCCTCCATGCGGAGAACGTAGGGCACCGACGACAGACGGTCGAGTTCCGACCCACCCCATGCAGCGGCATGCGTTCCCGGCGCAGGGCGGCCATCGACGAGCTGAGCGATCCGGCGGCCCGTGATGTCGAACAGGGCGATCGACACCGCCACGTCGGAACGCGGGACGTCGTAGGCAAAGGGGCGCCATCGAAGATCCTCCGGGAGCGCAGCCAAAAGCGACGTGAGGTCAGGGTACCCCTCGGGCTTGCGGGCACAATCGACGCGAGCCCATTCGTCTTCCATTCTCCGCATGCCGCGTGTAATATCCGATCCCCGTGTCCAAGCCCGCCGAGCCCAGCCGTCGGGGCGAGTCGAAAACCCGCGCGACTCCGATCCCTTCCCGCGCCTCGGCCCCCGCGCGCCGGGAATGGTCCGATTCGATCGTCCTCGGATCCTTCCTACTCCCGATCCTCATGCTGTTCGGCGCATTCCTCTTCTCGAACGCGATTCTGTATGGGTCGGACACGATCCCGATGGGGTACATGGCCCGGCAGCTCTACCGAACCATGTGGACACGGTTCCAGGAGTTTCCGCTCTGGAATCCATACATTCTCGGCGGGCTGCCGTTTGTCGACGCGCTCCACGGCGACATTTTCTATCCGACGACGATCATCAAGTTCCTGCTGCCGCTGCATCGCGGAATCGGGCTCGTGCTGGTGTTCCACGTTTTTCTCGCCGGCGTTTTCATGTTCCTCTGCCTTCGCGGCGAGGGACTCTCCAAGATCGCGGCGTGGTTCGGCGGGTTGGCGTACATGGCGGGGCCGTACCTCAACTCGCTGATCCTCGCGGGCCACGACGGGAAGATCTACGTCACGACGCTGTTCCCTCTCGCGTACTTTCTCCTGCGTCGGGCAGAACGATCCGGCCGGCTTCCGGCCTATGCCGGGTTCGGTGCATGCGTCGGCCTCATGATCCTGACCGCGCACATCCAGATGGCGTACTTCGCGCTCTGGGCGCTCGGGATCCAGTTCCTCACGCACCTCTACGGCCTGCGCCGCGAGCCGGCGCGGCTCGCGCGCGCCGCGGGTCTCTTCGTGTTCGCGATCGCGCTCGGCCTCGGGATCGGCGCGGTTCAGCTGTATCCCTCGTACGTCTACACAAGCCAGTTCGGCCCGCGCTCGGGCGGCCTGAGCTACGCCACCGCGACATCGTGGTCGCTCCATCCGGAAGAGATCGTCTCCCTCTGGTTCCCCGAGTTCGTCAGCTACCAACACCAGGCGTGGGACGGATACTGGGGAAGAAACCCGTTCAAGCTCAACTGCGAGTCGCCGGGTGCGATTCCCGTTCTGCTCGCGCTTGCGTTCCTATTTTTCGCGCGCGAGCCGGGGCGGCGTTACCTCGGGTTTCTCGTGGCGGGTGCGCTCGTGTACGCGCTCGGCGCGAACACGCCGCTCTTCCGGATCTTCTACGCCCTCTTGCCGGGAGTGAAGCTGTTCCGGGCGCCCTCGATCATCGCGTTCTTGATCCACTTCGCGGTCGTCGTGCTGGCCGCGCGCGCTGTGGATCGCTGGATCGTCCGCCGGGCCGGCGAGTCGCAGGAGGCGCGGCGGGTCCTTGTTCTGCTCGCGGCGCTCGCGGCGTTTCTGCTGTTGGTCCTCGCGCTCGGCGACGGCTTTCTCGGAATCTGGCGTCCGCTCGATCCGGCCCTCACGCAAGCGAAAGCCCGCGCGTTCGCGGCGAACGTCGAGAATCTCCGCGTCGGCGCCCTGCTCGGCCTGGGCGCGATCGGGCTCGTCGCGTGGCTCGTCTGGCGGAGCACCCCGCGCGCGAGCGGCCGGGGGAAGGACCGGGGCGCGGAGCGCGCGTCGGCCCGCGCGGGCGTGACCGGGGCGCCCGGCGCCCTCGGCGTCACCGGCGCGGTCCTCGTGTTGGGCGCGGCGACGTTCCTGATGGACTGGCGGATCGACCGGGACTTCATCCGCGCGGAACCGCTCGAGCGCTATATCCGTTCGGACAAAGTGATCGAGTTTCTTCGCGCGCAAAACGACGGCGGCCCGTTCCGAGTCCTCTCCGCGACGGAACGCTACCCGGCGAACTACCTCCCGATCTTCGAGATCGAATCGCCGCAGGGATTCCACGACAACCGGATCCGGACTTTCGACGAGCTGATCATGAAAGATCAGACCGTCCTCGGGCATCCGGGGATCGCCGACTTGCTCAACGTCCGGTACTTTGTTTCGGAGCGGCCATTCGCCGGATACCGCGAAGCGTTCCGCGACGGCGCGATGCTCGTTCTCGAGAACGCGAGCGCGCTGCCGCGCGCGACGCTCCACCGGCGCGCCGAGGTCGCGACGGACGCGCAGACGCTCGCGCGGATGCGCGCGCCTGGATGGGACCCCCGCTCGGGCCTCCTCCTCGATCGAGACCCCGGGCTCGCGCTCGACCCCGCGGCGGACCCGTCGAGCGACCGCGTCGAGATGACGCGATACACGCCGAACCGGATCTCGCTCCGAGTGACCGCCGGCGCGCCCGCGCTCCTCCTCGTCACGAACAACTACCTCCCGTACTGGCGCGCGACGATCGACGGCGCTGAGGCGCCCGTGCTCCGCGCCGACTACACGTTCCAGGCGATCCCCGTCCCGGCGGGAACGCACGAGGTCTCGCTCGCGTTTCGCTCGGCGCCGTTCGAGAAGTCGCTCGTCGTGAGCGGGATCGCACTTCTCGTCGCCGCGGCCGCGATCGCGTCCGGGGCCTGGCCGCGGCGCAAGGGGAACGACGCGGATCGTGCGGCGTGAAGATCGTCGTCGTCATCCCGACGTTCAACGAACGCGAAAATGTCCGCGCGCTCCTGCCGCTCGTCCTCCGCGCCGATTCGCGCATCGAGGTCCTGGTCGTCGACGACGGCTCGCCCGACGGGACCGGCGACGAGGTCCGCGAGCTCGCGCGCGGGAACCCACGCGTGCACCTCCACCAGAGGCCGGGAAAGCTCGGACTCGGCTCCGCGTACGTCGAAGGGTTCGGCCTCGCGATCGCGCTCGGCGCAGACCTCGTCTTCCAGATGGACGCCGATTTCTCGCACGATCCGAAATATATTCCGGACTTCCTCTCGGCGATCGAAACGAACGACCTCGTCATCGGCTCACGGTACGTACAGGGCGTCAACGTGATCAACTGGCCGATGTCGCGACTCCTCCTCTCGTACTTCGCGAACATGTACACGCGCATCGTGACGGGCCTCCCGATCCGCGACACGACCGGCGGATACAAATGTTTCCGGCGCGCGGTCCTCGAGGGAATCCGGTACGAGACGGCGCGCTCCGACGGCTACGCCTTTCAAATCGAGTTGAACCACCGCGCCTGGCGGAAGGGCTTCCGCGTCGTCGAGATCCCGATCGTTTTCTTCGAGCGACTTCAGGGGACTTCGAAGATGTCGAAGTCGATTATCTGGGAGGCGATCGGGATGGTGTGGAGGCTGAGGCTCGGCGCATTCTTCCGGAGACCGGTCGGTTGAGCCGCCCGAACGACGCCCCGCGTCTCTCGATCGTCATCGTCCACCACGCGACGCCGGACCTCCTCGCGGCGTGCCTCGACTCGATCGCCGCGTCGCCGCTCGCGACGCCGTACGAAGTTCTCGTCCTCGACAACGCGTCCGACCCGCCGCTCGCGGAGCGGTTCGCGGAGGCGTGGCCAGCGCTCCGCCTCGTCCGGAACCGCCAGAACGTCGGCTACTCGCGCGCCGTCAACCAAGGCGTCCGCGCTGCGCGCGGCGAGCTGATCCTCGTCCTCAACCCGGACATCGAGCTGCGCGGCGACGCGATCGGCGAGATGGTCCGCTTCCTCGACGCGCATCCCGAAGCGGGGATCGTCGGCTGCCGACTCCTCAACGCCGACGGCACCGTCCAGCTCTCGTGCCGCACGTTCTACGATTGGAAGACGCTTCTGTGGCGGCGCACGCCCCTCGGCCGGCTCTTTCCGAACAGCGGAATCGTTCGCCGCCATCTCATGTCGGACTGGGACCACGCCTCGGTCCGCGAGGTCGACTGGTTGATCGGCGCGTGCCTTCTCGTCAGGCGCGAGGCGATCGATCGCGTCGGGCTGATGGACGAGCGCTTCTTCATGTACTTCGAGGACGTCGACTGGTGCTACCGGATGCGTCAGGCGGGGTACAAGGTTTTCTACGTGCCCGCCGCGGAGATGATGCACCATCACCGGCGCGAGAGCGCTCGCTCGCTCGACCGCCGGTTCCTCGCGCACCTTCTCTCGATGCTGCGCTACGCGGACAAGTGGAATCGCTTCCTCTGGGAGGCGCGAAAGCGGCGCGAAACGGCCGCGGCCGCGGCGACGCTCGTCGCCGACCTCGCGGCGGCGAACGCGGCATTTCTCTGCGCATTCCTCGGCCGGAACGCGCTCCGCGCCCACCTGTGGAAGCCCGCCTTCCCGCTGGCCGCGTACCAGCCGTTCATCCTGTTCCTCAATGCGATCCTCGCCGTCACGTTCCTCGCGATGGGGCTCTACCGGAGCCGGGTCCGCTCCGTAGGCGCGGAGGCGGTCGGCCCCGTCGTGCGCGGAAGCTTCGTCGCGTACCTGATCCTGACGCTCGCGACGTTTCTGACGGGCGAGGTCGTCTACTCGCGGCTCGTGATCCTCGCGTTCTTTCCGCTCCAGATCGCGCTCGTGCTGTCGTTCCGCGAGGGGCTGCGGCGGCTCGAACGATCGCTCCGCCGTCACGCGTTTGACTTGCGCCGCGTCGTCCTCGTCGGGCGCGGGCCGGAGGCGGAGCGCGCGCGCGCCGCGCTCGAATCGGACCCCGACCTACGCTACGAGATTGCCGGCGCGACGGGCGAGGGGCCGGGGAGTCTCGGGCCGTTCGAATCGCTGCCGCGCGCGCTCGAATCGCATCGGATTCACGAAGTCGTGATCGCCGACCCGTCGACCGGGCGGGACGCAATCGAGCGGTTTTTGCTCGCGTTCCGGCGGCTTCCGGTCCAGGTGACGGTCGTGCTCGCGGGCGACGCGGCGGGGACGCGGCGCGGCCATCTTCAGGATTTGGGCGCGGACCTCGCGCTCGTGTTCGACCGCGGGACGCGGATCGGGATCGCGCGCGGCTGGCAGCGCGCGGCCGACCTCGCCGTCGGCGCGCCGCTCGCTCTCCTCGCGCTGCCGATCGTCGCGCTCTTGTCCCTGCCACGGCTCGGGCTCGCCGGCGGGTCGCTCGAATCGCATCGCTACGAGTTGGGAGATCGGGCGCTCGTTCTGTATACTCTCCGCCGTGGCCGCAGCCGCCTCGCACGTTTCGGCACGAACCTACCCCGCGTGTTCGCACTTCTCTCGGGCTCGCTCTCGCTCGTCGGGGTTCCCCCGGAGTGGATCGCCGAGGGGCGGCGGCGCGCGCCGGAAATCCCGGCAGGCCTCGTTCCGTTTTGGTCATGGGCGCGGCGCGATCCTCCCGCCGACGAGACGGAATGGGAGCGACTGGCCCGCGGTTATCGCCTTCGCTGGTCTCCCGGTTTCGATTTGACGCTCGCGTTGAGGGCGTTCCTGTGGGGGGGGTCGAAGTGAATCGTCGTGTCGCGCTCGTTGCGCTCGCGGGACTCGCCGTTCTCGCCGCGCCGCGCCGCGCAGGGGGACAGGCGACGAGCGCCTGGTCCTACTTCGCCAACTTCCGGAGCGTCGAGGGGCTTGCGCTCGACGGGGATTTCCTCTGGGGCGCGACGAGCTCCGGAGTCTTCCGATTCAACAAGCGAACGCGGGGTGCGAACGACTACGTGTTCTACTCGGCGTTCGACGGCATGGCGGCGAACCCGACGGCCGCGGTCGTGATCGACGGCCGCGGCAACAAGTGGTTTGCCCACACTGAGGTCGACGTGGGCCTCTCCGTCCTCGACTCGGCCGGCGTGAACTGGCGGATCATCGAGCCTCAAGACGGGCTCCTCCTCCGAAGCGGCAAGAAAGCAACGACGCTTCTCGCGACGGGGGATTCGGTCTGGGCCGGGACGGAGAGCGGCGTCACGCTGTTCGTCGATGGAATCACGCGTCTCCGACTCGACACGGACGACGGGCTCCCCTCGGAAAAAGTCCAAGCGATCGCGCGCAGCGGCCGCTACATTTGGATCGGTACCGACGCCGGCCTCTCGCGACTCGACGGGGGCTCGCTGACGAACTACACGACGGCCCAGGGCCTTGCCCACAACGAAGTCTTTTCGCTCGCCACCCACCCCACGCGTTCGGAAGTCTGGGTCGGGACGCACAGCGGCGTCTCGATCGTCTTCGGCGCCGGCGATTCGATTCGGACGCTCACGACGCAGGGCCTGGACGCGGCGAGCACTGGGCCAAGTTTCGGGATTCTCGAGATCGCATTCGACGAGGAGGGCGTCGCCTGGGTCGGACTTAATAAGGGTCCCGGTCGGTGGCTTGGGACCAGATGGCAAATGGAGATAAGGACCCCCAATGACGGCACTCTCGGGGCAGCGCGCGAGGTCGGCGCCTTCGCAATCGGCGGCCGCGAATTCTGGGGCGGGTTCATCACTCTGGGCACATCTGCACCCTCGGGGATCGCAAGCCTGAGCTTTATCTCGGGCAGTGGGCTTTGGACGCGCGCCGGTCTCGGCCGATCTCCGTACAGCAACTTCTTCGGGTCCCTCGACCTCGACGCGAGCGGAAACGTCTGGACGACCTCCGCGAGAAAGCGGGACGGCAAGCGCCCTCAGGAACCGTGGGAGCTCGTCCGCTTCAACGGCACGAATCAATTCCGGGACTTCAACGAAACGAACGCGGGCTTCACGCGGACGAATCCGGACATCGTGGCGATCGACGCGGACGACCGGAAGTGGATCGGCTTCTGGGACATCTTCGGCGGGCTCAATCGTCTGAGCCTCTCCGGCTCGAGCGTCGACACGTTCAACATCGACGTCGTGTGCGAAGCGGTCGCGAACGGTCAGGAAGCTTGCACCGGAATCCGCTTCGACGCGAAGAGGAACGTCTGGGCGGCGTGGGAGTTCTTCGGCATCACGGCCTACGACCCGGTCAACGAACGGTGCGCGACGTGGGGCAAGGAACAGGGGATTCCTGCCGCAGCGGACGGGCGGCCGACGCCGAACGCCCTCGCGCTCGATCAGCGCGGCCGAGTCTGGGTCGGGTTCGCGCGAGGGTCCGGTTACGGACTGATGCTCGATCCGGGCGATTCCGTGTTCTCTCAGTCGGACGACATCATCGAGCGCTTCGACCCGGCGAACTCCGAGATTCCGAACGAGTTCGTCCACTGCGTCGAGGTCGATTCGCTCGGCCGCGTCTGGTTCGGGACGGAGGGTGGGCTCGCGATCCACACCCCGGGAAGCGGACCGGGCTCGCCCGATTCGGCCTGGATCAAGTACACGGCGTCCGCCGGATCCAACCTGCTCAACGAGTCGATCCGCTCAATCGCGTTCCTCCCCGACCGCTCCGCGCTGATCGGCGACAACGCGGGAAACGTCTACACGCTCGGCTCCGACCTCGTGACTTGGGGGCCGACGTACAACCTCAAGACGGTCGGTTTTCCGAACCGGAGCGTAAGCCAGATCAAGTACGACGCAGGCCGCCGCGTGATCTGGTTCGCGCTCTACGGCGGCGGCCTCGTCCGCTACGACCCGGCGCAAGTCCCGCCGCCGATCAATCCGGAGGATCCGATACACGTCCTCGTCTACCCGAACCCCTGGCTCTTCGCAAGGGAGGGGAGCGAAGAGGTCGTGACTTTCGACCAGGTCCGATCCGGTGCGAGCGTGTGGGTCTACACGCTGACGGGGGAGTTTGTTCGGTCGCTCGCCATCCCAGAGGACGACGACACGGTCGGCTGGGATCTTCGCAACTCGGACGGCGCGGAGGTCGCCTCCGGCGTCTATCTCTTCGTCGTGCGGAAGAACGGCGCCGACATCGAGCACGGGAAGGTCGCGATCATCCGCTAGCCCGCTCGGCGACTCCGCTCGACGACTCCGCCCGCACGTTGCGAGTCCGCGCGGGGATTCGCAGGAAGCAACGGATCCGATCGTTGCGTCTCCTCTAGGATTCCGCCTCCGTCGTTCACCTGTTGTCTAATTGAGCAACCGCGGTGAGGAAGTGAGCAGCCCCTCGGAGGGGGAACGGTCCTTGCTGGTTCCGGCGTGCACTGCCGTGCCCGTGAGAACCCCCGCACCGATGATCGAGAGGAGAGGGCTGCCGCGTGACCACCATCAGCATCGTCGATCGGGAAAAGGAAGCCGTTGATCGTCTGAGCGCCGGACTGCGGGCGCAAGGCTACGCCGTCCGGACGTTCGACAGCGCGGAAGAGGCGCTCGGCGTCCTCCGACGGGAGCCGGGCCAACTCATCCTCTGCGATCTCGACCTGCCCAACTTGTCGGGGCTCGATTTTCTGCGCGAGGTCCGGCGCTCCGACGCCGAGGTTCCGGTGATCATCATGGCGCGCCGGACGAACACGCAGGACGCGATCGATTCGATGCGCGAGGGCGCGTACGACTACCTGCCGAAGCCGATCGAGACGGAGCATCTCCTCCGGGTGATCGACACGATCGCCGCCGGGGCCGTCAAGTCGCACGCGCCGGCGCCGGCGGACGTCTCCCCGTTTCCCGCCGGGAGCCCGCACCGGATGATCGGACGCTCCGCCGAAATCGTCGAAATCTACAAGATGATCGGCCAAGTCGCGCGCTCTGACGCCGCAGTCCTCATCCAGGGCGAGAGCGGAACCGGGAAGGAACTCGTCGCGGCGGCGATTCACGAAAACAGCCTGCGGCGCGGGCAGCCGTTCCTGCCCGTCAACTGCGCGGCGATTCCGGAGACGCTCCTCGAGAGCGAGCTGTTCGGCTACGAGCGCGGCGCGTTCACGGGCGCCTCGCAGACGAAGATCGGAAAGTTCGAGCAGGCGCACGGGGGGACGATCTTCCTCGACGAGATCGGCGACATGAGTCTCCCGACGCAGGCGAAGGTCCTCCGCGTGCTGCAGGAGCAGCGGTTCGAGCGGGTCGGCGGGCGCGAGACGCTCAAGGTGAACACCCGCGTGATCGCCGCGACGAACAAGAGCCTCGTCGAGTGCATCAAGGAGGGGAGCTTCCGCGTCGACCTGTTCTATCGTCTCAAAGTCGTCTCGATCTTCCTTCCGCCGCTGCGCGAACGCGGCGAGGACTTGGTCCTTCTGGCCGAGCACTTCATCCAGAAGTTCAGCGACACGATGGGAAAGCGCGTGAAGGGCGTGTCGCCCGAATCGGCGGCGCTCCTGCGGCAATACTCGTGGCCCGGAAATGTGCGCGAGCTGGAGAACAACGTCCAGACGGCGGTCCTTCTGAGCAAGTCGGGCGTCCTCGTGCCGTCCGATTTCCCGTTCACGTCCGAGGCGGAGGTGTCGGCGCGCGCGCGTCCGGCCGGCGGCGCCGACGGCGGGCGTCCGGCGGAACTCAGGCGGCTCCTCTCCGAGGACTTCGACGAGATCGCCCGCACGCACCGGGGGCGCATCTACGAGCAAGTCGTCGAGGAGGTCGAGCGCGCTCTCCTGTCGATCGTCCTCGAGCGCGTCCACGACAACCAGGTGCGGGCCGCGCGCCTGCTCGGGATCAGCCGGAACACGCTCCGGAGCCGGATCGAGCGCTTCTACAAGTACGAGCGGCGCGAACGGGGGAGCGGGGCCCCCGTTTGAAGCTCGACCGAGTCCGGCGTCGAAGTGTATATTGTCCCCGAGTGAGCGCCGGGTGCGGCGCTTCGCGGAGGTGCGATATGCGCGGCTCGGCTCGACGATTTCATTTCGTTCTTCTCGCGCTGGGCATTGCCGTCACCGGCGCTGCGTGGCCGGTCCAGGCCGCGGACAACGAGTACTCGATCGGGCCGGAGGACGTTCTCGACGTCTCGGTCTGGCAGGCTCCCGAGCTGGGAGGGAAAGTCATCGTCTCCAGCGCCGGGATGATCACTCTGCCGCTCGTCGGCGAAATACAGGCCGCGGGAATGACGCCGACGGCCCTCGCCCGTCGTCTGACGGAGGCGTATACGGTTTACAAGCGGGACGTCGCGCGGGTCACCGTTCGCGTCGAGACCTACAACAGCCGAGCGATCTACGTGATCGGGCAGGTGGCCAAGCCCGGCAAGTATCCGTTCGAGGAGATCCCGACCGTGTGGGACGCGATCAAGGAGGCGGGCGGCCCGCTTCAAGACGCGTTCCTCGGCGAGGTGCGGATCGTGCGGAGCGAAGCCGCGGAACAGCGGGCGATTCGTGTCGACGTCGAAGGGTTCCTCGCGGGACGGTCGGCCGAGGTGCCCGAGCTTCGTCCCGGCGACACGGTCGTGGTTCCGAAGTCGAGCATGCCGGGCTACGACGGCCTCGCGAAAGACGTCCTCTACGTCGAGGGAGAAGTCGTCCGGCCCGGGTCGTACAGCATGGGACCGGCGCGAGACCTCCTCGGCGCTGTCCTCCTCGCCGGCGGGTTCGGACCGAGCGCCGACCGCTCGCGAGTCAGCCTCGTCCGCCGGGTCGACGGTGCGACGATCGTCCGGACCGTCGATGTGCGGCGGTTCCAGGAAGAGGGGGACGCGGCGTCCAACCCGCGGGTCGAGCCGGGGGATTGGATCAGCGTGCAGCGACAGGAACCGGAGAAGGGATTTCTCGGCTCGGTCGGCTCGTTCGCGCGCGTGCTGGGGCCGCTCCTCTCTTTGACCGCCATCGTCGTCAGCATCGCGAGATGAGCCGCGCGCGGGCCGTCTCCGACGGGCGCGCGCCGAGGGGTCGCCGGTCGCGATGAGCCAGAGCGTCGAACGCGAGATCGACCTTCGCCACTACGCGAGAACGCTGTGGCGGAGGAAGTTCATCGCCCTCATCCCGCCGATCGTGATCGTGGCCGCCGCCGCGGTCAGCGTCCGCTTCCTTCCGCTGAAGTACCGCGTCTCATCGACGGTGATGTACGAGGGGCGCCAGCGGATGTCCGGCGCGCTCGAGCGGTACATCCTCCCGACGTCGGGCGCTGCTCCCGGCGGCGACGTCGAGTCCGCCTCGATGATGATGGGGATGAAGATCCGGAGTCCTGGTTTCCTCTCCGGCGTCGTCAAGAGCCTCCACCTCGACGACGATCCCACAATGCGATCGCAGGAGGCTCGAATCCTCGCGCAGAGCGCGCCGGGCCGGACGATCGAAGACGAGATCATGTCGCGCAAGATCGATTGGATCCGAGGGATGATCTCCATTCGCGGCATCGGGCCGGGCGTCTACGCGATCTCCGCGGAGGGCGGCTCCCCGAAGTTTTTGTACGACCTCGTCCTGACGATCGACGAGCACTTGTTCAATACCGCGCGCCAGGAGCTTCTGTCTGAGCTGAAAGCCGCGTCGGACTTCTCGACCGAGCAAATGGAAATCTACAAGCAAAAGCTCGAGGAGTCGCAGCGCGCGCTCCAGGCGTACGAGTCGCGCCGGACGGGGAGCCAGCGCCCCGTCGAAGCGATTCCGTTCGACCCGCGCGCGATCTCCAGTCTCATCTCGCAAACGGACGCGGAGATCAGCCGCGCCTCGAGCGAAGCCGAAGATCTTCGCGCCAGCGCCCGCGCCCAGACGGGCGTCGCGGCGCAGAAGCAGGTCGTTCCCGAGACGGAGGGGATCACTCTGTTGCGCGATCGGCTCGATTCGTTCGAGCGGGAGCTGGCGTGGCTTCTGATGGAGAACGCGTGGACCGCGCCGGCCGTCGTCGCGCAGAACGAGCGGATCGGGGCGACGCGGAAGAGTCTCGGCGACGCTCTCCAGATCGCCGTGCAGGTCGTCTATCCGGCGGCCGGCCACGAGGGGCAGCGAGATCTTGCGCGCGTCGCGCTTCTCGATCTCGAGCGTTCCTCGCTCGAAGTGCGCCGGGAGAGTCTCGAAGAGCGCCTCTCGGCGGCGCGCGGCTCGGCGTCGGCCGGGTCGCCCGTGCCGCGATCGGACGACGAGCTGGCCTGGTTCCGGCAGAAGGTCGAGACGAACCGGGAGATCTACAATTCATTCCTCCAGCAGGTCACCTCGTCCCGGATCACGGAAGCGGTCGAGAGCACGCAGATGGCGCGCGGGTTCCAGATCATCGAACCCCCGCGATGGCCGAACCGGCCGTTCGCTCCCGACAAGCGCCAGATCCTCCTCGCGAGCTTGATCACCGGGCTATCGCTCGGCATCGGGTTCGTCTTCTTCCTCGACTACCTCGACCACACGCTCAAGGACGTCGACGAGATCGAGCGCGTGATGGGACTTCCGATCCTCGGGACGATCCCAAAGATCGGGGTGCAGCCCGCGACTCCCGCGGTGTCCGACGCGCGGCGCCGCACGCTCCTTTACGCTCTCGTCGCCGTCAGCGTCGTCGTGATCATCGTTCTGTTCTCGCTCCGCCGGCAGGTCTAGGGGAGTCGCGGAATGGTCAAGTCCACGAAGCGGCTGACGGTTTACGAGACGTTCGACGATCAGTCGCCCGCGGCGACGGAGTTTCGCCGTCTCTACTCGCGCATCCGCTACCGGAATCGCACGAGCCCGTTCAGCCCGCTCCTCGTGACGAGCGCGCAACACGCGGAAGGGAAGACGACGACGGCCGCATTCCTGGCCGCGACGATCGCGCGCTTCCACGATTCGCGCGTCATCATCGCCGACATGGACCTTCACCGGCCGAGACAGCACGAGCTGTTCGACCTCCCGAAGGCGGAGGGGCCCGGCGTGGGGGAGGTCCTCCTCGGGGAAGCGCCCGCCGCGAAAGCGGTCATGCCGACGCGCATCGAGAACCTCTCTCTCGTGGCCGCGGGGAAGCGCGTCGCTTCGCCCTCCACCCTGTTCGAGGCCGGGCGCGTCCGTCAATTCTTCGAGGATTTGCGGTCTCTCTGCGACGTCGTGATCATCGATTCCCCGCCGCTGATTCCCGTCAGCGACACGATGCTGCTTTCCGTCGAAGCCGCGGCGGTCTTGTACGTCTTGATGGCGGGCACGACTCCCCGTGAGGTGGCCGTCCGCGCGAAGGGGCTCCTCTCCGACGTGAACGCTCGGCTCATCGGCGTCGTCGTCAACAACGCCGAGCAGGTTCTGCCGTACTACTACGACTACAAGTACTATGGGTACCGGTAGTCGGGGAGCCCTCCGCGGGAAGAGCCTCTCCGTCGTCGTCCCCGCTTACAACGAGGAGCAGAGGATTGGAGCCACGCTCGCGCGGATTCTCGCCTACCTCCGCGACGAGGGAGCACGCTTCGAGGTCCTCGTCGTCGACGACGGCAGTCGCGATCGAACCCGCGAGGTCGTGTCGCGCCTCGCGGCCTCCGAGCCGCACCTCCGTCTGATCGCGCTCGGCAAGAATCGCGGCAAGGGGATGGCCGTGCGCCGAGGCGTGCTCGAAGCGACGGGCGACCGCGTGCTCTTCTCCGATGCCGACCTCTCCGCGCCGATCGAGGAGATCGAGAAGCTCGCCGCGCGCATCGAGAACGGCTCGGCCGTCGCGATCGGGTCGCGTAGCGTGCGCGGCGCGCGGATCGACGTCCACCAGCCTTGGTACCGCGAGCTGATGGGGAAGACGTTCAACCTGTTCGTCCGCGTCCTCGCGATCCGCGGGTTCGTCGACACCCAGTGCGGGTTCAAGTGCTTCACGGCCGACGCGGCGCGGGCGATCTTTTCGCGGACGCGGATCGACCGGTTCGCGTTCGACGTCGAGGCGCTCGTCGTCGCGCGACGGCTCGGGTTCGAGGTCGCCGAGGTCCCGATCCGCTGGTCGAACGAGCCGAACTCGCGCGTCGGCGTGCTGCGCGACTCCGTTCGGATGCTCCTCGACCTCGCGCGGATCCGATGGAACATCGCGCGCGGCGTGTACGACGCGGCGCCCGGCGCCGCGGCTCGGTGACGGGGGGTCGTGGACGTCGTCCCGTTCGAGCCGTCGCACGCCGCGGAGTGGGACCGGCTCGTCGCGGCGACTCCCGGCGCTCTCGTGGGGCACGACCGGCGCTGGCCCGCGCTCTTCGCCGCCGCGTTCGGCCACCGGCCTCTGTCGCTCGTCGCGCTCGACGGTGAGCGCGCGCGCGGCGTCCTCCCGCTCGTCGAGATCCGCAACTGGATCGTCGGCCGCCTCATCGTGTCGCTCCCGTGGCTCGATGCGGCGGGCGTCTGCGCCCCGGATGACGAAGCGCGCGCCGCGCTCCTCGATGCGGCCGAGGCGCTCGCCCGATCCCGAGGCGCTCGCTCGCTCGAGGTCCGCTCGCTCGCTCCGGCGCCCGGTCTCGATCCCTCGAGTCATGCGAAGGCCGTCCTCCTCCTGCCCCTTCCGGAGTCCGAGGGCGCGGCGTGGGACCGATTCGACGCGAAGCTCCGGAACCAGATCCGGAAGGCGGAGCGCTCCGGCCTCACCGTCGAAGTCGGCGGGCGCGAGCTTCTCCCCGCCTTCTACGACCCGTTCTCGCGCAACATGCGCGAGCTGGGTGTTCCCGTCTGGGGGCTCGACTTCTATGAGAAAATCCTCTCGACGTTCCGCGACGAGGCTGACGTCCTGATCGTGCGGGACGCGGGCGAAGCGATCGGCGGCGCGATCCTCCTCCGATGGAAGGACGCCGCGCTCGTCCCGTGCGCCTCGTCGCTTCGCGCGCGATTCGAGAAGTGCCCGAACCACGCGCTCTACTGGGCCGCCATCCGCCGCGCGATCGAGCGCGGCGCGCGCGTCTTCGATTTCGGCCGCTCGACGGTTGACTCCGGGACGTACCGGTTCAAGAAAACCTGGGGGAGCGAGCCGGTCCTCTGCCGCTGGGATCGTCCGCTCGAGCGCGAGGGAGCCGGCGTGTCTTGGACGACGGCGAACCCGAAGCTCCGGCTGTTCGTCGCGGCGTGGCGGCGGCTCCCGTTGTCGTTCACGCGCGCGGTCGGCCCGCGCATCGTGAGAAACCTACCGTGACGCCTCCGGTCGACGGCGAGGCTCCGGAACGCGCGCGGGCCCGCGCGAACGTCGAGCTCCGACGGTACGAGCTGCTCAGCTTCCTCCGAATCCCGCTCGCGCTCGGCGTCTCGATCGGCGTCGCGATGGCGATTTTTCAGCTCCCGCAGCCGATGGGAATCGTGATCGGCGCTGCCCTTCTCCCCGCGATCCTTCTCGCCCTCAAGTTCCTGCGGGATGCGGCCTGGGGCGTCTATGCGATCTATTTCGTCGAGATCTTTCGGCCCCAGGACCAGTGGCGGGTTCTGCGCCGGCTCTCCCCGTCGTTCACGCTCGTCTTCCTCGTCGGGCTCATCTTCTTGATCCAGTTCTTCACCGTGAGGCGGCGCCGCTTTATCTGGACGCCACACTCGACCGCGTTCCTCGCCCTGTTCGGCATCATGGGGCTGACGATCTTCACCGCCTCGAACACGCCCGCGGCGTATTTTCGTTTCCTTGCGATGTCGACAATCGTCGCCGACTTTTTCCTGGCCACGAACCTGATCGACACGCGAGCCAAGCTGAGCCGCTTCGTGAGGATCTGCCTCTGCGTCTACCTCGCGCTGACCCTCAAGGGGATCTACGGATTCGTCCGGCGCGGATCCGTCGCGTTCCTGGACACGGCCGGCGGATTCCTCGGCGATGAAAACGATTTCGCGCTCGCGATCCTCGTCTTTCTGCCGTTCGCGTTCTTCGGGATGCTTCTCTGGCGGAAGCGGGTCCATCGGATCTTCGCGGCCTCTGCCTTCTTTACTCTAGCGCTCGGCGTCGTGCTGACCTTTTCACGAGGCGGCACGGTCGGACTGATCGCCGTCCTTCTGTTTTGTTGGTGGCGGAGCAAACGGCGGGGGCCGATTCTCATGACGATGGTCATCCTCGTCGGGTTTCTCGTCGCCGTCGCACCGGCATCCTACTGGAAGGAAGTCAGCTCGATCTCGAACACGAGCGACGGGACGGCGCAAGTCCGGCGGAACTATTGGGACGCAGGCTGGCGGATGTACCTCGACCATCCTGTCCTCGGCGTCGGGCTCGGAAACTCCGGCTGGTCGCTCCCGAGCTACTACCCGGGGCGGAACCCCGGACGGCAGTGGAATCGCGCCCTCCACAGCACGTACTTCGAGGTCTTGGCGGAGCTCGGAACCGCCGGCGCGCTCGCGTTCCTCGCGATCCTCGCCGCGATCTGGCGCTCGCTCAATCGGGCGGACCGATTGGATGGACTCTCGCGGGACGAGACCCGAGAGCGCGATTTTCTCACCTCGTCGATCCGCGCCGGGCTGATCGGTTACTTGGTGCCCGCGTTCTTCCTTTCGACGATCGTGTATCCGCACCTCTACCTTCTGCTCGCGCTCGCCGCGCTCGTCAGCATTCACTATCGGCGCGCGGCGCCCGCGGAGCTGGTTACCGCGGCGCCGAGCGAGCCGACGCCGGCGCTGGAGGGCCTCGCGTGAGCGTCGCGGGACGCGTACCGCCGGCGGGTTTTCCGGTCCGGCTGGCGGATGCGCTCGCCGCATTCGGGACGGGCCGCGGCGATCGCGACGAGGCGGAGCTCGCTGCGGCGATCGAGCGCCGCGTCGGCGCCGGGCGGGTCGTTCTGTTCTCGTCGGGACGCGCAGCGCTCGTCGTCTTGCTCCGGATCCTCCGCGAACGCGCGGCCGCCGAGCGAACGACTCTCCTCGTCCCTGCGTTCGGATGTCCGTCGCTCCTGGCCGCCGCGTTCGTCGCGGGCGTTCGCGTCCGGTGCGTCGACGTCGAGCCCGGAACGCTCCGGCTCGACCCGCGGGACCTCGCGCGCGAGGAGGGCGGCGACGTGCTCGCGCTGCTCGGCGTCCACCTGCTCGGCCAACCCGAGCGGATGGCGGAGCTCGCGCTGTGGGCGGGCGCGCACGGCGCCGCGCTGATCGACGACGCCGCGCAGGGTCTCGGCGGCGCGTCGGGCGGCGGCGCGCTCGGCTCTGCGGGCGACGCGGGACTGCTCTCGTTCGGCCGGGGCAAGCCGCTGGCGCTCCTCGGGGGGGGCGCGCTCGTCGCTCGCGGGGAGATCTCGCGCGCCGCGGAGCGCGCCGCGGCGTCCCTACCGCGCGGCGATTCCGCGCTCTCCGTCGGCGCGTCGACCGCGGGGTACGCGCTGTTCCGCCGCCCGAGGCTCTTCGCGGCGGCCGTGCGCCTCCCCGGTCTCGAGGTCGGCGTAACGCGCTACGATCCGGAAATCGCCGTGGCGCGGATCGGCGGCGCGCGCGCGCGTCTCGGCCTGAGGCTCCTTCCGCGGCTCGACGCGGCCCGCGGCGCGCGGCGGCTCCGATGGGAGGCGATCGCGAACGCCCTAGCCGAGCGGGGCGCCGGCGCGCTCACGGCGATCGACCGCGGCGCGGAGCCGGCGTACCTCCGCTTCCCGTTCGTCGCGCCGACTGCGGCAGCCCGCGACGGGATCATCGCGTCGCTCCGCCGCGCCGGAATCGGCGCCGCGCGATTCTACCCGGAGCCGCTTTCGCTCCTGGCCCAGCGCAACGGACTGGCGTCGGGGCGCGCGCGTCCGATGCCGGGCGCGGAGGCGCTCGCCGAACGGCTCGTGACGATCCCGGTGCACGAGGGGCTTCCGATCCGCGCGATCGACGAGATCGCGGACCGCGTCTCGGCGTGCCTGACTGGCGCGGCCGGCGAAACGGCACGGCGTCCGGCGGAGAGCGCATCGCGGGCCGGGGCGCGCCGATGACGGAGATCCTGTTCTGGGCGGCGCTCGCACTGGCGGCGTATCCGTACGCCGGCTATCCGCTCCTGTTGGCGATTCTTCCCCCGCGACGGCGCACGGCTGCCGCGGACGCCGCGGATCTGCCGGCGCTCTCCGTCCTCGTCGCCGCGAGGAACGAGCAATCGAAGATCGCCGGGCGAATCGAGGATCTCCTCTCGCAGGACTATCCGGCGGAGCGTCTCGAGATCGTCGTCGTCTCCGACGCGTCCACCGACGGAACGGACGCGATCGTCGGTCGATTCGCCGGCCGCGGCGTGCGGCTCGTCCGGGCGTCACGCCGGCTCGGCAAGGCCGCCGCTCAGAACATCGCGATCCCGGAGACATCCGGGGAAATCCTCGTGTTCACCGATGCGGCGAGCCGCTTTCGGCCGGGCACGCTCCGCGCCCTCGTCGCGCCGTTCGCCGACCCGTCGATCGGCTGCGTCTCGACTGAGGACGAAGTTCCGGGGGGTGGAGGCGAGCGGCTGTACGTCCGGTACGAGATGGCGCTGCGCCGGCTCGAGGCGCGCTTTCACTCGTTGATCGGCGTGAGCGGCTCCGGCTACGCGGTGCGCCGCGCGCTCGCAGGGCCGCTCCCCGAATCGCTCCCGAACGATTTCGTGACGCCGCTCCGCGCACTCGCCGCGGGATTCCGCGCCGTTCCCGCTCCGGGCGCCGTGGCCGTGTACGGCGACTCGGGCGGCGCGCGCGTCGAGTTCCGGCGGAAGGTCCGCACGGTGATCCGAGGGATCGCGACGCTCTTCTGGGCGCGGCGGTTCCTCGACCCGTTCCGAAATCCACGCGCGGCGTTTCTCCTCATGTCGCACAAGTTGGCCCGATGGTGCGTACCGTTTTGTCTCGCGATCCTTCTCGTGACGAGCGCGCGGCTCGCGGCTCGCGGTGGGGGGTGGCGGCTGCTGTTCATCTTGGAGGCGGCGCTGTACGGGCTCGGGCTTGCCGGCCTCGTCGCGGCGCCGCTTCGGCGATTCCCGCCGATTCGCCTCACGTACTACCTCCTCCTGTCGAACGCCTCCGTCGCGACCGCGTGGGTCCGTTTTCTGGCGGGCGAGCGCGCCGCGGTGTGGGAGCCGACGGCGCGGCCCGAGGTCGCGCCGTGAGCGGGCGCGTCCGTTCGGCGGCGCGCCCCGGCTGGCTCCCCGCGCCGCGGCCGGGGATCGTCCGTGCGCTCGCCTGGGCCGCCGCCGTCCTGCTCGACCGGACCGGCTTCGTCGCCCGCGCGGCGCGCCGGCGAGCCGCACGCGGCGCGCCGCTCGTCCTCGCGTTCCGCCGCGTCGTCGCTCCCGACGAGATGCTCGCCTCCGAGCCCGATCGGGTCGTGACCGCGGCGACGTTCGAGCGGATGATCGCAAGCCTCCGCGGCGCCTCCGGATTCATCGAGCTTTCGCACGTCGAGCGCGTTCTCTCCGCGGACGCCGCCGGCTACACGGAACTCCTCCCCGTCATCGTGACCTTCGACGGCGGGTGGCGCGATACGGAAGAGGTCGTGGAACCGATTCTTCGCGCTCACGACGTCCCGCGCGCGGTGTTCCTCTCCGCGTCGTTCGTCGGCACCGCCCGTCTCGATTGGCCCGAGCGGGCCTTCGCCCCGTTCGCAACCTACGAGCGGCGGCAGCGGGCCCGTTACGCGCTCCGCCATCTCGGGCTTCCGCTCGATTCGGGCCCGCTCGTGTTCGTGACGCGGCTCCGAACGACGCCCGAGACGGAGCGCGAGGCGCTCCTCGCTTCGATCGTCGCGCCGCGCACGGCGGACCCGCCCGCGTATCTCTCGTGGGACGCCGTCCGGCGGATGAAGTCGGCGGGCGCGACGATCGGTTTGTACGGCATCGAGGTGGGTGAGGGGAAGCGGCTCGCCGAAGAGGAGGCGGATGCTGAGCTAGCCGCCGCTCGCGACCGGATCGCGCGCGAAACAGGCGAGGCCCCCTTGGCGATCGCGATTCCCGGCGGACGTGCGACCGATGTCGTCGTTGCCGCGGCGCGACGGGCGGGCTACCGGCGCGCGTTCGTGACCGGCCACGGCGGGCCGGACGCGGCGGATCGTTTCGCGATCTCTCGGAGAGCGGTCGACGAGGGGACGGGGGCCGTCCCGTTCGGCGCGTTCTCGCCCTCTCTTTTTCTCTGCGAGCTGCTCGGACTGTTCGACGGCCATCGCCGCGCGCTTGCCGCGGCGCGGCGCGCCGGACTTCCCGCGACGATTCTCTTGCTCGCCCTCCTTCTGGCCGCGCAAGCGCCGGTCGTTCGCTCGCTCATCACGATTTGGGCAACGAGTCCGTCCGATGCGCACGGGCTCGTCGTCCCGGGCGTCGCGCTCTCGCTCGCGTGGAGGAAGCGCGATCGGATCGCGGCGTCGGAACGCAAGGCCTCCTGGAAGGGCGCTGCCCTCCTCGCGACGGGATTGTTGGGGGGCGTCCTCGCCATCGCGGGATCGTCGCAGTCCGGGCAGTTTCTCGCGCTCATCCTCTCCGTCTGGGGAGTCGTCTGGGCGCGTCACGGCGATCGCGCTGTTGCGACGCTCGCAGTTCCGCTACTGACTCTTCTCCTGGCGATCCCCGTGCCCTGGGGGCTCGGGCTGGCCCTGTCGCTCCCGTTGAGGCACGCGTCGTCCGTCGTCGGCGTCGGCTTGGCCCAGGCGTTCGGCGCCCCGGCGCTCCTCGAAGGGAACGTCATCCACATGGCCGAGGTCTCGCTGAACGTCGACGACGCGTGCAGCGGGATCCGATCTCTCGTCGCCCTGATCGTTCTGTCGATCTTGTACCTGAGCGTCCGCGAAACTCCGATCGGGCGATCCGCGGTCGTGATGGTCGCTCTCCCCGCGCTCACGATCGCGGCGAACGGGCTCCGTCTGTTCGTGACCGTGCTCGCGGTCCGCGCGGCGGGCCCCGACTTCGCGCACGGCGCCGCACACGCGAGTCTCGGCGTGGCCACATTCGCCGCCGCGCTCGGCGGGCTCACCTTCTTCGAAAGGCTCCTTCGATGGCGCGGCCCGGACCGCCGACCAGCCTCCTCGTCGCCCTCCTGATCGCCGCCGCGTTCGCGGCGCACGAGGCGGCTTCGGCGCCGGAGCCCGCGGCGCCGCCGCCGGCGCTCGATGCGCTCGCCTCCGACGGGACGGAGCTGATCGCGCTCGAGCCCGGCAACGTCGAGAGCCTCCTCGAGGCGGACCGCGTCGTTTTCTACGAGGCGCGCGCCCCGGCCGGCGGAGAGACAGGCACGCTCTTCATCGCGTATCATCGGAATCGCAGGAGCTTGGCCGAGCCGCACGCGCCGCAAGTCTGTTATCGCGCGAGCGGCTGGACGTTGCGGACCGCGTCGGTCGCGAAGCGTCGCGACGGTGCGACGTTCGTCGCAGAGAAGGGGACGGAACGACGCATGATCTACTTCTGGTACGAGACGCGAGGGGGCCGGTTCCTCGATCCGTTGTCGCTCAAGCTCGACCTGATGCGCGCGTCGTTCGCGCACCGGCCGACCGACGCGCTCCTCGTCCGGCTCTCCGGCCCCGTGCGGCGCGGCGAGAGCGATGAGCAGGCTCTCTCGTCATTGATCGACCTCGCCGACGGGGTTCGGCCGCCGCTCCGCGCTCTGTTGGCGCCCGTTCGGTGAGCTCGCGGAGTGGCTGGCTGATCGCCGGCTCCTGCTTCCTCCTGGCGGGCCCGGCGCGCGGTGAGATGGGGACGACGACGATCCCCCTCCGATGGACCGCCCCCGGCGACAACGGCGCGGACGGCGGCGCGGCCGCGTACGAGCTCCGGTACGGGACGCTCCCGATTCCGCCGGACACGCTCTCATGGTGGGAGCATGCGACCCCGCTTCCCGCGCCGGCTCCCGGCGTCGCCGGTTCGGTCGAATCGTGGGACGTCCGACTGCCGCACGCGAGGGGGAGCTACGCGATCGTCTTGCGCGCGGTCGACGAGCGCGGCAATCGATCCGACTTCTCGAATGCGCTCCTCGTCGACCCGTCGGCCCCCGTTGCCCGCTTCGAGCTCGACGGACCGCGCCCCAACCCGACGGGCGCTCCCGTGCGCATCGGGTACCGAGCGCCGACGCGCGCGGCGAGCGAGGAGTCGCTCCGGATCTTCGATCTCTCCGGCGCGCTCGTCCGGACCGTCGGCCCGCTCGACTCGATGCCAGGCCCTCACACCGCGTCGTGGGACGGACGGGATCACCGCGGCCGCCCAGTCGCGGCGGGCGTCTACATCGTGACGTTCTCCGGGCGGAATGGCTCCGGCTTCTCTCGAAAGATTCACCTCGTTCGCTAGCGCGCCGCCGGGGCGCCGCGGATCGCTTCACGCGATCTTCGATCAAATCGCGGCGAACTTTCCGAATCGTGCTTTTTCTGCGACAAGACGATTTGATTCTTGCGTGAGCGCCGCGGCGCAGTGTAAAGCTCCGGGGCCGAGAGGCCGAACATCCGTCTGGACGAGGAGACAGAGGGCGCGCTGGGCGATGAGCCCAGGTCCACGAACGAAGGGCCAGCGCGCCCCGGCACGACGTCCGTACGGTGCTCGGACCGATTGACCCCCGCAGTCTTCCGAAGCCACCGATCGATCGCGTTCTGCTCCTCCTCATCCCCGAGACTCGATCCGTTGGGGAACACTCTTCGCGGCGTCTCCACTACGCGGGACCGTCGCGGCGAGTCCAGACGCGCTGCAGCGCGCGGCCGGAACGTGGGGAGGACGCTGGAGAGTGCGGGGAGGGGAAACGACGAGGCGGGGAGGGGCGAGGGTCGTTCCGCTCGCGAATCGATTCTGCCGTTTCGCCGCGGCCTCCGTTGTCGCGTGCGCAATCGGCTTGATCCTCCCGCGCAATACCGGGGCGGAGAGCGTCACGCTGACGTGGACGGCCCCGGGCGATAACGGGCTCTCGGGCCGGGCGACGTCGTACCAAGTTCGTCTCTCGACCGTCGCGCCCGGGTCCGACACGCTCGCGTGGTGGGCCGCGGCCGGCGCCGTCGCCGGCGTGCCGCCGCCGAGGTCGGCCGGGAGCGCGGAGACGCTCGTCGTCGCCGGGCTCCCCGTGTCGCAGGAGCGCTTCTTCGCGGTCCGCGCGCTCGACGAGACCGGGAACATCGCGGGGGTTTCGAACGTCGCGCGCGCGACGCCGGTCGCCGATACGAGCGGGTCGCCTCCCGACAGCTCCGCGCCGCCGGACACGCTCCCGCCGCTCCTGACCTCCGTCTCCGTGAGCGGGCTGACGCACTCGAGCGCGACGATCGCATGGGAGACCGACGAGGCCGCCGACGCTCGCGTGGTGTACGGGCTCGGAGCGGGCCTCTCGCTCGTCGCCCCGATCGACACGCTCCTCGTCCTGTCTCACTCGATCACCCTCTCCGGTCTCCTCGCCGACACGACGTACGCGTTCCAGCCCTCCTCGCGCGACTCCTCGGGGAACTCGGGTCTCGCGGGGCCGTTCTCTTTCCGGACGCTCGAGCCGCCCGACACGATGCCGCCGGTCGTGAGCGGGCTCTCCGTCACGGCCGTGACGCAATCCGGCGCGCAATTCTCTTGGGAGACGAACGAACCCGCCGACGCGTGGGTCGAGTACGGAACATCGGCGTCCTACGGCGAGATCGCGCCGTCGGGCGATTCGCTCGGAACGAGTCACGAGGCGCTCTTGTCGGACCTCTCGCCGAACACGGAGTATCACGCCCGCGTCGTCGCCGTCGACGCTAGCGGCAACCGCGACGAGACGGTGGACCTCGCGTTCCTCACCGCGCCCGATGCCGGGCTCCCGCCCGATGCCGTGGCGCCGACGATTTCCGCCGTCCTGGCGACCGTGGAATCGGCGAGCAAGGTCCGCATCACATGGACGACGAACGAAGTCTCGACGGGCGAGGTCGCATACCACCCGTTTGGCGAGAGTGGAGCGGCCTCCGCGCCCGACAGCGCGCACGGGACGTCCCACGCGGTCCTCCTGTCGGGCCTCGCGCAGCAAACGCGGTTCGTGTTCAGCGTCGTCGCCCGCGACACCGCGGGAAACCTCGCGGTCGCCGGCCCCACGGAGTTCGAGACGCCCTCCTCGCTCGATCGCGTCGCTCCGGTCGTGAGCGGCGTGGAGATCGACGCCTCCTCCCCGACGGTCGCCGTCGTCCGCTGGCGAACGGACGAGCCGGCGGATAGCCAGCTCGAGTACGGGCCGACGTCGACGCTCGGGCTCGCGACGCCGCTCGACGATTCGCTCCGGGTCGAGCACGCGGTGGCGCTCGGCGGCCTCGACCCGGGGACCTCGTACGTCGTTCGTGTCCTGTCGCGCGACGGAAGCGGAAATCTCACGCGATCGGCGGAGGCAGGCTTCACGACGGGGGAGGCGCCGGCGCCGGCGGACTCGATTCCTCCGACGATCGCCGCGGTCGTCGCCTCCGTGCTCGGGCCGTCGGCGGTGCGGATCACCTGGGAGACGGACGAGCCGGCGGACGCGCAGGTGGCCTACGGGCTCGGTGCCGATCGCGGGAGCCTTTCCGCGCGTGACGCTCGATTGCTCCTCGCGCACGAAATCGTGATCAACGGGCTGAGCGACGGATCGGCGTGGAGCTTCAGCGTCCTCTCGCAGGACTCGGCGGGGAACCGAGCGGAGTCGGAGCCCTCGGTGTTCGAGACGCCGAGCGCTGCGGACACGACGCGCCCGGCGATCTCGGGGCTCGTCGTCTTGGCGGTGACCTCGGCCGCCGCCGAGGTGCGATGGACGACGGACGAGCCGTCCGATCAGCAAGTCGAGTATGGAGAGACGGAGGAATACGGCCTCGCGACGCCCCTCGACGAATCCTTCTCGGGATCGCACGTGGTCCGGATCGCCGGCCTCTATCCGGCGACCCTTTATCACGTCAGGGTCCTCTCGCGTGATTCTTCCGGAAACCTCGCGCGGAGCTCCGACGTCGCGTTCGAGACGGCGTCGATCGGCGGTGCGCCCGGCGACACCGTGCCGCCGATCGCCACGGACCTATCGATCGAGGCGATCGATCCGACGCAAGTGCGCGTCCGCTGGATGACGAACGAGCCGAGCGACGGACAGGTCGAGTATGGCCTCTCCAATTCGTACGGCTCGCTCAGCCGGAGCGAGGGCGCGTCACTTACCTCGCACGAGATCGTTCTCGAGGGGCTGGCGCCCGGGACGGTGTTCCACTGCCGCGCGCTCTCTCGCGACACGGAGGGGAATCTGGGCCTTTCCGAGGACGTGACTTTCGAGACGGAACTCGACAAGACGCCGCCGGCGGTGCTCGCGGCCCTCACTGCTGAGCCGGCGTCGGGCGGACTTCTGCTGACTTGGCAAGCTTCCGATGCGGCCGATCTCGCCGGTTACCGGGTCTACAAATCGGACGGGGCTGGGTACGCGCCCGTGACGGAGGAGCTGATTTCCGAAACGACGCTCCTCGACGTGGAGATTTCGAACCCGGCCGCGGGCGAAGTGCGGTATGCCGTTGCTGCCGTCGACCGGTCGGGGAATGAGTCGGCGTGGGCGGTCGCGTCTGTGAGTCTCGGGTTGGAGCTCCTGCCGGCGCGCCCGAATCCGGCGAATCCGTGGACGATGCTTCGATTCCGGATCCCGCCCGTTGAGGCCGGTGCGGAGAGCCGTGTCGTCTTGGCGATCTACGACATCGAAGGGGCGCTCGTGAAGTCCCTCATCGAGGGAAACTTGCCAAGAGGAGAACACGAAGCGAGGTGGGACGGCGGGAACTGGCGCGGCGATCCCGTCGCGAGCGGGACCTACTTCGCGCGCCTGTCGACCGGGACCGGAACTTCGGTCCGGAAGCTCACCGTCCTGAGGTGACCCGTCCCGCGAACGTCAGCGGACGATGACGAGGCGCTTGACGTCGCTGAATCGGCCCGCCTTGATCCGGTAGAAGTAGGTGCCGGCTCCGACGACACTCCCCGCGTCGTTACGGCCGTCCCATCGAATCTGGTGCGCACCCGCCGCGAACGACATGTCCGTCAAGGTGCGAACCGACCGGCCCGATGCATCAAAGATCCGAAGCGTCACCCGCTCCGCGCGGGGGATGGCGAAGGCGATCGAGGCGCCGCCCGCCGACGGATTCGGACGGTTCTGCTCGAGTCGGAACCCGGCGCTCGCGTCGGCCGTCGGTCCATCGACGGACACCGCGGCATTCGCGGCGACGGTGATCACCAGGACGGGGCGGTTCGCTTGTGTCGGGTCGTCGAGCGATCCGAACACCTTTTCCGACGAGGGATCTTCGACGGCGACGAGCAGGTGCCCGAAGTTGTAGAAATATGGGTTCGCGAAGGCCCACCGGATCGCATGCGTGACGTCCCACTCGTAGGTGTTTCCGGTGGCGGAGACGATCGCTGAATCGTCCGGTGTGAACGCGCGATCGTACGACGTGTTGTATTCCGAGGCGACGTCCCCCTCGACCCCGACAGCGTTGCTGGCCGCTCCGGCCGTGCCCCAAGCGAAGCGGCCCTGCCGAGCGCTGTTCCAGTTCGTCTGGCTCGTGTATGGCTGGCCGGCATTGTCGCCGCTTCCTTCGACGAAGGAGCGCAGAAGCCGATACGCGTAGATCGTAACGGGTGTCGTGGACGCCTGAGTCTTGAGCAAAAGACGAATCTTGGCGGACACGATGTCGTTCGTGTCCGAGACGACCGTCGAGAGCATCGGATGAAAATCGAACCGGACGATTCCTCGAGCTGTCGACGTGCCGACCCCGACCTTGAGGTCCTGAGACTTTCCGAAGTTCCATGTCGGCTGGCCATTATCGATGTGGATGTCTCGTCCCAGCCGGGAGGTGTACAGGGAATCGATGTTCGAGAACGTAAACTCCGCCTGCTGCGCCTGCGTGTAGTTCGCCGTGTAGCCGCCGCCTGGGATCGCGTTGGCGTTCATCGAGAGGTCTTTGACGTTGCTGACGGTGAGCGTGTAGTCGTGTCCGCCCACGTGCGGCGTCGTGAACAGGTGGACGGTCAGAAGGTCGCGACCCATGTACTTCTGAAACGCGTCGAGGGAAGCCGAGACGACCGAGACTCCGTTGTTGATCGCGTAGTTCGACGCGTTCGTCGCGGTCGCAGCGTCGACCGGCTCGAGGAATCGCACCACGACCTCGGTCATGTCGAGCGCGCGCGCGAACTCGATCTGCGGCGGGGTCGTATCTTCTTTTCCGCTCACGATCGACCGGATGTAGGCGACCAACTCGCTCTTTTGCCCGGTCGTGAGCTGGCTCGTCTTTCCGTGCTCGTTGTTCGGGTTTCTGAGAGTCAGGACATCATCGAGGGTGTTCGCGTGTCCCGCGTGCAGGTAGGGATCCGTGTCGAAAACGTTCCGAAGCGTCGGGGTGAGGTACCCCTGGAATCCGGATGTGTCGATCGAGAGGTATGTCCCGACGTCGTGGAGCAGGTTGTCGGTGAACAGTGGTGCGGGGTGGCAGAACCTGCAGCCGACAACGGGATCCTCGAAGAGAGTCTTGCCGTTCGATGCGGCAGTCGTCAGCGACTGATCGGCCGGAATGCGGTACGGGCTGTCCGGCCGGAGCTCGATGGAGTTGACGTAAGCCGCGAGATCGTCGAGGTCCTGAGTCCGACCCGCGTTCGGTGTCCCAACGGACGGGTTGTCGGGTCCGTCCGCGAGTCCCTGCCCGAAGTGCAGCACCTGGATGTTGGCTTCGAAGTCTTGGACCTCGTCGCGATCGCCGATCGTGTGGAGAGGCTGCGTCCCGAGCACGCCCGGTAGGTTTTGCGTATTCCGCTTCCCGTCGCCGAACTGAGAGAAATCCCAGTTCACCCCGTCGTGCTCGCCCTCGGGGTGACACCCCGCGCAGGAGATCCGGGAATCCGTCGACATCCGGCCGGTCGCCGTGTGGAAGAGCTTCTTGCCATTCAGGATGCTTGCCGACAAAACCTCCGTTGCCGTCGGGACCGTCGCGATGACCTGGTCTGTTGCCGTGTTGATAACGCTCACGTCGCGGCTCAGGAAGTTTGCCACGTAGGCCCGATCCGCCGTCGGCGAGAACGCGATCCCGAACGGGTAACTCCCGACGGGGATCTCGACGAGCGTGGATGGAGGATTCGTCGCCGTGTTGACCTTCAGGACGTCGTCGGAGAAAGAACACGGGAGGTACGCGTAGGCGCTGTCCGACGTGAACGCGACATCAGCGGGCATTTGCACCTTCGCCCCGGCCGGGTTGAGCCGCCTGCGGCCCACGGTCGCGCCCTCCGCCATCTCCACTTTCGTGCTGATCCGGACTTCACGAATGACGGCTTGCAGAGTCGAGGTGAGCGTCAATTGGCCCGTGGTCGGAAAATTGATCGGTCCGTTCTGCGGATTCACGTCCATGCAGGGGAGCCAGAGCGTCGTGTCGCGCGGCCCGACGGCGAACGCTTGAACGATTCCAGGGTAACCGCCGTCGCCTTGCGGCACCGGGCCGAACAGGATTTCAAAGGCTGTCCCCAGTGAAGTCCCCGAGCCGTCGAAAAAGTCGGTCCGCGTCGTCGTCTGGAGGGAGAGGTACTGCTGGACGAAAAACTTGGAGCCGTCCGGGAGCATCGCGATGGCGCGCGGCCGGTGGGAGAGCGGCTTGCGCGCAATCACAGTCCGGAGCGCCACGTCGAATGTGAGGAGACTGTCGGACAGTTGATTCACGACGTGCGCCTTCTGGCCATTCGGTGTGACGATGACGCCGAATGGGCCCGACAGCGTCGAGAGCGTCGCGACGACGCTATTCGATGCCGCGCTGATGACGCTCAGGTTGTTCGATCGATAGTTGGTGACCCAGACCTCGCTTCCGTCGGGTGAGATCGCAAGGTTTCTCGGATCATCTCCGACAGCAATCTGGGCGAGGACCGTGTCCGGCCCGGCAGCGATTCGAGTGACGGTGTCGTGGTCCGGGTTGACGACCCAAACCGAGGAGCCATCCTGCGAGATGGCGATCGGTCCGCTCTTGCAACGCACCATCCCCGTCGTTGCGGCCGCGAGCGCCGGAATAAACGCGACGGCGAGAGCGAGGAGAACCACTGCGAATCGAGCGACACGAACTCCATCGGATCGTGCCGGACGCTTGCGGAGCGCGGTCCGATCGGGGAACAGCGGATGCACCGCGGTGTCTCCTTGCCAGAAAGATGGGCTCGATACTTCGCGAAACCGATGGAGGCGGGGGCGAGGCACCGCCACGGCTAGATTCCCACGTGACGCGCAATCCTAACAGAGCAGCGGGAAGACCGTCAATCCTTAACCGACGTCGATCGGATAAAATAACGAGAAATTGACGAGCAGGGGCTCGCGTGATAGGCTGGCAAAACGCCTTCGTGTGCCAATGTGCGTGGAGGTCGGCCCGACGAATTACTTCGCTCCTAGGAATGGCCCCACAGTCCGGGGTTGCCGCCGTTGTCCTCGAGGGAACACGATTTGACTCTCGCCGCATCCTGTCCAGCACGCCTTCTGAGACAGGCTTTGCTCGTGATTGCCTTCCTCGCCGTGCCGGGTTGGATCGGCGAGGCGCCTTCCTTGTCTATCGCCTCGTCGCCGTCCGGCGCGCCTCCGACCGTACTCTCTGTCGAGCCTCCGCCCTCGGCGCTGGCCGTCTCGAGGTTGGTCGCCATCACGGCTCAGTTCGACCAGACCATGGATGCGTCGAGCCTCGACGATCAGTCATTCCTCGTGATCGGCGAACGGCACGGCCCCTATCTTGGAACTGTGACGGTTACGGATCTGCCGAACCTCAAGACGGCCACGTTCACTCCTTCGACGCCCCTCGCGGTCGGAGAACGGATTCGGGCGATCGTCTCGACTCGAGTCCGATCGGGATCGCAGGTCCCGGTCTTCCCGCCCTTCTCCTGGACTTTCACGACCGAATGCGAGGCGGGACCGATCGCGTTCACGAAGGACAGCACCTACTACGCGGCGCGGCTGCCGTTCGAGCTTTACATGACTGACGTGAATCGAGATGGGTATGACGATTTCGCCGTGGGCTACACGCCGTCGGGCGCTGGCACGCTCGGAGTCTTCACCAACGTTGCGGACGGCTCTCTCGATTATTCGGTCACGACCCTCCTGCGGACGACCGCTGGCCCGCGCGGGATCTACTGCGGTGATTTCGACGGCGACAGATTCCCGGACATCGCCCTGACGACTGCGCTCGACTCCACCTTCAACGTTTTCTCCAATGACGGTGCGGGCGGGTTCCTCGATACGACGAAATACGATTCGAACCTTCTCGCCTACAATATCTACGGCGCCGACATCGACGGGGACGGCGACATGGATATCACGACGGGGAACCTCCAGGGTCCGCAGGTATTGATCGCGCGCAACGATGGGGAAGGAGGGTTCGGTTCCTTCACTACGATCACCGCTGACAGTTCCCCCCGCAACATGGAAGCCGAAGATTTGGACGGCGACGGCGACCCGGATCTCGTCGTCGTCAATGCCAATGGCAAGCTCTCCGTGTTCAGAAACCTTGGCAACGGGACGTTCGGTCCCGATACGACGTACGGAGTCGGGAGTCGGCCGCTTTCCCTCTATGTGAACGATCTCAATGGGGACGCATCGCCCGACGTCGCCGTCTCGAACGTCGGGGGCGGGAGTCTCTCCCTCCTTTTCAACGACGGGAGCGGGATATTCGGTGGCGCCAGCGTCGTTGTCATCGACTCGATCCACGTCGGGCCGGGGAAGAACACTCTCTTCGAAGTGTGCGGCAACGATTTTGACGGGGACGGCGATATCGACCTGGCGACGGCGAACTGGTTCACGGGACGGTTTTTCATCCTCGAGAACAACGGTACGGGGGGATTCCAGGTCGCGTTGATGGGCGACTCGGTGGGCATCGGTTTGCAGAATGTCGTCCCCGGCGATCTCGATCATGACGGCGACATCGACCTCGTGATCACCAACTGGGCGACCGGAAAAATCCATGTCTTCCGGAACGGCGAATCGGCGCCATCGATTTCGAATCGAGTTCCGCCTCCGTACAGCGTCCTCGCAGATCGGGAGGATCCCATTGAAGTTCAGTTCTCGACTGGAATGGCCGGAGCGACGATGACGGACTCGACTGTTTTCGTCGAGACGGATTATCGGGGGCGGCAGTCGGTCGGGCTTGCCTACACGCCGACGACGCGGACATTGACGATCACGCCGACGTCCCCCCTTCTACCCGGTGAGCGCGTCGCGCTCGTCCTCGGGCAGGGGATCCAGTCCGTGCTGGGTGCGACCGTTCCCCCGTCTTTCTGGGAGTTCGTAGCGGCCGCGTCGGCGGGCGCGAATCAATTTCAAGAGATCGGCCAGATCCTCCTCTCATCGAGCGTCAACTGGATCCAGCCCGGGTACTTCGACGCGGATACGCTTCTGGACTTTGTGACGTTGAACGCTCAGTCGGGCGAATTGCAGTCGTACCTCAATATCGGTTTCTACTCCTTCACGCCGGGCGCTTCTTGTTCTGTTGGGTCCGGCGTATCTGCCGCCACCGCGGCAGATTTCGACGGCGACGGCGACTTGGATTTCGAGCTCGCGACTCCAGCCGCGGGTTTTCTCTACCTGGTTAAGAACGAAGCGGGATCCTTCTGGGTCGCTGACTCGATGCCAATTACCGGACAGCCGACCGCACTCCGGGCCGCGGATTTCAACAACGATGGAAGGACTGATTTGCTGTCCATTTCGCAAACCCCGCCACAGTTCGAAATCTGGTGGAATGGCGGCGGCGCATTTCTCACAGGTCCTGTCGTCGTTCCCCTCGCGTCCTCACCGCAGGCATCGGCGACGCTCGACGCGGACCTCGACGGAGATGTCGACCTGGCGTTCCTCAACGCAAGCCCAGCATTTGTTTCGATCATCCGCAACGACGGAGGGATCGCGTTCCCGCTCGACACGCTGATCGCGACTCCTGGAACCATCCCGATCGATCTCGAAGCGGGAGATGTATCGGGCGACGGGTTTCCAGACCTCCTCATCGCGTTTCGAGGGAGTTCGCAGCTCCAGGTTCTCAAATCACTCGGTGGGGGAGACTTCTCCGCCGAGACTCCGATCACGCTCGCTTATGGCCCGGTCGACATCCGACTGGCCGATCTCGACGGCGACGGTCAGCTCGATGTTTCCTCGGAGAGTTTGGAGGACCAGAGCATCGCGATCCTTTTCGGCCAGGGGAATGCGGCCTTCGGCGGCGACTCGATCTACGCGGTCTCGATTCTTCCTTCTTCGATCACGAGCGCCGATTTCTCCGGCGATGGCCGCGTGGATCTTCTCGTCACGTCTGAAAAGGACGCGAGCATCGTCATTCTCGCCAACGATCCACCGACGTCCGTGGGGCGGAACGATGCTCCGGCGGGGACCACGAAGCTGTATCCGGCACGCCCGAATCCCGCAAACCCAAGGTCCGAGCTGACCTTTGAGCTTGCGAAAACCGGGCGGGTGACCGTTCGGGTCTTTAACGTCCGCGGAGAAGTTGTTCGGACACTTCTCGATGCGGCGAAGCCCGCCGGAACCCATCGGGTGGCTTGGGACGGGAAAACGGACTCTGGAACCCGGGCCGGATCGGGAGTTTATCTCTTCCGGCTCGAGGCATCGGAGTTTCGCGGGTCCGGGAAGATGGTTCTCTTGCGCTAGGGCCGGTCCGCGATTCAAGAACACGCGGTTTTTCTCGGTTTCGAGAAAAAACAAGTTGACCCGCTCTGACACGGAATGTTATACTGGCGCCCGATGTGGAATAGTGTGTTGCGTAACTTTATTGAAATCAAGGTGTTGGGCGCTGTTGTGAACCTATTTTCAACGAGGAGGTGCGGTATGAGGAGATTGCTTCCGGTGTTGGTTCTTGGCCTGATCGCCCTCAGTGCTGTCGGGGCTTTCGCTGACACAATCATCAGCTACAACGGGAACTCGTGGGAGACTGGCGGCTTCCCGCCGTCGATCGTCGGAGACGAGTTTCAGGCAGTCGGCGACGTGACCGACGTGATTTTCCCATTGACCTGGGACACCGTGCTTTACCAGTACACCTGGTACGCGTGGGATCTTTTCTCGCTCGGTGAGAGCGTGAGCGGGGACGAGGTCACCGTTCTCTACACGACCGGCCAGTACCAGATCTATGTCGACGACTTCTTCCCGCTCGGAACCGACCGGGACTACGCCAACGCTCCGGCCACGTTCACAGACGCGACCGCGGATCCGAACTACCTCCACGGCAACTTCAACTCGTTCAAGGTGGTCTATAACACGACCTCGAACACCGGCAACTGGGAAGGCACCCTCGTCTTCGACAGCGGCACGTTCGTCAATTCCCTCGGCACGCAGGACGGCTACACGTTCGCCGCGACCGTCGGCCCGCCGTTCCCGCCGGTAGGTTACGATCTTGAGGGCGGCGGCGACATTTTCTTGACGCCGACCGGCACCGAGTCGAAGACATGGGGCGCGATCAAGGGTCTCTACCAGGACTAATGCGCGACGTGAGAAATCCAACCGCAATCAATCCCGAGAGCATGGGGAGAGGGCATATGAAAAAGGCTGTGATTCTTGCCCTCGTGTTGACGATGGGGCTAACCGGGAATGCGATCGCGCAGACGAAGATCTTCTTGTTGACGAGCCCGAGCCAGTCGTGGGGAACCCTCACTACGGTGGGGGGGAGCCTGGACGTCGTCGGAAAGTTCAATAAGAACTCGCTTGCTGCGGGGCAGCCCCTCGCGTGGAACACGAGCAGCACGATCGAATATACGTTTTACATGACCGGAATGACGCTCGACTTGTGGGTCGACGGCGCCGTCGGCACGTACGACAGTTCCTACTACGGAGCCGGCGGGACGATCAGCATCTACGAAGGCACGCCGGTGAACGCGAGCCTCGGAGCGACTGCTCCGCCCAATGCGACTTCGCCTTCGACTTTCACGGACGTCGCGCCGGCGATCCTGACCGGCATCGTGAACGATCTCAAGGTGATGAGGCGCGAGAACTCACCGGGCCCGCAGTATATCGGCGAGGCTCGGGGGAGCGTGACATTTACGGGCGGGACTCGTCTCACCGATATTTGCGGAACGAGCGAGCCAAGTTGGATCTTTAACACGGTGGTCTCCGCCGGAACGAGTTCGGGCATTTCCGGGACTGGCTACAACCTGCGTTGGAGCGGCGAGCTCCTCAAGCGCGTTTGCCCGCCGATCGCGACCGAGGAGAAGACCTGGGGATCGATCAAGACGCTCTACCGGTAAGTTCTTGAGTTTCGAAGTATCGCGAGGGGCTGCGCTCTGAAGGCGTGGCCCCTCGCTAATTTCCGCGGGGCGGGTGTCGGGCGAGCCGGCCGGCGAGCTCGGGCTCTGTCGTCTACCCTGCTCCTCCTACTCGCGGCCCCCGTCGCTCATATCGGATGCGCGACGGTCGCACCGCCAAGTTCACGCCTCGGGAGCCTCCAAGCGGCCGAGAGTTCCGCCTCACACTCAGGCCCAGTCTACCGTCTCCTGATCGAGCGAGTCGTCGAGCAGAGCGGCAACCGCGAGGTGCGGCTGACGGCCCTCGAGGACTTGCGAGAGGAAGTGAGGTCGTCCCTGACGGCGACGGGACTGTTCGCCACTGTCGTCACGACGGAGACCCTCGGCGTCGATCTGATGCTCCGCCCGGTCATCCAGTTCGAGCGGATGACGCACTCCGGGGAGAGTGATCCGCTCATCGCATTGTCGGTCCGCTTCGAGTTGCGGAGCGCTGGCTCGAACGGGATGGTCTGGGAGCGCGAGTACACGGAGAAAACGCCGCCCGAACTCCTCTTCCAAATCCCATTTCCCGACAGAGCGCGCCTTATCGCCAGCCGCATCATCCGTCACCGAATCGTCGAATCGCTACGCCTTGACCTCACGCGGTTCCTGCTCGGGTACTGATCGCCGCCGCACGCGCAAGCGCGCGCCGCAACCTTGACGCTCCTGAGCGCCTTGGGTAGTATCGACCCGTTTTTCGCACGGCTTCCGCCATTCGCGCCAGAAGTCAGAACGCGCTGCGGACCAGCGGCTCCACTGGCGCTCCGAGGAGGTGAGGATCGTGGAATGCACGAGTTGCGGCAATCCCGATGCGGACGAATCGTGCGCGCGATGCGACAACTGGATCTGCGAGGAGTGCGTCCGCGAGCACGAGGGCGAGCTTGTCTGCCCGCAGTGTTACGAGAAGATCCACGAAGAGATGGAGGATTTCGAGCTATCCGACGTCAAGGACGTTGAGGAAGGGGAGATGAACTAGTGCGGGGTGAATCGTGCTGACCGCGCGGACGAAGCCGATCGTGTCGTACCTCCTCTTGCTCGGCTTCGGTCTTCTCGGGCCGTCCATGCCGGCCAGCGCGGACAATTCGTTCTGGCGTAGTCTCGCGAACAAGTACGGCGACGGCAGGCCTGCCGTCGGTCTTTTGAATGAATGTCTCGACTACGTCACGTACACGGGCGAGGTGCAATTCCAAGACGTGACGAAGCAGTCCGGCCTCGAAGCCACGAAGTCGTCGGCCGCATTCAAGGGGTCGCAATTCAGGGTTGACACCCGCTTCCACTGGGTCTGTGCGATCATCGATGCGAGCCGGGCCCAGGAATTCGCGACGGTCCGGATTCCGTTCCACTCGAAGCGAACGCTCTCTGAAGTCGAGGCTCGAGTGATCCTTCGCGACGGGACGCCGCTCGACGTCGCCGGTGAGAAGATTTCGGACGCGCCGATGGCGCCGGACTTCCCGGCGTACTCCGACCTCGGGTGGCGGACGATCGATTTCGGACCCCTCCCCGACTCGTGCGTAATCGATTTGAAATATGCCGTCCGAGGCGGCGAAGCGTTCGCCATGAATCACTTCCCGTTCGATCACGCCATTCCGTTCGACCGCGAGCGGTACGTTATCAATGCGCCGACATCCGTCGTGTCGGGCTTTTCCTGGTGGGCGGAATCGTACCGAGCCGATGTCGATCTCGGAAAACCGAAGATCGAAACGGTCTCCGGTTCGACCGGCGAACTCCAGCGGTACGCGTGGGAGCTCGCAAACGTCCCCGAGATCCCGGAAGAGGAATTGTCAGTTCCACTCGCAAAGCGGGCGCGCCGGGTCGACTTGACGGTCGCGTTCGAGAGAGACTGGAGCAAGCTCTTGAGCTGGTACCGCGGCGAAGTCGAGCGCGTCTTCGCGGAGGACGCCCGCGGCGCTGCGCAGGCCGCCGAAATCGTCCGCGGCGTCGAGGACGACTCGCTCAGGGCTCGAGCGATCTTCGACCACGTGCGCCGGCGCGTCCGACCGGTTCCAATCCCGGTCAATCGGGGCGCTCTCGTTCCCGACCCGCCTTCGGAAGTCCTCGAAAGGGGGTACGGAGACGCGAAGGACATCGCGGCGTGCCTCGCATTCCTCCTGAGGGCGGCGGGGATCGAGGCGCACATGGCGCTCGTCTCGACGTCGGCCGGCGGCCGGTTCGAGACGCACTTCCCCAGCTTCCTTCATCTGGACCATGCTCTCGTCTACCTGGTGCTGCCGATGCGCGAAGTCTGGCTCGACGCCACGGATCCGGTGCTCGGGTTCGGAATCGTGTCGGAGGCGCTCCGCGGAGGCCGGGGCGACTCGCAGACGACGCCGCTGATCGTCTGGGATGGCGGGCCGAACTTCTGGGACGTGACGGCGATGACGGTCGGAATCCCGACCTACGGCCTTGGGGAGTGCGGCTACTCCACGACCAACTCCGAGGTCGTCTGGGAGCCGTCGGGTTCGGTGTCGTTCCGCACGACGCTCGAACTCCATGGCGCTCTCTCCCTCGAATTTCGCCGCGCGCTGATGGGAAAGTCCGCCCCGGACCAGTCCGCGTACTTCTCCGCGTGGCTCGCGCGGGCGGGAGCTGCTGATCGGCTCGTCGATTTCGCCCCGCTCAACCTCGATTCGCTCGAGCAGGACCTCCGGGTCCGGTACGCGGTCGGCCGCGCCTGGACACCGGGCGCCGGCGAAGTCCGCCTCCCGACTCGGTTCGTCGGCCTCCCATACCTGCAGGAAGCTCCCGCCGACACGACGCGCTTCGGCGCCGTCGCCTTCAACTATCCGGAAGATATCCGGGAAGAGGCTCGGGTCACTCCTCCCGAGGGCTACGCGCTCGCCTCGTTCCCGGCCGACATCAGCCTCAATTCGAGTTTTCTCAGGTTCGATCGGAAGCACACGGAGGATCTCGGGAACCTCCAAATCTCTTCCTCCATGTCGCTCGTCGAACCGACCGTCGCGCCGAACCAGTTCGGCGGGCTGGTCCGTTTTCTCGCCAGGATCCGAGAGTTGGGCGACGAGGAGATCGTGTTCCGGAAGACGCCCCTGCTCGGCAAGGCCGGGGAGTGAAGGGGCCGAAGACCCGAGGCGTTGGACTCGGCCTCGCTCTCCTCAGCATCGGCGATTTCGCGGGCGCCTCGATCGCGCGAGCCGAGCCCTACCGCTGGGAGCCCTCCGGGATCCCGTTCGCGGCTGAGGGTTCGATCCCGCTGTACGGCGGCCTCGGCTCGGGAGACCGGGGCCCGAAATGCCGCCTCGCCGATCTCGATGGCGACGGCGACCTCGACCTCTACGCGCTCGACAAGGACGCGCGGATCGCGGCGTACCGGAACGACGGGGGTCCCCTCGTGCCCCTGCTACGGCCCTCGGGTGAGGATCTGCTGGGACTCCCGATCACCGACTGGTTCCTCTTCGCCGACATCGATGCCGATCTCGACTTCGATCTGTTCGGCGGCGTGGGGCCCGGAGGCGAGGCGATCGCGCTCTTCCGGAACGAGGGGACTCCGTCGGCGCCCCGGTTTCGGTACGAGCCGACGGCGGCGTTCCTCGACTCCGCCCAGGTCATCCCGCGGCTCGGAAACACGCCCCAGTTCGCCGACCTCGACGGCGACGGCGACCTCGACCTGTTCTACGTCATGCCCGACCAGGGGATCGGCGCATTTCATGGGAATCTCGGCTCGCCGTCGTCTCCCGATTTCAGCCGGCAATACGTGCCGTACGGCGGGCTGAACACATTCGTTGGGGGGGGGCTCAAGGCGCTCCCGATGAACGCGACCGGGGCCGCCGAAGAGACCGAGCGCCGGCACGGCTCATCGTTCCCCACGTTTTTCGACATCGACGGCGACGACGACTTCGACCTCTACATTGGCGACATCACGAACCAGAACGTGTGGCTCTTCCGCAATGACGGCGGCGCCGACTCGGCGGAGTTCGTGCTCGTCACGCCCGCCTCGATCAGCCTCCCGTCGGACACTCTCTGCTCGCTTTGCGTGACCGCGGTTTGGACGGAGTTGGGCGATCTCGACGGCGACGGCCTTCCGGACCTTCTGGCGATCCCGAGCCAAGACCAGGGACGGCTGACCCGCGACCTCTACCGATTCCAGAACAACGGGATCGCCGATTCGGCCGCGTTCGTCTTCGCGGGGGACTCGCTTTTGGCGGGAATCGATCTCGGCGTGCGCTCGTACCCTACTCTCGCGGACCTCGACGGGGACGCGGACCTCGACATGGTCGTTTCGCATCTTGTCGAGGCCGGCGCGCCCGGGCTCATCCTTTTCGAAAACGTCGGCACGACGGCCGCGCCGTCGTACCTGCGGGCGGCGGCGCCGAACCCGGTCGATGCGATCGTGCACGACAGTCTCGACACGCCGTCGCCCGAGTTCGCCGACATGGACGGCGACGGCGATCTCGATGCTGTCGTCGGCCAGGCCGGGTTCAACCGGCAAGTGTTCTACTTCGAGAACCAGGGGACTCGTTTCACCGCGAGCTTCAGCTACCAGGGAACGCTACTCGACCCGATCCGCCAAAACATCCGACGGCGGCCCGACGGGTACGCGACGCCGACCGCTGGCGACCTCGACGGCGACGGCGACCTCGACCTCCTCGTCGGCGAATTCGGAAGCTCGGGCCGGCCAAAGATCTACTTTTATCGAAACGTCGGACTCAGCGGCGCGCTTCGGCGCGGCGCCCCGCAGTTCGAGTGGGTCTCGTCGAACGCGGACACGCTGTTCGGGTTCAGCACGGTGGCCGACTCAATCACCGGCTACCTGTCGCCTTCGCTCGTCGACGTCGATGGCGACTCGCGCCTGGACATCGTAATCGGCTCTGAGGACGGGCGCCTTCGCGAGTACCGAAACGTCACGTCCGGCGACACGGCGCGATTCGCGCGCGTCCCGGAGGCGTTCGTCGGGATCGACGTCGGGCGAGCGAGCGTGCCGGCCGTCGCCGACTTGGACGCCGACGGTGACCTCGATCTCTTTGTCGGCGAGGAGAACGGCGGGATCAACTTTTATCGGAATCTCGCGGAGGGTCCGGGGCCCAAGGTGTCGTTCGCGGCGGCGCTGGCCGACACGGCGATTCGTGTGAGCTGGTCGGTCCCGGGCGCCGCGGGCGCCAGCTTCACGCTGCTTCGGAGCGAAGAGAACGGAGCGTACGGCGTCGCGTCCTCCGGTGTCTCCGAGGCGGATTCGGTCTCGATCCTCGATCGCAACGGGCTCTTCCCCGGAAACGTCTATACATACCGCCTAACGGCGAGCTTCGGCGGGATCGTCGGCGACTGTTGTGGGCCAGCCGAGGTTTTCCTGCCGATTCCCCCAGTCGAGTTCATTCGCGGGGAGGTCGAGCCCGCCGACTCGGGCGAAGTGCGCGTCACGTGGGAGGTGTCGCGGACATTCCCGGGGATGGCCTTCCGGCTCACGCGGAGAGCCGAGGACTCGACGTTTGTCGCTGTCGCGGGCGCGGAGAGCCTCGCCGCCAAGAGCGTATCGAGTTTCGTCACGACCGCACCGGACACGGCGACGTTCCGACTCGAAGCGCTCTACCGCCACGCCGGAGTGCTCGAGGCAGTGCCCGATTCGGTCTTCTCGGCGGCACTCATCACCAAGTCGCCGGTCGAACCTCCGGTCCCGTTCCTGTTCCGGGCGCCGAGACCAAACCCGTCCCGGCGCGGCGAGGTCACGTTCGCGCTCGACCTTCCTGCCGAGACAGAAGTCCGCATCGACCTTTTCGACCTGTCGGGGCGACGCGTTCGGAGCATCGGTCCCGTTCGCCTCGCGTCCGGAATCGCACGGTCTCTCGTGTGGGATGGGAAGGACGATGACGGAGACGAACTCCCTGCAGGAGTCTTCGTGTACAGGTTGCGCGCCGGCGGCCGCGAAACGTCGGGACGACTGACGCGGATCCGCTGAGGCCGCAACCGGCCGCTAGCTTCGCGACTCGGTGAGCGCGACGACCCCCTCGAAGCGTTCCATCTCGAAAATCGGGACCTCCGGAATGAACTGCCCGACGCCGCGCTCGCGGAGGATGTACGGCGCGAACGCGCGGAACAGGAGGCGGACGACGACGCGCAGATTCCCCTTCGCGCCCTTCGGAATCGGGATCGAGTAGTCGCGTCCGCCGGTCGCGAACGCGCGGAGAGTGCTGTCCTCGATCGACGTGGCGCGGAAGACGCTGACGTGCTCGTCGCCGGACGCGTCCCGGATCGTCGCCGTCCACAATTTCAATTGTGCATCCCCCGAATCGATCTCGGAGTGCCGCTCCCGCAGGTCGCCGTTCGCGTCGAGATTCCCCGAGACGAAGAGCGTGTCGCCCGCGTCATTCGTCACCGTCACCTCGAGCCACATCTGGCGTTCGAACGTCGTCCCGGACGGAAGGCTGTGTCCCGTCTGACCGTTGTACACGCGGACCGCGAGCGTGTCGGGGCGGGAGATCAATCCCGGAAGATCGACGAGGAGCGTCGCGGAATCCTTCAAGAGCGCGGCCACTCGCGCCTCCTGCGCGGCGCGACCCGGAAAGTCGGTCACGGCCACGTCGACGCCCGTGAAATCGTGATGGTGGAGGCTCGCCCTCTGCGGCCCGCCCGTCGCCGCCTGCCCCGAGTACTCCGGCATGTGGCAATCCTGACACTCGCGCCCCATGACCGAGTACGGGCTCTCATTCCACTCGTCGAACGTCCCTTCGAGTCGAACGCCGCGCAGCTCGATGTTGTGGCAGGGGAGGCAGACCGCGGAGAGGTCGAAGCTGTGGTCCTGGACCGATCGGTGGAACGTGTTCTCGACGACCGAGTCCATTGGGCCGTACTTCCGATCGCCGGGATCGAACGTGAACCGGCCGCCGGTCGAATCGGACCGCTCGTACGATTGCGTCCCCGGCTTCGGCCGCATCGTGTGGCACACCTCGCACGAGACGCCGTGCTGCACGATCTCGGGGAGAAGGGTCGGATCGGTCATCCCTTCCGTCTCGCGCGTGATCATCCCGATCGGGCTGTGGCACGACACGCAGAACTGGCCGAGCGCTCCGCCCGTGGCCTTCTGTTCCTGGTCGTTGAGCGCGAAGAAGACCGGGTCTTTGAACGCGTACGCGTGCATCGAGGCGCTCCATTCCTCGTAGTGATTCGGATGGCACGCGCCGCACTCGGACGGAAGCCTGAACTGATCGACGGTCGGATGATCCGGGGGAGGCGGGACGCCGGGTCCGTCATCGCCGCATCCCGACAGGATCGCCGCGAACAGGAGCGGGGCGAGGAACTCGATGCGCCGCGCCGCCGAGCGGGGTCCGCGGCGGCGCGCGCCGGATGGGAATGGCCGCATGCGTGACGCGAGCCTAGCAATATCGGCGGCGGCCGGCAACCGCGGCGCGCTCGGCTGCGGCGGTCCGGCGGCTTTCGTCTCACGCGCCTCAGTGCGCCTCGATCCGGCGGAGCGCGTCAGCGACGCGCGGGTCTTCGGGGCGTCGCGCGCGAAGCTCTTCGAGCGCGGCGCGAGCCCCGGTCGTGTCTCCCGCCTCGATCGAGAGAAGCGCGAGATTCCATCGTCCCTCGTCGAGAGCCGAATCCGCTGCGACGGCCGCGCGGAACGCGTCGATCGCCTCGGCCGCGCGTCCGTCTCGTCGGAGCGCAACCCCGAGAGCGAAGTGGAGCTGCGCCTCGGCGGGCCAGACCCGCGTACCCTCGGTGAACTCGCGCGCCGCGCCGGCCGCGTCGCCCCGATCGAGAAGGATCCGCCCGAGGTCGTAGCGGGCGTACCACTCTTGCGGGTCCGCGGCGAGGATCGTCCGAAGCTCCGTCTCGGCATCGGCCGCGCGGCCGAGCCGGCGCAGGAGCCCCGCGCGCGCGAGCCTCGCGTTCAGATAATCGGGCCGAGCCGCGAGCGCGCGCTCGGACGCGGCCAGCGCGTCCGCGAGCCGTCCCTCCTCGGCCAGCACGTTGGCCAGGTTCGCTTCCGAAACGGCAAATGAGCGGTCGACCCCGCTCGGCGGGATTTCGGTGAGCGCCATCCCCGGGATGATCAGAAGTCCTGCGAGAGCCGCGGGCGCGCGAGAGCGCGCACCGCGCGCGAGGGTCGCGAGCGCGAACCCTGCCGGCGGGATCAAGAGCGGGACGAGCGGGAGTCGGTAGCGCGCGAACACGTAGAAGGGCAGGAGCGAGAGGGTGACCGCAACGAGGAGAAGAGGGAGCGGCGAGATCGGGCGCCGCGTGAACGCCGCGAGCGTGACGCCGAGGAGGCCGAGCGGGAGCAAGAGCCCGTACGAGACCCACGGCAGGGCTAGGAACGGAACGCTCGTTCGGACGAAGCGCAAGTCGACGCTGTCGGGGAGCTCGTACGCCGCCGCGAGAAGCCGGAGCTTGCGAAGCGTCAGTCGCGCCGCGTCCGCCGGGTGCGCCGCGATCCACGCGAGCGCGCGGCGCGCCCACCACGCGGAGACCTCCGATTGCCGGAGCGCGCGGCCCTCCGCGCGCGACGCCACGACGCGCGCGTCATCCGGCTCGTACTCCGGGTTCTCGCGCACGAGCGGCACCCGCTTCGAGGCGCCGTCGGCGCGCTCGTTGTTCCCCAAGTAGAGGTTGAACCCGCCGTGCGCGGTCGTCAGGACGAAGTCCCTCCCGACGAGGGCATTCCGCACCGTGACCGGAAGGATCGCGAGCGCTGCGCCCGCCGCGACCAAGGCCGCAGCGGACGCCCGCCGGCCGGGGGAGCGGAACGCCGCGAGGCCCGCAACGAACGGCGCGACCAGAAGAAAATTTCCGCGATTCAAGACGCCGAGCCCGAGGACGAGGCCGGCGACGAGCCAGCGCGACCCGTCCCGCGGCTCGTTCCCCCGATCGGCCCGAACCACAACGAGAAGGAGAGCGGAAACGAGCAGAAGGTCGAGGCTCGATTTGCCGACCTGGATGACGTCGAACAGGAAGAGCCCGTACGCGGCGGCGAGCGCGAGCGCCAGAAGCGCGGCCGTCGCCCCGAAGAGCCGTCGCGCCGCGCGGTGCAATAGGACGAGTCCGGCGATCTCGAGGAGCGCGTTGAAGACGAGCGCAACGATCGGGCGCGCGCCGAACAGCGCGTACGCGCCGCCGAGCAGGTACGGGTAGAGCGGCTCCTGATAGAAAACGCCGCGGCCGATCAGATCTCCGCGAGCGATCTCCGCGGCCCACAGATGGTAGCCGCGCGCGTCCATGATCGGATGCGCCACCAGCGGGTGGCCGCGCGCCGCGCCGATCGCGGCGAGGCGGACGAGGAGCGCGACGGTAAGCAAGACAAACGCCGCCCGCCGCTCGTTCGTTGCAGCCGGTGCGCCCGGCGCGCGCGCGTCACGCGCGTCAGAAGTGGACGTAGAGCATCGTCAGGAAATCGTTGTTCGCGATTTCCGACCCGTCCGCCCGCTGGGCCTCCTCGTCTCGAACGCGGTACCGCAACTGGACCGATGCGTTGCGCGTGATATCCCGCTCGACGATCGCGGAGTACCACGTCTCGCCGTCGCCGCTCGTGTCCGTGTCCGGATCGTAGCGGTCGAGTTGGGCCGACACCTCGAACGTCTCGCACGGCGACCAGGTCAGGAGCCCGAGGACCCCGAGGTTCGACGCGTCGCGACCGCCGAGCTTTGCGTTGCCGAGGTCGACCTCCGCCGATGCGCGCCACCGCTCGGCGAACACCGTCCCGAACAGGCCGCCGACCATCTGCCGCGCTCGCGTCGCCGCGAGCGAATCGTCGAACAAGAACGAGGCGCCGACTCGTACGCGCGACGAGTTCAGTCCTCCGCGGAGGGCGATCGACGGGCTTCCGTTCTGATCGATCGAGGACGACAGCACAGGGGCGAAATCGGGGAGCCTCTGCCCGCCATTCATCACGGCCACGCTCGCGAAGCGGTTCGGTTTCTGGACCGCGACCGCAACGCCGACATCTCGGAGGTTTGACCCGATGCCGTGCCGGGATTTCACGAGGGCATTGTGGTCCCGGATCTCCTCGATTCCGTACGGGACTTCGAAGATGCCGGCCTTCACGAAGGCGCCCGATTCGCCCAGACGGAGCACGCCGTACACGTCGCGCGTCAACCCGAGGTCGTTCGTGTAGACGAAGGAGACGGCGTCGGAGACTCGGGCGGACACGCCGATCTCGCCTTGCATCAGAAGAAACGTCTGGTCCGGCGCGCGACCGCCGCTGGTGTGACACGACTCGCACGATTGGCCGCCGCCCAGATGCGGGCCCTCGGAGAGCGAGTAGAGAATCCGGAGGTTTCCGGAGAACGAGAGCGATTTCAGGAGCGACTCGAGAGGGGTCGCGGCCTCGAGAGCCGCGGCGGCTTCGTACGCGCTCTCGTCGAACCCTTCGAACGCGTGGTCGTGCGATTCGTAGTACTGCCCTCGGCCGTTCCGCGGCCCGCTCCCGCCGGGATCGACGTGGCAGTGGCCGCAGGCTTTTTGCTCCCGCGCGGCGTACAACGGTAGGGCGCTCGAGGGAACGGGCATGGCGAGAAGACCGAAGGCGACGGCGAGGGTCCAGCGGCCGAGCATGGTGTCCTCCCACTCTAGGGCGGGGCCGATCTCACGCGAGAAACTCGCGTCGGAAAATCCCCCGGCAGACTAGGCGACCCGCCAAGGGTCCGTCAAGTTGGATTCCCGTTCGTGGATTCCCGCTCGATACCAGGCGAAACCCCCGCTCGCTTGATCCGATGCGCGCGCGCCGTTACACTCCCGCCACGGACCTCCTACGGAGCATGATGCGCCTCCCGATGCGTTTCTCGTCACTCGCGATTCTCGTGCTCGTGTTCGCCGCTGGGCCGCGCGCCGCGTGGGCGGACGGGCCGCCGCCGCGCTCGCTCGTGCCGTCGGCGGCGGGCGCCGCCGCGGAGAGCCTTGCCGCGATCGAGGCGGGCGTCGACCGCGCGCTGGCGGCGGACGAAGGCGCGGACCGTCCGGCGTCCGACGCGCGCGCGGGCCGCGGGCCGCGGCCCCTCATCCGTCGAGCCGCCCTCGCCGCGGGGGTCGGTTTCGCGGCGGTCGCCGTCTGGCGCGGCGCGGTCGCGAACGATCGCGAGGCGGAGTACGATCGCGCGATCTTCTCGACCTCCTCCTCCGCGCTCCGCGAACAGGTTCGCGAGGCCGAAGGGGAGCGGAACCTCGCCGCGGCGCTCGCCGGGACCGCGTTCTCCCTCGCGCTCTTCACGTTCGTCTTTTGAGCCGCTCCGCCGACAGCTCGCGTTCGTCGCGCGCGACCGTTCTGATCGCGGCGATTTCGATCACGGCCCTTGCGCTCTCTTGCCGGAGATCGCTCAACAACCCGGCCGATCCGAAGGCGCCATCGTACGGCGGCGACCCCGTGACGATCGACGCTGGCCCTCCTGCGTCAGCCAGCGTCGGCGACACGGTCGTGCTCGAGGGGCGGTTCGACGGCGAGGCAAGCCGCGTCGCCGAATACGCGTGGGACTTCGACGGCGACGGCGCGGTCGACTCGCGCTCCGCGAACTCGCCCGAGGGCCGTCACGCCTTCCGCCTCCCCGGCGAGTACGCGGCGCGCTTTACGGTGCGCGGCGTCGGGGGAGACGAGGCTGCCGCGGTGCAATCGGTCCGGATCACGGACGAGACGCCTCGCGGGAGCCTCGGCGCGGACACGCTCGTCGCGCCCGGGGACACGGTCGCGCTCGTTCCCCGCATCGTCGATGACGGCGTGATCGTGCGGTACGAGTGGGACCTCGACGGCGACGGCGCGTTCGAGCGCGTCGAACCGGACGGCCGCGCCGTCATCGTGGCGTTCGCCGCCGACGGGGAGTTCGTCGTTGCGCTCCGCGTCGTGGACGACGACGGGCACGCAGCGACGATCGGTCGCCGGCTCGGCGTCTGCGCGTTGCCGAGCGAGCCGTCGGCCGTGACCCCCGCCGACGGGAGCGCCGGCGTCGCGATTCGCCAAGTCCTCCGCTGGTCGTCGGACGGCGGCTGCGCCGGCGGACTCGTGCACGATCTCTACGTGGGGACTGACGATCCGCCCTCATCGTTCGTGCTCGGCGGGGCGGACGTGCCGGCGTTCTTCGCCGGGATCCTTCTCCACGACACGATCTACCGCTGGCGGGTCGTCGCCCGCGACGCGGCCGGGCGTCGTCGCGAGAGCCCCGTCTTCACGTTTCGCACGCGCGCCGAGCCGGACCGGATGACGTTCGTCCCCGCGGGGCTGATCCTGATCGGCTCGGACCGGCATCCGGACGAGGCCCCAGTCCACTCCGCCGCGATCGACGCGTACTACATCGACCTGCTCGAGACGACGCGCGACGAGTTCGCGACGTTTGTCGCCGCGACCGGGTACGCTCCGCGCGGCGGCTTCCGGAGCGACTACCCAGCGGGGACGGGAAGCTACCCGGTCACGAACGTGACGTGGGCTGACGCGAGCGAGTACGCCGCCTGGCTCGGGAAGAGGCTCCCGACGGAAGCGGAGTGGGAATTGGCGTCGGCGCGTCCCCACTCGACGATCTTCCCGTGGGGAAACTTCGTTCCGCGGCGTCTCTGCGAGTACGCGAACATCGCGCCGGCCGGAGCGACTCCCTGCGTCGGCGATCTTTCGGTGATCGCGACTCATCCCGCCGGGGCAAGCTGGATCGGCGCGGAGGACATGTGCGGAAACGCCGCCGAGTGGGTCTTCGACTGGTACGGCGCGGAATACTACGCGGACCCGCTGGCCGGCGTGCTCCCGACGGGCCCTTCGACCGGAACGCGAAAGGTCGCGCGCGGCGGGTCGTTTCGCACGCCTCTCCTCGACGGCACGACGACTCGGCGGCGGCCGGTCCCACCCGACAGCTCGGCCGACGACATCGGTTTCCGCTGTGCGCTGTCGATCGACGCGCCCTCGGGCTCGCCCGTCCGCTAATCGCGTGCGAATGACCGCGCGGTTCCCGATTCACGGATTCGCCGGCGCGCTGATCGTGCTCGCCGCCGAGATTTTCCTCTTCGCCGGCCTCGACGCGGTTCGCGCGTTCTTCACCCCGATCGTCTGGACGGGCTACATCCTGCTAGTGGACGGCGCGGTCTTCGCGCTCACCGGCCGCTCCCAGCTCTCTGCGGACCGCGCGGAGTTTGCGCGGACTGCGCTCCTCTCGATTCCGATCTGGCTCGTGTTCGAAGCCTACAACCTGCGCTTGAAGAACTGGGCGTACGTCGGCCTTCCCGGTGATGCGGCGCTCCGGCTCCTGGGATACGGCTGGTCGTTCGCCACGATCCTTCCGGGGCTGTTCGAAACGAGCGACCTGTTGCTCGCGCTCGGGTTCGGGCGCGACGCGCGAGCGGCGCCGGCCTCGGCGCCGGCCATCGCGCCGGCCGCGGGCGCGCGGTTCGTGGACGGAGCGGACGACGGGCTCGGCTCGCCGGGCACGCGCGTCGCGCTCGTGACGTTCGGAGGCCTGTGCCTCCTGCTCCCTCTCGTCGCGCTTCCTCTCGTCGCGCCGTACTTGTTCGGGCTCGTCTGGATCGGTTTCCTGTTCGTCCTCGACCCGATCAACGCGTCGCTCGGGCGGTGGGCCCCGTTCGCGGAATGGGCGCGCGGCCGGCGGCGCCGATTCGTTTCGTTGCTGGCGGGCGGGCTCGCGTGCGGCGTCCTCTGGGAGTTCTGGAATTACTGGGCGGACGCGCGTTGGATCTACACGTTTCCGATCCTGCAAGAATGGAAGCTATTCGAGATGCCGCTCCCCGGATTCCTCGGGTTTCCTCCGTTTGCGGTCGAATGCTTCCTGATGTACGAGCTGATCTCGACGGCGTGGCGGGGCGGTTGGGGACGGGGTCGGCGCTCCCTGTCAACGCTCGCCGGCTAGACGCTCGACGAACGCCGCGATGTCTCCGTTCCGTGACTGGCGGTAGTTCTCCATCGCGCCGCGGACTGTTCTATTCGCGTCAACGAACACCAAGGACGGAACGTCGGGGAGTTGACACAGACGGAGCGACTCGTTTCCCCGATCGATCGCGACCGGCAGCATGAGCCGCTGCGCCACGACGAACTTCTGGAGTCCGGCCCGCGATTGGCTCTCCTCGAGTCCGACCTCGGTGTGGATCGTGAACACGGCGAGCCGGTCTTGCGGGACGGCTCGCCCGATCGAGTCGACGAGCGCGATCGCCTGACCGGACGCCGGATCGCCGTAATTCCAGAAAAGGATCAGGCACGGGCGACGTCCGAACTCCGGGCGCAGCGGGTTCGGCCCGACGAGCCACTCGCGGAGCGCCAGCTTCGGAAGCGGCTGCCGGACCAGCAGGCCGTTGAACTCCGGCGGAATCGGCGGCTCCGCACGGCGCTTCGCGCAGCCGGCGCTGGCGCTAAGCGCCAAGGCGAGGGCGAGGGCCAGCGCGGCCCCGGCCCGGCGTCCGATCGACCCGAATCGAATCACGGCGCGATCCTATCACGCCCGTTCGACCCGGTTGACAACGCGGCACGGCCCTCTGATAATGCACGGTCGCGTTCCGGGAGATCATTTTGCCCGGAACCTCCGGCGTTCCTCGAACGTTCAAATCTCCGTTTGCGCGAGGCCAATCGATGATAGAAGTCCAAATGCTGACGAAAAGTTTCGGCCCCGTCGAGGCGGTGCGGGGCGTCTCGTTCGAGGTGAGCCGCGGCGAGGTCGTCGGATTCCTCGGGCCGAACGGCGCCGGGAAGACGACGACGATGCGGATGCTCGTCGGCTACATCCCGCCGTCGTCGGGGACGGCCCGGCTCGCCGGGTACGACGTCGCGCGCGACTCGCTCGAAGTGCGGCGGCGCGTCGGGTACCTGCCAGAGAACGCTCCGCTGTACAACGACATGATGGTTGACGACTTCCTCGCGACGATCGCCGGGATCCGGCAGATCGACCGCGCCCGGCGTCGATCGCGCATCGACGCGACGATCCAAGAATGCGGGCTCGAAAAGGTCTTGAAGAAAGACATCGGCGAGCTGTCGCGCGGATACCGCCAGCGCGTCGGGCTCGCAGCCGCGCTGCTTCACGAGCCGGACGTGATGATCCTCGACGAGCCGACCTCCGGCCTCGACCCGAACCAGATCACCGAGATTCGCGCCCTGATCCGGCAGATCGGCCGCGAGAAAACAATCTTGCTGTCAACGCACATCCTGCCGGAGGTCTCCGCGACGTGCGGGCGCGTGCTGATCATCAACGACGGGCAGATCGTCGCGAGCGGGACGCCCGACGAGCTGACGGCCCGAGTTGGCGGCGGCGACGCGGTCGTCGTCGCGGTCCGCGCGCCGCGCGACGAGGTGCGTCGCCGGATCGGCGCGCGCCCGGGTGTGCGCGACGTCCGGATCCTCGGCGAGGAAAACGGCGTCACGCGCGCGAGCATCGCCTCGGCCGGCGACGCGCACGGCGCGGAAGGGGCCCTCGCCGAGGATGTGTTCCGCTGCGCCGTCGAGGCGGGCTGGGTCGTGTCGGAGCTCCGGACCGAGCGCGCCAGCCTCGAAGAGGTGTTCCGGTCGCTCACCGTCGGCGAGAGGGAGGCGGTGTCGTGACGAACATCCTGACGATCTTCCGAAAGGAGCTCCGGAGCTACTGGAACTCGCCCGTCGCCTACATCTTCGCCACGGTCTTCCTGGCGCTCATCTCGTGGCTCTTCTTCGAAAACTTTTTCCTCGAAGGGCAGGCGAACCTGCGCGGGTTCTTCGGCATCCTCCCGTTGGCCTTCGTCCTGTTCGTCCCGGCCGTCACGATGCGGCTGTGGGCCGAGGAGAAGAAGCTCGGGACGATCGAGCTCTTGATGACGCTCCCGCTCCGCGATCACGAAGTCGTCCTCGGGAAGTTTCTCGCCGCGTTCGCGTTCCTGTCGATGACGGTCTTGCTCTCGTTCCCGCTCCCCGCGATCGTCGCGCTGCTCGGTCACCCCGACCCGGGCCCGATCGTCGGCGGATACGTCGGCGCGCTCCTGATGGGCGCCGCATTCCTCGCGATCGGGATCTTCGTGTCGAACCTGACATCGAACCAAATCGTCGCGCTCGTCTTGTCTTTCCTGATCGCGATCCTCTTGTTGCTCGTCGATTCGGGGGCCGTTCTGTCGAAGGCTCCCGCGTTCCTCGCGCCGGCCGTCGAGTTTCTCGGCGTCCGCACCCACTTCGAGTCGATCGAGCGGGGCGTGATCGATTCGCGCGACCTGCTCTACTTCCTCAGCGTGACGGGGTTCTTCCTGTACCTCAACGTCCGCACGATCGAGAGCCGGAAATGGGCATGAAGCGGGTGACGGAAGGGACGAACACCGCGCTCCTCGTGGGCGTGCTCGTGCTCGGGATCGCCGTCGTGAACGTCGCCGCGAGCCGGTGGTTCTTCCGCGCCGACTTGACGGCGAACAAGGAGTACACGATCAGCCCGGCGACGCGCCGCGTCGTCGCGGGGCTCACCGACATCGTCAACGTGAGGGTCTACTTCTCGAAGAATCTCCCGCCCTACCTGTTGAGCCTCCAGCGGCGGACGACCGACCTCCTCGAGGACATGCGCGCATACGGCGGAGAGAACTTGCGGATCGAGGTCGTCGATCCGGCGAGCGACCCGAAGCTCGAGGCGAAGGTCCGCGGCATGGGAATCCCGCAGGTCCAGCTCCAAGTCATCGAGAAAGACAAGGCGAGCGTACGGAACGCGTACCTGGGGATCGCGGTGCAGTTCGAGGACCAGACGCAGGTCATCCCGATCGCGCGGCCCGAGGGTCTCGAGTACGACGTGATGTCCGCGCTGCTCAAGGTCCTCCGAAAAGAGGAGAAGACGATCGGGTTCGTCACGAGCGCCGACCGAACATTCGAAAAGGGCTTCTCGCGGATCCACGACCTGTTGGCGCGCGAGTACCAGGTGCGGCAACTGACGATGGGCGCGGGCGAGAAGCTCGCGGACGACATCGCGACGATCGTCGTTCCGGGCCCGGAGAACTTGTCGGCCCGCGACGCGTTCGAGATCGATCAGTTCGTGATGCGCGGAGGGAAGGCGATCGTCCTCGTCGACGCGGTCCACCAACCGATCCAGATCCTCTCCGGTGCGGGGACGCCGGTCGCCGCGCAGAGCGGGTTGGACAGCGTCCTGGCGTCGTACGGTTTGAGAGCGCGGCGCGAGATGGTCGTCGACGTGGCGTCGCCCGGGCTAATCTCGTACATCCAGGCGATCGGGATGATGCAGCTCTCGACGACGCGCGCGTATCCGCCGTTCATCAAGCTTTCGCAGCGCTCGCTGTCGCGAAAAAACCCGGCGGTCTCGCAACTGGAGAGCCTCCTGTTGCCGTGGGCCGCGCCGCTCGAAACGGTCGACCCGCTCCCCGCGGGCGTCGCCGTCGACACGCTGGCCCGATCGCCCGAGAAGTCGTGGGTCCAGGCGGGGCGTTTCACGCTGAGCCCGCAATCGAACTGGTCCCCGCCCGACCCGTCGGCCCAGAAGAGTTTCCCGCTCTGCTTCGCCGCGGCCGGAAAGCTCACGAGCTGGTACGCGGGAAAGGCGGTTCCCGCGGCGCCGGGCGATTCGCTCAACGAATCGGCGGCGGGGCGGACGATCCTCACGGAGAGCCCGGAGACGCAGTTCGTCCTCGTCGGCTCGTCGTACGCGATCGACGACAACATGCTCGCGCAGTACCCGGACAACGCGACGTTCCTGCTCAACCTGGTCGACTGGGTTTCGCTCGGCGACGACCTGATCGGAATCCGGTCTCGCGAGGTGACCGACCGGCCGCTGAGGGAGACGAGCGACAAGGCGCGAGCCGCGCTCCGGGTGCTCGGCATCTTCGGCACGCCGGTCCTGATCGTCCTGTACGGACTGGCGCGCGCGCTCGGGCGCCGCCGCGTGAAGCGGAACGCGCTTCAGGCCGCCGCCTGATGGGTCGGGCCGCGTGAACCGGACCGGCCAGCTCCTCGCGCTCTTCGGAGTGATGGCGCTCCTTCTCGCGCTCCTCGTGCGAGGCGGCGGGCGCGGCGGCCGCGCGTCGGGGCCCGACGAGGGGGTCCTGTTTCCGAAGGCGACCGAGCAGGACGCGCGAAGGGTCGAGATCTCGCTCAAGGATGGGACGACGACGATCCTCGAAAAGTCCGGCGAAGTCTGGAACGTCGCGACCGCGGGCGGGTACGCGGCAGATGCCGTCGCCGTCACGAAAATCTTCGAGGTCGTCGGAGGTCTCGAGGCGTCGCAGCTCGTGTCACGGAGCGCCGAGAAGCACGCGCTGTACGAGGTCGATTCGACGGCGGCGCGGGTCGCGATTTTCGGCGGCGGCGATCAGCCGGTCGCGCGCTTTTTCGTCGGGAAGAACGGCCCCGATTTTCAATCGTCCTATGTGCGGCCGGTCGATTCCGAAAAGGTCTACCTCTCGACCGAATCACTCCGCCAGGTTTTCGAACGGGGCCGGCGCGGGTGGCGCGACCAGAAGATTCTCTCGTTCGCGCCGGAGGAAGTCGCGGGCATCCGCTTTCTCTCCACGCAGGACACGGTCGGGCTCGCGAAGGGGCCGGACGGGACGTGGAGCGTAGACGGAGATTCGGCGCGCATCGGGCAGGGGCCGATCCTCGACGGCGTGCTGCGGACGCTCGCGCGCTACACGGCGGACGATTTCGCCGACACATCGATCGTGGCCGACTCGGTCGGCCTCGCGCCGCCCGAACGCGCGATCGAGGTGACGCTGAAGGCGGCGCCGCCGCAGACGCTCGAGATCGGGCGCATCAAGGAGAATCGTCACTACTGGGTGCGACTCGGCGGGAAGCGGACGATCTTTCTCGTTGTCCGCGGCCGCGTCGACACGATCTGGAAGACGCGCAGCGAAGTGACCGCGCCGAAGCCCGAGCCGGCGGCGGTCGAAGCGGAATCGAACGCCCCGAACGGCGCGCCCGCCGGGCACTAGAGTCTGCTCTAGGGATCCGACCGTCGCCTCCCTCCGCCCGCGCCGCTACTCGTACCTCAGCGCCTCGATCGGATCGAGCCGCGCCGCGCGGTTCGCCGGGTAGAGTCCGAACACGACGCCGATCCCCGCGCTGACGACGACCGCGATCGCGATCCACGGGATCGGAATGAAGAACGGGAAGTGCGCCAGCCGCGTGATTCCCCAGGCGACGCCGAGGCCCGAGAAAATCCCCACGATGCCGCCGATTCCCGTCAGCGTCCCCGACTCGACGAGGATCTGCTGGAGCATGTCGCGCCGCGTCGCGCCGACCGCCATCCGCACGCCGATCTCTCGCGTCCTCTCCGCGACCGAGATCAGCATGATGTTCATCACGCCGATCCCGCCGACAAGAAGGCCGATCGACGAGATCACGACGAGCGCCAGAAAGATCGCGCCCGTGATCTTGCTCGCGATCTTCGAGTAGGCCTCGGATGTCACGATGCCGAAGTTGTTGTCTTCGGCCGGGCGCAGGCGACGCTCGCGGCGGAGGATCGAGATCAGCTCGTCGCGGCACGTGTCGAGCGAGACGCCCCGTTTCGGCGCGACGAAGATGTAGTCCTCGTCCCATTCGAGCGAGAAATCGCGCCTGTAGCTCGTGTGCGGGATCATCGCGAAGTTCTCGCTCATCCGCCCGAACGTCGTCCGGCGTTCCTCGAACGCGCCGAGGACCGCGTACTCGCGGCCAGAGATCTGGACCTTCTTGCCGACCGGGTCCGAGTTCGGGAACAAGTCTTTCGCCGGGCCGTAGCCGAGGACGACGACCGCCTCGCCGCGCGCGACCTCCGATTGCGTGAAGAAGCGCCCCTCGGAGACGTTGAGCGCGAAGATCTCCGGGAAATCCTCGGTGCAGCCCGCGACCTGGATGAGGCCCGTCTTCTCCCGGCTCGAAGTGAGGACTCGCATCCGGGACGGATCGACGTAAAAGTCCACCTTGTCCGCCGTGCGCGCTTCCGCCCGAATCGCCTCCGCGTTCGCGGGAGTGAGATCGGGCCGGCGCCACATCTCCTCGTCGGCGTCGCCGACAAAGATGTCGTCGAACTTCTGGATTCCGAGGTACGGGCGCGCCGCCGACGCGAAGTCTTCCTCGATCTTGTGCCGAAGCCCCTCGAGGATCGCGACGATGGCGAGGATCGTCGTCACGCCGATCGCGACGCCGAGGATCAAAAGCCCCGAGCGGAGGCGGTGGCTTCGGATGACCGCGAGCGCCTCGCCGAGGTTCTCGCGCCAGAGCGCGTGCGCGCGGGCTTTCGTCGCGGCGGACGGCTTGCCGCCAACGGGCTCACTCATGCCGGAGCGCCTCGACGGGGTCGAGCGATGCGGCCTTCCCGGCAGGATACGTCCCGAACACGACGCCGATGACGAACGTCGTGACGAGGCCGACGACGATCGCCCACGCCTTGACCGCGTACGGGAGCGGGGTGAACGCGGCGATCGCCGCGGCGATCGCGAACCCGATCAGAATCCCGAGCAGGCCGCCGATCACCGAGAGCGTGACCGACTCGAACAGGAATTGCAGCAGGATGTTCGAGCGGCTCGCGCCGATCGCCTTGCGGATCCCGACCTCGCGTGTCCGCTCCGTGACCGACACGAGCATCACGTTCATCAAGACGATCCCGCCGACGACGAGCGAGATCGACACGATGAAGATCAGCGCGCGGAACACGGCGCTCGAGATCTTCTCCCAGAGGTCCACGATCATCTGCGAGGTGACGACGCCGAAGTCGTCGCGCTCGGCGGGACGCAGGTGATGGCGGACGCGCATCGCCGCGCGCGCCTCGTCGATCGCGAGCGGCATCTCCTCGATGTCGGCGACTTTCACCGTGACCGCGACGGAGCGCCGCGGTCCGAACACCTTCCGGAACGTCGTGATCGGCATGACGACGAACTTGTCGCGCGGCGACCCGAGGAGCGTCCCTTTCTCGGCGACGACTCCGACGACGGTCAGATGGCGCCCGGCGACTTTGATCGTCCGTCCGACCGGATCGCGCGCGGGGAAGAGGTTCTCGGCGACGATCGAGCCGATCACCGCGACCGGCTTCGAGTGGTCGACCTCGAGGCGCGTGATGTGGCGCCCGATTGCGATCGGATACTTGTCGACCGCGTCGTAGTCCGCCGAATAGCCGAGGACCTCCGTACCGTTGAGGAACCGCTCGCCGGACTGGACGCGCGCCTCCGAGTAGAGCCGCCCGACGACGTACGTCGCGTGCGGAATCCGCGTCCTGAGGTACTCCGCGTCGTCGAGCGTGAGCCGCGGGTTCTCGCGGTACGCCTTGAGGAACGCCTCCTGATCGTTGAGGAAGTCGAAGTGATTGACCCGTTCGACCGTGAAGACGTTCGATCCCTCCTCGGCGATCTCGACGCGCGCGTACCGGTCGATCCCGTCGATCAGCGAGACGACGGCGATCACCGACATCGTTCCGACGATGTTGCCGAGAAGGGTGAGGAGCGTGCGAAGTTTATTTTCGCGGAGGTTCGCGAGCGCGATCCGGACGCCTTCGAGGATCTGGACCGCGGGGATCGGCGCCACGCGCCTACTTCTTCACCTTCGCCGGCTTCTTGTCGACCTTCACCTTCTGGCCCGGCTTGAGCTCGCGGATCGCCTTGAAGTCGCCCGTCACGATCGATTCGCCGCCGGAGAGCCCCTCGGTGATCTCGAAATGCTTGTCGCTCGAGACGCCGGTTTTCACCGGGGTGAATCGCGCCTTGTTCTCGACGATTAGGAAAACGCCCTCGATTTCCTTGTCGTTCTTCGACCCTTCGTCGCTCGGCTCGGCGGCTTCGGCGGCCTTCCGCCCTCCGCGTTTTTCCTCCTCGCGGAGTGCGCTCTCGCGCCGCACGGTGAGCGCTTGGATCGGGACGGAGACGACGGAGTCGCGCTCGGCGGCCGTGATCTCCGCTTTCGCGGTCAGCCCCGGCCGAACGCCGGGGACCGAGTCGGTCAGCGTGACGACGACCTTGAAGTCGACCGATTGATCCTGCGACCCGGACGACGGGAGGATCGCGCTGTTGCCGACCTCCGTCACGACGCCGTCGAACGTCGTGTCGGGGTACGAATCGATCGTGACCTTCGCCTTCTGGCCGAGGAGAACGCGAACGACGTCCGTCTCGTCGACCTCCACTTCGGCCTCCATTCGCGATAGGTCCGCGATCCGAAGAAGCTCCGTGCCGGGGTTGTTCATCGTGCCGACGATCGCCGTCTCGCCTTCCTCGACGTTGACGCGCGTGATGATCCCGTCGATCTCGGAGGTGACGGTGACTTCCGACAGCTCTTGCTCTGCGTTGTCGAGCAGCGCTTCGGCTTCTCGGACTGCCTCGCGCGCGGCCGCCGTCCTCGAACCCGAGACGGAGCAGGCCGTCTCGGCGCGCTCCAACTCCTGCGCGGAGGCGAGCCCGGCCGCGCCGAGCGCGACGAGGCGGTCGCACTCCTGCCGCGCGCTCTTCTCTTCGGCCTCGGCGAGCCTCAGCGACGCGCGAGACGACGCGAGCGCGGCGCGGAGCCGCGCGGCGAGGGAGCGGTACGGCGCCGGGTTGATCTCGAGGAGGAAATCGCCGGCGGCGACCCGATCTCCCTCGGCAACGGCGAGTTGGGTGACGCGGCCCATCCGGGTCGCGCTGACCTTGACCTCGCGCTTCGGCTGGATCCGGCCGGACGCGGTCACGAGCGAGACGAGGTTGCGGCGCGCCGACTTCTCCGCCTGCACGGAGACGACCTTGCCCGCTTCGCGTTTGAGGTTTCCCGCGACGATCCCGCCGACTACGAGGACGACGATGATGCCGAGGAGGATTCGTTTCTTCATCTGGTCGCCTTACGATCTCCGATCCGGCGAAGTTTCGCACGGCGGGGGAGGCGAGGCAAGGGGCGAGGCGACGCGTGATATACTGCCCCGCGTTCTCATGCGCGTCGAGCTCATCAAGACGTTCTCGTTCGAGGCCGCCCACAGGCTCCCGCGGCTCCCCGCAACGCACAAGTGCCATCGTCTGCACGGGCATTCGTTCCGCGTCGAGGTGGCCGTCGCGGGAGTCGTCGACCCACACCTCGGCTGGCTCCTCGACTACGCGGAGATGACCGAAGCGTTCGAGCCGCTCCGCCGCGACCTGGACCACGCGCGCCTCAACGACGTGCCGGGCCTCGAGAACGCGACCTCCGAACACCTGGCGCGGTACATCTGGGACCGTCTCGCGCCGAGACTCCCCGGGCTCCTCGCGTCCGTGACGGTCCACGAGACCTGCGCGGCGCGATGCGTCTACCGCGGCGACGCGGGCGCGTGAGAGTCGGGGCGACGGCGATGGACGGCGCGGCGCCGCTCGACTTCGAGGTGGCGAAGATCGCGCGCGTGCTCGGCAAGCGCCGGACCGACTCGGAAGTCGTCGTGACGCGGCGAGGGAAGACGATCACAGTTCGCGCCGCGCGGCCGGGGGCGGCGCCCGGCGAAGCGGAACAACAGCCGATCGCGCAGTTCCGCGGGGACGGCGACGGAACCTACGCGCTCCACTGGTCGCGCGCGACGGGTGGATGGGAATCGTACGGCATCTCGGGGACGCTCGACGAGTGCCTCGAAGAAGTCCGGCGCGACGCGTACGGCTGCTTCTGGGGTCCGTAGCCGATGATTCCCCTGAAGGACGACAACCCGACGCGACGCACGTCGATCGTCACGATCCTCTTGATCGCGATCAACGTCGTCGTGTTCGTCTATCAAATGATCCTCCCGCCTCCGCTCGGCGAGCGGCTCGTCGCCGATCTCGGGGCGATCCCGGAGGAGGTTCTCCGCCATCCGTTCGGCGGCGGCGCCGGCACGCCGGCCGTAGTGACCCTGCTGACGTCGATGTTCCTCCACGGGTCGATCCTCCACCTCGTCGGAAACATGCTCTACCTCTGGATCTTCGGGAACAACATCGAGGATTCGATGGGGCGCGGCCGATTCGTCGTGTTCTACCTCTTGTGCGGGTTCGGCGCGCACGCAGCGCACATCGCCGTTTCGGCGGGGTCGAACGTGCCGACGATCGGCGCGAGCGGCGCGATCGCCGGCATCCTCGGCGCGTACATGCTTCTTTATCCGGGCGCCCGTGTTCTGACGATCATCCCGCTCGGATTTTTCACGCGATTCATCTGGGTCCCCGCGATCTTCGTACTCGGGTTCTGGTTCGTGATCCAGTTCCTCAACGGCCTTCCCGCGCTCGGCGGCCAGGACGGGGGAGGAATCGCGTGGTTCGCGCACATCGGAGGGTTCGTGACCGGACTCCTCTTCATCAAGCTGTTTGCGGGGCGCCAGCGGCGCCGCGCGCCGTGGGGAGGAGGGATCTAGGGTGGACCTGGGGATTCGAGGAAAGATCGCGGTCGTCAGCGGGGCGAGCGCGGGGATCGGGTTCGCGTGCGCGCGTGCGCTCGCCGCGGAAGGTTGCCGCGTCGCGCTCGTGTCGCGCTCCGCGGAGCGGGCGGGCGCGGCGGCGGACACGATCGCGCACGCGACGGGGGCGGAGACGCTCGCGCTCGTCGCCGACGTCCGCGACGCGGCCGCCGTCGCGGGGCTCGATCCCGCGGTTCGCGCGCGTTGGGGGCCGGCGCAGATCCTCGTCACGAACGCGGGCGGCCCGCCGGCCGGCGCGTTCGAGGCGACGGACGACGCCGCGTGGGAGGACGCGTTTCGGCTCACGCTCCAGTCGGTCGTCCGGCTCGCCCGCGCGTTTCTCCCCGGAATGCGCGCCGCGCGCTGGGGCCGGATCGTCAACATCGCGTCGATCTCGGTCAAGGAGCCGATCGACGGGATCCTGCTGTCGAACTCGCTCCGCGCGGGCGTCGCGGGGTTGGCGAAGACGATCGCGAACGAGGCGGGGCGCGACGGCGTGCACGTCGCGACCGTCTGCCCGGGATACACCGACACGGAGCGCCTCGCCGAGCTGGCGGATCACGTCGCTCGGCGCGACGGCGTGTCGCCCGAGGAGGTCCGCGCGCGCTGGGCGTCGGGTACGCCGCTCGGCCGTCTCGGCCGGCCCGAGGAGATCGCCGACGTCGTCGCGTTCCTCGCCTCGGAGCGCGCGAGCTTTGTCACGGGCGTGGTCGTGCCGGTGGACGGCGGACGATTGCGGGGCGTGATGTGACGGATCGATCGCCCGATCCGTTGCTCCTCGCGATGTATTCGAAGCTGAGCGATCGGTTCGGGCATCGGCGCTGGTGGCCGGCGAGGACGCCGCTCGAAGTGGCGGTCGGCGCGATCCTCACGCAGAACACGGCGTGGCGAAACGTCGAGCGCGCGATCGCGAATCTTCGCGCGGCGCGCGTCCTCTCCGTGGCGGGGCTTCGGCGCGTGCCGCTCGCGCGTCTCGCGCGTCTCGTGCGGCCGTCGGGCTACTTCAATCAAAAGGCGAGAAAGCTGAAAGCGTTCGTCGCGTTCCTCGACCGGGAGCACGGCGGGCGGTTCGCATCGATGCGGCGCGCGGAGGCGGCGCCGCTCCGCGCCGCGCTGCTCGGCGTTCACGGAATCGGCCCCGAGACGGCCGACTCGATCCTCCTCTACGCACTCGAGAAGCCGGTGTTCGTCGTCGACACGTACACACGAAGAATCGTCGAGCGACATCGCGTCGTTCCGCACGGGCTGAGTTACGAAGCGATCCGCGCGATGTTCGAATCGCGGCTTCCGCGCGACGTCGCGCTCTGGAACGACTACCACGCGCAGCTCGTCGCGGCCGGACATCACCATTGCGGTCCGACGCCGCGGTGCGAGGGATGTCCCCTCGAATCGCTCCTCCCGACCGGCGGCCTCGCTCTCACGGATGCGAAGCGCCGGACGTCGCGGGCGGCGAGCCGCGCCCCGCGGGTGCGGCCCCGGTAACGCCGGTCGTCACTCCGCCGCAACGGCGCGGCGCTCCCGGCGGATCTCAACGCTTATCTTAGATGGCATTCCCGATGCGTTGAACCTGCGTAAGATGCGCGAGATCGTAACCCGCGATCAAGCGCGCAGTCTCCGTGTCGTCCAGGCGCAGGACGAGCCGTGGACGGCACGGCGGTTGCCCCTGTCGCGGTCGTGTCCGCCCGGTACCCCGCGTTGGCCGCCGCGATTCCATTCGCGCTCGGGATTCTCGCCGGAGGATCGCAGGAGGCGGGGCGGATCGTCGGCCCGGGCGGCGTCGGCGTCGGGCCGCGCATCGCCGCGGCCTCGCTCGTCGGGCTCGCGCTCGTCCCGGCGGCGTCGTTCGGCACGACGTCGCGGCTAGCAGGCGCTTGCGCCGCGTTCGCGCTCGGCGTCGTGCGCGCGGCGGAGGGCGCCCCGCCGCCTCTCGCGGCGGCCGCCCGGTACGCGTCCGATTCGCTCTGGATCGGCCGCGTCGGCGTCGCGCGCCCCGGAGGATTCCGGCTCGACGGCGTTCGGCCGGTCGAAGGCGCCGGCGGTCTCGATCAGTCCTCCGGCGAGTTCCGGGAGAACGCGCCGCGCGCGCGGATCCCCGGTCTCGTCGACGTGTTCGTGCCGGGCGATTCGCCCCCGCCCGCGTTCGGTTCGATCGTCCTCGTCCGCGGCGCGCTCGAGACGATCGAATCCCGCCGCAACCCGGGCCTCCCCGACCCGCGGCAGCTCGCGCGTCGCGACCGCGTCGTCGCTCGGCTGCGCGCGCGCGAGCCGGCGCGCGCGGTCGCCGCTCCCGGAAGCGCCGCGCGTTTCGCGGCGAGCGTGGCCGCGTGGCGCGAGCGTTTCGCCGCGCGCCAAGACGCGCTCTATCCCGCCGACGCCGCCGCGTTTCTCCGCGCGCTCTTCCTCGGCGATCGCACGCTCCTCGATCCGGCTCTCCGCGCCGACTTCCGCGACACGGGGGCCGCCCATCTTCTTGCGCTCTCGGGTCAACACGTCGTCCTCGTCGCGATGCTGATCGCGCGCGGTCTGACGTTTCTCCGGATCCCGCGGCGGCTCCACCTCCCCGCGAGTCTCCTCGCGCTCGGGGCGTACCTCGTTCTGGTCGGCGCGCCCTCCTCGATCGCGCGCGCCGGCGTCGTCATCGCGCTGATCCTCGTCGCGGCGCCGCTCCGGAGACGATCGGAGCCGGGAAACGTGCTCGGCGTCGCGCTTCTTGTGCTCCTGGCGCTCAATCCGTCGGGACTCTGGGACGCGGGGCTGACGCTCTCGTTCGCCGCGACCGCCGGGCTCGTGTTCCTCCTGCCGATCGTGCGGGAGCGATTCCTTCCGGACGCGCGAGGCCCGATCCGCCACGTCATCGAGGCGATCCGGGTGACGATCGCGGCGACGTGGCCGCTCGTCCCGCTCGAGGGCGCGTACTTCGGCGCGATTCCCGTCGTCGGCGTCGCGACGAACATCCTGCTCGTTCCGGCGACCGGGCTTCTGCTCGCGCTCCACGTCGCGGTCCTCGCGCTGTCCGTCCTCCCGTTCGAGGCGCTCGGGCTTCCGTCGCCGGCGCGCGACCTCGCGGCCACAACGGCGCTCCTGTCGCACGGGACCGTCGCGGCTGTTCGAGCTTTCGCGCGAATCCTCCCGCCGCCCGTCGCGGTGCCCGCCGCCTGGCTCCCGTTCGCCGCGCTGTTCGCGGTCGTCTCGGTGCTCGTGCTGTTCCCGCCGCGCGCGTTTCGCGGCGCGGTCTGGCTCGCAGCGCCGCTCGTCGCGCTCGTCCTCGTCGCGGCGCCTTCACGGCCGCCGCTTCGGATCACGGTGTTCGACGTCGGGCAGGGCGATGCGATCCTCGTCGAGGGGAGCGCCGCGCGCGTGCTCGTCGATGCCGGGCCGGCGTGGTCGCGCTGGGATTCCGGAGAGCGCGTCGTCGTCCCGGCGCTCCGCGCGCGCGGCGTCCGAACGCTCGACGCGCTCGTGTTGTCGCACGGGGATGCGGACCACTGCGGGGGAGCCGCGGCCGTTCTCGACGCGCTCCGCGTGACCTCGTTGTTCGAGCCCGATCCGAGCGCGGCGCCCCGTTCGCGAATCCACGCCCGGGCGCGCGAGGCGGCCGCGCGCGCCGGCACGCCGGACCGCGCGCTCGCGGAAGGCGATTCGATCTTCCTCGGCGGGCGCCGCCGCGCTCTCCGCGCGCCCACCGCGACGGCGTGCGTTCTCCATCCGCCGCGCGGCGGGCCGCGGGCGGGCCTCGCGCCGGGCGGAAACGAGCGTTCGATTCAGCTCGACGTCGCGTGCGGCCGCGTTCACGTCTTCCTTACGGGCGACCTTCCGACGGAAGAAGAGGCGCGGCTTTTCCGGGAGGGGCTTCTGCCGCGCGGCGCGATCCTGAAGGTTGCGCATCACGGCAGCCGCGGCTCGACCGGCGCCGCGTATCTCGGCGCGCTCCGCCCGCCGGCCGCGCTCATTTCCGTCGGCGCGAAGAACCGTTATCACCATCCGCACCCGCTCTTGCTCGAGCGCCTCGCGGCGTCGCGCGCGACGATCCTCCGCACCGACGACGGCGGTGCGCTCGTCGTCGAGAGCGACGGAACGCGCGCGATCATCCGCGCGTCGCTCGCCGCTGCTCCCGCGCTGCGGCTCGTTTATCTCGCGCCGGACGATCCGCGCATCGCGGGCCCGATCCCGCGCGCTCCCGTCTCCGCTGAGCCGCCGGCCTACGACTGAGTCGCGACCGCGCCTTCGGTGAGCGCTGACTGAGACTCCTCGGCAGAATCCGCCTTGACACCCCTTTGCCCCGTTGCTACCGTGCCACGGCATTCGCGACGGGGCGCCTCCGACACGGCCCACCCGAAAGGAGATTCATGTCTGGGATGAAGCCGGGGACGCGCTCTCCGGACCTGGCCACTCTTCAGGAGTCGATCCAGGAGCCGCTCGCGGAGGTCCAGCGGGTTTTCCTCGAGGCCGTCGAGACCGAGCTGGTCCAGATGAACGAGGTGTCGCGCCACCTCGTCAAGCAGCAGGGAAAAAAGTTTCGGCCAACGCTCGTCCTGTTGTCCGCGCGGCTCGGGGGAAATCTCTCCGATGACGCGGTCAAATCGGCCGCCGCCGTCGAGCTGATCCACACGGCGACGCTCCTCCACGACGACGTGATCGACGAAAACTGGATCCGTCGCGGCCTCCCGACCGTCAACGCGAAGTGGAACAACCATCTCTCGCTGATCCTCGGCGATTACCTGTACTCGCGCGCGTTCGTGCTCCTGACGGAGAACAAACTCTGGAGCGCGCTCGAGATTCTGTCGCGAACGACGCACCAGATGTCCGAAGGCGAGATGCTCCAGATCCTCAGGACCGATCAGCTCGAGATCTCCGAGGAGGAATACTTCTCGTTCATCCGCGACAAGACGGCGAGCCTCATCGCCGCGTCGTGCGAGATCGGCGGACGCTGCGCGGGCGGCGATCCTGAGGCGTTCGCGTCGTACGGGATGAACCTCGGGATCGCGTTTCAGATCATCGACGACCTGCTCGATTTCACCGGCACCGAGCGCGATCTCGGGAAGCCGGTCGGGAACGATTTCCGGGTCGGAAAGGTGACGCTCCCGGTCATCGCGGCGCTGAAGAACGCGCCGCCCCAACAGCGAGAGATGGCGCGCGAGCTCCTCCGGAGCCGCGAGAGCCTCAACGGCCGCTGGGGCGACGTCGTCGCCTTCATCAATCAGTACGGCGGGGTCGAGTACGCGCTCGAGCGCGCTGCGGGCCACGGCGAGGACGCGAAGTGCGCGTTGTCGCGGATCGGCCGCGCCGCGGATCGCGAGGCCCTCGAGTTGGCCGTCGATTTCGTGATCTCGCGCCGCAACTGATGCGACGGGGCGGCGCCCCCCGAAACTCCGTCCGTCTCCCGTTTCTCCTCTTCCTCATCGCGGCGGCCGCTTCACTCGTCTTATTGCTTCGGCCGCGCGTCGTCGCGCGCGACGAGACCCGCGTCCTGATGGACACGTTCGTAACCGTCCGCGTGCGGGCGACGGGGAAGCCGGCCGCAGACGCGGCGCTCCGCGCGGCGTTCGACGAGATCGATCGCGTGGCGCGCGTCCTCGATTGGTTCGATTCGACGAGCGCTGCGGGGCGGCCCGTCGCCGTCGCGGGGGAAGAGAGCGCGGCGGGAGTGGGCGGCGGCGGAGAAGGCGGCGCTGGCGCGGTGAACGGCCCGCCCGAGCAGCCGGCCGGCGCGGACGATCTCGTCCGCGTCCTGGCCGTCGCGCTCGACGTCGCGCGCCTCTCGGACGGCGCCTTCGACCCGACGATCCGCCCGCTGACCGCGCTCTGGGCGTTCGGGTCCGAGCCGCACGTCCCGCCCGAGGACTCGATCCGCGCCTCGGCCGCGCGCGTCGGCTTCCGGCGAGTTCGCGTCGATGGCGCGCGCGTCGTCGCGGACCGGCCCGGCGTGCTGCTCGACCTCGGCGCGGTCGCGAAGGGCTACGCGGTCGATCGCGCGATCGAGACGCTCCGCGCCGCGCCGGGCGTTCGCGCCGGCCTCGTCGCCGCGGCGGGGGACATCCGCGCGTTCGGGGAGGGACCGCGGCGGGGCGCGTGGCGGATCGGGCTCGCCCACCCGCGCGCGCCAGGCGAAATCGTCGCGAGCTTTCCGCTCGCCGGCGGCGCGGTTTCGACGTCGGGCGACTACGAGCGTTTCTTCGTGAAGGACGGTGTCCGATATCACCACATTCTCGATCCGAGGACCGGCGCGCCGGCGCGCCGTTCGGTGAGCGCGACGGTGTTCGCGCCGACGGGGACCGAGGCGGACGCCCTCGCGACGGCGTGCTTCGCGCTCGGGCCCGAGGAGGGGCGGCGACTCCTCGCGGGGCTTCCGGGTCGGGAGGCGATCTGGATCGCCGAGCGCGACGGCCGGCTCGTGAGCGAGACGACGCCCGGGCTCGCCGGGCGGTACGCGATCGACTTCGGGACCGTCGAGAGCGCGAGCGCGGCGGGAGTCGATCCGTGACGCCGCGCCCCGCGCGCCGCGGCGAGCGGCGATGAGCGACGCGCGCGGCGGGCGCCGCGGCGCATCGACCGCGCGCGAGGCGCTCTCGTGGATGACGTGGGGAGACCGCGCGCTCGTCGTCGTCCTTATCGCGGTGAGCGTCGGGGCGATCCTCGCGGCTCCGAAGGCGCGCGGCGGCGCCGTGGCGCAGGTGCGCGTCCAGGGGCGCGAGGCCGCGCGTCTCTCGCTGGCCGAAGAGGGTCGCGCGACCGTGACCGGCCCGCTCGGCGAAACGGAGATTGCCGTCGAGAAGGGCGCGGCCCGCATCGTCCGCGCCCCGTGCCGGCGAAAGGTCTGCATCCGGATGGGCGCGGCGTCGCGCACCGGCCAGGTCCTCGTCTGCGTCCCGAACGAAGTCGTCGTCGAGGTCGACGGCGGCGGGGAGGAGGTCGAGTTCGATGCGATCCTCCGCTGACGCGGTGCGTGAGGCGGCGCACGAACCGCGCCGCGCCGCGCTCCGTCGCCGGACCGAGCTCGGACTCTTGACCGCGGCGTCTCTCGTCCTGTTCGTGTTCGAATCGTTCCTCCCCTCGCCCGTCCCGTGGCTCAAAATCGGCCTCGCGAACATCGTCACCGTCACGGTGCTCGCGCGCGACGGATTCCGCGCGGCGCTCGCGGTCACGCTTGTCCGCGTGGTGATCGGCTCGCTCCTGCTGGGCTCGTTCCTGTCGCCGGCGTTCCTGCTGTCGCTCTCCGGCGCGCTCGTCGCGCTCGCCGCGATGGCGGCCGCCCGCGCCGCGGCGCCACGGCTCCTCTCCGTCGTCGGCGTGTCGATCGTCGGCGCCGTCGGACACAACGTCGGCCAGCTCGCCGTCGTCGCCGTGCTGTTCCTCCGCGCTCGAGAGGTCTTCCATCTCTTGCCATACCTCACCCTCTCCGCTACACTCGTCGGCGTTCTGACCGGGCTCTCGGCACGAGCGCTCACCACGTACTTGGAAACGCGACGAGGAGGACGCCACGGCCACCGCACCTGAGGCGCACCGCTGTTGAGGAAGACGAAGCAAAAACAGGATCCTCTCGAGGTCGCCGAGATCTCCGGGGCCCTCGCCCTCTCCAAGAAAGCCGACGACGTCGTCGTCCTCGACCTCCGGAAAGTTTCGGCGGCAGCGGACTACTTCGTCATCGTGACCGGCGGGAGCGACGTCCAGGTGAAGGCCATCTCGGATGCGGTGGTCGAGGGCCTCGACAAGGCGGGCGTCTCCGTGTGGCACGTCGAGGGCTACGGCAACCGGCGCTGGGTCCTGATCGACCTGATCGACGTCGTCATCCACGTCTTCCACCGCGACGCTCGGACGTTCTATGGGCTCGAACGCCTCTGGGGGGACGCTCCGGTCAGGAGACTCGTCTAGGCGATGCTCCTCGCACCGGTTCCGGAGGCGACCCGCGATCTCCTCGCGGCGGCGCTCGCGAGTCTCGGACACTCGATCGATCGCGCCGCGATCGTCGTCGAGCGGCCGAAGAACCCCGCCCACGGCCACTACGCCTCGAACGTCGCGCTCGCCGAGGGAAAGCGCGCCGGGAAGAATCCACGCGCGATCGCTGAGGCGCTCGCCGCGCGGATCGCAGAGACGAGCGGCGCGCGCGTCGACGTCGCGGGCCCCGGCTTCCTCAACTTCACGTTTTCGCCGGAGACGTACCAACGCCTCCTCGCGGAGATTCTCGCCGACCCGCGGGCGTTCGTGCGGGCGGAACCGGTCGGCCGCGACGCGAGCGGCCGCGCGCGCCGCGTGCTCGTCGAGTTCGTCTCGGCCAACCCGACCGGGCCGCTCAACGTCGTCAGCGCGCGCGCCGCGGCCGTCGGCGACACGCTCGCGCGCCTGCTCGAGGCGTGCGGGTTCGCCGTCGAGCGCGAGTTCTACGTCAACGATCACGGGAATCAGGCGGACCTATTCGCCGAGTCGGTCCGACTCGGTCTCGACGCGGACGCGTGGCCGCCGGCCGATCTGCCGGAAGGGGGCTACGGCGGCGCGTACGTTCGCGAGCTGGCCGCGGCCGCGCGGCTCGAGTTCGCGAACCGCGAGCATCTCGACGATTCGGGCGGCGGCGCCGACGATGAGGCGCTCGATTCGCTCCACGCCGGCGGCGGGAGTCTCGTCCCGAAGATGATCGCGCTCCGTCGCGAGCGCGGGCGGCCGCTCGACCTGTCGCGCCGCGGTCTCGGCCTTCTCCTGCGCGAGTTCGCGATCGAACGGATCCTCGAGCGGCAGCGCGCGGATCTGGAGGGGTTCGGCGTCCGGTTCGATCGCTGGTTCCGCGAGTCGGAGCTCCATCGCCGGGGCGCGCCCGGCGCGACGCTCGACGCGCTCCGCGCGCACGGCCACGTGTACGAAGCGGAAGGCGCGGCGTGGTTCCGCTCGACGTCATTCGGCGACGACCAGGACCGAGTCGTGACGAAGAAGGGGGGCGTCCCGACCTACTTTCTCGCGGACATCGCGTACCACCGCGACAAGTGGGAGCGCGGTTTCGAAACGGCGATCGACCTCTGGGGTCCCGACCACCACGGCCACGTCCCGCGGATGACGTGGGCGATCGAGGCGCTCGGCGCGCCCGCCGGATGGCTGGAGATTCTAATCGTCCAGCAGGTGAACCTGATCCGGGACGGGCATGTCGTGAAGATGTCGAAGCGGAAGGGCGAGTTCATCACTCTCGCCGATCTCCTCGAGGAGATACCCGTCGACGTCGCGCGGTGGTTTTTCCTGATGCGCCGCTCCGGGAGCCACCTCGACTTCGACCTCGCGCTCGCGGTGAACGAGTCGGACGAGAACCCGGTCTACTACGTGCAGTATGCCCACGCCCGGATCGGCGGGCTGTTCCTGCACGCGCGCGAGTCGGGGGTGGCGACGCCCGAGGGACGCGCGACAGCCGACGCGCTCGCGCCGCTCGTCGAGCCGGAGGCGGTCGAATTGATGCGCGTGTTGCAGGAGGCGCGGGCGACCGTCGCGCAGGCCGCGCTCGCGCGCGAACCGCACCGGATCACCGCATACCTCACGGAGATCGCGACCGCGTTCCACAGCTTCTACCATCATCATCAGGTCGTCGTCTCGGACGACGCGCGCGCGACGAGCGCCCGCCTCGCGCTCTGCCGCGGCACGCAGGCCGTCCTTCGCGAGGGGCTCGCGCTCCTCGGAATCTCCGCCCCGGATCGGATGTCGCGTGACGCCTGAGACCCGCCGGCCCGTCCTCGTCGTCGGCTCCGTCGCGCTCGATTCGGTGCGGAGCCCGCACGGAGAAGCGCGCGGCGCGCTCGGCGGCTCGGCGATCTACTTCTCGATCGCGGCCAGTTACTTCACCGACGTCAACCTCGTCGGGGTCGTGGGCGAGGATTTTCCGACGGAGGGAATCCGGATCCTCTCCCGGCGCGGCGTGAACCTCGAAGGCCTGACGCACGCGGCGGGGAAGACGTTCGCGTGGTCGGCCGTGTACAACGAGGACCTGGGCGAGCGGACGACGCTCCAGACGGACCTCAACGTCTTCGAGACGTACCACCCGAAGATCCCGGCCGCGTACCGGCGCGCTCCTTTCGTGTTCCTCGCGAACATCAACCCCGAGCTCCAGCTCGAAGTCCTAAGCCAGATCGAGCGGCCGCGGCTCGTCGTCTGCGACACGATGAACTTGTGGATCGATTTCCAGAGGACCGAGCTTCTCAAAGTCCTCGCGCGCGTCGACGTCGCGTTCTTCAACTCCGACGAAGCGCGACAGATCACGGGCGAGCACAACATCCTGAAGGCCGCCGCGGCGATCGCGCGGCTCGGCCCGCGCCGCGTCATCGTCAAGAAGGGTGAACACGGCGTCCTGATGGTGTCGGGGTCGGACCTCTTCTCGCTGCCGGCGTACCCGCTCGAGGTCGTCCGCGATCCGACGGGCGCGGGCGACGCGTTCGCCGGCGGGTTCGTCGGGTCGCTCGCGTGCGCGCCGCGGATCGACAGCGCGTCGTGCCGGCGCTCGCTCCTGTACGGGACTGTGATCGCGTCGTACGCGGTCGAAGGCTTCGGCGTCGACCGGATCAAGGATCTCTCGGCGAAGGGGATCGAGCGGCGGTACCGATCGCTGATCGAACACGCCCGGATTCCCGACAGCGCGCAGGGCGCGGGGGAATTCTCCTTGCGACGCGCGCGCTGAGCGTGATAGCCTCTCGCATCCGTTGACGGTCAGCGCCCGGGCTCACGCCGCGCGATCGCGAGGAGCGGAAGGAGACGCCCCCTGGAGACCTTCTCGAACCTCCCTCCTGAGTACCGGGAAGCGGAGGCGATGC